>Ga0315270_10000678_pt1 | contig 18322 bp, 14 predicted proteins | sample C1_bottom_MG_FD_204932 | JGI IMG/M metagenome (GOLD analysis project Ga0315270, IMG submission 204932) | Sediment microbial communities from Yellowstone Lake, YNP, Wyoming, USA - C1_bottom | ecosystem: Environmental > Aquatic > Freshwater > Lake > Sediment | place: USA: Wyoming | collected...
GAGGGTACGGTGGGTGCCTGCGTGTCCAGCGCGGTTAGGTCGCTATCTAGTGGCCGGTTCAGCATCACGCCCGCTATGCCCGTATTGGGGTCTCTCAGTTCTAGACTCATTCCGTTAGCGTTTTCTTGAATTAGAATTTTGGACTGATCCAAGAGCTTGTCAAAACCAGTGTGATCGGCATTGAACGGCGACGTAAAAACGTTGAAGTCCGTATTCACAGACAATTGTGTATAGGCGACTCCAAGAAGCTGACCAAGAATTAATGACGTGGCCGAAATCTGTTCTACGGTGGGGCCATTTAAAGCTTTTCCCGAGACAAATTCAATGTCGACCCGGCGGTGTTTTGTCGCGTACCAATTGCGCACGACAAGATTGGTTAACGGGTGAACGTTGGCCGTGCCCGGCGCAAAGGCAATACTATACATAGTATTGTTTGGCGCAATTTCTGCCTGCACGAGGAACGGAGCAGTTATGCCATCAAGTAGAATTGAATATTGGCCTTTATCATTGGTTTTGGTCGTAATGGTTGTCCCGTTTTGGCCTTTGACGGTCACAGTGGCACCTGTCACCGGCGCACCGGTAGCCACCGTACCATTGAGCCCTGTGCCCGATATTCCATCCCCAGACCCGCCGCCGCAAGCAGTCAGAATGAGCACCAAGACACCAGCAATTAAACTTTTCACAACCAATAGTGTTTCTGCGCGCATGAACGCCCCCCTAATCATTGTCATTTTGGAAAAAATATATCCCTGTACCTACTCGACCAGTGGGCTCGTTCGTTGACGCGCCCCCCAGCTTCTTTTTCTCGGCAAGCCACCGATCAAAATCCAAGAGCAAGGCCAAAGACTTCTCATAGCTGTATTGCTGAAATTCGTCTATAACACTCTGTGGCACATCGTGATACGCAACTTGCCGTTGGAATCGTGCGTCCTTTGGACGGCAGAGTATGTTATGCGCCGTCGTATCAAGCAGATCGGCGGTGTGCTGCGCTGCGAGCGTCATTTTTTCTGATGCATTGTTTTGCGGCACGTATCCGTGGCTCTCCAGCTTTACCGAATTCATTGCCACTTTTGTCACCGCGCCAACCCGCACCAACTCATCCAAAATTGTTCTTGCGGTAATATCGCCGCTGTAGCGCGCGACCAATTCTTCAAAACTGCCCCCTGAACCACGCATGGGAAGAACCCGCGGTTGCGCCTCGCCATCTAGGAAGTCTTTGTCGTTAAGCCAACCATTGATGACCTGTACGGCGCGATTAAGCGCACCGCGAGTACTAGCCAATTCGTCCTCACCGAGATCGGCCAATCGTACGGCTTCTTTTCGGCTCAAACCGGTCAAAACGGCAATGCGAGAATGCGTCATTTTTTTATTGGATATCTGGAAATACCGCTTCGCCGCTTGCGTGTAGGCGACCTTGGCGAGCTCAACGAACTCGCCATGGGCGATTTCATAGCGGATCATCAAGCGAGCCAACGGGCGCAAGATGTTTATGATCGTTTTGGTTAGTGCGCGTCTGTCATTCATGGTGTGGGATAGTAGTCCCACCGTTTCTCGTCGTCAACCAAAATTATGGTCCATTCGTCCCATCTTTTGGGCCAGACAAAAAATAAAGGCTAGTCCCGTCTCATTACCGAACTAGCCTTTCGCAATGCTTAACCTACTACTAAATACGACGGCGTACCTACGCCTTGCGGGTCTTCATGAACCTTTTACGACACAGGCCGTGCCCGACAGCACCGGTTTTGCAATCCACGATGCCCGTCGGCAGCGATCATGCCCTGCCTTTCAATACGCCGCGAATGGGCTGCAAATTGGTCAATCTGAAACCGTCCACGCGTTTTACTCGTCCCTAATCGAATCAGTTTGCGATTGAATCGCGGTGATGGCCACGGTATTCACAATATCGGCTACAGTGCAGCCTCGGCTGAGATCATTAACCGGCTTATTCAAGCCCTGCAATATCGGCCCGATGGCTACGGCATTGGCGCTGCGCTGGACCGCTTTATACGTGTTATTGCCCGTGTCGAGATCGGGAAAAATGAACACGGTCGCCTTGCCAGCGACCTCGCTACCAGCGGCTTTGGTTTTGGCGACGCCGGCATCGACAGCGGCGTCGTATTGAATCGGGCCGTCCACCTTTAGATCAGGCCGCTGCGATTTAACCCGCTGCGTTGCGTCGCGCACCCGCTCAACATCTTCCCCCTTGCCGGAATCGCCCGTAGCATAGGACAGCAACGCAATGCGGGGCTCAATACCAAACACAGTAGCCGTTTCCGCCGAACGGATTGCGATCTCAGCGAGTTCTTGAGCATCGGGGTTTGGATTCACGGCGCAATCCCCATACACCAGAACCCGATCATCAAGGCACATCAAGAACACGCTGGAGATGAGTGAGGCGCCGGGCTTGGTCCTGATGATCTCGAATGCCGGGCGAATCGTGTGTTGCGTGGTGTGCACGGAACCCGACACCATGCCATCTGCCAGCCCATGGTAGACCATCATGGTGCCGAAATAACTGACATCCGCCATTGCATCAAATGCCATTTGTGCCGAGATACCTTTGTGTTTTCGAAGCTCAAAATAGCTCTGTGCGAAACGTGAACGCCACTCGGAATGGAGGGGATCAACAATGCGAATACCATCGAGATGTAGACCTAATGCCAGAATCTTGCTTCTCACCAAGTCGGCATCGCCAAGAACCGTAATATCAACTACGCCGCGCAACATAAGAATTTCTGCTGCCCTTAATATGCGCTCCTCCAGCCCTTCCGGTAATACGATGTGACGCCGTTGGCGCTTGGCTCGCTGCACCAATTCGTGTTCAAACATGATGGGCGTCATTCGCTTAGGACGCGAGACCGCCATACGCTCCAGCAACTGCGCGGCATCAATGCCTTCTTCAAATACACCCAACGCCGCAGCGACTTTTCTATCGTCATCCGGCACTAAGGCGGCGCTCACATGGCTAACGTTCATGGCCGCCGTAAACGTGTCAGTCGAGACGCTCAGCAGTGCAATCGGCGGCGCACCCAAACCTTCGATTAGACGCCGCAAAACTGGCGGCAAGGGGATACCACCCGTTAGTAGAATTCCTGCGATCTGAGGAAAGGCTTTCGATGAGTAGGAGATGAGGCTACCTAAAATGATGTCAGCCCGATCGCCTGGGGTAATAATCAGACTCCCCTTGGCGACGTAATTTAGAAAATCGGGCAACATCATCGCCGCGACTTTGTAATCAAGCACCTCCCGATGCAATGTTTCACTGCTGCCGTACAGAACATCGGCCCCCACAGCGCGCGCAATATCACCCACAGTCGGCCGACTAAGCGAAGGCTCCTCCCGAACTAGATAGATGGGCTGCCGTGTCGCCGGCAGTTGTGCAATCTGCGCCGCCGTGGTTAACAATTCGCCCTGGAGTACACGATTGACGATGGTGGCAAACACGTCACAATTACGCGCCAGCAGGCTTTCCTGAAATGCTACAACCCCGTCAACGATCTCCGTAGCGCTGCGCTGATGGCCGCGCACAATCGGCATCACGGCACAGCCGAGATTGTTGGCGAGGTCCGCGTTGAGCCCGGGCTCGATTGCTGCCGCGGCCCCGCTAAAGTCCGTGCCAACACACAATAGGCGGTCACACTGAGCTTCTAATGCTTTGTATTTTTCGAGTATCCGAGCGAGCAATACCTGATAGCGGTTATCGGCTATTAGCGCATACGCTTCTTCGGCCGTGCAGCCGAACATCGCATCAGGGGAATTGGGTAGCCGGTACCGGGAGGCGACTAAACCAAGCAGTGTGTCGAGGGTCGGAGTCGTATTCAATACCGGCCGAAAAAAGCCTAACCGATCACCCCGATTCACCAGCAAGTCCGCCATGCCGAGAGCGATTGCAGACTTGCCGCTACCGTGTTCAGCGCCAGTTATATAAATGCTTTGTCGTGCCATTAGACCCCAGCCTTGTGAGCGAAGCAGCGTGACAATTCTAGCTCAGTATTGAGGATACGCCACACGAACTGTCAAGAACAGACGGCCGGACCGTGCCTACACTCAGAGGGACTCAATCATAAATCTTCACGCGTCGCACCCGAACGGCACTAACAGTGTACGGGTTCCCATAGGGAAGTTGAGTTTACGTCCCTCACCTGAAAGAACGTGGTTTAGCTTTCAAGCCACACTTCCTCTGCCCACTGCCAGATTGACTCCCAGGTTTCCTTACCTTCTGATTTGATTTCATGTTTCCAGAGCGTCACTTCACCATGCTGGGCAATGCAGTAGTAATTACCGTTATGTTCACAAATAGGAATTAGGTAACGTGGCACACCAAGACTCCAGGCTGAAGCCGCCATTTCTGGCAGATGTGTATGCGATTGTGGGTCTGCAATCGTCGCGGGCTCTAACGAGCCATAAATCACATCACTGACAGTGAGCAAAAATACCTTGTAATCAACAGGCAAATGAATTAACAATTCCTCCTGAATCGTCACCAAATCATCTTCAGAAGGCAAATCTAGCGGTATATGGACATCTTCATTTTTTCCGCGCAATAGATCGATGATTTCTTCCATTAAGTATCCTGTAAGTATCCTGTAGTTCATGGTGTTACGGGTATGTCAGCACTTTAGAAAGCGAGAGGCGTAATGCCCGGTCGTGCGGAACCCCAGCGAGTAATACGAAGATTTCTACGGCCACCCGCAGAGCGGCCCTTAGATGCTCGCTTTTTCCAACGCTGCGTCCAGCGCCGCCAGGCAAAACATCACATTGCGGTTATTAGACGCATGCCCCATCAAGCCAATTCGAAGAATCTTCCCGGCAAGCGCACCCAGGCCGGCGCCAATCTCAAGATTAAACTCGTTGAGCAGTATCGAACGCAGCTTCGCCTCGTCGACGCGTGCCGGCAGTTTTACTGCGTTGAGTTGAGGCAGGCGCGCGCCGTCTTTGCCTATGTAGTCAAAACCCAGCTTTTCCAGCCCGCTCCGTAGCGTTTGGTGGTTCTGCTCGTGCCGCGCCCACGAACGCTCCAAACCTTCCTCCTGCAGCATAACCAGTGCTTCGTGCAGACCATAAAGCGCATTCACCGGCGCCGTGTGATGGTAGGTTCGCTTGGCTCCAGCGCCCCAATAACCCATAACCAGCGTTAGATCCAGAAACCAACTTGCGACTTTTGTTTTGCGGGCTTTGATTTTCGCCACAGCTCGATCATTGAAACTAATTGGCGATAGTCCAGGGGGACACGACAAGCATTTTTGCGTGCCGGAATAAATCGCATCAATGCCCCACTCATCGACCTTCAGTGGCACGCCGCCCAACGAGGTTACCGCATCAACGATGGCGAGCGCATCATGCTGGTGCGCCAGCGCCACCAGCGATTTTGCATCGGACAAGGCTCCGGTGGAAGTTTCGGCATGCACAAACGCGAGAAGCTTGCTGTCCGGGTTTTTCTTGAACGCGTCGGCGACCTTGTTCGCATCGACAGGATCGCCCCAAGCGTCTTCAACCACGACCGCGACGCCACCCAAGCGCTCGACATTCTCTTTCATTCGCCCGCCAAACACGCCATTGACGCACACAATGACTTTTTCGCCTGGCTCCATTAGGTTCACGAAACACGTTTCCATGCCCGCAGATCCCGGCGCGGAAACGGGCATCGTCAGTTCGTTCTTGGTTTGAAAGGCGTATTGCAACAGCGCCTTAACCTCGTCCATCATTTCTACAAATTTCGGGTCAAGGTGGCCGATCGTTGGGCGACTCAAGGCAGCCAGTACGCGCGGATGTACATCGGAGGGTCCGGGACCCATGAGTGTGCGGACAGGCGGATTAAAAGACTTAATCGTCATGTGCGGTCTCTTGAAAAGAACAGGGATTGTGGACAATGCCTAGCGAGCTTATCAAGTATAGGGGGCATCTCCCAAAACGGCAAAATTGTCTAATTTGTGCGCGCACCGGTTCGGACAAAATTCGGCCGTTTTGATGGAGTAACCGTACCCTCTCCTGCGTAAATCATTGTCGCCTCGATCCCTAACGCTATCAAACCGTCCCTGATAGGCAAAACGGCCCTCACAAACATTCGCTTGACTCCTGCCGATCCGGATGTAAGATACGAATCACTGAAAGATGTATTTCTACTACATCAATACGAGGAGCGCCGATGATCGAGTCACCGCCGTCCAGATTCTGCCACGGGTCCGTTTCCACCGCCGCGTGGCTGCTTCTCCTTGCCAGCGCATTGCCTACGGCTAGTTGGGCGGAAAAACGCGATTTCGCCATGACGATCGACGAAGTTACAATCGAAGTCGCTCCGGGCTTCACCAATAAAGTGTTCGCCTTCAATGGCCAAGTACCCGGCCCGTTAATCCATGTGAAGGAAGGCGATGACCTTACCATCTTGGTGACCAACAACACCTCACTCCCCCACACCATCCACTGGCACGGGATTAACCAAATTGGTAGCTGGAAGAGCGATGGTGTACCGGGCGTAACCCAACTCCAGATTGAACCGGGTGATTCGTTCACCTACAAATTCAATGTCGACCGTCCCGGCAGCCTTTGGTACCACTGCCACGTCAACGTCTGGGAACACGTCGCAACGCGCGGCATGTGGGGTCCGCTGATCGTTGATCCGAAAAATCCCACTGCGCAGGAAGCGAAGGTTACTAAGGATGTCATCATGATGATGAGCACCTGGGAATCGACCTACGCAAACGCCTACGGCAAAGGCGGCATGCCGCAGGACGTGTCCGATTATTTCTCGGTTAATGCAAAGTCATTTCCTAACACCCAGCCTGTGCGCGTGAAAAAAGGCGATGTCGTGCGCTTCCGCATGTTTGGCGCCGGCGATGAAACGCACCAAATGCACCTGCACGGGCACGACCAGCTATTGGCATTCAAGGATGGCTACCCACTCCCTGCCCCCTATTTCATCGATACCGCTCCCGTAGGTCCCGGTGAGCGCTACGACACAATCGCCGAAATGAACAATCCAGGTCGGTTTGTTTTCCACGATCACGTGGACAAACACTTGACCAACAACGGCGCATCATTAGGTGGCCCGCTAACCGTTATCGAATATGCAGAAATTCCGGCCGAATCTTGGTATGCCTGGAAAGACAAAGTCTATGAGCCGGACTTCTTTTACAGTGAATCCATGAAAAAAGGTTATGGATTGTTCAATAACGTCATGTTCCAGGGCAAACCTGTCGAGCAAGGAAGAAGGCGCAAGTAGCAATGAAATTGTCTGTACTCGTTGCCCTTTTAGGGTTTTCTGGCAGCGCTCTTGCCGAGGGTGTACTGCAAACGCAATGCGCCTCTTGCCACAATCTAACCGGCCCTGTGGCTCAAACGCTTGAGGCGGCCTTTGCCAAAAAAGGGCCCGACCTTTCCTATGCGGGCAACAAATATCGGCAGGAATGGCTGGTTTCCTGGCTACAAAAGCCAGAGCGAATTCGCCCGGCTGGCATGTACTACGGAAACCATATCAAGCCCGGCGCAAAGGGCGATGAAATCGATACCTCGACGCTCGCTCCTCATGTTGCACTTTCCGGGGTAGAGGCGACCGCGATCGCGGCTGAACTAATTAAACTAAAGCCGCATGACGCGCTAATCTCCAAGGAAAAAATTGCGCCCGGCACAATCTCCAAACAAATGGGCGAAATGAATTTCGACAAGTTTCAGGGTTGCATGGCTTGCCATTTAATCGAACCGGAATATGGCGGCGTCTCCGGCCCCGAGTTGTATTCCGCAGCCAAGCGTTTGCAGCCCGAATTTATGGCCAGCTTCATCAGGAATCCGCAGGCATGGGAACCCAAGACTTGGATGCCAAACAAAGAAGTGTCCGATGGCGGCATCCAGAAACTGGTGCAATACCTTGAAGTGCTGAGCAAGGAGTCCACAAATGCTAAATAAGATTGTGTTCCTAATTTTGTTGGTCACATCTGTTTCCGCTTTAGCCAAAGAATCCGCCGCTGACAACTATAAAGCCTATTGTGTGCAATGCCACGGCATGGAAGGCAATGGCAAGGGCGTTGACATACGGGACATGTCGGTCATTCCACGCGATCACACCGATGCCAAGGCGATGTCCGGGCGTTCGGATGATGCGTTGTTCAAGGTCATCAAGGAAGGTGGTTCATCCATCAGTAAGTCCATTCTCATGCCACCGTGGGAGGGGACACTGACTGACGAGGAAATCAAGGATCTGGTGCAGCACCTGCGGACGCTGTGCAAGTGCAAATTCGGAGCTTGATAAAAAACAGAATCCGAGGGGATGATGTTCGTAGTTAACTTAAATGTAGAGAGGTTAGGCAATGCACGCATTTAAACAGGCAACGATTGCGATAATGACAGTTGGGGCACTCGCATCCACGCATGAGGCGTTCGCGAAGACCGTGAAAGTGTCCATGACAGCAATGGAAGTTGACGTTCAAACGAACGGCAAGCTGGTTGGCGGCTCAGACACCATGGCAGCTTGGACTTTCGATGGCAGCATTCCCGGCAAACCCGTCCGCGTTGAAGAAGGCGACACCGTCGACTTCACGTTAATCAATCCTGCCGAGAACAAAAACTCTCACGCAATGGATTTCCACGCGGCGCAAGTGAACGTGTTGGACGAATTTGCTGAAGTCAAACCCGGCCAAAGCAAACACTTCACGTTCGAAGCGAAGGTTCCTGGCGTGTTCATGTACCACTGCGGTGCGGGCCCGATGGTGCAGCACATCGCACGCGGCATGTATGGCGTAATTATTGTCGAACCAAAGGATAAGAAGAACTATCCTAAGGCAGACCGTGAATACGTACTGATCCAGCAACAATACTTTCCTGACGTAGAGAACTACGGCGCGATGCTCAACGACGCTAACGCGTGGAAAGGCTCGTTAATTAACGGCAAGGTGCTGCATTACGATCCCGTACATGATCCTAAAGGCGACCATGACGTGCTGGAAGCCAAGCCCGGCGAGCGCGTGCGCATTTACTTCGTGAATGCCAACGTCAACTTGCCCGTTGCTTTGCACCCTATTGCCAGCATCTGGGATCGCGTGTATATCAACGGCAATCCTAAGAACCAGTTGCAGGGCATTCAGACCTACAATGTCGCAGTTGCTGAGGCCGGCACTTTCGACCTCGTGACCCCTAAAGACAAGGAAGTTGCTGGCATTGCGATTGTTGACCATGCCATGAACGCCGCGCTGCGCGGCGCTATCTCGGTTTTGGTAAGCAAGAACGACGCGAACCCGAACAAGGGCAAAGGCGAAATGATTATTCTCAAATAATCTGATCGTTGCGGTAATACGGGGAGGCAATGCCTCCCCGTTTTTCAAGTAGAATGCTTTTTAAGTCACGAATTGCAGGTTCCAGACGGCCCACATGTCCAAGAAAAGAACAGCAGGTATAGCGCTGTTGGCAGTCGTTACGCTGTCCTCGTACTACCTCTTTGCACAGAATTTGACCTCATCGACTATGGCCCAAGCCGCTCCCAGCGCGATGGCCTCATCCGACATTATCCCGCTAAGCTCGCCTCTCGCTAGCAAGCTACAACACGAAAAACTTTGGATCTGCCCAATGCACCCGCAAATTCTGCAGGACCATCCGGGCAGGTGTCCCATCTGCGGCATGGATCTAGTCGAATCGGCGAACCATTCCGAACACGAACACCAACGCGGCGTCCAAATTGACACTGCATCCGTCCAAAAACTTGGCGTTCGTCTGGCCGGCGTGACGCAAACCACCCTCAGCCAGGACATCCGCAGCTTCGGCAATGTGACGACCGACGGCAGCACGGTTTACGACGTTTACAGCAAATTCGACGGTGTCATCAAAAAAACCTACATACACTCCATCGGGCAACAAATAGAAAAGGGACAGGTGATCTACGAGATCTATTCTCGCGACTTGATCATGCAACAAAAAGAATTCCTCCGCTTCGTTGAACGGCGCAATCAGATATTGCAGAGCGTAGGTGATGTCCGTTTCCAAGAAAACGAATATGTGATGAACCTCCTGACAGAATTTTCGCGGGAAAGAACGCGCTTCCTTCATCAAGATATCAGCCTCGAGACGGTGCAAAAAATAGAAGATTCCAAGATGATCCTTGAGGTGGTCAAGATCGTGGCCGCAGAATCGGGCAGCGTAACTCAGATCAACGCGCGTGACGGTAGCGCCGTCACACCGGCCGCTGCGCTTTTCACGCTGGCGAATGTGTCTAGTGTCTGGGTTGATGTCGCGTTGTATCCAGATCAAGTACGTCAAGTGCAAATCGGTGACGAAGTTACGATCACAAATTTCGATAGCCAGCAAATCCAAGCACGAATCAGCTTTCTCAATTCAGTGGCCCAGAGCAACAAAGTCAGCGCACGCGTAACGCTCGACAACCGCAAACTGCACCTGCGCCCCGGCAGCTTTGTTGACGTGGTTATCCATGCGCAGCCCCACGAGGTATTGGCCATACCGCGCTCGGCAGTGATGCGCACCGGCAAGGGCAATTTTGTCATGCTATACCGGGGAGATGGCCACTTCTTGCCCAGCCCGGTGCAAACGGGAGTGGAAAGCGGCGAGCTGATCGAAATCAGCGACGGACTTCGGGACGCTGCTCAGGTGGCCGTGAATGGCCAGTTCCTGTTAGACGCAGCGTCATCGCTCAACGATTCCATGCAACGCATGCAGCAGGCGACCCAAATAGTGAATTCGGATGCCGAGAAACAACGTTAGCCTACCTTGGCCGCGCCTGGTAACGAATTCGTCGCACGAACCACACACACTATTAATCGTGCCGAAAGTTCTCGCAGTCCGAGGACGACAACACGCTATAAATACGTCCCTGTACGCTCGACGGCGGCCATCCTTGGCCGCCAACGGTTCTCATCCTCAAACTGCGAGAACTTATGCAACTATTGATACCTCGCCGGCTTGAGTCACTTTGATCAGGCGCGTAATCACTTGGTCGCTGCAGAACCGTCTGCTAGTGTTAGTGGCCGCGCTGCTGATCGCCGCTTGGGGCTTTTACTCGGTACAGCGTATTCCTCTGGACGCCATTCCGGACCTGTCCGATGTGCAGGTCATCGTCAAGACCCTGTACCCCGGCCAATCGCCACAGATCGTTGAGGATCAAGTCACCTACCCCTTAAGCACAGTCCTGCTGTCGGTACCTGACTCCACCGCTGTGCGCGGTTTTTCCATGTTCGGCGAATCCTACGTTTACGTGATTTTCAAGGACGGCACGGACCCGTACTGGGCCCGTTCGCGGGTGCTGGAATATTTGTCGCAAATGGCCGGCCGCCTGCCTCCAGGCGTTTCCTCCGCCTTGGGTCCGGACGCTTCGGGTGTGGGCTGGGTATTCGAGTACGCCCTGGTGGACCGGCACCATCAGTACGACCCGGATCAGCTGCGCGCAATACAAGATTTCTTTCTCAAATACGAACTGCAAAGCCTGCCCGGCGTGGCCGAAGTGGCCAGCGTGGGCGGCATGGCGCGACAGTTCCAGATCGAGGTCGATCCAAACCGGCTCGCTGCCCATAACATAACCCTCGACAAGGTGACGCAGGCCGTGCGAGAAGCCAACGCGGCAGGCGGCGGCTCAGTGATGGAAATGGGCCATGCCGAATACATGGTGCGTTTTCAGGCCTACCTGAAAGGACTCGACGACTTCCGCCGGATTCCGTTGGGCCTCAGCGCGCAGGGCGTACCGCTACAACTTGGCGACGTATCCCATATTCAGACCGGGCCGGAACTGCGCCGCGGGGTGACCGATCTCGACGGCGAAGGCGAGGTAACCGGCGGTATCGTGCTGATGCGTTACAACCACAACGCGCTGGAGACCATCGCAGGCGTAAAGACACGCCTCGCCGAGCTCAAGAAATCGCTGCCGCCAGGCGTGGAACTGGTGGTGACCTACGACCGCTCAGGCCTGATCGAACGCGCGGTAAGCACGCTCAAGGAAAAGCTGATCGAAGAATCGCTGGCAGTGGCGGTGGTATGCCTGCTTTTCCTTTTCCACCTACGTTCGTCGTTAGTGGCCGTAGTCACCTTACCGGTTGGTATTTTTGCTGCCTTCATCGTGATGCAGGCGCAAGGTGTTAGCGCTAACATCATGTCGCTGGGCGGCATTGCCATCGCCATTGGCGCTATGGTCGATGCCGCTATTGTCATGATCGAAAACATGCACAAGCACCTAGAGCGGGCTGGGCCAGCGCCAGATTACTGGGAAGTGGCGCGCACCAGTGCACTCGAAGTCGGCCCCGCGCTGTTTTTCTCGTTGTTAGTCATCACCGTGTCGTTCTTACCGGTATTCGCGCTCACCGGCCAGGAAGCGCGTCTGTTTGCGCCGCTCGCCTATACCAAAACCTACGCAATGGCCGCCGCCGCCGGGCTGGCGGTGACGCTCGTGCCGGTGCTGATGGGTTATTTGATCCGCGGCCGTATCCGTCCGGAACGCAATAACCCCCTGAACCGCTTCTTGCAGGCCGCTTACCGGCCGCTGCTCGAAGCTGTTCTTAATCGGCGGCGCGCAACCTTAGCCTTGGGCGCACTATTACTTGTTAGCCTAGCTTGGCCACTGACTAAACTGGGCAGCGAATTCATGCCGCCGTTGTACGAGGGCGATCTGCTCTACATGCCCACCACCCTGCCTGGCCTTTCCATTGATGAGGCGGCGAACATCCTCCAAATTACCGACCGCCTAATTCGCCAGATGCCGGAAGTGGAGCGCGTGTTCGGCAAGGCCGGGCGCGCAGACACCGCCACCGACCCGGCCCCTATCTCGATGCTGGAAACGACTATTCTTTTGAAACCGCGAGAGCAATGGCCTGCCGGTGAGACGGTGGAAGATTTCATCCGTAAACTGGACCAAACAGTTCGCCTGCCGGGCCTGACCAACTCCTGGGGCTACCCCATCCGCACGCGTATCGACATGCTTTCAACGGGTATTCGCACCGCGCTGGGCGTCAAGATTACTGGCCCGGACCTCGCCGGTATCACGGCAACCGCCGAGCAAATCGAAGCGGCCCTCAAGCCCTTGCCCGGTACACGAACAGTGTTCGCTGAGCGCGTGGGGGAAGGCCGCTATCTGGACGTCGAAATTGACCGCGCCGCCGCGTCACGCTACGGCATAACCGCGGCCGACGTGCAGCGTCTGGTGCAGACGGCCATCGGCGGCGAGAACATCGCCACCGTGGTGGCTGGGCGCGAGCGTTTCCCGATAAACCTGCGCTACCCGCGCGGCCTGCGCGATTCCGTCGAAGCGCTCGGCGCCGCCCGCGTGACCCTGCCCGACGGACAACATGTGCCGCTTTCCGCCATCGCACGCCTCGCCGTCGCCGACGGCCCGGCGGAGGTGAAAAGCGAAAATGGCCGCCTAACCGATTATGTATACATCGACATTGTGGGGCGCGACCTGGGAGGCTACGTCGCGGCGGCCCGCGAAGCGGTAGAGAACTCGGTCAAGCTCACGCCTGGCTATGCCATTGCCTGGTCCGGGCAATACGTCAACATGGAACGCGCCAAAGCTCGCCTGCAATGGGTGGTGCCAGCGACCATCGCGCTGGTGGTACTGCTGTTGCTGCTGCACTTCCGCGACGGCACCAAGGTCGCCCTGGTGCTACTCTCCCTGCCCTTCTCCCTGGTAGGCGGCTTCTGGCTCGTTTATTTGCTCGGTTACAACCTGTCGGTCGCGGTGGCGGTGGGCTTCATTGCGCTAGCGGGCGTGGCGGCTGAGTTTGGTGTGGTAATGCTGCTCTACCTCGACAATGCACTGGAGGAGCGCCGCGCCCAAGGTCTCCCCTTCAATGCCGGTACGCTGCGGGCGGCCATCGTGGAAGGTGCGCTGCTACGCATCCGCCCCAAGCTGATGACAGTGTCGGTGATACTAGCCGGCCTAGCACCTATTATGGCGAGCGACGCCACCGGCGCCGACGTTATGAAACGCATCGCCGCACCCTTGGTCGGCGGCATGATTACCGCTCCCCTGCTCTCGCTCATCATTATCCCGGTGCTGTATTCGATTTGGCAGGAGCGGCGCATTAGCGCAATGCAAATTACTAACTACTGAGAGGAAAAAAACGCCCAATTCCCCTGCACTCACGAAAGGCTGTTCCACTCTGACACCACAAACCGCAATTGCCCGGAAATCCCCGGACTGGCCGTACTTCCAAACGGAATGGCCATTTGAATCTTTCCGCTTTTCATCATTTTATAGGGCAGCGGTTGACTCGCGGCACCCACGTTATCGCTCTGCCAATCAAACATCACCGACCAATCGCCATCCTCGGTTTGTGGGGGTGTCATTTCAACGACCATCGAGTCCTGAAACAAATAACCACCTTCATAGTGCGCATCGGGCCAGAATTTGCGCTCTACTTCGTAGTCTGGCACACGCACACCTAACTTCAAGCCGTATGCGAGAGACGGCCGAGTCGCATCGACACGTGCACGGTTAGCCAGAAAAATTGACGATAGAAATATGCTTCGCGCCTGCTTGTTTGCGGGGTCGACTACGTCTTTGTGGCTACGACAGGCAACGGAGTCCTCTTCCGATACACGGCGTGTGAGATACCAGCGTTTACCGCGCGGTGACGCAATAAATTCAATTTGGTATAACCCGTCTACTGGCTTGCCCTGTAATTCGCTTGGCAGCTGTACCGAGGTAATATCAAGCCAAATGTCGACACGGATATCACCAAATAGAAAACGCGTGAGATTCTGGTAGGATTCTTCGCTATTAACAATACCGAAACAGCCCGAATGTGCCCGGTACGTGTAAGCCGTCGCACACGGAGTCGAAAGCTTCCCTTTACTGTTAACGCCCCATACTGAGGCGTTCCCTATTTTCACCAAGCCATCGCTGCCGTGCCCTGCAAACGTCCGGGACAAGCCCATTGCGGCCTCGTAGTCCGAACGATTCGTGCCAATCATGCAAAAGAACCGTTCGGACGGGAAGCATTCCTCCGGCAGCCAATCGACACGCCCCGTTTTTTTGTACACGCTCTCCAAATTGAGATACTTCGCCATACGGTCGCGGTTGAAATTATTCATGTCGGCCGCGCCCAACCAGCTCGGCACATTCATCCCGCCCACTTCGATACCATTATGCGGGGTAGCATAGGTAAACACCTTATCCACGCAGGCCCGCGCTTTCTCGTCGCTGGTATCCGAATTTTGCAGAAAGGTTCGAATAACCAAGCCACCCATCGAATGGGCAACGAGATAGCAACGAAAATCTTCCGGCGTGGTACCGCTATTTGGATGGGCGCACACGAGATCGCGAACGCGGAGAATCAGCCGATTGAGCCCTTTGGCAAACTCAGTGATTTCAGGTGTTTTGCCCGAACCTAACAGGTTGGAGGCTTGATCATAATAACGGTAAATGATGATAGACCGGGGCCGAATCGTGCCTTCCCAGTCCTCGTCAGTAATATCGAGGCCGTTTTCGTAGACGTCGCAATATTGGTAGTCGGAAATGAGGCGCAGTACCGGCGATTCGAATATAAATTTCTTGGCGGGCCGTTCTTTGTCCGGCGTTGCGCGAAAAACGGTTGAACCTAAGTTAAACCCACAAAACGGGTCGGCGGCCGTTTCGTCTTGTTCACCGCTGGTCATCGCATACCCACGCACGTAAATTACCGGGTAATACGGCGCATTGCTGTTGGTCATCCGGAGCCTCCGAAAGCGATCATAGGATTATTGACGCGAAAACGCGGCGATCGGCTTAGAGAGAGTATGACCTTGGAGGCGTTCCTTGCTCCGAACCTTGATCGATCCCCGAACATGGGTCGCGTGCTGCGGAAAATCCTATACCTTTTCTTGACTCACAGCAACGACAAGCCCAGCCGGCAATTTTGCCGGCTGGGCTGCAGTCGCAGGTAGCGCTTTAGCCTGCCTTCTTGCCCCACAATTCTTTTACGCGCTGATCGCGACCACAGCGATACCGGTAGAAATCGTAACGAATTGAGCTTTTTACGTGGAAATCCTGATGATATTCCTCAGCAGGATAGAACGGCCCGGCCTGGGTTATTTCGGTAACGATGCGCTCCTTGAACGGTTTGTTCTTCTCGAGGGCGGCCTTGGACTGTTCCGCGATCTGCTTCTGTTCTGGGCTGTTGTAAAAAATCGCGGTGCGATATTGGTTGCCGTGGTCACAAAATTGGCTATTGAGCGTCGTCGGATCGATACTGCGCCAGAAGAATTCCACTAACTGTTGATAGCTCACCTTTTTGCTGTCAAAAACCACTTGCACGGCCTCAGCGTGGCCGGTGTATCCGGCTGACACTTCTTCGTAGGTCGGATTGAGCTTTTGCCCGCCCGTGTATCCAGAAATGGTTTTAAGCACGCCCGGCACCTTGTCGAAATCGGACTCAACGCACCAGAAACAGCCACCGGCGAAGATGGCCGATTGTTGCCCTTCCGCCAGCGCCACCTCGGCCGCATTCGCCCGCGCAGAAACGCCAAGTGCAGGCACTAACATGCCGACCAGCAGACCAAGCACTGCAAATCGCCGGGTTTTATTGATTCTCATGGCTCGTCTCCTCTGGCAATTCGGTTAAGCTGGAATGAATTTCAACGCGAGGCCGTTATTGCAATAGCGAAGTCCAGTCGGCTTCGGACCGTCATCAAAAACATGCCCCTGATGCCCTCCGCAACGGGCACAATGATATTCAGTGCGTGGCAGGAATATTTTGAAATCTTTTTTGGTCTCGACGGCGCCAGGTAGCGTGGTGAAGAAACTCGGCCAACCCGTTCCGCTATCGAATTTCATCGCCGAGGTGAATAGCGGCAAGTCGCAGCCGGCACACACATATTGCCCCGCGCGCTTTTCGTGGTTGAGTTCGCTTGAGCCTGCCCGCTCGGTGTCTTCCTCGCGCAAGATCGCGTATCGCTCCGGCGAAAGTAGCGCCTTCCATTCTGCCTTGGTTTTAACGATCTTAACGATTTCGCTCGGCTTATCGGCCATGCCCGTTTGCCCTCCGAATACTCTGGAGGCCAGCACTGGCACAGCGATTAGTCCCAAACTACCGAAAAGGAAATTACGTCTATTCATAGTGAATTTGCCTACTATTTACTGTCTTGAGACACAGGGTAACTTAGCAATATCACTGGGTTATCGCGAATTTGTAACAAATCTATCACTTCGTGACACATCCTTGACGACACAGTGCGAACAGCGCTACCCAATTAAGGAATCCAGCCGCCCGTCGCTTGGATTGGCGTCGCGTCGCCGAGTTCGGTCACCCATAACGCGACTGCCCGTGGGCCAGGCGCTTGGCCCGCTGGCGGCGCTTTTCCTACAAATCGCCAGCTGTAGTGGTTGCCTGCCGCAACTTGGGTCAATGCGCGGGTGTCCAGCACGGTAAAATCGTGTTTGAGCGTTTTGCCACCGTTTTCGCCGCCGCCAACCGCGGTCGCCAAGTCAAAACCGAGCCAGGCAACGTGCAACACCAACGGTGCATTGGCCCGCTGAAGGGAAGTGAATTCAACTGCGGCGCCGGATTCGCTAAATTTAGCTTCCAAAACACCCACCTTCTGGGGCGCCAATTCAGAAATAGGTTTCCGATCAAACCAACCGCGCCATTCATGCCCATTGAGCACCAGTCCAGGCGTGTAAACAACCTTTATCGCATTGGCACGCTGGTATTCCTGTTGGCGTTCCGAGAATTCCGCCTTAGCAAACCGATCGCGCCAGCCTAAATGGTCCCAGTAATCGACGTGAAACGCCACGGGCACGAGTTGCCGCCACAACCGCGGGTCTGTTTTGAGTTGACTAAACCAAGCCTCGGCCGGCGGGCAACTGCTACACCCTTCCGAGGTATAGAGCTCCAGCAGGCTGGCCCGTTCCGGCGGACTTGCGATAGTAGTCACCACCCCGGCGTACGCCGGCGCGGCGGCGAGGGCGGCAACGAAAAAGAGTCGGACTAGGCAATTGCGAGCAAACATAGCGCGCCTCCTTGAGTCCGTGCATTATGAACGAGAGTTATCACGAAATTATCGCGACGCTAGATCAATCAGCACCAGCAACACTACATTTTACCTGCCAGCGCCGCCATGCGTTTTTCGGCATAATCCGCTAGCTTAGCGTCAACGTTCAAACTTGCGCGCACATGGGCGTAAGCGTCCCGCGCGGCACCCCATTTATTCTCTGCCTCGTAGGAAATCGCTAGCCCAGCCCACCAGCGACCTTCCAACGGTCGCAATGCCAAGGCCTGCGTATACGTTTCTTGCGCTTGCGCGGGGCGACCCGAGCGCTGGTAGATCGCTGCCAAGAAGCCGAGATAATCAGCGTTAGACTTACCCAACTCGCGACTGCTCTCCAGCAAGGCTAAAGCCTTTTCGTTCTTTCCTTGCTCGG
>Ga0315270_10000679_pt1 | contig 18311 bp, 15 predicted proteins | sample C1_bottom_MG_FD_204932 | JGI IMG/M metagenome (GOLD analysis project Ga0315270, IMG submission 204932) | Sediment microbial communities from Yellowstone Lake, YNP, Wyoming, USA - C1_bottom | ecosystem: Environmental > Aquatic > Freshwater > Lake > Sediment | place: USA: Wyoming | collected...
GCGCGCTCGATCGGACGCCGCAGCCCGCAACGGGGGCGACCTACGCCAGCAAGGTCGAGCGCACCGACGCGGCCATCGACTGGTCGGCGGCGTCCGAGGCGATCGATCGCCAGGTCCGCGCGTTCGATCCCGTGCCCGGCGCGGCCACGGTGCTGGGCGACTTGGGCGTCAAGGTCTGGTGCGCGGAGCCCATCACCTTCACAACTGCGGCGGCGGCCGGCACCATCGTTTGCGCCGGCAAGGAAGGCATCGATGTCGCCTGCGGCCACGGTGTCCTGCGGCTTCGCGAAGTGCAGCCTGCCAACGGCAAGCGCATGTCGGCCGCGGCATTTGCGGCGGGGCGCGGTGTCGTGGCAGGGACGCGCCTCGGCGCGCCGCCACCGGCCTGACCCCGGTCCCGCGATGCAAGTCGAACAGTGCCAGGCGGCGCGGGCCGTCCGGAACGTCTTCGCCGGCATGGCGCTTCCCGCGGCGCTCGCGGCGGTCGATGACGGTTCGGCGCTGCGCGGCCGGACGCTGGTTCAGGAGCTGGCTTACGGGACGCTGCGGCATTGGGGCCGCTATGAGGCGCTGACGCGGGCGCTGGCGACCAAGCCTGTCACCGACCCGCTGCTCGCGGCGCTCGTCAGTGTCGCGCTGTACCAGCTCGATCACACCGATGCGCCGCCGTTCGCCGTCGTCGACCGCGCAGTCGATGCCGCCGGCGCGATCGCCCGCCCCCAGGCCAAGGCGCTGGTCAACGCGATGTTGCGGCGCTACCTGCGGGAACACGACGCGCTGAACGCGCAGGTGGCGGACGCGAGCCCCGTCGCGCGCTGGTCGTATCCGCGCTGGTGGATCGGGCGGCTGGAGGCAGATCATCCTCGGCATTGGCAGGAAATCCTCGCGGCCGGCAACGAGCGACCCCCGCTCACGTTGCGCGTCAATCGGCGGGCCGGTACGCGCGAAGCGCTGCTGGCGAGATTCACGGCAGAGGGGGTGGAAGCCGCTGCGGCGGGTTCCGAAGGCATCATCGTCGACCCGCCTTGCCCGGTCACCGCGCTGCCCGGGTTTGCCGAGGGCGCGTTCGCCGTGCAGGACCTGGGCGCGCAACTGGCCGCGCCGATCCTCGACCCGCAGGACGGCATGCGCGTGCTCGACGCTTGTGCCGCGCCGGGCGGCAAGGCCACGCATCTCCTCGAGTGCGCCGACATCGAACTCGTGGCGCTCGACCGCGACGAGGCCCGATTGGAACGCGTCCGCCAGAACCTGGCGCGCCTCGGGTCAAGGCAGGGCAAGGTGCAGGTCGTGGCCGGAGACGCCGGCACGCCTTCAGGCTGGTGGGACGGCCACCCGTTCGACCGGATCCTGGCCGATGTTCCCTGCACCGCTTCGGGAATCGTGCGCCGGCACCCCGACGCCAAGTGGCTGCGCCGCAAGTCCGACCTGGCCGATCTGGCCGGCGAGCAACGCCGCCTCCTGCAGGCGCTGTGGCCGCTGCTGGCGCCCGGCGGCCTGCTTCTTTACGCGACGTGTTCGGTGTTTGCGGGCGAAAACGAGCAGCGCGTGGGCGAATTCATGGCCGAAACCCCGGGGGCGTTGCGCGAAACCATCAGATTCGACGCCGAAATCCCCCATGACGGGGGCCAACTCTTGCCTTCGGGGAAGGGCACGCGCCACAATCAGGACGGTTTCTTCTACGCGCTGCTCCGCAAGGCCTGACGAGGGGCCCACCCCCCGTCGCAACCGCGGCGGCCCTAAGCAGCGCCGCCGGACCCGAACCACGATTGTCTCCGGCATGCCGTTCCGCTTCTCCTACCTGGTCCCCCGACAGCCGCGCGCGCAACGCCGGCCGATGGTGTTCGCCTTCCTCGCGGCCTTGGTGGCGGTGTTCTGGCTTGCGGCACCCGGGCCGGCCAGGGCGGACACCATCCCGGTCCAGTCCGCCGAATTGCGGATCGACGAAGGCGAAGTGCTGCTCAACGCCGAATTCGGGTTCTCACTGAACCCGACGCTGGAGGACGCGCTCGAGAAGGGCATCCCGCTCTATTTCGCCCTCGACTTCGAGCTCACGCGCGGCCGCTGGTACTGGCTGGACGAAAAGGTCGCGCAGACGGCGCTGGTCTACCGCGTTTCGTACAACGCACTGACCCGGCAATACCGCGTCGCGAGCGGCCTCCTGACGCAGACGTTCAATTCGCTGGAAGAGGTCGAGCGCTTCATCGGACGGATCACGTCGCGGCGGGTCGCGTCCGCCGACGCGCTCACCAAGGGCGCCAAATACGACGCGGCGGTGCGGCTGCGCCTGGACGTCAACCAGCTGCCGAAGCCCATCCTGATCAATGCGCTCGCCTCCCGCGAGTGGACGCTGACCTCCGACTGGCACCGCTGGAGCTTCACGCCATGAACGTGGGGATCGTTTCATGAGCGCCTTGCCCGGCAAGCGCGGACTGCGATGGCTGCTGCTCGCGTCGGCATCGCTGGCGGCCATCGCGGTGTTCCTGCTCGCCACGGCGACCGCGAACACGGCGCTGTTTGCGCAAGGCTATGACACGCTGCTCCTGGTCAACGGCGTGCTGGTCGGGCTGCTGATGCTCGTCGTCGGCTGGCAGCTCTGGCAACTGCGGCGCAACCTGAAGTCCGGTGTCTTCGGTTCGCGCCTCGCGGTCAGGCTGGTGCTGCTGTTCGCGCTGGTCGCCGGGTTGCCGGGCGCGCTGGTCTACGCGGTCTCCGCGCAATTCATCGGCCGCAGCATCGAGAGCTGGTTCGACGTGCGCGTCGACCGCGCGCTCGAAAGCGGCCTGACGCTGGCCGACAGCTCGCTCAAGTATCTGCTCAACGACACGACGAACAAGGCCACGCAGTTGGCCGTCGCGCTGTCCGACACGCCGGGCAATGTCTCGTCGGCGTTGAACCGCGCCGCCGAGCAGGCCAGCATTTTCGAGGCGACGCTGTTCACGCCGACCGGCGGCGTGCTCGCCGTCGCCGGCACCGGCGGTTCGCGCGCGACGCCCGAACCCCCGCCACCGGAAGCATTGCGGCTCGCGCGCCTGCAGCAGCCCTACAAGAAGATCGAGGAGACCGGCGAGGGCGGCCTCGTGCTGCGCGTCGTCGTTCCGGTGAACACCGACGACGGCGCCAACCCGCTCAAGCTGCTGCAGGTGATTGAGCCGGTGCCCAAGGCGCTGGCGCAGGAAGCCGAGCGCGTCCGGTCCGGCGTGCGCGACTACCGCGAATTGACGTTGCTGCGGCAGGGCTTGAAGCAGCTCTACCAGTTGACGCTGCTCCTGACGCTGCTGCTCGCGCTGACGACGGCGCTCGGCCTGGCGGTCGTGCTGTCCGAGCGTTTCGCGGCGCCGCTGGGGTTGCTGGCCGAAGGCACGCGCGCCGTCGCGCAGGGCGACTTCACGCGCCGCCAGCCCGTCGTGTCGCGTGACGAACTGGGCGTGCTGACCGAATCTTTCAACACGATGACGGTGCAGCTGGCCGAGGCGCAGACCCGGACCGAGGACAGCCGCCGCGCAACCGAGACGACGCGCGCGTACCTCGAGAGCATCCTGGGCAACCTGTCGTCCGGCGTGCTGGCTTTCGACGAGCGCTACAGCCTGCGCACCGTCAACCCGAGCGCCGCGGTGATCCTGCAGCAGCCGCTGGCGGAGCTCATCGGCATTCCGCTGCCGGAGTGGGGCAAGCGACTGCCGGCATTGGCCTCGTTCGCCGAACTGGTCGCCGAAGGTTTTCGCGGCAGCCGGGAAGGACAGTGGCAGAAGGAAGCCGAGCTCGCCGTCGCCAATCTTTCGCGGACGCTGCTGATGCGCGGCACGCGGCTGCCCGGCACGCCGGAGGCCACCGGCTACGTCGTCGTGTTCGACGACGTCTCGGAACTGATGCAGGCGCAGCGCGATGCCGCGTGGGCGGAGGTCGCCCGGCGCCTGGCGCACGAGATCAAGAACCCGCTGACGCCGATCCAGCTGTCCGCAGAGCGGCTGGCGGTGAAGTTGGCCGGCAAACTCGAGGGGCCCGACCAGGAGACGCTGAAGCGCGGCACGCAGACGATCGTGTCGCAGGTCGGCGCCATGAAGAACATGGTCGACGATTTCGCCATCTACGCGCGCCAGCCGCGGCCGGGGCAGCTGCAGCAGGTCGACCTGGCCGCCCTATTGCTCGACGTGCTGGGTCTGTACGACAATCTGCGCCCACACGTTGCGTTATCCTTGCCCGAGGCGCCGGTGATGGTCCAGGGCGAGCCCACCCGCCTGCGCCAGGTGTTCCACAATCTTCTCTCGAACGCGGTCGATGCGCAGGTCGACGTTGCCGAGCCGCATTTCGCTATTCTCTTGTCCTCGAACGGCAATGAGGCCACGCTGACATTTGCCGACGGTGGCCCGGGTTTTGCGGCAGACGTCCTGGAACACGCATTCGAGCCGTATGTGACGACCAAAGCGAAAGGAACGGGCCTGGGGCTCGCGATAGTGAAAAAAATCATCGATGAGCACGGCGGACGAGTCGTGCTCGACAACGCGCAGCCCACGGGCGCGCGCGTGACGCTGCATTTCCCTGCCCTACCGGCGGCGAAACCTGCCGCCGCTGCGGCGTGACGGAACGGTCCATGGCGCTACACAGGGAAATACTCATCGTCGACGACGAAGTCGGCATCCGCGAACTGCTCTCCGAGATCCTGGAGGACGAGGGCTATCGCGTCGCCACCGCCGAGAACGCGGGCGAAGCGCGCGCGTACCGCCTGAAACAGCAGCCCGCGCTGGTGCTGCTGGACATCTGGATGCCGGACACCGACGGCGTGACGCTGCTGCGCGAATGGGCGGGCAATGGCCTCCTCACGATGCCCGTGGTGATGATGTCCGGACACGGCACGATCGAAACCGCGGTCGATGCGACGAAGATCGGCGCGTTCGATTTCCTCGAGAAGCCGATCGGCTTGCAGAAATTGCTCGCGACGATCGCCCGCGCGTTCAAGGTCGCGGCCACGCAGGAGCCGCGCCACGCTTCGCTGTCCGGGCTGGGCAGCGGCGCCGCCATTCGGGAAACGGAGCGCGCGCTGGACCAGCTGGTCGCCGCGCGGCGGGCGATGCTGATCGTCGGCGAGCCGGGCACCGGCCACGACATCGCGGCGCGGGCGCTGCAGATGCCGGACGCGCCGTGGGTGGCGCTGGCCAACGGGCAGCGGCTGACCGCAAATCCGCAGGCGCTCATCGAGGAGGCGCACGAAGGCACGCTCTATTGCGCGGAGATCGGACAGTATTCCAAGTCCGAGCAGAAGGGGCTGGCGTTCCTGCTGCCCAAGCTCGAACGCCACAACGTGACGCTCGTGTGCACCAGCGCGGAGCCGCTGGGCAATCTCGCCGCCGAAGGAAAATTCGATGCTGCACTGCTCGCGCAGCTCTCCCCCGGCGCGGTCATGCTGCCCCCGCTGCGGACGCGCCGCGAGGACATCCCGCCGCTGATCGAGCGGTACTGGCGCGAGGCGAACAAGGGCGCGGCGTCGCCGCCTCTTTTGTCCGCGCTGCCACCCGCCGCGCTGACCGCGCTTTCCAACGCCTACTGGCCCGGCAACCTCGATCACCTCGCGGGCGTCGTGCAGAACCTGGTGCTCCTGCGCGGCGAGGTCACGGCCGACCTCGTGAAGCGTCTGCTGGGCGAGGCGGCCGCGCCCAATCCTTCGCTGGCGCCCGAGATCACCGCGCGCTTCTTCGAGATCCCGCTGCGCGAAGCGCGTGAGGCGTTCGAGCGCATCTACTTCGAGCAGTTGCTGGGCAAGGAGCAGAGCAACATGAGCAAGGTCGCCGAAAAGGCCGGGCTCGAGCGCACGCACCTGTACCGCAAGCTGAAGCAGCTGAACATCCGCTTCTCGCGTCGCACCGACGAAACCCCGCCGTAGCCGCCTCAAGTCTTGCCGCACGCCTCGTGAGCAATCCCACTCTCGCCAAGCAACGGATGTCCGCGCTGGTGGTCGGCGCCATCGGCGTCGTCTACGGCGACATCGGCACGAGTCCGCTGTACACGCTGCGCGAGGCGTTCCACGGCGCGCACGGCCTGCCGCTGACGTCCGCCAACGTGCTGGGCGTGCTGTCCGTGATCTTCTGGGCGCTGGTCATCGTCGTGACGCTCAAGTACGTGACGCTGGTGCTGCGTGCCGACAATCACGGCGAGGGCGGCGTTCTTGCGCTGACGGCGCTCGTGTCGCGCGGCCTCGAAGGGCAGCCCCGGCGGCGCTGGTGGCTGGTCGGCTTCGGGATCTTCGGCGCGGCGATGTTCTACGGCGACGGCATGATCACGCCGGCAATCTCCGTGCTGTCGGCCGTCGAGGGTCTCGAGGTCATGGCGCCCGGCCTGCACCCGTACATCGTGCCGACGACGATCGCCATCCTGGTGGTGCTGTTCGCGATCCAGCGCCATGGAACCGGCCGCGTCGGCGCGCTGTTCGGTCCGGTGATGTGCGTGTGGTTCGTCGTCATCGCCGCGCTCGGTATCGCCGGCGTCGTGCGGGAGCCGGCGGTGCTCGCGGCGATCAATCCGCAGTACGCGGTAGCCTTCTTCGTCGGCAGCCCGACGCTGTCGTTCCTGGCGCTGGGCGCCATCGTGCTGGCCGTGACGGGCACCGAGGCGCTCTATGCCGACATGGGACATTTCGGCAAGTCGCCGATCCGCCGCGCGTGGGTGCTGTTCGTCATGCCGGCGCTGGTGCTCAACTATTTCGGCCAGGGCGCGCTGATCCTGTCCGACCCGACCACGGTCAAGAATCCGTTCTACCTGCTCGCGCCGGCCTGGGCGCTGCTACCCCTAGTTGTGCTCGCGACCTGCGCCACCGTGATCGCGTCGCAGGCGGTGATCTCCGGGGCGTTCTCGCTGACGCGTCAGGCGATCCAGATGGGCTACTGCCCGCGCCTCACGATCATGCACACGTCGGAGCGGCAGATCGGCCAGATCTACGTACCATTCGTCAACTGGGCGCTGCTGATCGCCGTGATCCTGCTCGTGATCGGCTTCAGGAGTTCGAGCAACCTGGCCGGTGCCTACGGCATCGCCGTGACGCTCGCGATGCTGATCGATTCGATCTCGCTCTTCGTCGTGATGCGGCGCCTGTGGCTGTGGCCTACCGCGTTCGCGATGGCGGTCGCAATTCCGTTCGTCGTGATCGACGTCGCGTTCCTGGCCTCGAATTCGCTCAAGATTCCCGAGGGCGGATGGTTCCCGATCCTGAGCGGCATCGTCGTGTTCACGCTGCTGACGACGTGGAAGAAGGGCCGCGCCGTGCTGATGAAGCGGCTGTCCGACGACGCGATGCCGCTCGACCTTTTCATCCAGAGCGTGGAAGCATCGCCGCCCACCCGGGTGGAAGGCACGGCGATATTTCTCACCTCGTCGCGCAACACCGTGCCGCACGCGCTGCTGCACAACCTCAAACACAACAAGGTGCTGCACGAACGCATCGTGTTCCTGACCGTCGTGACCGGCGACATTCCCTCGGTGCCGGTAGAAGAGCGCTACGAAGCCAAGCCGCTGGGCTGCGACTTCTTCCAGATCGTCGCGCACTACGGTTTCAAGGACGACCCGGACATTCCGGAGCTGCTGGAAGAGTGCGGCCGCCGCGGGTTCGTCTTCGACATGATGGAGACGTCGTTCTTCGTGTCGCGCGAAACGCTGATCGCCACGGTCGCGCCCGGCATGGCGCTGTGGCGCGAGCGGCTGTTCGTGTCGATGTCCAAGAACGCGACGAAGGCGTCGGACTTCTTCCGCATCCCGTCCAACCGCGTGGTGGAGCTGGGCACGCAGGTCGAGCTCTAGGGCGCCGTTCACGCAGGCACTGACCCGTCGACACCGATCCATGCCGCGAGAAGGATGATGCAATGAACATGCTCCGGCGCGTCGCGACGCTCCTTTTCGTCGGCAGCCTTGGCACCGCGGCGGGTGTCGCCGCCCAGCCGGCGCCGGGAATGCATCGCATCGCGTACGTGAACGTCGGTCCGGAGGCCCCGAACGCTTCCAACGTCGCGGCCTTCCGCGAGGGGCTCCGTGAATGGGGCTACATCGAGGGGCGCAACGTGGTCATCGATTTCCGCTGGGGCGACGGGCGGGTCGAGCGGCTGCCGGGCCTGATCCGGGACCTGCTTGAACTGAAGCCCGATCTCGTGTTTTCGGGGGGTGGCCAGCCGACGATTCTGGCGGTCAAGGCGGCGACGGCCACCGTACCGGTAGTCTTCATTACCGGGGATCCGGTCGCGGAGGGCGTCGTCGCCAGCCTCTCGCATCCGGGCGGCAACCTCACCGGATTCGCGGCGCTGGCACAGGATCTGGAAGGCAAGCGCCTCGAAATGCTGCGGGAACTGCTGCCCGGGGCCAGGCGCATCGCGCTCATCTGGAATCCGGCAACCCCGGCATCGGTCAAGTCGAAGCAGGCGGCGGAGGCGACGGCGCTCCGGCTGGGTTTGTCGGTCCAGTGGTTCGAGGCGCGCAATCCGGGGGAGCTGCAGAAGGCCCTCGCCGCGATTCCCCCTGATGGACTTGACGCGATGATGCTGCTCGCCGACCCGGTGCTCGGATTCCAGCGACCGCAAATCCTCGCCGCTGCCGCGCAGCGCCGGTTGCCGGCCGTGTATTTCTGGCGCGAGTTTGTCGTGGAGGGCGGGCTCATGAGTTACGGCACGAACCTGACGGCCGTCTACCGCCATGCCGCGCGCTACGCCGACAAGATATTCCACGGCGTCAAGCCGGCCGATCTGCCGATCGAGCAGCCGGCGACGTTCGAGCTTGTGATCAACCTCAATACGGCTAAGACGCTGGGCCTCGCCGTGCCGCAATCGTTGCTGCTGCGCGCGGACGAGATCATCCGGTAGCGATCGACGGTGTGATCGCGATCAGCGTCCGCGGTTCTTCCTGAGCGCCGCCGCCGGACGAGAAAACGCCGGCGCGGGGCCGGCGTTGCCTGCTGCCTTTCGTGACGGCGATTACAACGCCGACGCCATCTCCCCGCGTATCGTCTTCATCGCCTTGCTTTCGATCTGGCGGATGCGCTCGGCGGACACGCCGTACTCGTCGGCGAGTTCCTGCAGCGTCGACGTCGAATCATCTTCGCGCAGCCAGCGCGCCTCGATGATGCGGCGGCTGCGGTCGTCGAGCTTGGCGAGCGCCGTGTTGAGCCCCTTCGTGCGGTTCTGGGCGGCCTGCTTGCGCTCGAAGATCTTTGCCGGCTCGTCGTCGCTGTCGGTCAGGTAGGCGATCGGCGACACGTGGTTTTCCTCATCGCCCGGGGTCGGGTCGATCGAGACGTCGCGCCCGGTCAGGCGCGTTTCCATCTCGACCACTTCCTCCGGCTTGACGCCTAAGTCCCTGGCGATGGCCTTCGCCTCGGCGACCGACAGCGCCGCCGTGCTGGCCTTCATGCTGCGCAGGTTGAAGAACAGTTTGCGCTGCGCCTTCGTCGTGGCGACCTTGACCAGCCGCCAGTTGCGCAGGATGTATTCATGCATTTCCGCGCGGATCCAGTGCAGCGCGAACGAGACCAGGCGGACGCCGCGATCCGGGTCGAAGCGGCGCACCGCCTTCATGAGGCCCACGTTGCCTTCCTGTATCAGGTCGGCCTGCGGCAGCCCGTAGCCGACGTAGTTGCGCGACACGGCCACCACCAGGCGCAGGTGGGACAGCACCAGCGAGCGCGCGGCATCGATGTCGTCGTGTTCCTGAAGGCGCCGACCCAGCGCGGTTTCCTGTTCCTGCGTGAGCAGCGGGAACCGGTTGACCGCCTGGATGTAGTGATCGAGGCTCCCCAGCGAAGCGGGGGTGGGGAACGCCAGCGTCGTACTCGTCATGCCACGTCTCCAAGTGAAGGTGCCGCGATGGACGGTCCAGACAAGCCCGCACCGCCATCCAAAGCAATATTAGCACTCGAAACAATAGAGTGCTAAGTGTGCGACAAGTTCCCGAGCAAATCAATCGGGTTTAGCTTTGAGTGGTCGGGCACGGTCCGGTTCCCTTACCTAGCTTGGACACCGAGACCATTATAAACAATGGATTTGGTCGATGGTAAGCATTCACTAACACGCCGTGGGCCGCCCCGGAGCCGGTTGCCCCGGGGGGCCATTCGAAGCCTTATCGCCGCGCCCGGCTGGCGTACCTACTACAATCCGTTGCATCGAGATTCCCTGTTTCCAAGAGCGTCCCCAATGCCCTCACGCCGCGCCACGACCCGCAAAGAGTTGTACGTTGCCCTCACGCTGCTCGCCGGCGCCGCCATCGCGCTGTTCACGCCCGCCCTGGCGCAGCCGGATGGGTACTTCCCGTTTGCCGATCAGCGGCGCTGGCTCGGGATTCCGAACGCGGCCGATGTGCTGTCCAACCTTGGCTTTGTCGTCGTCGGGCTGCTCGGGCTCAACCGCCTGCTGCGAGGACTGGGTCCATTGGAGCCCGTCGTCAGGCTGAGCCTGTACACGTTCTTCATCGGACTGTTCCTCACCGGGTTCGGATCCGCCTGGTTTCACTGGAATCCGACGAACGAGACGCTGGTTGGCGACCGCCTGCCGATGACGATCGCCTTCGCCGGCGTGTTCGGGGCGATGCTGGCGGAACGCATCAGCACCCGCAGCGGCCTCATCGTCCTGCTGCTGATGCTGGTCGTCGGTCCCGCCAGCGTCTTCTACTGGAAGGGTACCGGCGACCTGTCGATGTATGCAGTCGTCCAGTTCGGCGGCATGGCCGCGATACTGCTGCTGCTGAGCCTGACGCCACGGGGCCACGATCCGTTTCCGTGGTGGGCGCTGATCGCCTGGTACGGATTCGCCAAGATTGTGGAGTTCGGCGATGTCTTCGTGTGGAACGCGACCCGCGAAGTGTTCGCCGGCCACATGTTGAAGCACCTGACTGCCGCACTGGGCGGGCTGGCGATCGCGAACGCGCTGCGCAAGCCCGCCGCTGCGGCGCGTGCAGCCTAGCGGGGCACAGTGTTCTTGTAGACCTTCCCGTCCTTCATGATGACGAGGAAGTTCCGGTCCGGATTCTCGATCAACTGCAAATCCTCGAGCGGGTTGCCGTCGACCAGCAGCAGGTCGGCCAGCGCGCCTTCCTCCACGACGCCCAGCTTGCCGGGATAGGGATTGCGCGGACCGGAGAGCTGCAGCAACTGCGCGTTGGTTCCCGTCGCCATCACCAGCAGTTCCGGCGCGGAATACCACCGGCGCATCCTGACCAGTTCCCCGCCCTGGCGCGATGCGGCGTCGGCCGAGAACAGGATGTCGGTCCCGAAGGCCATCCTGAGCTTGTACTTCTTCGCCAGCGCGATGGTGTTTTCGGTGCCGCTGAACACCTGCTTCAGCCTCTGCACGTTGGCGGGCGCCATCGGCGGGATGTTGCCGTCGTCGACGAAAGGCTGGAAGCTGAGCCAGATTCCCTTCTCCGCCATCAGGCGCGCCGTCGCCTCGTCCATCAGGTGTCCGTGTTCGATGACCTTGACGCCCGCGGCGATCGCCCGTTGGATGGCGACCGGCGTGTACGCGTGCACGGTGACGTAGGTGCCCCAGTTTTCGGCAGCCTCGACCGCCGCCCGCAACTCGGGCTCGGTGAACGTCGACACGTCGAGCGGACTGTGCGGCGACGCGACGCCGCCCCCGGCCGTCAGCTTGATCTGCGACGCGCCCAGCAGCAGCTGCTCGCGTACGCGCACGCGGACCTCGTCCGGACTGTCGGCGATCATGCTGCCGCCGATCAGCTCCATGCGGCTCAACGGGCCGCCGAGGGCGCGCGGCAATTCGTATGGCTGGCGGAAATCACCGTGGCCGCCGGTGATGGAAATCATGGCGCCGGACGGATAGACACGCGGACCATTGATGAGTCCCTGGTCGATCGCGCGCTTCAGACCGAAGGATGGGCCGCCCAGGTCGCGCACCGTCGTGAACCCGCGCATCAGCGTGGCGGCGGCCTCGACGCCTGCCACCAGGTTGACGTATCCGACGTCGCCGGCAATAGCTTCCGTCGCCGTCGGGCGCACAAGCATCGCGTGCCAGTGGTTGTCGATGAGTCCCGGCATCAGTGTGCGCCCGCTGCCGGCGACGACGGTGGTAGGGCCGTCGGTGTTGGCCGCAATGGGCGCCACCGAAATCCGCGCGATCGTTCGGCCCTTCACGAGGACGTTGGCGGGTCCCGACAGCTGGCCGCTCTTGCCGTCGAAAATGCGGACGTTCTGGAACAGGACCGACGATTCGGCGGCGACGGGCGCCGATTGTGACGATTGCGCGATGCAGGGTCCGCAGAGTGCTACGACCAGTGCCGCCGCGATGGCGGACCGGTGCAATGCGTATTTCATAGGCGTCCTCTGGACAGGATTCGACGGCGTCGAACGCGCGCCACGTTAACACGATCGATCGCGCGCCCCAATGCAACACGGCGTTGCGGACAGTCTAGAATCACGCTTGCCGAAAGCCCTTGATGTCCGCCCATGACCTTTGCTGAAACGCGCACTGCCAGAACTCCCGGACGGCGGGCGCTCAACGCGCTCGGCCTGCTGGTCCGCGGCATCGGCCATGTCTGCGGGGCGCTGCTGCTGTGCTGGGCCGCCCTGGCAATCAATTTTTCGAACCTGCCGTGGCCCTGGCTGCGCCTGACGCTCGCAATCGCGTTTGCGGTGTTCGGCATCTGGGCGCTGTGGATCACGCACCGGCCGCGCATGCCCTGGGTCTTCGCCGGGCTGTTCCTGGTCGTATGCGCGTGGTGGGCGACGATACTTCCGTCGCACGATCGCGACTGGCGCCGTGACGTCGCGGTCATGCCGCATGCGGTCGTCGACGGCGACACCGTGCGGATCTCCGACGTGCGCGATTTCGACTACCGGACCCGCGACGACTTCACCGTGCGCTACAAGGAGCGCACCGTGTCGCTGTCGCACCTGACCGGCGTCGATTTCTACGTGTCGTTCTGGATGGAGGGGCCCATCGGGCACACGTTCCTGAGCTTCGTCTTCGACAATGCGCCGCCGCTTGCCGTCTCGATCGAGACGCGGCCCGAGGTCGGCGAGGGCTATTCGCCGCTCGCCTCGATGTTCAAGGAATATGAGCTCATCTACATCGTCGGCGACGAGCGCGATCTTGTCCGCCTGCGCACGAACTATCGTGACGAGGAGTTGTTCCTCTACCACCTGACAATCTCGCCTGCGGCGGCGCGCCGGCTGTTCCTGGTCTACCTGGAGCGCATCAACGAGCTCCATGCCAAGCCCGAGTGGTACCACCTGCTCAGCAACAGCTGCACGATCAACATCGTCAGGTACGCGAACGTCGCCGGCAGAATGGGCGGGCTCGACCTACGGCATATCCTCAACGGACTCATCGACCGCTACTTCTACAACACGGGCCTCGTGAACACATCATTGGGCTTCGACGAGCTGCGCCGGCGCTCGAACATCACGGAAGTCTCGCGCGCTGCGGGCAACGGCGACGATTTCCCGCAGAGGATCCGCGCGAACCTGCCGCCTGCGCGCCCCTGACGCGCGGGTATCGCGTCAGGACGATGGCGGCAGCAGCGCCTCGACGAAATCGCGCGCCACGAAAGGGCGCAGGTCGTCGACCGCTTCGCCGACGCCGATGAACCGGAGCGGAACCGGGTGCCGTTTCGCGATCGCCGCGACGACGCCGCCCTTGGCGCTCCCATCCAGCTTGGTCACGATGAGACCGGTGAGTCCGACGGCCTCGTCGAACGCCTTGACCTGCGCCAGCGCGTTCTGCCCGGTGTTGGCGTCGAGGACCAGGATCACCTCGTGCGGCGCACCCGTCCCGGCCTTGGCGAGCACGCGCTTAACCTTGCGCAGTTCCTCCATCAGGTGCGCCTGCGTCGGCAGGCGTCCGGCGGTATCCGCGAGCACGACGTCGATGCCGCGCGCGCGGGCGGCGGCGACCGCGTCGAACATGACGGCCGCCGGGTCGCCCCCGGCCTGCTGGATCACGGCGACTCCATTGCGTTCACCCCAAACAGTGAGCTGCTCGCGCGCGGCCGCGCGGAACGTGTCGCCCGCCGCCAGCAACACCGAGAGGTCCTGCGCCTGCAGCCATTTGGCGAGCTTGCCGATCGACGTCGTCTTGCCGGCGCCATTGACGCCGGTGAGCATGATGACGAATGGACGCTCGTGTCCCACGACCAGCGGCTGCTCGAGCGGCCCGATCAGGTCGACCATCGCGTCGGCCAGCGTTGCGCGCGGATCGGCGTCCGTACCCGCACGCTTCCAGCGAACCTTCAGTGCGTCGAGCAGGTGCTGCGTGCCGTCGACGCCGACGTCGGCGCCGAGCAGCGCCGATTCCAGTTCCTCCAGCGCCGCGTCGTCCAGCACGCGGCGCACGAAGACATCGCCAAGCGCGTTGGCGATCTTTTCGCGCGACAGCCCGAGACCCGCCTTGAGGCGCTCCGTCCACGAGGGCTTGTCCGGCGCGGGGCTGTCGGCGGGAGATTTTTTGAACAGGTCGAACATCGGAAACCGGCAATGAAGGGATCGGCCACCGTCGCTGTGACGGGCGAAGGCTAGAATTCTACCGGTTCCCGTTTCCCTCATCTCACCCTCGCCCCCGCCACGCGCCCACCATGCCCGCCGCCGCCGCCAACCGTGTCCGCATCATCGGCGGCCGTTTCCGCGGCCGTGTCATCCGCTTTCCGGCGGCCGCCGGACTGCGCCCGACGCCGGACCGCGTGCGCGAAACGCTGTTCAACTGGCTGGGCCAGGACCTGACGGGCCAGCGCACGCTGGATCTCTACGCCGGCAGCGGCGCGCTGACGCTGGAGGCGCTGTCCCGCGGCGCCGAACACGCGGTGGCGGTCGACCGTAATCCGGACCTCGTGCGCGCGCTCATGGAAACTGCGAAGTCGATCGGCGCCACCGGGCTCAACGTGCTCGCGGCCGACGCGCGCCGCCATCTAGCCCGCGACACCGGCGCGTACGATGTAATCTTCCTCGATCCACCGTTCGAGTCGGACGACTGGTCGTGGCTGCTGCCCGCGTGCGCGCAACGGCTGGCCGGCGCCGGATACATCTATGCCGAAGCCGGCCGCGAACTCCCCGCTGCGCCGGGGCTGTCCGTCTGGCGTCACGCCAAGGCCGGCGCCGTGCATTATCATCTGTTCATCCGAGCCGGTGACGCGGCAGAAGACGGCACCCCCAACGGTCCCACACCATGATCAAAGTCGTCTATCCCGGCACGTTCGACCCGTTCACCTGCGGCCACGAGGACCTTGTGCGCCGTGCATCGCGCGTGTTCGACCATGTCATCGTCGGCGTGGCCGACAGCGAGTCGAAGCGACCGATGTTCTCCGCTGCGGAGCGGGTGGCGATGGCAAAGGAGACGCTCTCGCCGCTGCCGAACGTCGAGGTCATCGGCTTTTCGGCGCTGCTGATGGATTTCGTCCGCCAGCAGGGGGCGAAGATCATCCTGCGCGGCCTGCGCGCGGTGTCCGACTTCGAATACGAATTCCAGATGGCCGGAATGAACCGGCACCTGCATCCCGACGTCGAAACGATGTTCCTGACGCCGTCGGAGCAGTACACGTTCATCTCGGCCACGATCGTCCGCGAGATCGCGCGGTTCGGCGGCGACGTGTCGCATTTCGTGCCGGCGATCGTCGATGCGCGCATCCGGGCGCGCGTGGCGGAAATCAACGTCGGGAAGCACTCCTAGGCCGCGCGGCGGAATTCCATGGCGTTGATGATCACCGACGAATGCATCAACTGCGACGTGTGCGAGCCCGAGTGCCCGAACGCCGCGATCTCGCAGGGACCGGAGATCTACGTGATCGACCCGGCCAAGTGCACCGAATGCGTCGGCCACTTCGACGTGCCGCAGTGCCGCGAGGTCTGCCCGGTCGACTGCATCCCGGTGTCGCCGGACCACGTCGAGACACCGGCAGCGTTGAGGATGAAGTACGAAGGACTGATGGCGATCAAGGTCGCGGGCTGATCACCTTTCCGCTCACCAGCGGGCCGTGTCGAAGCAGTTCCAGTGTCAGGCGTTGGCGGCCAGCGGCAGCATGTCCGGATACATGACGATCGCGTCAACGGCGCTGACTTCCTGCATCAGCCCCTTGATCTGGAGCTTCACCGCGGCCTCCTGCTGCTGGAGTTCGGCGATACGCTCCTCGAGTTCGTCGCTGGCGTGGTGGATGCGCTTGATGCTCTCCAGCCGCCGCCGCAGCTGCATGTGGTGCTCGCGGACCTGCGTTTCCAGCGGCGACATGACGGCCTTGAGCCACGCCTCGACGTCGCGGTTGGCGATGTCGTAGACGTGCTTGACGCGCGACGCAATGGTCTCGAAGAAGCGCTTCATCAGCGCGAACTTGGCCTTGCTGACCATGTTCCACAGCGTGTTGAAGTGCGTGTTGTAGGCGCGTTCCAGCCGCTCGATCTCCTTCTGGTACTTGAGGACGGAAAATTGCGGCGGGTTGAACGGCTCGAGCGCGTGCTCCTTGGCGAAGCGCGCGTACATCGCGCGCATCATGTCGTGGATCTCGCCGGCCTGGCGCGCCGCCGCGCCGAGCTCGCCACGGATGCCGGCGAAGAACTCGTTCATCGCGCCGCGGACGCCCTTGGTGAACGGGCTGTCCTCGATGCTGCGACGCGTGCGGCCGGCGTTGGCGCGCAGCGCTTCGAGGCCGATGTGGTCGAAGAGCTCGTTCGTCTGCTGCGTGAACACGTTGCGCAGCGCGGTGTAGCGTGCGAGCCCGCGCTCGAAGAGTTCCTTCTCCTCGCGCACGCGCTCCATCATGTGGCCGACGACATCCTGGTTCTTGCCGCGCAGCGCCGTCAGTTCCGCCAGCTGCTCGACGATTCCCGAGACGCGCGCGTCGAGGATCGAGCGCACGCCGGCGGCGAGCGCGCGCAGTTCCGCCTGCGACGCCGCGCCCACGATGTCGCGCTTGGCGGGAATCAGTTTCTGCGACAGCGACTGCTCGAGCGCCGGGAGCCGGCTTCGCGCCAGCAGCGCGTCGTCGCCGTTGACCTTGGCCAGCAGCGCCTTCTGTGCCGACGCGGCGAACACCTGCGATGCCGGCACACCCAGCATCTGCGCGGTGTTGCGCATCTGACGGTTGATCTCGGCGTTGATCTCGCCTTCGGACTTCAGGTCGTCCCACAGGCCGTCGATCTTGTTCAGGATGACCAGGCGTCCGGCCTTGGTCGCCGGATCGTCGCCCGCGAGATGCTGGTTCCAGACCTCGAGGTCGGTCTTGGTCACGCCGGCGTCGGCGGCGAGGATGAACAGAACCGCGTGCGCATTGGGAAGCAGGTTCAGCGTGAGCTCGGGTTCGGTCCCGATCGCGTTCAGGCCCGGCGTGTCCAGGATCACGAGCCCCTGCTGCAGCAGCGGGTGCGGGAAATTGATGACGGCGTGGCGCCAGCACGGGATGTCGATGGTGCTCTCGTCGTCGTCCTCGAGCGCCGCCAGCATGTCTTCCTCGCCGTCGCCGAAGAGCCCGTACTTGCGCGCCAGGTCGACCGGCACGCGCTTGACCTGCGACACGCGGCCCAGCACCTCGCCCATCCTCTCGGCGTTGCCCAGGTCGAGCGGGAAGGTGACCCACTCGTCGGCGTAGTTCTTGAATTCGGAAACCGTGGCGTCCTTGAGGCGCGTCTCGATCGGCAGCAGCCGGATCGACGGCGGGCGCGCGGCGTCGTAGAGGAGCTCGGTCGGGCACATCGTCGTCCGGCCCGCCGATGAAGGCAGCAGACGCTGGCCGAAATCCGCGAAGAAGATCGCGTTGATGAGCTCGGACTTGCCGCGCGAGAACTCCGCGACGAACGCGACGATCAGCTTGTCCTGGTGCAGCCGCTCCAGCAGTTGCTGAACCTTGAGGTCGACCTGCGCGTCGGCCAGGTCCTGCTGCTGCAGCCAGTCGTGCAGGCCCGAGATGCGGCCGGAAAGCCGCCGGCGCCAGTCGCTGTAGGCCTCGAAGCGGGCAGCCAAATCGCGGGAAGGGACCATGGGTCGGAGGGGGCGCGGGCCGTTATAGGGTCGAATTGGGGAAGCTCGAAACTCTAGCATAGCGTTGTAAAGCACAAGTCATGCCGAATTTGCCCGATTTGACCGGTTCGGAGCCGCCCTCGCAGCGCGCCGCAGAGGAGGCGGAACCTGCCTCCTTGGCATCAAGCCGCGACCCGCCCGGGATTGTGCACCGCAAGATTGCCGCAACGCGGCGCCCCCTGCCGCGCAGTGCCCGTCAGCGCTGGCAGACGGGACAGTAGAACGACGCCCTTGCGGCCAGCCGCCGGTGACGGATGGGGGTGCCGCAGTTCCGGCAGGGTTCGCCTTCCCTGCCATAGACGAAGTAGTCGAGCTGGAAGTAGCCGGGCCGTCCTTCCA
>Ga0315270_10000680_pt1 | contig 18287 bp, 19 predicted proteins | sample C1_bottom_MG_FD_204932 | JGI IMG/M metagenome (GOLD analysis project Ga0315270, IMG submission 204932) | Sediment microbial communities from Yellowstone Lake, YNP, Wyoming, USA - C1_bottom | ecosystem: Environmental > Aquatic > Freshwater > Lake > Sediment | place: USA: Wyoming | collected...
GCCAATCCAATATTTCGAAGCACTTTAAAAAATTTAGGCGTTGGAGCTTTCACTCGTTTTATAATATTCATCTTTTCTCTTTTTTTGTCATTCCCTCGAAGGAGGGAATCCACAATTAATTCCACACTTTCTTGTTTGTCCAATGCTTTAAAAACAAAGTCCTTCAAATTGGCAAAAGCTTTTCGAGACATCAAACCCAATCCGGGTCCTGAAAGTTTCGTTACTGGAGCAATACAACCATTCAATTCTCTTAGGGCATTATTGGCTGGGTGAAACAAAATCAAACTTCTGTTTTTTACGTTTACTATTTCCAAATGCCATTTAAACTTTTTGCTGTACCGCTTTCTGATAAAATATTTCCCCTCCGGAATGCAGGAAACCTTCGTTTCGTTATTCTTCCAAGGCAATTCAATCGTATGGCAGATTAATTTGCCCTCGCATTCGAGTTTACCATTGCACCCTTCAGGGAAATAAGTTCTAGTTAAAAATAGTATCATTTTCTAACTATTTAATTTGTCAGACTGAGCCTGCCGAAGTCTATTAGACTCCGCCATCCACTTTTACCAATGCTAGTGGGTTGTAAGCACCATTTTTCAATGGGTACATTTGTCCATTCACTTCTTGGTAAAACTCAATTCCCAAAGCCAAAAACAACGGTTTTGTGCTTGCCGGAGTGACAGTGTTCACTTGGTTGATGGCTGCTGTAGCAGTTCCATCCCAAGGTAAAATGGCACTTTCTGAATGAGCTTCTACGAAAGTTTCATTCTCAAAATCAATTTCTGCTCCTGCAGAAATGATTTTAAAGTGAGTGGTTCCGCTTGGTGCAGCAAGCATATTTGTTGGAATAAACGAATCCAAATCAACAGTGATGTCTCCAGATACGCGATCAATTGCTCCTACAAAAGGCGCAAATAAACTGGTACCCAATTTCCCTCTGATGTTGAATTCAAAGCCAGAAAGCAATTCTGCTTCTCCATCAATCACATTTCGCAATCCTCTTACGCTAATAACGTCAGCTTGAATTACTTTAACCATTTGTTGAGTCAATCGGCTCACCATTCTGCCGTCAGCAGAATTCAAGAGCAATGCTCTCAAAGCCGTTCTCAAAATTTTTCCAGCCTTTCCGGCTCTTCCAAATTCAGAACCATTTTCACGCGTTCTCTGGAATGCAGGATCGCTCGCAATTCTGCTCGCATCTATTCCACCTTTTTCACGCGCCAAATGTCCGTCCTGAGTTTTGTAAAAAGTAATATCTCCGATTGTACCTTTTAACTTAATTATGCCTTTCTGTCTTGCCATAATTTCTAAAATTTTAAATTAATCAATCAATCAAAAAGAATTCCCCGAGGCTCTGCCTCGTGGGTAAAGTGGAAAGTTTGAAAACCTTAGGTTTTCATATGCTTTGAAAAAGCATAACTTTGTAAAATGGGAGAACATATTTATAAGAGTCATAATAAGACTTTGCTGTTGTATCATTTGGTTTTTCCTTTGAAGTATAGGAAAAAAGTTATAACAGAAGAAATAGGAGAGGGTTTAAAAGAAATCTGTATTGAAATTAGTGAAAGATATGAGATTAATTTTGTGGAGATTGGTTATGAGGAAGATCACGTTCATTTTTTGATTCAAAGTGTTCCTTCAAATTCAGTCGAAAAAATAATTCGAACAATAAAAAGTATAACAGCAAAAGAACTTTTTAAAAAATTTCCAGAAATAAAGGTGAAATTATGGGGAGGTAATTTTTGGACAAGTGGTTATTACGTGAACACAGTAGGTCAATATGCTAATGAGGAAGCGATAAGAAAGTATGTTGAAAATCAGGGTAAACCAAAAGAAGTTTATAAAAAAATTTATGCAAATCAACTAAAACTGTTCTAATACCTCGTGGGCTCTGCCCCGAGGTAGTTTATTAAATCATTTTTCTCCTTCATTCCGAATACTCGTTGCAACTAAATCTTGAATGATTTGAGCACAAATTTTAAGCTATTTTGGTACAATAAAAAGTGTGAGGTGTTCCATATGTCCTAATACGACACAAATGGCTCAATAAAGCATAAATAATCATTATTAATCATCTTGAAATAATGATTAAATTGCAGAAGTTTTGAAATGAGTAGCAAGCTATCAGAAGTATATCATAGCCTACTCAAAGCTATAGATAGTGTATGAAATCACAAATAAAGAGAATATGTATCTATCCAAAAGACATTGAACGCATCACAGGCAAGAGTTACAGACAAAGCACTAGAATGTTACAAGCTGTCAGAAAGAGCCTGAATAAGCTTGAAAATGAGTTAGTAACCATTGAGGAATTCTGTCAGTATGCAGGTTTGAAAATTGAACAAGTAGAACCGCTAATTTTTGGATGAAAAGGAAATACCTAAAAAAAGAGAATAAAATTCCCAAGCATACTCAACTAGTTTAATAACTAGTTCATTTTTTAGTATGAATTAATTGTAAATTCATTTGGCCAAATGCTTATTAATCAGTAAATTTACATTATAAGATTTAGTGATATTTGTATCTGTTTAAAGGAGCAAAATCGAGACCCTTACGTATTAGACTAGTATAATTTATTATATATGAGTGCATTATGAGGAAAGTTCGAACCCCTCATCGCCCACAAAAAATCTCCATTAGAAATAATGGAGTTTTTTTATGCAATTGTCTGAAACTTTATTTTTTAATAATATCGTCCAAAACGGCTTTTTCAGGATAATTAATCACTTTGAGAATAATCACTTGATTCTTTACCGTTTTTCCTTCGATGACATAAATTTTTCCTTTTTTGAATTCGATATTGCTTTGGTCAAAATCAACATCACCATATTTCAAAGTATTTTTGATATCGATGGTATCAATCCATTTTTCAGCCAATATTTGGGAGGCTTTATCCGAATAATTAAAAGGTTTATTTCTTAAATCATTCAAAACTCTGGCATTTGGAAAATAATTGCAACGGGTATCTTTTCCGCTGAATATAGCAGCAACAACAAAAGATCCCATTATTAATCCTAATAAATAATAGGCAAAACGGTGTGCAAATTTCATAAATTAATTTTTTGGCAAAGGTAAAAGAAAGTTTATTTAAAACACGATTAAATTAATATCGTTGTTAGGCAAGTCAAACCAGTCGCCAATGGCTTTGTTGGTAAGGATTCCATGGTATAAATACACTCCGTTTTTTAAGCCAATATTTCTACGAATGGCACTTTCGATACCGCCATCTTCGGCGATTTGCAAAAGAAATGGCGTAATAATATTGCTAATCGAAAGGGAGGCAGTTTTCGAATATCGGGAAGGAATATTAGGAACGCAATAATGTAAAACATTGTTTTTGACAAAGGTGGGTTTTTCGTGAGTCGTCACTTCCGAAGTTTCAAAACAACCGCCAGTGTCAATGCTCACGTCCACAATTACGGCACCTTTTTTCATATGCTCCACCATGGTTTCGGTCACAACAACCGGACAGCGTTCTTTGCCACGCATTGCTCCAATAGCTACATCGCATCTTCTCAGTGCTTTCAATAAGGATTTGGGTTGAATGGTGGACGTGAAAATACGCTGATTCAAATTGTTTTGCAATCGTCGGAGTTTTGTAATGGAATTGTCAAAAACTTTAACATTAGCACCCAAACCAATAGCAGTTTTGGCGGCAAATTCACCCACAGTTCCAGCTCCAATAATGACCACATCAGTAGGTGGAACGCCTGTGATGTTACCAAATAATAACCCTTTTCCAAAGGTATTGGTAATCATCAATTCGGCAGCAATTAGTATGGACGCTGTTCCTGCAATTTCGCTTAAGGATTTTACGGCAGGATAGGAACCATCTTCGTCTTTGATATATTCGAAAGCAAGTGCGGTAATTTTTTTCTTAGTTAAAGCTTCAAAATAGGCTTTCTTTTTGGTCTTAATTTGAATGGCAGAAATCAGGATGGTTTGAGGACTCATCATAGCAATTTCGGCTAGAGTAGGGGGTTCCACCTTTAAAAGCATCGGACAACTGAAAACTTTTTTGGTGTCTTTTGTAATTTCAGCACCGGCATCGGCATATTCTTTGTCGGAATAACTCGAACTTTCTCCCGCACCGGCTTCTATCATTACCCGATGTCCTTGATAGGTTAAGGAATTTACAGCATCTGGTGTGAGACAAATACGGCGTTCTTGGTAGCAAGTTTCTTTTGGAATTCCAATGAAAAGTTCGCTTTTGTGTCTCACTATTTCAAGTTTCTCTTCTTGAGGTAATAGCTGTTGCTTCGTAAATGGAGTTATCGACATTGTTTTGTTAAATTAGTGGTACAATTTACTGAAAAAAATCAAAATCCGTTCACTATAATAGGATAAATTCAGTTTTCATCCGTATTAAAAATGGAAATCCATTGTTAAATATTCCGCTCCATCTTAATATCTGCTCGCTCATAAGCACCATCTTCTAAAGGAACTTCCTCGAACCCAAATTTCTTATACAAATATAGTGCGGGTAACAATTTTCGGTTCGAATACAAAAGGAGTTTTTTTATTCCTTTTTGCTTAGCAGTTTCAATGCAATGTTCCATAAGTTTATTGCCAATTCCTAATCCCTGAACGCCATCCATTACAGCCATTTTACTTAATTCGAAAGTAGTTTCGTCTATTTTTATCAGGGAAACTGTGCCTACAATTTTGCCATTGTATTGGGCATAAAAAATCATTCCTCCTTTGTCTATGATTTCACTTTGAGGATTGGAAAGTGTTATTTCATCTTTGGCCTCCACTCTGAAATATTTTTGGAGCCATTCCAGATTCAGGGTTTTTATTTCTTCCTTTAAATCCGGAGAAAACGGAATAATGATGACAGTGTTATCGATATCCATAATTTTATAATTAAATTAATTCTAAAAGACGTTTGCCATCAGAAAGCAATGTAATTGAAATGGTTGAATGTAAATCTGGGATGAGATTTGGAATCTTTTCGCCCCACTCAATAAAACACCAGTTGCCAGAATAAAGGTATTCATCGGCTCCCATATCCAAAGCTTCAACCTCATGATTTAGTCTGTAGAAATCAAAATGATAAACAGTTTGATTAGTAGCAGTTTGGTATTCATTAACTAAAGAAAAAGTTGGGCTACTCGTTACGTCATTTACGCCCATTTCTTTCGTCAAAGCCTTTATTAAAGTGGTTTTTCCAACACCCATTTCTCCATTAAAAAGGAGGACTTTATTTGGGTTTTGTTCTAAAATTTGCTGGGCAACAGCATTGATTTCATCTAATGAAAAAGTGATTTCCATTCTTTAAAAAGTGTTAGGTTTTAAGCAAATCTGCAATCTAAAATCTGCAATCTGAATTATTTCGGGTTAAAAATTAAAAACGGAATAATCATTTCTTCTAACGAAATTCCGCCGTGTTGATAGGTATTTTTATAATAACTCACATAATGATTGTAGTTATTCACATAAGCCAAAAACAAATCATTTTTGGCAAAAATATAAGAACTACTCATATTTACCGATGGTAATCCTATTATTTTAGGGTCTTTCACCGCATAAACATCTTTACTTTCGTAGGACAAACTGCGACCGGTTTTATAACGCAAATTGAGGCTGGTGTTTTTGTCTCCAATGACTTTCGAAGGGTTTTTTACATTTATAGTTCCGTGGTCTGTAGTTAAAATCAATTTGAAACCCAGCTTTTGTGCCTGTTGAATGATTTCCAAAAGAGGGGAATTCTTAAACCAACTCAAAGTCAGCGAGCGATAAGCCTTATCGTCAGAAGCGAGTTCTTTAACCACATCCATTTCGGTTTTAGCGTGCGAAAGCATATCCACAAAATTATAAACTACCGTAACCAAATCATTGTTTTTCAATGTTTTGAAATTTTCAACCAGCTTTTTTCCTCCGGCAAGATTGGTGATTTTGAAATAATCCTGCTTGATATTCAACCCTAAACGTTTTAATTGGGCAGTTAAAAATTCGGCTTCAAATAAGTTTTTTCCGCCTTCTTCAGGATCATTTTTCCAATATTGTGGAAACTGTTTCTCCATTTCAAGTGGCGTCAATCCAGAGAAAATGGCGTTTCTGGCATATTGGGTCGCCGTGGGTAAAATAGCGTAATAAGGAACTTCTTTTTCTAGTTTATAATGATTGCCTACTACATTTTCGAAAACTTTCCATTGGTCGTAACGCAAGTTGTCAATGACCACAAATAAAATGGGTTTAGCTTTGCTCAGTTCGGCATCGCCTCGGGTGTCTTTTTTGACGATTTCTGGAACCACTAATTCTCGGAATAAAGTGTGCGATTGTATGGGTTTGTCCGCTTTTGGAGCACTCGAGCCTTGGCGAACTGGCGAAGCAAACCAATCTTCATAATTGCGTTCGATGAATTTCCCGAATTGCGAATTGGCTTCTGCCTTTTGCGATTCCAGAATTTCAATCATGCCCTGATCGTTAATGTTTTCGAGTTCCAATTCCCAAAAGATTAATTTTTTGTATAATTCTATCCAATCTTCATGGGAGTTGACCATCGCCATTTCCATCGAAATTTTTCGAAATTCTTTCTGGTAGTCCAAAGTCGTTTTTTGAGAAATCAATCTGGAATGATCCAAATTCTTCTTCAAACTCAACAATATCTGGTTCGGATTCACCGGTTTTATCAAATAATCGGCAATTTTAGAGCCTATAGCTTCCTCCATAATATATTCTTCCTCGCTCTTGGTAATCATAATCATCGGAATCGAAGATTTCTTTTCCTTCATTTCCGAAAGGGTTTCCAAGCCACTCATACCGGGCATATTTTCGTCCAGAAAAACAATATCAAAATTATTTTCGTCGAAAATATCAATCGCATCGCGACCGTTGTTGCAAGTTGTTACACTGTAATTTTTCATTTCCAGAAATAAAATATGCGGTTTTAGGTAGTCAATTTCGTCATCGACCCAAAGTATTTTTATCTTGTCCATAATTATTTAAGTAAGTATTCAAAAGTAATAAATCAATTTGCCAAATTACTGTTTTTTGAAATGCTTAAATGCTAATATTATGATAATTTTTCGTGCAATATTTTTCTGAAAATTTAATTTTAGGCTTTTGATTGCTAAAGTAAAATTTGATTGTCATTGTTTTATTTTTTTTGCTATTTTTAAAAACTCTAAAAAATTAAAAAATGAAATCATTAATTCAATTTATAAAAACGTCCATTAAAGGTGGAGTTTTTATGTTTCTTCCCATATTTTTTACTTTTTACTTATTGAAAAAAGTATTTGATATATTAATTAAAGTAGCAAAACCTTTTATGAAATGGTTAAAAATTGATTCAATACTTGGTGAGGTTGGATTGAGTTTTTTAATTATTTTTATGGTGCTTTTTTTGTGTTTCCTTGGAGGAGTTTTGATGCGTTTTCGATTTTTTAAATCATTTAATGAAAAAGTAGAATCGATTATAACGACTATTTTTCCTCAATATGATGCAATCAAGGATAAAGTTGATGAAAAGATTCAAACTATAAATGAGGATCCTAAAAAATTTGTGACAGAAAAAATGAAAAAATAATTATGTTAAAATCCAAATAATAAAGTTTAGTTAGACTATATAAAAGATTGTAAAATGGGAATAACTTAACCCAGCTCTGCGATGTGTTCCATATAAAAAACCGTTCTTAAAATCTGAGATGCTGTATGAAGTCTCCCGACTTTGAGGATGTGTTTATCAGTCTGTGACTGACTTTAAAACAAAATCGGTTAAAAACCGAAAATCACTACCTAAAAGTCGGTAAATTGAGGAGCAGAAAAATGTTATAAATTATGGTTAAATCAACTTCCCATTAAAGCCCCATATACTCCCCATATAGAGTATGAAAACCACTAGTACAAATTATCCTAGTTTTAGAACTTTTTTTGGTCAATTTTATAAGCTTGGAATTGTACTGCCAAAATAATTTAGAATCACCAAAAACAGGTAACAATTCAATTCCTCAATAAATACTTCTGATGTTCTTTTGTATGATAGAAATGCTTTCCCTTGAGTGCATACAATTCACAAACTAAAATTTTCATTACCATGTAGTTTTGCTTATATTTGTTTCTCAAAACAAAAATGATTGTGAGCCAAATTAATAAACTAAAAATATTCAATGACCCCATTTATGGGTTTATTACCATCCCCAATGCTTTAATATACGATTTAATTCAGCATCCGTATTTCCAGAGATTGCGACGCATTTCTCAAATGGGTTTGTCGTATTTAGTTTATCCTGGCGCAAATCACACCCGTTTTCATCACGCTTTGGGCTGTATGCACATTATGCAAAAGGCGGTCGAAACACTCCGTTTCAAAGGAGTTTCCATTTCTCCACAAGAAGAAAATGCTTTGTATATCGCCATTTTGTTACACGATATTGGTCATGGCCCATTTTCGCACGCTATGGAACGAAGCATTGTCGAAGATGTGCATCACGAAGCCATTTCCTTGCTGTTTATGAACCAGCTGAATCAGGAATTTGACGGAAAACTAAGCCTAGCCATCAAAGTGTTCAAGGGCGATTATCATCGAAAATTTATGTTGCAACTCATTTCGAGTCAACTCGATATGGACCGAATGGATTACCTGAAACGCGATAGCTTTTATTCGGGAGTAGCCGAAGGGAATGTCAATTCCGAACGTTTAATTCAGATGATGAATGTGGTCGATGATGTCTTGGTTATTGAAGAAAAAGGCATTTATTCGGTCGAGAAATTCTTGATGTCCAGACGATTGATGTATTGGCAAGCTTATTTACATAAAACCAGTTTGGTTGCAGAATTAATTTTGACGAAAGTCCTGAAACGTGCAAAAGAACTGACCGAAAAAGGAATAATTTTGCCTTGTAGCGAACCCTTGATGTTTTTTATGCAACACAAAATCACGATGGAAACTTTCGATAGCGAAACCTTGGATTTGTTTTCACAACTGGATGATTTTGATATAATTAGTGCATTAAAATCTTGGCAGAAACAAGACGATTTTATATTGTCATCTTTAAGCAAAATGATTATCAACAGAGATTTATTGAAAATTAAATTAAGCGAAGAAAAAGTACCGGTTGAAGATTTACATCATTTAAAAGAACGATTCGCATTAGAAAATAATATTACTTTAGCCGAAACCAATTATTTTATTTTTAAAGGCAAAATAAAGAATCAAGCCTATAGCAAAGAAGCCGAACCCATCCGAATTCTTAAAAAAGACCAAACTATCGAAGATGTAGTTGAAGCTTCTGACCAATTGAATTTGAAGTCTTTGTCCAAATTTGTGACCAAATATTATATATGTTTCCCAAAACAACTTGTATAAAAACCAACATTTAAAATCTATTTTTTATATTTTTGTCGAGATGAAACAGAACCAGACATTTTTTTTGAATTTAAGTAGGACATTAAGCAGAGAGTTTCATCTTATTCCTATCAAAAATACAATTAGATAAGATGAAATTTACAGCAGAGCAAATAGCCGGTGTTTTGGGAGGTGAAGTCGTAGGTAATCCAAAAGCCGAAGTATATAAATTGTCTAAAATAGAAGAAGGTTCCGAAGGTTCCATCAGTTTTTTGGCCAATCCCAAATATTTACCTTATATTTATTCGACTCAGGCGACTATCACTATAGTAAATAACTCCTTCATTCCTGAGGCCGAATTAAAAACCACCATGATAAAAGTGGAGGATGCGTATATGTCCTTCACAAAATTATTGGAATTTTACGATCAAGCTACAAAAGGGAACAAAGTTGGAATAGAACAACCTTCATTTATTTCAGAAAATGTAAAACAGGGCGCCAATTTGTACTTGGGAAGCTTTAGTTATATTGAGAAAAATGTAGTTTTGGGTGACAATGTCAAAATTTACCCCAATTGTTTTATTGGCGAAAGTGTTAAAATCGGGAATAATGTTACTATTTTTGCGGGCGCCAAAATACATTCGGAAACAGTCATTGGTAATAATTGTGTGATTTATTCTGGTGCTGTTATTGGAGCAGATGGTTTTGGTTTTGCACCAAACGAAGATGGAACCTATACAAAAATTCCACAAATAGGAAATGTACTAATCGAAGATAATGTAGATATTGGGGCCAATACAACAATAGATAAAGCCACAATGGGCTCGACAATTATCCGAAAAGGAGTGAAACTAGACAATCAGATTCAGATAGGACACAATGTTGAAATTGGTGAGAATACTGTGATTGCGGCTCAAACTGGTATTGCAGGTTCAACAAAAATTGGCAAAAACGGAATGATCGGTGGGCAAGTAGGTATTGTGGGACATTTAACAATTGGCAATAATGTCCGAATCCAGGCTCAATCAGGTGTTGGAAGGAATGTTAAAGATGATGAAGTCTTACAGGGAAGTCCAACATTTGGATACAATGACTTCAACAAATCGTATGTTCATTTCAGGAATTTGCCGAAAATTGTTACAGAAATAGAAGAAATAAAGAAACAAATATTAAACCAAAAAAATGGAAACAATGGTTAAACAGAAGACCATCAAAACAGAAATTTCACTAACAGGAGTTGGGCTACACACGGGAAAGGAAGTAAAAATGACTTTCAAACCTGCGCCAATTAATAATGGTTTTACTTTCGTTCGAAAAGATTTAGAGGGACAGCCTATTATTGAAGCCGATGCAAATTACGTTGTAAACACGCAAAGAGGAACCAATTTAGAAAAATTAGGCGTTAAAATTCAAACTCCTGAACACGTTTTGGCAGCATTAGTTGGTTGTGATTTAGACAATGTAATCATTGAATTAGATGCTTCAGAACTTCCTATTATGGATGGCTCTTCAAAATATTTTGTCGAAGCTATTGAAAAAGCGGGTATTCAGGAACAAGAAGCTAAAAGAAAGATATATGTAGTAAAAGAAATAATTTCATTTACTGATGAAGAAACAGGAAGCGAAATAATGGTTATGCCGCAAGAACATTACTGTGTAACTGCTATGGTTGATTTTGGTACCAAAGTTTTAGGAACTCAAAATGCCACGATGAAATCTCTTGCTGAATTTAAAACAGAAATTGCTGAATCAAGAACTTTTAGTTTTCTTCATGAACTAGAATCACTTTTAGAAAATGGGTTGATAAAAGGCGGAGATTTGAATAATGCAATTGTTTATGTTGACAAAGAAATTTCCGAAAAAACAATGAATAGTCTAAAAGTAGCTTTTGGAAAAGACGAAATAACTGTTAAACCTAACGGTATTTTAGATAATCTAACTTTGCATTATCCAAATGAAGCCGCAAGACATAAACTACTGGATGTTGTTGGTGATTTATCTTTAATTGGAACCAGAATACAAGGAAAAGTAATTGCAAATAAACCAGGTCATTTTATAAACACTCAGTTTGCAAAAAAAATGGCAAAAATCATAAAAATCGAACAACGAAATCATGTTCCTGTTTACGATTTAAATCTGGAGCCTTTGATGGATATTCACAAAATTATGGCTGTGCTTCCACATAGACCACCATTTTTGTTGATTGACAGAATAATCGAAATGTCCGAAAGTCATATAGTTGGTTTGAAAAATGTAACGATGAACGAAAATTTCTTCGTAGGTCATTTTCCAGGAGCACCAGTTATGCCGGGAGTTTTAATTGTAGAAGCAATGGCACAAACAGGTGGGATTTTAGTGTTGAGCACCGTTCCGGATCCAGAAAATTACCTGACTTATTTTATGAAAATTGACAATGTAAAATTCAAACATAAAGTATTGCCAGGCGACACCTTAATTTTCAAATGTGATTTAATCACTCCTATCAGAAGAGGAATTTGTCACATGCAAGCCAATGCGTATGCCAATGGAAAACTAGTGGCTGAAGCCGAATTGATGGCGCAAATTACCAAAAAACAGTAGTTTAAGAGGTTAATTGGTTAACTGTATAATCGGTTAAGCGTTCAACAAATAACCAATTCAATAATTAAACGATTAAACAAATAACCAGATAAACGAATAACCGAACTATATGAATCAACCCTTAGCTTATGTTCATCCAGGCGCAAAAATTGCAAAAAATGTAGTGATTGAACCTTTTACTACTATTCATAATAACGTTATTATTGGTGATGGAACTTGGATAGGTTCCAACGTTACCATAATGGAAGGTGCTAGAATTGGTAAAAATTGCAATATTTTTCCTGGAGCAGTAATCTCTGCAATTCCACAAGATTTAAAATTTGGCGGCGAAGATTCATTGGCAATAATTGGCGACAATTGTACCATAAGAGAGTGCGTTACAATCAATAGAGGAACAATTGCATCTGGTCAAACGGTTGTTGGTAATAATTGTTTAATCATGGCAGCTGCGCATATTGCTCACGATTGTCATATAGGTGATAATGCGATTATTGTTAATGGAGTTCTTTTGGGAGGACACGTAACAATTGGTAAATACGCCATTATTGGAGGTTTGTCAGCGGTACATCAATTTATTAGTGTTGGAGATCACGCTATGATTTCAGGAGGTTCGCTGTTAAGAAAAGATGTTCCTCCATTTACTAAAGCGGCTAAAGAGCCATTGTCATACGTAGGAATCAATTCAGTAGGATTAAGAAGAAGAGGTTTTACATCCGAAAAAATAAAAGAAATTCAGGAAATTTATAGAATTCTTTACCAAAAAAATTATAATGTAACTCAGGCTCTTGGAATCATTGAAGCCGAAATGGAAGCAACTCCCGAAAGAGATGAAATTATAGATTTTATCAGAAATTCATCAAGAGGTGTAATGAAAGGTTATTCAGGGAATTACTAGTGTTCAGATTACAGTTTGCAGTTTGCAGTCTCGATTTTGTACAAAAAATGAAAAACAAATAATAAAAATTATCTATTAACAATATCACTTTTCGTCTCCCTCTCCTTTGGAGAGGGTCGGGGTGAGGAAAACAAACAAATTAAATGGCATCAACATCAGATATAAGAAACGGATTGTGCATAAAATACAACAACGACATCTATAAAATTATAGAATTTCTTCATGTTAAACCAGGAAAAGGACCCGCTTTTGTTAGAACAAAACTAAGAAGCTTGACTAACGGAAAAGTATTGGACAACACCTTTTCTGCAGGACATAAAATTGAAGAAGTTAGAGTTGAAAACCATAAATTTCAATATTTATATCCAGAAGGGGATGAATTTCATTTTATGAATGTAGAAACTTTCGAACAAATTTCCTTAAATAAAAACATCTTAGATTCACCAGGATTATTGAAAGAAGGTGAAAATGTTATGGTGAGCATCAACACCGAAACTGACTTACCTCTTTCGGTAGATATGCCGGCATCTGTAATTCTTGAAGTGACTTACGCTGAACCGGGAATAAAAGGAAATACGGCTACAAATGCAACAAAATCAGCTACTGTTGAAACTGGAGCAACTGTAAATGTTCCTTTATTTATCAACGAAGGCGACAAAATAAAAATCGATACTACTTCTGGAAATTACATGGAAAGAGTTAAGGAATAAGACTCTTCGCCGAAAGGGAATACATTATGAAATTCATTAAGACACATACTTTAAAAGAAATTGCAACAATCATCAATAGCAAATATGTTGGGGATGACAATTTTCCTGTTTATGGAATGAACGAAATTCACGTGGTAGAATCAGGTGATATCGTTTTTGTTGACCATCCAAAATATTACGATAAAGCGTTACATTCTGCTGCAACAACCATTTTGATTAACAAAAATGTAGATTGTCCTGAAGGGAAAGCATTATTGATTTCGGACGATCCTTTTAGGGATTTTAATATCTTGACGAATCATTTTAAACCTTTCCAATTGGCTAATGTTGCTATTTCGGCTTCTGCCAAAATTGGAGCAGGAACAATAATTCAACCCAATTGTTTTGTTGGCAATCATGTTGTTATTGGTGAAAATTGTTTAATCCATTCGAATGTTTCAATTTACGACAATACTATAATTGGTAATAATGTGATTATTCATGCAGGAACCATTCTTGGAGCCGATGCTTTTTACTATAAAAAACGTCCTGAAGGGTACGACCAATTAATTTCTGGAGGAAGAGTAGTTATTAAAAACAACGTTGGAATTGGAGCTCTTTGTACTATCGACAAAGGAGTTACGGGCGATACCACCATTGGCGAAGGCACCAAAATTGACAATCAAGTGCAAGTGGGACACGATACTGTCATTGGAAAAAAATGTTTAATTGCCTCTCAAACCGGAATTGCTGGTTGCGTGATTATTAAGGATGAAGTCACAATTTGGGGACAAGTGGGAACCACAAGTGGAATAACAATAGGCGAGAAGGCAGTGATTTTGGGTCAGACTGGAGTTACCAAATCGATTGAAGGTGGCAAAACGTATTTTGGTACACCAATACAAGAATCTCGTGAAAAATTGAAACAGCTTGCCAATATTAAAAAGATACCAGAAATACTTCAAAAATTAAAAGAATTATTATGAAACCAAAAGATATTGTTCTCGATTTCTACAAGTCTGACGTTCTCTTGGATAGGAAAACCGTTAGCGAGTTATTACATCCTGAAGTTTTAATGGATTGGAACAGTAGCCAAGGTTTTATTCAAATGAATTATGATGATTTTTTGTCACTTACGGATCAATTGGCAAAAGCCTATATACGTTCCAAAATTAGAATTAGCCACATTCTTCAAGAAAAAAATTTGGTTTCTTTACGTTTTTCCCATTTTGTAAAAACGATTGAAAATCCAAGAGAAGAAATGCTGATGGGTAATTTTTTCGTGATTTGGGAAGTAAAAGACGAAAAATTATTTAGAGGGTATCAAATGAGTCATTTTTCTTAATTAAATATTTCAAATATCACCTGCAAAACCTTACTTTTGCACAACAATTAAAAAAACTACATAAAATATATATCATGAGTGTTTTAGTTAATAAAGATTCCAAAATAATTGTTCAAGGATTTACAGGAAGCGAAGGAACATTCCACGCTTCTCAAATGATTGAATATGGTACAAATGTTGTTGGTGGTGTAACTCCTGGAAAAGGGGGAACAACCCATTTAGACCGTCCAGTTTTCAATACAGTTAAAGACGCCGTAGATCAAGCAGGAGCTGACACTACCATTATTTTTGTACCGCCAGCTTTTGCTGCTGATGCAATTATGGAAGCCGCCGATGCCGGTATCAAAGTAATTATCGCCATTACAGAAGGAATTCCTGTAGCGGATATGATTAAAGCTAATAATTATATTAAAAGTAGAGATTGTAGATTAGTAGGTCCAAACTGTCCCGGAGTTATTACTCCAGGTGAAGCAAAAGTAGGTATTATGCCAGGTTTTGTATTCAAAAAAGGAACTGTTGGAATCGTTTCTAAATCAGGAACTTTGACTTACGAAGCAGCTGACCAAGTGGTAAAACAAGGATTAGGAATTACAACAGCAATCGGTATTGGTGGAGATCCAATCATTGGAACAACCACAAAAGAAGCCATTGAATTATTTATGAATGATCCCGAAACCGAATGTATCGTGATGATTGGTGAAATTGGAGGTCAATTAGAAGCGGATGCTGCCAAATGGATTAAAGCTGATGGAAATCGCAAACCAGTTATTGGATTTATTGCCGGTGAAACTGCTCCAAAAGGAAGAACAATGGGTCACGCAGGTGCAATTGTAGGTGGCGCTGATGATACAGCCGAAGCCAAAAAACGCATCATGAGAGAATGTGGAATTCACGTTGTGGATTCTCCTGCTGAAATTGGAAAAAAAGTAAAAGAAGTTTTAGGATAATCTAAGACTGACGATATAATCTAATACCTCACGGTTTTCGTGGGGTATTTTAGTTAAATAATAATAGAAAATAAAATGTATAAAGAATTAAAAAAATTCAAAGTCAAAAATCAGTTCACTTTTTCAACTGACGATAGTTTAGAAGAAGTTTGCAATGCATCAGAAGGTGGAAGCGGAATTTTCCTTGTGTACGCTGTTGATGGAGAAGAGAAAGAATTGATTATGGTTGGTTCAACAGGAACGATTCAAAATGACGGAACCTTAAAAAGCAAAAATGGTGGATTGTTCGACAAAATCGTAAACGGTCATCAATTTGCAAAAACGGGAAGAAAATATTCTTGGCCAGCACAAATGAAATTGGAAAAAATTGAAAGATTGGAAGTGTATTGGTACGAAACTTTCAACGAGAAAAATAAAGTAATTCCAACTTTCGTGGAAGGACAAATTTTACAAAATTTCTTGGATGAAAATGGGAAACTACCAAGATGGAATGTGGCCTTTTAGTAAAATTTATTACAAAATTCAAATGCCCACATATTCGTAGGGCATTTTTTTTGGCACTCACTACATTATTCTTATATTTGAAACACAATAATAAATAAACATATACAATAAATATGAAATTACTCGAAGGAAAAGTAGCAATAATTACTGGCGCAAGTCGTGGAATAGGAAAAGGGATTGCGGAAGTTTTTGCTAAACACGGCGCAAACATAGCATTTACATATAGTTCATCTGTAGAATCTGCTTTGGCATTGGAAAAAGAATTGAACGAAATGGGCATCAAAGCCAAAGGTTATCAATCGAATGCTGCCGATTTTAACGAAGCGCAAACCTTTGTTGATGCCGTTTTAGCTGAATTTGGAACAGTTGATATTTTAATCAACAACGCCGGAATCACCAAAGACAATTTACTAATGCGTATGTCCGAAGCTGATTTTGATCAAGTAATCAACGTGAATTTGAAATCGGTTTTTAATATGACCAAAGCAATTCAAAGAACTTTTTTGAAGCAACGTGCGGGTTCAATCATAAATATGAGTAGTGTAGTTGGCATTCAAGGAAATGCTGGGCAAACTAATTATGCAGCTTCTAAAGCGGGAGTTATAGGTTTTACAAAATCCGTAGCGCTCGAATTAGGCTCACGAAATATTCGTTGCAACGCGATTGCTCCAGGATTTATTGAAACTGAAATGACGGCAAAATTAAGCGACGAAGTAGTACAAGGTTGGAGAGACAGTATTCCGCTGAAGCGCGGAGGAACAACCGAAGATGTTGCTAATGCTTGTCTTTTCTTGGCTTCGGATATGAGCACTTATGTTACAGGACAAGTATTGAATGTTTGCGGAGGAATGCTTACTTAAAAAGTAGGCAGTTTTCAGTATTCAGTTTACAGCTGATATATTGAATATTATTTATTGAATATATAAACAATGACAACAAACACAATTCTATTACTATTGCTTTCTCTAATAATAGCAGGCGGTTTGTCGTTTTTTCAATATTTTTATAAAGCCAAAACTAAGTCGAAACTGAACTTGGTTTTGGCTTTTTTGCGTTTTCTGTCCATTTTTGGGATATTATTGTTGTTGATTAATCCAATAATGAGTCGAAAAACGCTAGAAACTATCAAAACACCTTTGCCAATAGTGGTGGATAATTCAAGTTCTATTGTCGATTTAAAATCCAAAGAAACAACTTTGGAATTATATAAAAAGTTGTTCCAAAACAAAGAGTTACAAGAGAAATTTGACGTACAATCGTATCGATTTGACAGAGATTTTCAACAGTCAGAAGAATTTGATTTTAAAGGAAAGCAAACGAATATTGATGAAGTTTCTAAAAATCTGAAAAGTATTTATAAAAACATCATTTTTCCAACGATTTTAATTACGGACGGAAACCAAACTTCGGGGGATGATTATGTGTATTCTTTTGATGCAAACAACAAAGTTTATCCTTTGGTTGTTGGCGATACAACGACTTTTTTGGATTTAAAAGTAAGCCAGCTGAACGTCAATAAATATGCTTTTCTCAAGAATAAATTTCCTGTGGAAGTGTTTTTGCAGTATTCAGGAAACAAAAGTGTAAATGCTGATTTTAGTATTTCACAAGGAAGTTCAGTTTTGAGTAAGCAAACGGTTTTATTTTCTCCATCCAAAAAATCAGTAGTTTTAGACGTTTTGCTTCCTGCTGACAAAGTAGGATTGCAAGTATTTAAAGCTATTATTTCTTCCAAAGAAAAAGAGAAAAACACCTACAATAATACCAAGAATTTTGCAGTTGAAGTCATAGATCAAAAGACTAATGTAGCTATTATTTCGGCTATAGATCATCCTGATATTGGTGCATTGAAGAGAGCTATTGAAACTAATGCTCAACGAAAAGTAATCATTGTTAAACCTAAAGATGTCAATTCATTACAAGATTATAATATTTTAATTTTGTACCAACCAACAAACGAATTCAAATCAGTTTTTGAGAAAAATAAATTAGCTGGAATCAACACTCTTATTATCACGGGAAACAATACCGATTTCAATAT
>Ga0315270_10000681_pt1 | contig 18263 bp, 25 predicted proteins | sample C1_bottom_MG_FD_204932 | JGI IMG/M metagenome (GOLD analysis project Ga0315270, IMG submission 204932) | Sediment microbial communities from Yellowstone Lake, YNP, Wyoming, USA - C1_bottom | ecosystem: Environmental > Aquatic > Freshwater > Lake > Sediment | place: USA: Wyoming | collected...
TAAATATAATGTTTGATTGCCCGATTTGTTGTGCCCAAAAAGAACCCGAAGCCGGGCAAAAGCTTCCCCAGTGTACCCACTGGATTTGCTGGGAGTGTTACGTGGGTCTGATGCGGAGCAGCCGTTCCGTTCTGGTAACGTGTCCGCTCTGTCGACAGACCGAGTCCCCCACACTCCTGCAAATCGACATTGACGAGGAACTCGGCTCCGAGGACGTGGATGAGGGCCATGAAACCCAGGTGCAGCAGAACAATTTCCGGCTAAACAAGGTTACTTTTTCCAACTGTCGGGTATTTTTTGGGCCCCATTTTGCCAGAGACGCTGATATCCCTACATCTAATTCTTAATATTTACGCGCGGCATAACGGCCATCTTTAAGAAACAGCCAATGTTCATGAGGATGGCCAAGCCAATCATGACAATACCGGCCCCATAGAGGTGGCCTGACGCCTTCTTAACAGTTATGCTGCACGTTGCAGGATTGGTACCAACCTGTACGACGTTACATTTAGCATCCTGGTACTTTTTGCACTGCGAGTAATACACCATGATTAAAATGGAGCCAATGATTGCAATTAAAATGGAAATACCCATTACACCATCACAGATTTTCTTTTCGTTCGAGGAACTCATCTTTTTTATTATACATATTTTTTTTTATTTTTTTTTGTTTCAAGGCAATATTAAAAAAGAAATGGACTCTTTGCTCAGTCTGGAAAACCCATTGTTCACAGACGAAAGCAACCGCGGTGGATACTACTTCAACTCAAACCTCTTTTGCGAGTCCCAGAACATGGTAACCAGTGTGGACAACACATGTGTCTTTGCAAATTCAGACAATGTGCCAGCCTTCTGGAAATCCCCCCTGGACAATAACATGGCGCCCCTGCTAATTTCCACGGACAGGCCCCCCAATGGCTTCACCCCCATCAATCCTTTCTAAAACCCAAAGGTATTTTCCCCACTGTACTTCATGTAGAGAAACCCGTCGGCGTCGCGCTTTTCAAAATACAGTTTTCCCATGCTTGTCGAGGTCTCCGGTATTACCGCCGCTTCTCCCATAAAGAGAAACATGCCCTTCTCCGCAGTCAGGGCTATGCGTCGCCGCAGCGCAAAGCAGAACTGTCCCACCGTCAAGTCTAGGGGAACCAGGAATTTGATTTTGTCGACCGCGGTAATCGCAGAACCCTCGAGCCGCTCGCAGATCACGGGAACCCGGTCCAGGTATTTGCGGGAAACCCGCTCAGACTCTGCACACCGGGTCTCGAAGCTGTGCGTGCTTTTGTATCCCATTAATATTCTTTATTTTAAAATATATTTTGCGTTCAAAAACATAAAGAACTCAAATGGAGCACAAATCCATTTGCTTTATCCACGAATGCAGTGGCCTCTACCTGAGCAGAGCAACGGATATCCTGAGCAGCCGCCGCATCCAGCCGCCCCCAAACGAGCTCCAAGGCTTTGCCCGCCAAAACATGTCCGCCTTTCTGAACTACCAGGAGCCGGAAGAAATTCAACCAGCAGACTCCTTCTCGGTGGGCGGCCATGTCTTTACTGCCTTCCAGAAACCCTCGCTCGACAGAGACCCGGCCACCCAGGTGCCCTTCCAGGTTTTGCGCGCCAAGGGCCCCGGACCACTGGAGGTTGGCGACGCTTTCCAGCTGCGTTCGCTGGAGCCCGGCCTCTGGTTCGGACGCCGTCTCCTCGCCCCTATTAATCGCCAGGGCCCGCTCTCCTACGCGGATACCTGGGACGAGGTGGCCTACGTTTCCCAGAATGATGCGCAGTTTTCTACCTACTGGCGCCTGGCCCCGGGCTCTACGATTGCCCAGGCCTCCTCCGACGACCTGCTCACCGTATTGCTAGGCAATCTTTGTGTGGTCGATGCGCTCTGGGTAGATAGTGCACAGTGGACTCTCGAGCCAATTCCTCTGGAGCGTGTTTAGGCTTTAAATATTAAATCGTGCAGGCCTTAATAAATAAAGATCCACAATGACATCCCGTAATTTTAATGAAAATATAGTACAGCTCACCCAGGAAGATGTAGAGCGCCTGAGCAACGAGCCGCGCAAAGTCTTCTACCAGTACGAATCGGACGCGGCACTGGAGCCCAGCCAAAATATGTCGCCGGAAAAGGTGGCGCAAACCGTGACGGCGCTGCGGGCGGCCTTTGACGCGGAACTTGCCCGGGACCCAGACTTTTCGGTGGCCGCGCTAAAGCAGCGGTTGCGCAGTGACCCCGTCACCGACCGCTTTGCCACCCAACACCCCCGCATTTTTGACACGGTGCTCTCCAAATTTAGCGGCCCCAAGGAAATTGAACTGGTGCTGCATATGGTGCGGTTTCGGACTGCGGTGGACCAGGGTCTGTTGACGGAAAACCAGGCCAAGGCAACCCTGAATGAGCTGCTGATTGGCCACTACAAGCGTCCGGAGGGCACGGACCGCGAAAAAATGGCAGACCAGCGTATCGAGCGCAAGGTCCTGGAGGGCAGCTTCCTGGGCTTTGACCCGGCCTCTATCCCTGACCTGCAGCGCGCTGCTGCTGCTGCTGCCACTGCAATTAATAAATAAATTTTAAACAAAAACCCAGAGCAAGCCCTGGTTCGAATTGTCCAAAACAGCAACTCTCTTTCCATTGCCCGATATATTAGAGTAGCCTTGTTTTGTATTTGGGTTAACTGCACCGGTGCCAACAAACCCAGGACCATTTTGAATCCAGGTTCCTAATGGGCCTTGGGTAAACATCCAAGTCTTTCCTAGATTTTGATTATTGTTTATGTTACTGACAACAAGGCTATTTCCATCTTGCGATAATTGACCATACACTATAGGACTGCTTCCTATTAAATCATTGGGAAGTGGAGGCAGGCTTCCAGCAGACCAAGTGGTACCCGTGCGATAATAAATAACGTTATTTTCGGTTGACCCAGCACAAAGAATGTTTCCATCGATACTGAGCGACAAGCTACTACCCAAAAATTGGGTAGTGAATCCCAGTGGTGCCGTCAGATAGGCCTGTTGTGTCCATATCCCCAGAACTTTTGTATATATAAAGACAGAACCAGCGTTACCAAGATTAAAATAAGCACCTACCGCTACGGTGGAGCCATCTGCAGAAAATGCGACATCCCGGCCATAGTTTGCGTTGACATCAAGAGGAGTACCAACCAGTCTGGCAACAAGTACTGGGCTTGTTAGGGAACTCAAATTAAAAATATAAGCAGCGCCACCGGGAGTTTCATCAGGAGATCCAACCACAAGTAGATCTCCTGAACCTGTAAGACGTAACTTAATGCCAAATCTTCCAGTTGCGCCGCCGGTATTTTTAGTACTCTGCAATGTCCAGGAGTTGGTAAGGGATGAGTATAGATAGATCCAAAATGCACCCAAGCTTGTGTTATTTAAAATTTGATTACCACCAAATGCCAGGATGTTGCCGTCATCTGAGAGCGAAACGGAGCCAACAGTAACTCCAACAGAATCCGGGGGAAGGGGAATTGCTACTTGGTCGTAAAAATTGTTATTATTCCTTAAAATTGACAAAACACTACCGGCAATGACTCCATTTAAACCCACGGCTATTACACTGCCGTCATAGTTTAGAGAAACCTGAGAAATTTGGTTTTTTCCTGGAAGTATATACTTATTACCGAGCTGAGTTGCGGGAACAGTGTCTGTTTCCACTGTAGTCCATACATCAGGGTCATTTTCATACTGAAGGAGCGAACCCACCACTCTAATATTGGCGGAAAAGAAACCATTGCTGCTTTTTGTTGCAGTGGAGCGCTGGGTAGAAAGCGAATTAACATTTATATCGCGAGGTATGTTTCCAAACATGTTTTATTGCTAGTTTTTAAAAAAATTATAAAATAAAATTCTCTGCTGCTGCGTCTACCAAGCTCTAAAACTCCTTTCCAAATAATAATATAATAAACATGCATTGTTTTTTTGTTGAGAGTTCCGATATAAAGGCACTGGCCGCACCGCTGGCCGCCCCAAACTACGCGGCGGCCGTGCTCTCGCTCTGCGCCGGTGGAAAGTCAGCGGTCTCGGCTACAGAGCACAGGCGCTTCGTGACAAACAACGTGGCCTTTTTTGAGGTTAATTCCGCTGGAAAGCATTTCCACGATTTTTCAATTGACCGCCGCTGGGATGCCATTACAGACATTGTTACAGACCCTGCAGGCATCGTGGCCGAAGTTCTGGTAGATACCATTTCAAATGAAAGGGCATTTCCAAAGCTTCTGCTGCCCATGTGTGGACTCTTTTCGGAGTTCCGAATCCGGCTAACCTTTCCGGACGTGGTTCCCCCGGAATTTGGCATTAAATTCACTGGCTACCTCCTGGACCCAGACCTACGTCGGACCTACACTGGCCGCAGCAATCGCACCTCCACCCACTACTACACGGGCGGCAAGATTTTTAACATTTAGTACTGCAACACATGGTGGCATTGCGCAAAAAGCTTTCCAGGAAATCCATGGCGCGAAAGAAGTCCATTACCAGGATGCCCGAATCTCCACAGACGAGACGGAAATCGCCCCTTAATTTTTCCAAACTGGCACCATGTTCGGAAATGCAGTGCACGAGGTTGTCGTTGCATTGCGAGCGATCCTTATGTCCGCAGCACATGTCGTGCTCCCTGCAGCAGTTGTCCACCAGGGGATAGCGGGAATCAATGGGAAATGATCCGTCGCAGTCTTTTTCTGGCAGGCTGCGGCCATTGCACCAGTCCGGGCCACAGTAGTTGCCGCAGATGTGCAGCGATGCAATGCGCACGAGCATAATAAAAAACATATAAACCCAAAACTTCATCGTGTTTAAATTAACCATCTGGCTTTATCATTTCTTTAATTTAAAACACACCCAAAAAAGAGTCATGCAGCAACAGGGCAACACCGCACCGATGGAGCACGTCCACGAGGCCAGTAGACGCATGGCCCTCATGGAAACCTACGCCAACAAACCTTTGGAAAAGCCCGTATTCTCGGACTGCATCCCAAACCTGGACGCGGACCGCTCAAAACGCCCGGTCTTGCTCTACAACGTGGCCCAGGAGGGCTGCTCGCCTACCCCCAAAGACCCCCACAACCCAGCCATGCGTCTGCTGGGCGTCTTTGACGACGCGGCCGAAGCTGTCGAAGCCGCCCAGGTCCTGGCCCGCAAGTCGGAACCCATCGACTACTGGACCACACCCATTGGCGATTGGTTTATGCTGCACCGCGACCGCCAGGCAAGTGTCGGTACCAAAATCGACGACCGGCTGGAGCAGCACAGGGTGCGCCGTGACCGCGACTTCTCCCAGCTCAAGGTAGCCCGCGACAAAAAGCTCCAGAGCCGCACCAGCTTCCACAAGCAGGAGCGCGCCGCCCGAGCGCTTGCCGCCGCCTCCGCCGCTGCCGCCGCCGCTGCCGTCGATACTCCGGACAATGCCGCCGATGCCGCCAATACGGTGCGGGGACTTGCCGCTAAATTTGTGCGGCTAAACCAGCGTTTTTGCGTTATCTCTGTGCTGCCGGACACGGGCTCGGCCGTGCGCACCAAAAAGCGCATCCCAGAGCCCCTGGTGCGCGTGTATGGCGCCTTTCCCTCAAAAAAGGAGGCCACTGTGCACATCAAGGAGGTGCTTGCCCAGCATATTGGCGACTACGACCTCGACGTGGTGGACATGTATGAGTGGCTCTTTCCGCAGAGCGTGGATGCCGAGTCGCTAGTGGAGGAGTTCCGGGACCCCGAGATTAACAACATCATGCAGCACGCCAAGGAGGAAAAGAAGACGACACGCGCTTTCCGCGAGCGCTGTGCGCTAACCGGCCAGGAGCCCGACATGGCTTACATTACAGGAAATGAGCCCATCCAGAGTGTGCAGATCACTGAGTCGTTGCCTGAATCTGTGACCGAGATGCTGCATGAGGAAGCCAATGCTCCTACCTTGTGGGAGCTACAGCAGCGAGATTGCGACAGCGGTCCCAGCGTCGACGCAACTGCTCCACCATAAAGGCCTCTGTGGTTACCTGCAAAAAAATGCGCAACGACCGTACCCGGTGCTTTCCGTGCTCAGCAACAATGCTTTCCACATTTTTCTGGATAGCCTTTATGTCTGCGGCACTCATGTTTTCCAACGTTGTTGCCGTGTTCATTTTTTTTAGATTTTTTTTTTTTAGTTTAGCTTTAATAAAAAATGGACAGTGTCACGAACAGCCGCTCACCCCCAAAATCAGACAAATCTTTTTGGATTCTTCTTGTCTCCGTCATTGTTATTGTAATTATTCTGATTGTTGTCTTGACAATGTGCAACAAACCGTGCAAGTGCAAGGACAAATCTTGCAAGGGTACGTGTGTTCCCGACGAAACGCCTTGCAATCTTGATAAGGATTGTACATTCTTTGGTGAACGATGTGTGGGTCCATCAACCCAGAATTATACCCCTCCAGGAAACTGCATGCTTTCAAAAGCACAGTGTAAGAACGACGGGGAGTGCCTCAACAATATGTACTGTGCCGATACTTCTGACGAAAAAAACATCAAACCCATAATTCCCGGACCCGGAAAACAAGGAGTATGTTACCCTAAAACCCTCTGTAAGTACGAAGCACAACAAGCTGCAGACCCTTGTTTGGTTTATAAGACTGAATGTAATGTAGATGTAGGATCTTCCCTTTCTGGTATTGCTCCAGCCACTGCAACTGCAACAGGATCAGGAACCTGGACACTTAAGGGAGCTACCAGTTATAGTAAACAGGCAAACGGAACCTATGGTGTATCAACTGATGGAAAACAGGTAACCTTTGTAGTTTCAAATGGAGGAAGTGGGTTATTTCCTAACGATCTTGCATCACCAAAAACAACACCATTTTACCCACCATTGTTTATAATGAATTCAAATGACCCGAATGTTTCTATACCAACATTTTCAGCCCCGTTAGCATTTACTCTTTCACCACCCTCGCAAAACGCCCGGGGTTACTGTTCTCCAGCACAAGCATCAGCACAACTAAACTCCCAAAGCCACACTCTGCGCGGCGCCTCCCACAGCAGCTACTAAAAAAATAAATTTTCCTGGGTGGTTGGGTCGTTGAAACGACTAATGGACTTTTTGCGAGACATTTTGCACAATGCCTTTGAGGATTGTTGCAATTCTTCCAATTCAAGCCGGAATTTTTGCAGCTGCTCCTGGGAAATGCGCATATGCTCCACCAAAATAAGCGGCCTCAGTTCATGTTGGATGATTTCCTCGGCCTGTTTCTCAAATGCCTCGATGGCCGCGCTTACGTTTGGAGCAGCATATGGTGCGCTAACATTTTGATTGTTGTCTTCAAAAAAAACCGGGCTTGGCGAAACAGGTTGACTGGCGGCAACAATCTCGTGCATTTGCTGGCGAAATTTCTCTAGGGTTTCCTCGCAAAAGGCACGCAGCTGGCTGCAGGCAATCTGTACGACGCGCGACACTTCAATTTCGTAATCATTCATTTATTTAAAAAGCATCACAAAAAGAATGTATGACGCAACTGGACGTGTACAAAACAGCCACTTTGAAATCATTAAAAGCGTTATGCGCCAGAGATGCCCCGTAAACACCCTAATAAAACCTACAAACATGCTCTTTGAGTTTGACACCACAAGCGATATCTCGTCAAGCCACAGCGAGGGCGTCCGAGACGCAATCACCACTCTGCGCGGCACTGTAACGAGCCTTACAAACCATACGGAAGATGAGGTGCGCCTCTTACGAAGCCAAGTAAATGCAGGGTCTGCCGCACTTGGACGTCTTGAACAGGCCCAGCTAAACAGGGCCCCAATTGTTGACCGCACAATGGTGCGTAGTACAGCTAGCCCAGAAACGCCTAACCTATTGGTACTCATCTCGATTGTGTCTCCCCGGCTCTCCCAACAACAGCATTTTTCAATACGTTTCACCACAGATTGTGCTGAAAACCCAGCAATTTTATTTTTTAAATGTTGCGGTATTCTCGAAGAAAACGATAAGGAAATTGTCGTTCTAGAAACAACCCTAAATGACAGGCAATCCTACCTCCTAGAGGGTACTATTTCCCACGCATATACCGGACTAGACTGTGTATTAACCGGGTTTCCTTTTATTGCCTCCCAACACCTTTCCCTTTCGGAGATCAATACGCTGGAACTCTACGTCAAATCAAGCCACGATGCTGCAGTAGTTGTGGCCGAGACAACATTGTATGCCGTAAAAAAAGTTATATGGGATTTAATCTAAACAATAGCCAGGAAAATTCAGCCGCAATTTGCTTCTCAGTGTTTGTGGCGCTCTCCAACCCCCAGTCGTGTAGCTTCTGTATTACCATGCCGCGCAGCCTAGTCATTCCCTTAAAATTTTGGTCGTCGAGCAACAGCAGGTCTGTGTTATCAGCAATTGCCAAAAACAATCTGCGCACATGCTGCTGCCGCAAAACACATGATGTTTCCTGTTCCGTCATTTCGATCCAGTGAGTCAACTGAGCCACAAATGATTCGCGCATTTCGCGCACGTCCATTTTTTTAAAAACAATAGCTATTTATATTTTATAGCTAAAAAATAGAAACAATGTTTGCGATCTTTAGATCCAATTCACCCGACACTGCCGTCGAAGAGATGCTTCTGTCGCTAAAAAAAGCCGGCGTTTCGGCTACTGAATTTACGGTCAAAAAAGAATATATTAGGGACGCCATCATCGACCCCACGCTTGTAGTATACAACACATCTACTGGGAAGGTGCTCTTTAGCGATGGATACCAGCGGATATTGAAACACAAGGCCTTTAATTGCCACTTTAGGCGGCTCGTTAAACAAGCAGCAGACTTGGTTTCTCAGGATGTCCAGCAGTACATGTGGCTTCGGCTCTATAACAGGTGGTTGTGTTTTTTAAGGAAAACACAAGATGCCCAAGTCGATGAAGATCATGGATTCGCTGCTCAACAATAAAACAGAGTGGCGCTGTCGAATTGTTAAGTTTCGCGTTGATGTTGACGGCAAGCGCTTTTTCAAGCTGCACTGGCGTTCAACAAAAGCCCCGGTGGGCAACAAGTGGGGCGTCGACAAGATAAGCTGGAAAGACACCTGGGAGCCTGAGGAGCACGTCAGCGCGAAATGCATACAAATTTTTTGGAAGAAATGTAAAAAATAAAATGTAATTGTATTATGAATATCAGAATACAGAATATAATCCCAGTCAAAAACAGGCGCTTTAATTTTTTTTTCACGTAAACGCTATATTCGCTAGCGCCTGTTTTTGACTGGAACTGTAACAAATATGTTTATTAAATATAAAATACCGAGACAATATAAAATACAATGTCTTGCGGCTGTCCAAACTGTCTTTCCCCAAAATCGGTCTTTGGCCGCAGCGGCCCTATCGGCGTCGCTACTCCTTACGCAGACGGCACAAATCTTTTCCAGCGCATCTGCTTCTCACCCCCCTTTGTCACCGAAACACAAAACGCGGTAGAATGCGTCGACACCTACGCCACCCAGGCCGGCTGCGTCTACAATGCAGAGTGTGGTCCGGGATCCACATGCGAAAACGCGGTCTGTACTCCCCGCTACGTCGGCCCCCAGGACATATTTGCCCAGAATCCCCGCGTAATCGACTCCTTTGCCATGGACGATCCCCGCCTCGCCGGCTACATCCCCGCACCCTTCAACTCGTCCCCCAAGGACGTTCAGGCCTTCCTCCGCGCTACATGCCCCACCGGCGGCGGCGCCCTGCTCACCGAGTGTGCGGGCGGTGGCGGCACCACTAGCCTCGTGTGCCCCTACTTCCCGGGCCACGTCAAGGAGCGAAATTGCTCCAATTGCCTGCGCAATCTTGAGAAATGCGACATGTTCCGCGGCTTCCTGACCGACCAGGACTACCAGCGCTGCAAACAGAAGGAGCAGTGCTTCCAGTACGACATTGCGCTTCCCAATGGAACGATCCAGCCGGTTGGCTACAAGTTGACCCCGGAGTGTGTTGCCTTTGCACAGAGCAGTCTCGAGGCCTGTGCCCAGGATTGCTCTTTGCAAGAGCGGGCTTACATGTAGTAAGTCTATTATAATATACAATAATATATAAAATGGAAACTCAGTTGTGTCGTGTTCTGTCCCATTCTGGAAACATCACAAAAATAATTCACGACCTCGACAACCTGTACGCTGTTCGCCGCAAATCCCTGCAACAATTTCCCCGCGATATGTCTTTTGCAGATAACTATGGCAACCTCATCGTCAGGGCTCCCGACACACCCACCGATTGTCTCTGCAGCTTCTCTGGTCCGCTAGTCGATGTCGAAACGGTCGGCAAGGGGAAAATGAGCACTGCACACCTTGTTCTTGCCGGCCCCGAGGAGGACAAAGCATACTACATTTGGAAGGATAGTGTCGCACCCATACCGCCAATGTCGCTGCAGCTTAGCTCCCGTGGTTCCCTACGCGCCCCAAACTTCTACCACATGCTAAACATTTCAATGGTGTTGGCGGAAATCCTGCAGCCCCTAAATCTCTGGGACTCCATTCTTCGCCAGTTCGACGCCTATGTCTGCTGCAATTCCACAAAGGGCTGGTTTTCTGGGCCCACGTGCAAGGGCTGGAGCATCACCGACTGGGCAGATCGGGGAACCCTGGCCGAGTGGCTTGCGGCAAACCCCCAAATTACCTGGGAAGAGCTCAACCAGATTTTCCGGGATGTGTTCACGCCTCTACAAATCCTCAAACAGGCGCCACACCAGTTTGTGCACGGGGACCTGAAACCGGCAAACGTTTTTGTGCAGTCCACTCGGCGTTTGCCAAACAACAAGCCCGTTTCGGACTCGACTGCGGTGCGCTTTTTGCTGGCGGATTTTGACAAAAGCTCGGTGACCTACCATGGGGTGCGCTTTGTTGGGGAACCGACGTACGCAAAGATGCACCGCCTCCTGCGGCTGGACACCCATATAGTGCTTTCGCCGGATGGGAGCACCTATCGCTTGTCCGACACCTTTTCGTACCCTGGCGCGATCAATAAAATTTTAGGAACCTCAATGTTTAGTGCTTACCCCATGCCTCTTTCCTTTGACCTATACACGCTTGTTGTGGGCCTGTGCCTTGATCCTGGGGTTTACAACATTGCCTTTCGCGAATTAGAGCGCAACGAAAACACCCAGCGCTTTGACCGACTCTGGCGAAATTTGTGGGATCCCGAGGAAATCAATGACATTACTGCGCAGATAGGGAACCAAATCCTGACGGGAAGTGCAAAACAAAACAATTCAATCAAGACTATCATTGGGCTGATTTACAAGAAGAGGCTGCGTGTGAATGTGGCGGAATTTTACTGGGAATTTAGCAGAGTCGTGTAGCTCAGTTGGTAGAGCGCCAGTCTTATGAGCTGGATGTCTTGGGTTCAAACCCCAATATGACTATTTATTTTTTAATATATATATGTACCTTAAACACTAATTTATTTCACAAAGCATCTATTCAAGAATAAATTTTTCAATAATGTCCAATGCGTCTCGACAAATTTCCCGATTTCCATCCAGCTCCAGCACCTCCGACGTGGCGTTCCGCACCATTGCCTCATGGTATTCGTCACACTGGCGCAAATACTTGATACTGATGTCGCTCTCGCCGCAACGATTTCGCCGTACAATTCGTTCCTCGCAACAAAGTGGTTCTGTTTTCACGTAGATGATTTTATTCGGCGCCACATCAACAAAGCTAGCAGAGTTGTGCAGGTACACCTTGTAGCAGAGATCGTCAATCTTGCCACTGTCGTGCAACATCTTGGCAAATACGTCTCGGTCCGTCAACAGACTGCGTTCGGTGACTAATATGCAGCCGTCTGGGGACTTGTTGAGCAACGCGAGTCTTGAAAAAAAAGCCATCGTCTGGAAGGCAAACGCATAGCGTTCCGGGTCTGCGTAAAAGCGCTGTAAAAGACTTTGACCGGTGGTGTCGTCACGGATTGTTTCCCAAAGCCCCACTGGCTCCTCGACAAAAACAACGCTGCTTAGCGCGGGTCTACTGCGCAGCAAGTCAAATAGAGTTGTTTTGCCACTTCCAATATTTCCTTCAATGGCAATGATGCGCCTCATAATGCAAAGAGTTTATTAAATTACTGAAACTATTTTAAAAATGACAGGTGAATTACCCTATAAATAAAAAAAATATGAAAAAAAAAATTATTATTATTTTAAATGTATCATGTTTAATGATAGTGATGATAATATGAGCGATGCTACCACTATCAGAGATGACATCAGTGATGAGAATTTAAAAAAAGCTATTATATATTTTTTCAAAGAAAAATTCAGGAAAGACAAAAAATACGAGAAAATGATGCATGGGATATCATTCATGGAAAGTACAATGAATCAAATAAGCATCGTGTAAAATCCACCTGTTTATTTTTGGCATAATCACCAAATAACTTTCCACTGCATTGACAATAAAAATTTGAAAGTTAAATTTTAATTAACTATATATAAAAATGAATGGACAACCCAGAAAAGATGCAACACTTGATTGTTTTTCGTCCAATAGAGCTGTTTTTAATCGCTGTACAGTCAATGATTTAATCATAAATTTGCCAATAACTGAATATGGAAACGTTGTTACAGTTGACCCAATAACAAGATCCCTAGGTCAATTTAGTGCATCAGAAATCATAGGAGCCACTGGTCCTACTGGCTCTGTTGGTCCCACGGGAAACACCGGTGCCGCTGGTTCGGCAGCAAATACAGGCGCAACGGGTCCCACTGGGCCACCCAATGGTCCCACGGGACCCACGGGAAACAGTGGAACTACTGGTCCCACGGGAAACACCGGTGCCGCTGGTTCTGCAGCAAATACAGGCGCAACGGGTCCCACCGGGCCACCAAATGGACCTACGGGACCCACGGGAAACACAGGTTCCACGGGAAGCACGGGAAACACTGGGAATACTGGTCCCACGGGTAGCACGGGTATTATACTTTTTAATACAGATATTGTCTATAATGTTCCTGCGGGGGTTCAATCAGTTATAGTAACATTATTTGGGGGAGGAGGAGGTGGTGGTGGTGGTGGTTATAATTTTGATGGTACAGTTGGTAGGGGGGGAGGTGGTGGTGGAGGTTCTGGAAATGTTAGTGTTATAAATCTTACAGTTACCTTGAATACTGTTTTGAATTTTATTTTAGGAGTGGGAGGTACAGGTGGTTTGGGCGCATTTGCGACTTCAAAGGGTGATAATGGTGTAGCTGGGGGAACTACTGTTTTAGAAATCAATGGTGTGTCTATAAAAAACGCATATTTGGCGACAGGGGGATTGGGTGGTGTAGGGGGTGGTATTATTGGGGGAAATGCCGCACCGGGTGGAGCCGGAGGAGTAGGTTATATTGGAGGAGGGGGTGGAGGACGTGGGTTCAATCAAGCAGGTAGCCAATTTGGAGTACCAGGAGCTGGTGGCGTAGGAAGTGTTTTAGATGGAGCTCCGGGTGCTTCCACCAACAATTCAACAGCAGGAGGAGCGGGAGGCCAAGTGTTTGGCGGGGCCGGAGGGGGAGGTGGAAACATTAATGGGGGTGGAGGAGGAGGTGCTGGTCCTTTTGGAGGTAATGGTGGTAATAGTGGAAATGTTGGATTACCCGGTGGACTTTCCAGCGGTGGAGGTGGTGGTTCTGGGGCAATCAATGACCCAACCCAACCTGGAAGTAATGGAGGCAATGGTGGAAATGGCTACGCAACACTTGAATTAATTTATTAAATAAAATATGCGCATATATTTTGTTTTGAAAATAAATACAAGCACCTGTCAAATAAAAACACAAATAAATCACAAGTAAATTTTTATTATTGAGTAAAATAATTGTTTATAGTGCGCAACCATTTACATTATTATTACTCAAAAATTCAAAAAATGTTTCACATTTTTTGTTGTATATTCTTTTCCATCACCATCTTCACTATTGTTGCTAAATACTACTACGTCATTCGTTTTTTTTATTTTAAAATTCTTTGGCACACATCCTCGACTGTCCATATCGCCTATTTTTTTTACCAACGTATACTCACTTACGTCCACATAAAATTCTCCTGGGCACGTTGTTCCTTCATACCCTATTTTTGCTTTATCCGCTTGCGTTACACAATCATCCACCATCGTATCGCATAACTTGTAGTACTTTTCTACAAATGTATCGCTCACCATGCACGACACATCGGTTAGCACTGGCTTGGATTCAAAATACTGTACCCCACTTAATTTTCCCGCTTTATATTGCCTCACTGCTATTATTACTTTCCATTCCGTAGGCGTATTCTCAAAAAATATTACCTCATAATTGGTATTTATACTTTTTATTCCACAATTACTCATATTTCCATATTGAAATTCATCACTGTAGAACATTATTTTATTCACTTTCAGTTCATGCATTATCTCAAAATTACTAAAATCAAATCTGGGGTCATTCATTTTTACCGGATCAATTAGTTGCTGCGGTTGCGGCTGCGGCTGTGGCTGCGGCTGAGGCTGCGGCTGCGGTTGCGGTTGCGGTTGCGGCTGCGGCTGCGGCTGTGGCTGCGGCTGAGGCTGCGGCTGAGGCTGCGGCTGCGGTTGCGGCTTTGGCTGCGGCTGCGGCTGCGGCTGTGGCTGCGGTTGGATGTAGTTACTACCATTGCTATAGCCATCGCGTTTGCTCTTTGGTAGAAAAACAGCTACTGCAACAATTACTATTACTATTACAACAAAGACTCCAAAAAATATAATTTCTTTTTTTTTCATTTTTTATTAATCATTTTTTTTATTAAAAATTAATTGCCATTGCAAGATCAGGGTGAGCAAATGTTCCAACTCTCTTGTAATGATAATATGTATTCCAACTGTAGCCCTTTGTCAAATGCAGTTTTCCACTTTGCCGAAGTCATTTGCGCGGAACCTAGACATTTGCGTCAAAATTTTCACCCAAATTGCATCTCCTTAATAAAAAAAAATTTTTTATTACATACATTATAAAAATATTATTAATGAGTGGACTTAATAACAAAGATTCAACACTCAATTGTTTATCGTCAAATCGAGCAGTTTTTAATCGCTGTACTGTCAATGATTTAATCATAAATTTACCCATAACTGAATATGGAAACGTCGTTACAGTTGATCCAATATCAAGATCCCTGGGTCAGTTCAGTGCATCGGAAATTATAGGAGCCACTGGCCCCACTGGCTCTACTGGTCCAAATGGTTCGGCAGTCAACACCGGTGCAACAGGCCCTACTGGCTCCACTGGTAACACTGGTGCCGCTGGTTCTGCTGTCAACACCGGTGCAACGGGTCCCACTGGGCCACCCAATGGTCCCACGGGTCCCACGGGTCCCACGGGTCCCACGGGTAACAGTGGCCCTACTGGAAATACTGGGCCCACTGGTCGCGATGGTTCGGCAGTCAATACCGGTGCAACGGGTCCCACAGGGCCACCCAATGGTCCCTCGGGTCCCACGGGAAGCACTGGTCCCACGGGTCCCACAGGTATGTCCACTATAGTTTTTGATAATGGAGATGTTGCCTACAATGTTCCTACAGGGGTTAAATCAGTTATTGTAACTTTGTTTGGTGGTGGTGGTGGTGGTGGTGGTGGTGGTTTATCGTTCGACGGTAACACGGGTAGGGGTGGAGGTGGTGGTGGAGGTTCTGGAAACGTTAGTGCTATAAGTTTTACGGTTTCTTCGAATACTACTTTAAATATATCTTTAGGAGTTGGTGGTACGGGTGGCTTGGGTGCAACTGTGTCTTCGAACGGGCAAAGTGGCGCAGCTGGGGGAACCACTACTTTAGCAATCAATGGTGTGTCTATAAAAAACGCAAATTTTGCGACAGGGGGATTGGGTGGTGTAGGGGGTGGTGGTAGTGGTGCAATTCCCGGTCCAGGTGGAGCCGGAGGAGATGGTTCTGTCGGAGGAGGGGGTGGAGGACGTGGGTTCAATCAAGCAGGTAGCGTTTTCGCATCGCCGGGAGCCGGTGGCGTTGGAAGTCTTTTGGATGGAGCTCCTGGTGATTCAACCAATAATTCAACAGCAGGAGGAAGAGGAGGCCAAGTGTTTGGCGGGGCCGGAGGTGCAGGTGGAAGCATTAATGGGGGTGGAGGAGGAGGCGGGGGTACTTTTGGAGGTAATGGTGGAAATGGAAGTGTTTCATTATCCCCGGGATTGCCTGGTTTGCTTTCCAGTGGTGGAGGTGGTGGTTCTGGGGCAATTGTCGGCGGAACAGGAAACAATGGAGGCCGCGGTGGAAATGGCTACGCAACACTTGAATTAATTTATTAAATAAAATATGCGCATATATTTTGTTTTGAAAATAAATACAAGCACCTATCAAATAAAAACACAAATAAATCACAAGTAAATTTTTATTATTGAGTAAAATAATTGTTTATAGTGCGCAATGGTGCTCTGGGCAATTGAGGCACCACAGGCGTCGGCATTTGTTTGATCAGATACTGGCGCACAACGTCTTCAATCCACTCACTGTCCTTGTCGTCGTAGGTAAATACAGAGCGATTGCTCGCATTTACGTATTTTTCAGTGCTTGGTGGATCTGAGCCATCATTGCGTTGTCTATACTCTTTGGCAACTACTTTTCCGAGTGCACTGCGATGCTTCTCGACAAAGATTCGATCAAATCCCAGCTTTCTCCCAATTGTCGTGACGTCGTCGCAGAATTTAGTTTCTTGGGGTGCACTGCTGTTGCCTGATAACAAAAATTTAGCTTGGTTTAGCAGAGCCATTCCAATATCCTTACAGAGCGCCTTGACATGGGCATCGTTGGTTCGATTTTGAATATCCTCGACAAAAGGCACCAGGAGTTTGTTGTAGTCAAGCTCTTCCTTTTTCTTCAAATTCGCAAGTTCCAATGCTCCCTTTTCTTTCTTCACTCGCATGTCTTCTTCAAAAGACGCATCATCCCGTTGGCGCTTGGCCGCCCTTTCTTCGTCAGCAGCCGCATCATCCCGTTGGCGCTTGGCACGTTTAGCGGCAATGTCCTCGTCAATTGCCAACAACTCCTTGGAGAGCTTCTCGCGCAAGTAATCTGCTTGGGTCCTTGCTTGTTCTTCTGCAATGCGGTTCTTCCAAATGGCATCAAGTTCCTCGGGGGTCTTTTCCTTGCCGAGCTCAACGCGGCCTGTTAGCAGAAGCTCTCCAATCCACTTGGAAAACTGGACCTGAACTTCCTGAGAGCCAATAGGCTACATGCAGTGCTACTTGAAAATGTACCATGGTGCCTCCATTATGACCAGGCTTTGTGCGAACTAGGTCAAATATGTGAATTCCCATAGATGAACTCAAAGTTTGCAGATATTCTTCTGTTTATTTTTGGCGATAATAATCACCAAATAACTTTCCACCAGCCAGGCACATTTGCGTTGCATTGACCATTGAAGTAACTGGGTCGACTTCAATCACCATGCCATTGAGCACCAGGGGTTTTTTAATTTGTTGTATGTGCGCTGGTTCTGGTTCGACTGAAACTTGAGGTACCTCGGCAACAGAATGCGCTTGGGGAGCCGGTGCAACAGAAGGCGCTTGGGGAGCCTCGGCAACAAAAGGCGCTTGGGAATCCGGTGCGACTGAAGGCGCTTGAGGTACAGGCACAACAACAGGCAATTTGGCGACAATGGCGGCCATCTCTTGACGATTGCAGGAAGCCAGTACGCGCATAATTGATTCGGCGTTTCCGACCATAATTCTGTTGCGTTGTTCAGTGCCATTAACAATAACCTTCATTTTTGTACAATTTGCATTGACATTGGCACAGATGCCGTGTATTATTTTTTGGATGTAAGTTGGGGTTTTGTCAAGCAATCCTGCGATTATATGCACTGGGGAAGCATAAGCGCCGGTAGCGTCCTTGGGAACTGATGCGACATTAAAAGCTGGAACTATTTCTTGCAGTTGATGCAGCAACACGTTCATTCCTATCGCTGTCATTTTTGTTTTTAAAATAAATACGAGCACCTGTCAAATAAAAACACAAATAACACAAATAAACCACAAGTAACTTTTTATTACTGAGTAAAATAATTGTTTATAGTGCGCAATGGTGCTCTGGGCAATTGAGGCACCACAGGCGTCGGCATTTGTTTGATCAGATACTGGCGCACAACGTCTTCAATCCACTCACTGTCCTTGTCGTCGTAGGTACATACAGGGCGATTTCCACCATTTACGTATTTTTCAGTGCTTGGTGGATCTGAGCCATCATTGCGTTGTCTATACTCTTTTGCAACTACTTTTCCGAGTGCACTGCGAT
>Ga0315270_10000682_pt1 | contig 18260 bp, 13 predicted proteins | sample C1_bottom_MG_FD_204932 | JGI IMG/M metagenome (GOLD analysis project Ga0315270, IMG submission 204932) | Sediment microbial communities from Yellowstone Lake, YNP, Wyoming, USA - C1_bottom | ecosystem: Environmental > Aquatic > Freshwater > Lake > Sediment | place: USA: Wyoming | collected...
CTGGTCCAGCAGCGCCTGCACTTCCTGGGCCGACAGCGACGGCGTATGCGCTTGCGCCTCGACCAGTTCACCGAAGGCCTTGCTCGGCACATTGACATCGCGAAACAGCTCGCCGCCAGCCGCAGCCCAGCCCGGCAAGCCGCCTTCAAGTTGCGCGATACGGGTGTAGCCCAGCGCCGTCAAGCGCGCGGCGGCGCGAGGAATCAAATCCGCATCGAACGCGCCTTCTCCGTAGAGCACGATCTCGACGTCCAGCCTTGGCATTCGCGACAAGGCCTGCAGCTCGATCAATCCCAGCGGCAGGTTCGCCGCGAACAGCGGATGCGACTGCGCGTACGGGTCTTCCTCGCGCAGATCCAGCAGCGCAAGTTCGCGCCCCTGCCTGGCCTCGCGCCAGGCTTGGCGCACGTAGTCGGGGCTGCGCGCCGACAGTGCGTTCATGCGATCTCCTTGGAACAATCCCAGATATTGGGCAGCTGGCTGTTGCTATAGCCCGAGACGAAGAGCTTGGAGCTGCCGTCAGGGGCGTACACCGCGCGACGCACCGCGCCGATATTGGCGCCATAGACATGGATGCTGATTGAGGTCCGGTCGGCAAAGGCATTGGTGACCTGATGCACGTCGCCAATGCGCGGCGAGACCGACGCGACTTGGCCCGCACACAGTTCCTCAGCTTCACCGGAGGGTAGCAACCGGCCCTGTGGGCCCCGCTCATAGGCTTGCGCGATTTCGGCGCCGCGCAGCACACCGATCAAACCCCAGACCTTGTGGTCGTGCACCGGCGTCTGCTGGCCCGGCCCCCAGACGAAGCTGACGACCGAAAAGCGCTCGGCCGAGTCTGCGTGCAGCAGGTATTGGCGGTAATACTGGGCGTCTGACTGCGCATAAGCCTCGGGCAACCAGTCGTCTTGCGCCACCAGTGCGGCGAGCAAGCCAGCCCCTTGGTCGAGAATGCGAGGTTCGTCGGGGTCTGCTTCCAACAATGCCGCAAAGGCAGTGACGAAGTCGCGCAAGCGGTGCAGGCTTGGCAATGCGGGAATTGAGCTCATGCGTCAGTATCTCGCAAGACCGCACGCCGTTTCGACACCTGACAAGGCTGGGCTGGGAGAATGCCAGGCGTCTGAATGGTCTGGTGGTCTGCCCGGAGGGACTCGAACCCCCGACCCCCAGCTTAGAAGGCTGGTGCTCTATCCAGTTGAGCTACGGGCAGAGGCGGTGGAGAAGAAATGATGGTCGGGGTGAAAGGATTCGAACCTTCGACCCTCTGGTCCCAAACCAGATGCGCTACCAGGCTGCGCTACACCCCGAGCCGCGGATTGTAGCCTGGGTTTGCGTGGCATCCGTAAACTGCGCTCGAACTCGCTTCAGATTGCCTGCAATTCCAGCAGTCGACCCTGTCCGGTGATGAAGGCGCAACGCACCCCGTCGTCGGGTTGCAGGCAACGCAAGGCCTCGCGGTAATTGGACAACTGTTCACAGTAGCTGGCGTCGGTGTCGGGCGCTGGATGCAGCTTGTAGTCGAGCACCCACCAGGTCTTGCGGCCCGCGTCGATCCGGCACACAACGCGATCGATACGCAAGACCTGACCCTCATGGTTGACGGCGACTTCATTGCCGGCCCAGATCAGCGTCGGTGGATCGAAGAACGGCGCGCATTCCGGGCTGGTCCAGATGGCATGAGCGGTCCGCTCCAGGCTTTGCTGCTGCTGCGCGTTCAGTGCGAAGCTGCGCGCTGCCGCGTCTGCCAGTGCCTGCAGCGACTGACCCGCGCGCTGCGGACCGCTGGCCCATTCGAGCACGCGGTGCAAGGCTTCGCCGAGAGTGGCTGTGTCTGCCGTCGGCACAATCGCCCTGGCGGCTGCGTCCACATCGGTCCTCGGTGTGGGCGCCACTGCCAAAGTGGGCAGCACGAGCAAGCTGCAATGCCTTGGCTCGACCAGCGTGCTTTGCGCGTCTGTGCTGGCGGTTGGCCACGGCGTGGCCAGGGGGCTGAGTTGCGACCACCAACCGGTTTCACTGCTGCGACGTCCCGGCGTGCGGCTGATCACCAGCAGCGATCGGGCGCGCGTCATCGCCACATACAAGGCGTTGAGCTCCTCTCGGGCACGCTGCTGGCGCTCAATCTCGAGCAGGTCCAGCAAGGAAGGCGGGCAGCGCGACTCGGAAGCCAGAAACGCGACGCGCTCGGGCGCTGCGGCCTGCACCGGCCAATCGACTGCCAGCGTGGCCGACTCGGCGCGCGCAGGCGCCGCATCGGTGTCCATCAGGAACACCACCGATGCCTCCAGGCCCTTGGCGCCATGCACGGTGAGCAATTGCACGGCGTCCGGCTCGGCGCTCCAGCTCAGCTTCAAGGCGCGCTTTCGCAAGGCTCGCACCAGGTTGTAGACGCTGGCATAGCGACCTCCGTCAAGCTCCAGCACCAGGGCCAGCAAGGCGTCGACCGCGGCCAGCCGCTGGCGGCGTTCGCTCGGCGGCACGGCTGCGGCCAATCGCGCCAGCAGATCGCCCTCGAACACGATCCGATCGAGCAGATCGTGCGGCGCCAGTCGCCGCGCCAAATCGGCCCAGCGCTGCAACAGATCCTTGGCGCGCAGCAGGGCCGCGCTGCCAGACGGCTGGCTCATCAAAGCCGTCCACCAAGTGCATTGACGCGCGACTGCCGCGTCGGCCAAGCTGAGCAGATCGGCCTCGCTGACGCCAAACAAGGGGCTGCGCAGCGCGTGCGCCAGCGACAGCGTTTGACCGCTCGATGCCAGCACATCGAGCAGCGCCAGCAGGTCGCGCACATCGGCCGCATCGAGCAGCGGTGTGTCTTCAGGCGCGACGTGCGGCAGGCCCAGACGCTTGAGCGCCAGCGCCAGCACGCGCAGCGGCGCACGCTTGCGCGCCAGCACAAAGATCTGGCCTGGCGACAGGCCTTGGCGTTGCACCAGATCGAGCACGGCCTGAGCGATGGCGTCTGCCTCAGCAGCACGCCGATTCGCTTCGACTTCCTGGCGCGCCTCCGTCAAGCTCGGGCGCCAATGCCATTCCTCGTCCAAGATATCGGCCGCTGCCACCGCTGGTTCTGGCGGATCGGCCAAGGCGTACAGGCCAGTCAGGGTCTCGGGGCTTGCAACCTCGGTGCTATGGGCGCGAAAGCCCGTATAAGCGCCCTGCTCGCTCGCGGCCGCGAACACCGCGTTGACCACGCTCAGCACCGCTGGCGCATTGCGGCGCGTGTGGTCGCATTCGAGCACGGCGCCGCCCAGTCCCTGCACCACAAACTCGCGCGCCGCAGCAAACACGCGCGGCTCGGCGCGACGGAAGCGGTAGATGCTTTGTTTGGGATCGCCCACGACGAATACTGCTGGCGGGTGTTGGCCGCTGAAGCCACCACCCGCCCCGCTGTATGAAGACAACCAGGCGTAGAGCGCATGCCACTGCAAGGGACTGGTGTCCTGGAACTCGTCGATCAGCACATGGCGCACACGCGCGTCAAGCCGTTCCTGCACCCAGCCGGCCTGCTCGGAGTCGGCCAGCAAGGCCAGTGCACCGCGCTCCAGATCATTCATGTCGACCAGTCCGCGACCGGCCTTGAGGGCTTCGTATTCGCGCAGCAAAACGCGCGACAGACGCACCAGCCGCAGATGCTCTTGCTGCGCCGATTGCTGCTCGATCGCTGCAGCCAGCGTGCTCACCAAGTCAAGCCCTTGCGTCAGCAGCGGGCTGTCGCCCAGGCTCTTGCGCGGCGAACCTGTCGCAGTGAACAAAGCCAGGCGAACCGCGTCGAAGGCGGCCTGGTCGTCCGACTGGCTCAATCCTTGTTCCAACGCTGTTCCGGCCTTTTGGGCGGTCGCGCCTTTCGATCGCCCGAGCAATTGCGCCAAGGCCTGCAACACGCTTGCGCAGGGTGGCAAGCGCAGCGCCTGGACAGGATGGTCCAGACCCGCGAACAACGCGTCGACGCTTAGCGCGCCGTGCATGCTGGCTTCGAGCACGCCTTGCGCATCGGCCAAACGCAGCTCGACGCGCTTCGAGAACGCCGCTTCGAGCCAGCGCGAGACTGTGTTGCGGCCACGCTCGGCCACCAGCGCCTGATAGTCCGCCAGGAGCTCGGCATCATTCAGCACCTCGGTGTGAAAGCGTTGCCACAGATCGGGCATCAAATCGGCTTCGTCTTCGATCAGTTGCAACTCGGGCGCCAGGCCCTGGGCTTGCAGCAATTCCATCGGCGCAGCCCGCAGTAATTGTGAAAACCAGGCGTGGAACGTGCGTATCTCGACCGGTCGACCGCCGCTCAGCAACTGCGCGTGCAGCCCGCCCAGCAGCGCTTGCGCCGCCTGCGCCTGGCTGACGCTCATGCCTCTGGCGATGAGGGCATCGACGCGGGCCTCGGCCGTGCTGCGCGCGAAGCTGAATTCGCGCAGCCAGTCGTCCAGACGGTCGCGCATTTCCCCGGCCGACTTGCGCGTGAAGGTGATGGCGACGATTTCCTGCGGTGCTGCGCCGTCGAGCAAAGCCCTGAGGATGCGCGACACCAACATCCAGGTCTTGCCCGCTCCCGCGCAGGCCTCGACCGCCACGCTGCGCAGCGGGTCGCAGGCGACACGATAGAACTGCGCACGCTCCACCAGCGCGCCATCCATCCGGTAGGCAGGCTCCATCCTGTTCAGCTCTTGTGCCATTTCAGTCGCCTGCCTCGCTCGTGTCAGGCGTCAGGCGCCAGTCATCGCGCCGGCACAGGCCGCGCATTTCACAAAAATCACAGACCTGCCCCTCGCCCAGTGCTGGCAAGACCTGGCCCCCGTGCATAGCGAGCAGGTCCTCTCGCAAACCTTCCAACAGGGCGTGCGCTGAGCCGACCGGATCGTCGTGCTCGATGCTCTCGACGCGGCGCGCGTCATCCAGCGCCAGGTAGATGGCACGTATCGGTCCATCCGCATCGAGACCAGGCAAGCCTTGTGCGTCCATCAAGGCGGCGTAGACGGCCAATTGCGTGTCTTCCAACGGAGCGGCGACCTTGTCCTTCAGCCCCTTCACGCCGCCGGTCTTGTAGTCGACCAGCAGCAGCGCCATGCCTTGGTCACTGCTGAGCAAATCAATGCGGTCCAGGCGGCCGCGTAGGCTCACCTTGGCCAGCGCACTCCCCTGCCAGGCGGCAGGATATATCTCGCGGGCCAACTCGCCCTCGGCCCACATCGCGCCGCCAGCCTCGTGGCCACGCAGCCATTCCAGATAGCGCGGAACAAAGCGCTCGAAAGTACATGCAAAAGGCAGAAAGGCCGCGGCGTCCAAACCGAGCGCCAGTGTTTGCGCTTGCGCAGCGCGCTGCATCAGCTCGGTCTCGGCAACGCCGGGTTGTTCGCCGCGCCAGCGATGAAAGTCGTGCAGCACGCCATGCAGCCACGTGCCGTAATCGCGTTTTTCAAGCTCGGACTCCAACTCGTCGGACTCGCGCAGTCCCAGCATGACTCGGCCGAAAAACTGATACGGGCAGGTACGCAGCGAGTCGACGGCGCTGGCGCTCAAGCCCGGTGGCAAGCGCCCTTGCGCCGACGCGGCAGCGCGCGGCGTCGGTCGCGCTTCGATGGCGATGGGCAGGCGCGCGTCGAGCCAGGCTTGCAGCGGTGCATGGCCCGCGCTTTGCAATGCCTGCTGCAGGCGCTTGAGCAAGGGGCTGGCCGCCAGCGGCTCGGCGCCATCGCTGCGCCGGCGCAGCAGCGTCAATGCCGGCGCGCGCAAGAGCTGGGCAAATGCGCTGACTTGCATCTCACGTTTACGCGCCAGCGTGGGCAAGTTCAAGGTTTGCGAGATGGCCTCGCCGACGAGCGATGCTGCGCCACCGACAGCCCCCAGCGTCTGGGCGTCCGCACCCGGCAAGACGATCGCGCCAAAGGGTCGCGCAATAGCACGCGCCAATGGCGTGATATGCACTTGCGGCAACTGCGCGCCGGCTTGTGGCACGAACTGCTGCGCCTCCAGGCATTGATCGACCCAGGCGATGAACTCAGTCAGATTCAAATGGCTGTCTTGTTGCACCGCGTGTTGCGCCGAACCGGGCCAGGCAGGCTGATGCAGCGACAGGGCTTCAATCACCTGCTGCCCGGCGGGCGCAGCCTGCAGCGCAGCCCAAGCCTGCATGCGCATGAGCGCGTTGCGCAGGCAAGCCAGCCATTCGCTCAAACTGCGCCGGCCACTGCTTTGCAAGGGGATCAGTACTTCGTGCGCGAGTTGCCAAAGCCGCGCTGCATCCGGATCGAGTTTCCCGGGCTGCACCGCATCGACGCGACTCCAGGCGCGGCTGCGGCATTTGGCTTCGAGTTGCTGCACGCTCCGCTCGGAGCCAATCAGCGTTTGAGCAAAGTCGCTCTTCAGCCAATCCAGCCATGCATCGACGCTGGCACCCGGCTGGGCGGCACGCAGCAAGGCCATCACTTGGGCGGCAGCCGGCAGCGTGGCAAGCGTCCAGCCGGTTTCATCGGCGAGCGCCACGCCAGTCCGCTCCAGCAAGGCCCGCACACGCCGCAGCAGCATGCGGTCCTGTGCAATCAAGGCCACCGGCACCTGGCCGCGGTTCACATGCGCAAGCACCGCAGCTGCGGTGCACTGAGCCTCGTCTTCAAAGTCATGGCACAGCGCGAGTTCCAGATGCCCCAAGGGCGCATGAGATTCAAACGCCTGGTCAAGCGACAGGTCGGTATTCAGCAGCAAGGTCTGGCAGCCCTTGGCTTCAAGCGCCTCGGTCAGCGCCGTGCACAGCGGATCGGCGCCGCCCGCCTGGACGACGATCAAGCCCGATGGCTGCAAGGCAAACAGGGCGTCGGTGACAGGGCTGCTGGCACTCGTTGCGGCCCATTCGAGCGCGACTCTGGCCAGCGCGCGTTCGATCTCACCCGGGCCGCCGAGCGCAAGCAGCTGCCGGGCCTGATGCCAGAACGCGGGCCGCGCGCCGGGGGCGCGCTGTGCGGCAGCGCGCGCCCACATATGCGCCGTCTCGACGAGCCGCGTGACTGCCAGCTGAAAGCTTCGTGTGTCGCGCCGCCGCCAGGCGCCGGCCCAACTCTGCCCCTGCAACAGCGCTGCCGCACTGAGCTGATCGGTGGCAAGGTCAAAGCTGATTTCGCCCGCCCGAGCCAGGTCTTCGGGACCCATGCTGAGCGCCAGCGTACGCGTGGTTTCCAATCGAGGCGGCCAACCGCCTTGCATCGTCCACGCGCGCCTTGCCAGCGGCAGATGCTGGGAAAATGGCAACAGCACGATGCAATCACGCGGCGCTACGCCTTGGCGCAGCATCCAGGCGCTCGCCTGCTCTGCGATGCGAAGCCAGATCAGCTCGGCACCGTGGTCTGAATCAAGAGGGAAATTGAGCGTCTGCGCGGTCATCTGGGCGGTTTCTGACTTGCATCGCGAACGAGTCGCCGGGCTTTGTGTCAGAATCATTGTGCCTTGATGTCGTGCCGATGGTCGGCCACCCAAAGGACTAATCCCATGAGCAGCGAACTGATCAAACATATTTCCGACACCTCCTTCGACGCCGATGTGCTGAAGGCTGACAAGCCTGTGTTGGTGGATTACTGGGCCGAATGGTGCGGTCCCTGCAAGATGATTGCCCCGATCCTGGATGAGCTGTCCAAGGACTATGACGGCCGTCTGCAAGTCGCCAAAATGAACGTCGATGAGAACCGCGATGTGCCGGCCAAGTACGGCATTCGCGGCATTCCGACATTGATGTTGTTCAAGGACGGCCAGTTGGCAGCCACCAAGGTTGGCGCACTTTCGAAGGCCCAGTTGACCGCCTTTGTCGACGCTCACCTATAATCATCCCCAACGCCGCTCGGGCTGTCGCGCAAGATCCACAAGATCGGCCGGCCCAGGCGGTCCAGCAAGACTTGCCACCACGCCCGGTTTTCGGCGCGTGGATTCGGCCTAAAGCTCCAAAGTTTTCCTGTTTTCATGCACGTTTGCGGATTCTCGCAAGCGGTGTTTTAGCAGCAGCGAGCCTTTAGCCGATCTATCCGTTGACGCCCTTGGCAGGGACTTCGACGACCTACGGGGTATCCACCCATGCATTTATCAGAACTGAAAGCGCTCCACGTCTCTGAGCTCATCAAGATGGGCGAAGCGTTGGAGATCGAGAACGTCGCCCGCATGCGCAAGCAGGAGCTGATGTTCGCGATCATGAAGAAGCGCGCCAAAGGCGGCGAGCAGGTGTTCGGCGATGGCGTGCTCGAAGTCTTGCCCGACGGGTTCGGCTTCCTGCGCGCGCCCGATGCCAGCTACATGGCATCGACCGACGACATTTATCTTTCGCCCAGCCAGATCCGCCGCTTCAACCTGCACACCGGCGACATGGTCGAAGGCGAGGTGCGCGTGCCCAAGGATGGCGAACGCTACTTCGCCCTGGTCAAGGTCGACCGCGTCAACGAGCTGACGCCCGAGGAGAGCAAGCACAAGATCATGTTCGAGAACTTGACGCCGCTGTTTCCCAAGGAACAGTTCAAGTTGGAACGCGACGTCAAGAGTGAAGAGAACATCACGAGTCGCATCATCGATCTGATTGCGCCCATCGGCAAAGGCCAGCGCGCGCTGTTGATCTCGCAGCCCAAGAGCGGCAAGACGGTGATGATGCAGCACCTGGCGCACGCCATTGTTGCCAATCACCCCGAGGTCTACCTGATCGTGCTGCTGGTCGACGAGCGGCCCGAAGAAGTGACTGAGATGCAGCGCACGGTGCGCGGCGAAGTCATCAGTTCCACCTTCGACGAGCCGGCCGCTCGCCATGTGCAAGTGGCCGAGATGGTGATCGAGCGCGCCAAGCGCCTGGTCGAACTCAAGAAAGATGTGGTGATCCTGCTCGACTCGATCACCCGACTGGCTCGCGCCTACAACAATGTGCTGCCTTCCAGCGGCAAGGTGCTCACCGGCGGCGTCGACGCCAACGCATTGCAGCGCCCCAAGCGTTTCTTCGGCGCGGCGCGCAATATCGAAGAAGGCGGATCGCTGACCATCATCGGCACCGCGCTGATCGATACCGGTTCGCGCATGGACGAGGTGATTTACGAAGAATTCAAAGGCACAGGCAACTGCGAGATCTATCTGGATCGCCGCATGTCCGAGAAGCGTGTCTACCCCAGCATCTTGCTGAACAAGTCGGGCACGCGCCGCGAAGAGCTGCTGCTCAAGCCCGAGATCCTGCAAAAGACCTGGATTCTGCGCAAACTGCTCTACAACATGGACGAGATCGAGGCGATGGAGTTCATCCTCGACAAGATGCGGTCGAGCAAGAACAACCTCGACTTCTTCGACATGATGCGAAGAGGCGGTTGAATTCGAACCTGTGCGCCAGCGCGGTCACCCACGGGCTCCGATCCAAGCAAGAGCCCCTTCCTAATTACAGCTATAATCTGCGTTTTTCCGCTGTCGGAAAGTGTGCCGCATGGTGCGGCAAGGCTCCCGGCACGTCAGCGCGAAGCAAGCGAGAGGTTTCCCCATGAAAGACGGCATTCACCCCAATTACCGCGAAATCTGTTTCGTGGACTTGTCCAACGGTTTTAAGTTCGTGACACGTTCTTGCGCGCAAGCCAAGGAAACCGTGAAGATGGAAGACGGCCGTGAACTGCCGCTGTTCAAGCTTGAAACCACCAGCGAATCGCATCCGTTTTACACCGGCACCCAAAAGAGCATCGACTCTCTGGGCGGTCGCGTCGAGAAGTTCCGCAACAAGTTTGCGCGTCTGGGCATCAACAAGTAAGCCAGGCTTCGCAACAAAAGAAGGGCAGCTCAGGCTGCCTTTTTTTGTTTTCAGCCAGCGATACGGCATGATGGCCTCACCAGACCAATGCGGTAAAGAGTAGCAACTCGCGTGAATCACCCCACTCCAGCCATCGCCACCGAACGCAGCGCCAGGCGGCTGCCCCGTCTGGCCTTGATTCTTTTTTGCGCCGCCTATGTGTTGCCGGGTCTGTTCGGCCGCGCACCCTGGCGCAATGCAGACATCACCGCTTTCGGTTTCATGTCCAGCATTGCCAACGGTCTGTCATCTTGGTGGCACCCGACTATCGCCGGCATTCCTGCCGAAGGCGCATTGTTGCCGTATTGGATCGGGGCGCTGTTCATCAAAGCCATGCCTTTCGTCGACCCCGCCTTCGCTGCACGCCTGCCGTTCGCGCTGGCCCTGGCAGGCGTATTGATGCTGACTTGGTACAGCAGCTTTCACTTGGCCCGTACCGACGCAGCCCAGCCGGTCGTCTTCGCCTTTGGGGGCGAGGCGCATGCGGTGGATTACGCACGCGCGCTGGCCGATGGTTCTTTGTTGGCCTTGATCGCCAGTCTGGGGCTGTTGCGCTTGGGCCATGAGACCACGCCTGAGCTTTCCCAGTTGCTCGCCACCAGCCTGCTGCTGTATGGACTGGCAGCTGCACCGTTCCGGCCCGGCAAGGCACGCTTGGCAGTGCTGCTGGCCCTGCCCATGCTTGGCATCAGTGGCGCGCCAGCGATAGCAGTGGCGCTCGGCCTGCTCGGCGCCTTGATTTGCTACCGCTCCAGTTACGAGCAAGTGCATCGCCTGGTGATCTGGCTGTTGGCAGCTGCCGTGCTGGCCGCCTTGGCTGCCTGGGGCGTTGGCGCGTGGGTGTGGCGCGTCGTGGTGCCCGCATCCGGCTTGGACTCGGCTGCCCATATGCTCAAGCTGTTCGCGTGGTTCGCCTGGCCTGCTTGGCCACTCGCGCTATGGACACTGTGGCGCTGGCGCAGCTACTGGCAACGTCGCCACGTGATTGTGCCGGCCGTCTGTGTGGCAGTACCGCTGGTGACCAGCGTCTTGATGGCGGGCTCGGATCTGGCCTTGCTCTTGGCCTTGCCGTCGATGGCAGTGCTGGCCGCATTTGCGCTGCCCACATTGCAACGCAGCATGGCGGCGGCCATCGACTGGTTTTCGGTGTTCTTCTTCTCGACCTGCGCGCTGATCGCTTGGATCTATTACAGCGGCATGCACCTTGGCGCGCCCGCATGGGCATTGCATGGTGTGCAACGACTCTACTCAGGCTTCGAGCCGCAGTTTGGATTCATCGCCCTGTTCTTTGGCAGCGCCGGCACGCTCGCGTGGATTTGGCTGGTGCGCTGGCGCACCGCCAAACACCAGCCGGCATTGTGGAAGAGCTTGGTGCTGCCGGCTGCCGGCGTGGCCCTGTGCTGGCTGCTCTGGATGAGCTTGTGGTTGCCGCTGGCTGACTATGTGCGAAGCGACAGGCCGTTGATGGAAAGATTGCAGGCTCAATTGCCGGCACGTTTCAATTGCATTGCCGCACCCGGCTTGTCGCTGCCCTACCTGGCCTCTATGGAATTGCAGGGCGCTTGGACTTGGACGGTGGACGCGCTCACCCCACTGGCCAGCAGCCATTGCGACTATTTGGTGCAGCAAGTCGATGGACAAGGTATGCCCAGCATCAAAGGTTGGCAGTTGATCGCCCGCCTGCGCCACCCTGGCGACCGGGAGGCCGCCGAAACCCTGCTCTATCGCCGTCCGTGAGTGGCTCGTCAAACCCTGCCAAGCCTCAATGAGTGGGTAGCTCGGACTCCGTGACCTGCTGGCGCACGCGCGCGGCCGGGAAGATCAAGCGAAAACGTGAACCCCGACCCGGCGTACTTTGTATGTCGAGCTCGCCACCATGGCGCTGTACCACATGCTTGACGATGGACAAACCCAGTCCTGTGCCGCCGGTTTCGCGCGAGCGGCTGCTATCGACCCGGTAAAAGCGTTCGGTCAGGCGCGGCAGATGTTCGCGCGCGATGCCCGGGCCGGTATCGCTGACGCTGAGCTCGCCGCTACCGTCCGGATGCTGCTGCCAGTCGACCTCGATGTGACCGCCTGCCGGCGTGTAGCGCACCGCGTTGTTCACCAAATTGGCCACGGCGCTGAGGAGCTCCGTCTCGAGTCCTGCCACCTGCGCGTGGCCAGCTTGTTTGATCACCAGTTCATGTCGTCCGGCCGACAAGGCTTGCGCCTCCGCGGCCACATGCTTGAGCAGCGAATCCACCGAAACCCAGCGATCAGCGGCGGGTCTCGGGCTGCCTTCCAGTTGCGCCAGCGTCAGCAAATCGCCCACCAGGGTCTGCATGCGCTGGGCCTGGGTGTTCATCAACTGCAGGACATGCTTGCGTTCGACTTCGGTCAGCGGCAGCGAGTCCATGGTTTCGATGAAACCAGCCAACACCGTCAGCGGCGTGCGTATCTCGTGCGAGACATTGGCCACGAAATCGCGGCGCATGACCTCGGCACGCTCGCGTTCCGTCACGTCTTGAGACAACACCAGACGCATGCCTTCGCCATAGCTGCGCAGGATCACTGCCAGCGTTCCCGGACCACGCGGGTCGCTCAGCAACAGCGTTTCATCGTCACGCCCTGCCTGCAGATGAGCGACAAAGGCCGGAAAGCGAACCAGGTTGGTGATGCGCTGCAGACGGTCGCGCACCGGATCCAGCGCGAAGTGATCCGCCGCCACCTTGTTGCACCACACGATGTGCTCCTGAGCATCGAGCATCAGCACCCCATTCGGAGAGGCCTCGATCGCCGACAGGAACTGGCCCAACTGCAGGCTCTCGTGAGCGAGCGCTTTGTCACGGTTGCGCACCAGGCGCTCGATGCGGTAGCCAAGCTCTCCCCACAGACCCGCGTCGCGCGGCGCGGATTCCAGCTGTGAACCCTTGAGCCACTGAATCAACCTGTGACTGCGCACCGAATCCACAATTTCCAGCACGCCCACGCCAATGGCTGCGCCCAGCGCCGAACCAAGCAATGGCGTGTGAAACAAATCACCCACCCATATGCCGAGAACGCCCCCCAGTGCGACCGCAAAGAGCACCAGAAACAGGCGTGAGGCAAGCCAGTTCACGGAAAGGTCCAGACACGCAACGATGAACTCATGCGGCTGCGGATCCGACCGGTTGGGTCAGGCGATAACCCGCGCCGCGCACCGTCTCTATCATGCGATGGCACAGCGCCGGCTCCAGCGCGTCGCGCAGACGCTTCACATGCACGTCAACCGTGCGCTCCTCTATGAACACATGGTCGCCCCAAACCCGATCGAGCAATTGCGAGCGGCTGTGCACACGTTCAGGATGCGTCATGAAGAAGTGCAGCAAACGGAATTCGGTCGGACCCAGCTTGATCTCGACGCCGTCACCTGTGACGCGGTGCGTGCTCGGGTCCAGCGTCAGCTCACCGATGGCGACCGTTGCGTCCAGCGCCTCGGGGGCCTTGCGGCGCAGCACGGCGCGTATGCGCGCCAGCAATTCCTTGGTTGAAAATGGCTTGGTCAGATAGTCGTCGGCACCGGCATCAAGACCTGCCACCTTGTCCATCTCTTCGGCGCGTGCCGTGAGCATGATGATGGGCAAGTCACGCGTGCGCGCGGCGCCTCGCCACTGACGCGCCAATGCCATGCCCGACTGTCCAGGCAACATCCAGTCGAGCAACACCAGATCAGGCAACACGCCATCAACGGCGCTTTGGGCCTGCTCGGCAGTTTCGGCCAAGCTGACCTCGAAGCCTGCGTGTCGAAGATTGATTGAAATCAACTCGGCAATTGCCGACTCGTCTTCGACTACCAGTACGCGACTCATGCTCAATCCTGTTTGTTGTTGCGAGGTTCGCTGCGTTCAGCGCACCATCGTCTCGATGTCATCGGGCGAGTTGTGCCGCACGTCCATGCCCTTGACCACGTAGATGATGACCTCGGCCAGGTTCTTGGCATGGTCGCCCACACGCTCGATGGCCTTGGCCACGAAGATCATGTCGATGCTGCTTGAGATGGTGCGTGGATCTTCCATCATGTAGGTGATGAGCTTGCGCACCAGACCTTCGAATTCTCTGTCGATCTGGTCGTCTTCCCTGAGCACTTCGAGCGCACGATCGACGTCGAGTCGCGCAAATGCATCCAGTGCCTTGCGCAGTTGAGCGGTGGCCAAGTCGGCCTCGAAGCTCAGATCGGACATGGGCAGACGCAGGCGATTCGCGACGCCGGACTTGATCAGACGCTGGACGGTGCGTGCCACACGGGCAGCCTCATCGCCAACGCGTTCGAGATTGGCAATCGCCTTGGAGATCGCAATCAAGAGACGCAGATCGCGCGCCGTGGGTTGGCGGCGCGCAATGATGCTGGACAGGTCGCGGTCGATCTCGATTTCCATCGCATTCACCTGATCCTCGATCTTGAGGACGGCGCCTGCAACATCGGCATCGAATTGAGTCAGCGCGACGACAGACTGGACGACTTGCGATTCGACCAGGCCGCCCATCTCAAGCACGCGCGTCGAAATGCTGCTCAGCTCGGCGTCAAACTGGGTGGAGAGATGTTTGTCAGCCATTGTGTTTGCTCCCGATAAGAACCGTTGAATTTCCGAACAATTTCAGGTCAGCCCAATCACGGTGCCCTGTCGATGCTGTCGATGCTTGGGCGAGTGCGCAAGACTTCACTGCGCCACTGCCTCCCCTCGACTCAACCAAATCTGCCTGTGATGTAGTCCTCGGTATCTTTCTTCTTGGGCTTCATGAAGACGTCCGTGGTCCGACCAAACTCGATCAAGTCACCCAGATACATATACGCTGTGTAGTCCGAAACTCGCGCAGCCTGCTGCATATTGTGGGTAACGATCAGCACCGTGTATTCGCTCTTGAGTTCGTGTATCAGCTCTTCGATTTTTCCCGTCGAGATCGGATCCAAGGCCGAGCAGGGTTCATCGAGCAACAGCACCTCGGGCTTGATGGCAATGCCGCGCGCAATGCACAGGCGCTGCTGCTGACCACCCGACAGTCCCGAGCCGCTCTGGTTCAGCTTGTCCTTCACCTCGTTCCACAGCGCCGCCTTCTTCAGCGCCCACTCGACCCGTTCGTCCATTTCCACGCGGGGCAGGGTTTCGAACAGTTTCACGCCGAAGGCGATGTTGTCGTAGATCGACATCGGGAAAGGCGTCGGTTTCTGAAACACCATGCCCACCTTGGCTCGTATCAGACTCACATCGAGCTTGCTTTGCAGGATGTTCTCGCCATCGAGCATGATCTGGCCCTCGGCACGCTGCTCAGGGTAGAGCGCGTACATGCGATTGAAGCAGCGCAGCAGCGTCGATTTTCCGCAACCTGACGGGCCGATGAAGGCCGTGACCTTGTGCTCCTGGATGTCCAGATTGATGCGCTTCAGTGCATGAAAGCTGCCGTAATAGAAATTCAGATCCCGCACTGTCATCTTCGGTGCGACTGCGACGGGCGTGTCAACCACTGCATCCATGGGTTTCTCTTCTTGAATCAATGCTTGTTGCGGAACATCACGCGGGCGGCGATATTCAAAGCCAGCACGCCCATCGTGATCAGGAACACGCCGGCCCAGGCCAGCTTCTGCCAGTTTTCATAAGGGCTCATGGCGAACTTGAATATCGTCACCGGCAAACTGGCCATCGGTTGACCCAGGTCCCAGCTCCAGAACTGGTTGGACAGCGCAGTGAACAGCAGCGGTGCCGTTTCGCCGGAAACGCGCGCCAAGGCCAGCAACACGCCAGTCACGACGCCGGCACGCGCGGCCTTCAGCGTGATTTTCGAGATCACCTTCCATTTCGGCGTGCCCAGCGCATAAGCTGCTTCGCGCAAGGCGTTGGGAATCAAGGTCAGCATCGTTCCGGTCGTGCGTATCACGACCGGTATCACGATCAAGGCCAATGCGAGCACACCGGCATAACCCGAGAAGGTCTTGAAGCGCGCCACCACCAGCGCATAAATGAACAAGCCGATCACGATCGACGGCGCTGACAGCAAGATGTCATTGATGAAGCGCGTGGCGCTCCCCAGCCAAGTGCGCTGGCCATACTCGGCGACATAAACGCCGGCCATGATGCCCACCGGTGTCCCGATCAAGGTGGCCAGGCCCACCATCGTCAAAGAGCCAAAGATGGCGTTCGCCAAGCCTCCGGTTTCAGACATCGGAGGCGGCGTCATTTCGGTGAACAGCGACAAGCTCAAGCCAGCCAGGCCCAATTTGAAAGTCTCGAACAGAATCCAGACCAACCAGAACAGACCGAACGCCATCGCCCCCAGCGACAGCGTCAAGGCGATCGCGTTGACGCGCTTGCGCCGCCTGTGCATGGCCATGCGATTCTTGTCCAGCGAGGCAATGCTCATGTGCGGGTCCCCTCGGCTTTCTTGAGATGCGCCAGCAAGACCTTGGACAGCGCCAGCACCACGAACGTGATGAAGAACAGAATCAGTCCCAGGTAGATCAGCGAAGCCTGATGCAGGCCCTCCTCGGCTTCGGCAAACTCGTTGGCCAGCGCCGAGGTGATGCTGTTCGCGGCGGCAAACAGCGATGGCGAGTCCAACTGGTTCATATTGCCGATCACAAAGGTGATGGCCATGGTTTCGCCCAAAGCCCGGCCCAAGCCCAGCATGATGGCGCCGACCACGCCTGCCTTGGTGAACGGCAGCACCACCCGGTACACCACCTCCCAGGTCGTTGCGCCCAGCCCGTAAGCCGATTCACGCAACATCGCCGGCGTGGTCTCGAACACGTCGCGCATGACCGACGCAATGAAGGGGATGATCATGATGGCCAGAATGATGCCGGCCGACAGAATGCCGATACCCACCGGCGGGCCTTCGACCAGAGAACTCAGATAGGGCACGCCGTTCAGCAGCTTTTGCAGCGGTTGCTGCACATAAGCGGCAAGAATCGGTCCGAACACCAGCAGGCCCCACATGCCATAGACGATGGACGGCACGGCCGCCAGCAACTCCACGGCAATGCCCAGCGGCCGGCGCAGCCAACCAGGCGACAACTCGGTCAGAAACAAGGCGATGCCAAAACTCACGGGCACGGCAATCAAGAGGGCGATGAAGGATGTCATCAAGGTGCCGTAAATCATCACCAGACCGCCGTACTCGTTCTTCACGGGATCCCATTCGCTGCGCCACAAAAAGCTCAAACCGTATTCGCGGATCGCGGGCATGGCACTCACCAGCAGCGATCCGACAATGCCGATCAGCAACAAGAGCACCAGCCATGCCGCGCCATGCGCCAGCACGGCGAACAAGCGGTCGGCCCAGGGTGAAACCCGGCGGCGCGTCAGCGACAAGCCGATTCTCTCCATATCGGACTCCGGGCCTTGCAGCGGCAAAGCGGGTACTGTTGGGGGCACGACAAATCCTCATTCAAAAAGCTTGCCGGGCTCCTGGCCCGGCAAGCTTGCCGTATCGCATAGCAAGGGCGCATGCGCCCCAGCGTGTTACTTGTAGGCTATCGCCTTACCAGAGCTGTCCTTGATTTCGCCCCACTGCTTGCGCACCAAGGCTTTGACGCTATCAGGCATAGGCACATAGTCTAGATCGGCCGCCATCTTGTCGCCATTGATGTACGCCCATTCGAAGAACTTCAAGGCATTGCTGGCCTTGGCCGGTGTCTCCTGGCTCTTGTGCATCAGGATGAACGTGGCACCCGTCAGGGGCCAGCTGTCCTTGCCGGCTTGTTCGGTCAGCACTTGATAAAAGCTCTTGTTCCAGGAAGCACCGGCGGCTGCCGCCTTGAACGTATCGTCGTCAGGGTTGACATAGACGCCGGCCGCGTTGCGCAACATCACATACGCCATCTTGTTTTGCTTGGCGTAGGCGTATTCCACATAGCCGATCGAGTTGGGCAGGCGCTGCACATAGGTCGAGACCCCTTCATTGCCCTTGCCACCGGCACCGACCGGCCAGTTCACCGCAGCACCTTCGCCAACCTTGCTCTTCCACTCGGCATTCACCTTGGACAGATAGTTGGTGAAGATGAAGCTGGTGCCGGAGCCATCGGCGCGACGCACCACGGCGATCGCCTCTGCAGGCAGCGGTACGCCTGGATTCAGCGCCGTCAGAGCCGCATCGTTCCACTTCGTGATCTTGCCCAAATAGATGTCGCCCAGCACCTGGCCGGTCAGCTTGATTTGTCCGGCAGCAATACCCTTGATATTGACGACCGGCACGACGCCGCCCATCACGGTCGGAAATTGCACGAGACCATCCGCGCTCAGCTGCTCGTCGGTCAAGGGCATGTCCGAGGCGCCGAAATCAACCGTCTTGCCTTTGATCTGTTTGATGCCTGCGCCCGATCCCACCGATTGGTAGTTGATGCGCGCGCCAGTGGCCTTGTTGTAGGCGTCGGCCCACTTGGCATACACGGGGGCCGGGAAGCTCGCGCCGGCACCCGTCACGTCCTGGGCTTGCGCCACACAAGACAGGGCCGCAGCGGCCGCAAGAATCA
>Ga0315270_10000687_pt1 | contig 18183 bp, 15 predicted proteins | sample C1_bottom_MG_FD_204932 | JGI IMG/M metagenome (GOLD analysis project Ga0315270, IMG submission 204932) | Sediment microbial communities from Yellowstone Lake, YNP, Wyoming, USA - C1_bottom | ecosystem: Environmental > Aquatic > Freshwater > Lake > Sediment | place: USA: Wyoming | collected...
CTTGAGGTCGGGCATGAAGCCCATGTCCAGCATGCGGTCGGCCTCGTCCAGGATCAGCATCTGCACCTGGTTGAGCATCACGTTCTTGCTCTCGACGTGGTCGAGCAAACGCCCCGGGGTGGCGACGAGTATTTCCAGGCCTTTCATCAGCGCGGGTTTCTGCGCCCGAATGTCGGTGCCGCCATACACCACGGTGGAGCGCAGCGGCACATGCTTGGAGTAGGTGACCACGCTCTCGCCGACCTGGATCGCCAGCTCGCGCGTCGGTGCCAGGATCAGCGCGCGAATCGGGTGCTTGGCAGGCGAGGTGCTGGTGCTGGCGTGCGGCAGCAGGCGCTGCAGCATCGGCAGCGTGAATGCGGCAGTCTTGCCGGTGCCGGTCTGCGCCATGGCCATCAGGTCGCGCCCCGCAATCACATGCGGAATGGCTTGCGCCTGTATCGGCGTTGGTTCGGTGTAACCCGTTTCTTCGATGGCGCGCAGGATCAACGGGTCGAGAGCGAGAGATGAAAACAGGATTTTTATTGCTGGGGTTTCGTCCATAGGTGCGGCATTATACCGGAATATGCGCCTAAAGCCGGAACGAAAGCGGCTCCTTTTCTGGCGGTCGTAAAATCGGTTATGCAAATGGGTTGCCCAATTACCTCCTAAACCACCTCCAACAATACCTCCCCATTTTCCACCTTGCATGGAACGACTCTGGCGCAACCTTTATCCGGGGCCACGGCCTGGCCATCCTCTAATTGGATACTCCAGCCGTGCAAAGGACACGTCACTTTGCTGCCATGCACGATGCCCTGTGATAGCGGCCCGCCCTTGTGCGGGCATTTGTCGTGCAACGCGAACACTGCACCATCCGCCGTGCGGAACAACGCGATGTTTCCTTGCCCGGTTACCACCACGCGCGATCCAAGCGCGGGGATTTCTTCCAGAGTTGCGACCTTGTGCCAGATGGGCATGATGGTTTCCCTTTCAAATAGTAAGCGCGGCAAATTCGCGCGGGTTGATGTTCTCTTTCGCCCATGGGTCTCTCGCCCCTTCCAGGGCATACAGCAAGCGCGCGTACAAATCCTTGCGATTAGCCGCATCCTGCACCACGTGCCGTTTGACATGATCCAGCCCCACGCGCTCGATGTAGTGCACGGTGCGATCCAGGTAGCGCGCTTCTTCGCGGTACAACTGGGTGAATGCCCCCGTATACTCCAGGACTTCATCGTGGGTTTTGACTTTCACCAGAAATTGCGCGACCTCGGTCTTGATGCCGCCGTTGCCGCCCACGTAGATTTCCCAGCCGGAGTCCACGCCGATCACGCCCACGTCCTTGATCGAGGCCTCGGCGCAATTGCGCGGGCAGCCGGACACGGCGATTTTCAGTTTGTGCGGCGTCCACATGCGGTCGAAGGCGAGTTCGATGTCTATGCCCATCTGCGTCGAATTCTGCACGCCGAAGCGGCACCATTCGCTGCCCACGCAGGTCTTGACCGTGCGCAGTGATTTTCCGTAGGCGAAGCCCGACGGCATGGCGAGATCGGCCCATACCTTGGGCAGGTCTTCCTTTTTCACCCCGAACAAGTCGATGCGCTGCCCGCCGGTGACCTTGACCGTTGGTATGTGGTACTTGTCCGCCACGTCGGCGATGCGGCGCAGCTGATCCGGGCTGGTGATGCCGCCGTACATGCGCGGCACTACGGAGAAGGTGCCGTCCTTCTGGATATTGGCGTGGGCGCGTTCGTTGATGAAGCGCGATTGCGGATCGTCCTTGACCTCGTGCGGCCAGGCGCAGATCAGGTAGTAGTTCAACGCGGGCCGGCAACTCGCGCAGCCGTTGGGGGTGGTCCAGTTCAGAAACTGCATCGCCTGCGGAATCGAAAGCAGTTTTTCCTCGCGAATAGCTTTCCGTACTTCCTCATGCGTCAGTTCGGTGCAGCCGCACATCGGCTTCGCGGTACTGGTCTGCGGGGCATATGCGCCGCCCAGCGTGGAGGCGAGGATCTGTTCGCACAGACCGGTGCAGGAGCCGCAGGAGGCGGAAGCCTTGGTGTGCTTGCGCACCTCATCCAGCGTGAACAACCCCTGCTCCTTGATCGCCTTGACGATAGTGCCTTTGCACACGCCGTTGCAGCCGCACACTTCCATCTCGTCCGGCATGGTCGCCGCGCTGCTCTGCCCCTGATGGCCGGTGTTGCCCAGATGCGATTGGCCGAACAGCAGGTGGTCGCGAATCTCGGCGACGTTTTTGCCGTCGCGTATCATCTGGAAATACCATGAACCATCCTTGGTATCGCCGTACATCACCGCGCCGACCAGCTTGTCATCCTGCAACACCAGCTTCTTGTACACGCCCCCGGCTGCATCATGCAGCACGATGTCTTCGGTTTTTTCGTTGCCGGTAAAATCGCCCGCAGAAAATAAGTCTATGCCGGTCACCTTGAGTTTGGTGGAAGTCACCGAGCCTTGGTAGCGCGCGATGCCCATGCGCGCCAAGTGATTGGCGCACACCTTGCCCATGTCGAACAGCGGTGCGACCAGCCCGTATGCCGTGCCCCGGTGCGACACGCATTCGCCCACGGCATAAATGCTGGGGTCGTAGGTCTGCATGGTGTCGTTTACCACGATGCCGCGATTGCAATGGATACCGGCAGATTCTGCCAGTGCGGTGTTGGGGCGGATGCCGACCGCCATTACCACCAGATCGGCAGGGATTTCGTTGCCATCTTTGAAGCGGATCGCAGACACGCGACCCTGCTCATTGCCAACCAGCTCCTGTGTCTGTCTTTCCAGCAGAAATTTGAGTCCCTTGTTTTCCAGCGACGCTTGCAACATCCTGGCAGAATCCTGATCGAGCTGGCGTTCCATCAACCACGGCATAAGGTGCACCACGGTCACATCCATACCCCTGAGAGCCAATCCGTTAGCGGCTTCCAACCCGAGCAAGCCGCCGCCGATGATCACTGCGTGTTTATATTTTCCCGCCGCATCTATCATTGCGTTGGTGTCGTGGATGTCGCGGTAGCCGATCACGCCCTCCAGCTCCTTGCCCGGCACCGGCAGGATGAAAGGGCTGGAGCCGGTCGCCAGCAACAGCCGGTCGTATTCCGCCATGGTGCCGTCTTCGGCATACACAATTTTTCTGGGGCGGTTTATGCGCACCACCTTTTTATTCAGGTGCAGGGTGATGTTGTGCTGGGCATACCAATCCAGATCGTTCAGGATGATGTCCTGTATCTGTTGTTCGCCCGCCAGCACTGGCGACAGCATGATGCGGTTGTAGTTGGGATAGGGCTCGGCACCAAACACGGTGATGTCGTACATCTCCGGTACCAGCTTCAGCAACTCCTCCAGCGTGCGCACTCCCGCCATGCCGTTGCCTACCATGACCAGTTTCATTTTTTTCATGCTGTGACTCCTTGTTGAACAGTTGCGAGGCGTTTCAATTCCGGCAGGCAGGAGCCGCATTTCGTGCCGCATTTCAGTTTGGCCTGGATGCCAGATACATCCAGGCCATTTTTTGCTTCTTGCAAAATTTCCTGCTCGGAAACATCCAGGCAGTTGCACACGATGCGTCCGCGTTGCACCTGTCCTGCAGGCGGCGCGCTCAGGGGAGCGAGCAGCCACGGGCGCAGCGCCTGTACGTCCGCGCCTTGCGCGATGATTTCCTTCAGCCAGTCGCGCGCCGCAGTTTCGCCGGTCAGTCGCACACCGAGCAAGCGGCCATCTTCCATCAGTGCGCGCTTGGAAATGCCGCGCCGTGCGTCGCGGTAATTCATCATTTTCTTTTCGTCATCCAGTCCGAGGATGGCGTCTATCTGCACCAGCGTGTCGTCCGGTACGGCAGCGGCATGGGCAACACGCAGCACCACCAATTCCTCGTCATGCCCGTACAGTCCCAGCGCGGCGAAATCGAAATTCGCCAGCAGAGGTTGCAGTCGCGCCATGCGCTTCAGCGCATCGCCGCTGCGCATGGCGACCATTTCCCAAGGCAAGTTGAGCTTCTCCACCTGCACGGCGGCATGTTTGAGCTCAGGCTGTTTTGACTGTGGGTCGAATGCGCTGTTGGTCAGCGCATTCGCACCCAACCCGCTCATGAACTGGCTGCCCCAGTGCATGGGCAAAAACACCTGCCCTGCGCGCATCTCGTCCGATGCGGAAACGCGCACATTGAGCTGCCCGCGTCGGCTACTGACTTTGACCATGTCGCCTTCGTCCAAGCCACGCCGTTTCATGTCATTGCCATGCATGGACAGCAGCGGCTCTTCGACATGACTGAATAAGCGTCCCACACCGCCGGTGCGGCTCATGCCATGCCACTGGTCGCGCAGGCGCCCGGTGTTCAGGTGCAGCGAATAACGCGCATCAGTGTCTTCGGCGACGGGGATGTACACAGTGTTGGCAAAGCGCGCCTTGCCGCTGGATGTAGGAAACATGCCATCCCCATACAAGCGTTTGCGGCCTTGCATCTCGCCTTGCAGCAGCGGCCATTGCTGCGGGCCTGCGCTTTCCAGCAGCGCATAACTCAAGCCGCCGATGTCCAGGTCGCGGCCCTGAGTAGTTGCACGATGTTCGTTGAATATTTCTTCGGTGTTGGCGTAGTTGAGTACGTTGCGCTTTCCTAATCGCAACGCCAGACGCTGCGCGAAGTCCACGACAATCTGCCAGTCGTGGCGCGCTTCGCCGGGCACAGGAACCGCGCTACGAACGCGCGAAATGCAGCGTTCGGAATTGGTGACCGTGCCTTCCTTCTCGCCCCAGGTGGTCGCGGGCAGCAGCACGTCGGCGTAAGCCACGGTATCGGTGTTGCGGAAGGCTTCTTGCACCACGACTAATTCCGCAGCATCCAGCGCCTCTTTGATCATATTCAGATCGGGCATGGACTGCGCCGGGTTGGTGCAGGCTATCCACAACGCCCTGATCTCTCCGCGCCGCACCGCCTCGAACATCTCCACCGCCGTCTTGCCCGGCTGCGCGGGGACATCAGGTACACCCCACAATGCGGCGACTTCGGCGCGGTGCGCGGGGTTGTCCAGATCACGATGGCCGGATAAAAGATTCGCCAGGCCGCCCACTTCGCGTCCGCCCATCGCATTCGGCTGGCCGGTCAGCGAGAGCGGTGCCGCACCCGGTTTGCCGATCTGGCCGGTAGCAAGATGCAAGTTGATCAGCGCGGCATTTTTTTGCGTGCCCTGTGTGGATTGATTCAGCCCTTGGCAATACAGCGACAGCGTCGGCCCTTGCGCAAACCAGCACGCGGCCTGCACGATGTCTTCCGCAGCGATGCCGCAAATTTCCGCGACATGTTGCGGCGTGTAGTCGCGCACCGTGGCTTTAAGTTGGGCTAAGCCTTCGGTGTGTGCGGCGATGTAATCCGTATCTGTCCAGCCTTCCCGCAGCATCACATGCAGCATCGCGTTGAACAGCGCGACATCGGTGCCGGGCAAGATCGCCAGATGCAGGTCCGCCGCGCTGGCGGTATCGGTACAGCGCGGGTCTGCCACGATCAATTTCAAATCGGGATTTTTTTTGCGCGCGTCCTCGATGCGCCGGAACACGATGGGGTGCGCATAGGCCGTGTTCGATCCGGCGATGAAAATGCATTTTGCGAAATCAATATCTTCGTAACAACCCGGCGGCGCATCTGCACCCAGCGTGGCCTTGTAGCCCGCCACAGCGGAGGACATGCACAGACGCGAATTGGTATCCACGTTGTTGGTGCCGATCAGCCCTTTTGCCAGCTTGTTGAAGACATAATAGTCCTCGGTCAGCAATTGCCCCGATACATAGAACCCCACCGCGTCTGGCCCGTGTTCGCGTATCACAGAGGCAAATTTCTCCGCCACCGCATCCAGCGCCCCATCCCAACTCACGCGCTGCCGCTCCTCGCCGCGCACTGTGCGCAACTCGGGATACAGCGCACGCATCTCGTCGCGTGCGGTCAGGTGCAGAGTAGACCCCTTGCTGCACAAGCGCCCGAAGTTGGCCGGATGATCCGGGTCGCCGCGCACGCCGGTGATGCGCGTGCCATCGCTCTCGATAATGATGCCGCAGCCCACGCCACAGTAGCAACAGGTAGACCTTGTATCTTTTGTCGGGGTCTCTTTGCTCATGGCTCGAAAATTGATTTTCTCGAAAAGATGGCAATCTCGGCACCAACCTCTATGTCATCCGTCGGCATCGCATGTTTTCTATTGATCTCGCATATAACGTAACGGTCATCCAGTTCATACGCCCAGCTCTCGTGGCGCAGGCGCAATCTGTTCAGCAACTGTTCCAGCGTACAACCTTCTTCTGGAATCACCATGCGCTCCGAGGTCATCAACAAGAATTCGCTGGTCCGGCCACAGTAAATGATTTCAACCTGGTGTTTGCTTTCGAGCGTCGCAAAGAAACGCGAAAAGAATGATTTTTTCATGGGGCTAAGCTTCCACATTAGGGTAAAGTCCGCGTAGCGATTCAATTGCCTCCTCGCCCGCCTGCGGGAGAGGATTGAGGAGAGGGAAACGGGCATGGCAAGTTTCATGGTTAAGAATAATTACTTGTCATGACCGTTCGCCTGTTTCTGATAGAGGAATTCCAACACTGCCCCGCGTAGCCCGTGATAGTGCGCATCATTGGCAAGCGCGAGGCGGTTGCGCGGTTTGCCCAGGTCAACTTCAAGTATCTCGCCTATGGTCGCCGCCGGACCGTTGGTCATCATCACGATGCGGTCGGACAACAGTACCGCCTCGTCCACGTCATGTGTCACCATCACCACCGTGCTTTGCGTGGCAGCGACGATCTTCATCAGCTCGTCCTGCAAGTGCGCGCGCGTCAGCGCGTCCAGCGCGCCGAACGGCTCGTCCATCAGCAATACTTTGGGCTGCATCGAAAGCGCGCGGGCGATGCCGACGCGCTGTTTCATGCCGCCGGAAATTTCGTGCGGATATTTGTGTTCGGCGTGGCTCAGGTGTACCAGCACCAGCGCTTCACTGGTGCGCTGCGCCAGTTGCGCCTTGCTCTCGGTTGCGCCGAACACGCGCTCGACCGCGAGATGCACATTCTCGAAGCAGGTCAGCCAGGGCAGCAGCGAATGGTTCTGGAACACCACGCCGCGATCCGGCCCCGGTCCGGCGATTTCGCGCTCGGCGCAAATCAACACACCGGAAGTCGGCATCAGCAACCCGGCGATCAGGTTGAGCAAAGTGGATTTGCCGCAGCCGGAATGCCCGATCAACGTGATGAATTCGCCGCGCCGGATGTTGAGGTTGATGTCCTTGAGTGCGACAAACTTTCCTTGCCGGGTATCGAACGACATCTGCACGTCTTCGACCAGAACATATCGTTGGTGTGTGGGGTTCATCGTCATCTTTCAGTAACTGAATTTTTTCGCCAGCATCACCAGCATCTGCTCCAGCAGCAGGCCGACGATGCCGACCACGAAGATGGCGATAATGATGTGTTCCACGTTCAGGTTGTTCCACTCGTCCCACACCCAGAAGCCTATGCCCACGCCGCCGGTCAGCATCTCCGCCGCGACGATCACCAGCCATGCGGTGCCGATGGACAGGCGTATGCCGGTGAGCATGTAGGGCAGCGTGGCCGGGAATAAAATCTTGGTAAACACCTTCCACTCGGACAGGTTGAGCACGCGCGCCACGTTGAGATAGTCCTGCGGCAACTGGCGCACGCCCATCGCGGTGTTGATGATCATCGGCCAGATGCTGGAAATAAAGATCACCCAGATCGCGGCGGGGTTCGCCGCCTTGAATACCAGCAGGCCAATAGGCAGCCAAGCCAGCGGCGACACCGGGCGCAACATGCTGATAATGGGCGACGTCATCTGGTCGAGAAAGCGGAAGCGCCCGATCATGAAACCCAGCGGGATGCCGATGACAGCCGCCAGACCGAAACCGGTGCCGACGCGCTTCAGCGAGCTCCAGATGTTCCAGCCTATGCCTTGGTCGTTCGGCCCTTTGATATAAAAAGGGTCGCTGAACAAGGCGGTCGCCGAATGCCAAGTCTTGATCGGGCCGGGTATCGTGTCCCTAGTGTCGGCGATCAATGCCCAGACCAGAATGAACAGCGCTATACCCAACAGCGGAGGAAGCAAGGTTTCATAGAAATGTTTTTTGTATTCCATCACGCTCTCACTTTGAAGCTGGCCGCATACTTCTTCGCGTCCTTGCCATCCCACACCACGCCATCCATCAACTTGGAGCTGCGCATGACATCCCTGGGCACGGCTACTTTGACTTGTGCGGCCGCCTGTTTGTACAACTCGATCTGGTTGATTTTCTTGGCTACGGCCAGATAGTCCGGGTCTTCCTTGAGCAGCCCCCAGCGCTTGTGCTGGGTGAGGAACCACATGCCGTCGGACAGATAGGGGAAGTTCACTGCGCCGCCGTTGCAGAACTTCATGTAGTTGGGGTCGCTCCATTTCTTGCCCAGGCCATCCTCGTACTTGCCTTCCATGCGCTGGTCTATCACTTCCACCGGGCAGTTGACATAGGACTTGTCGGCGATGATCTCGGCGACCTTGTGGCGATTAGCCATCTCATCTATGTATTTGGATGCTTCCAGCACAGCCATAATCAGGGCGCGTGCGGTGTTGGGATTTTTCTGCGCGAATTCTCCGGTGCAGCCCAGCACTTTTTCCGGGTGGTCTTTCCAGATGTCCTGCGTGGTGGTCGCGGTGAAACCGATCTTGTCGTAAATGGCGCGCGCGCCCCAAGGCTCGCCCACGCAATAGCCGTCCATATTGCCGACGCGCATGTTGGCCACCATCTGCGGCGGTGGCACGGTGATGGTCTTCACATCGCTCAACGGATTGATGCCATTGCTCGCCAGCCAGTAATACAGCCACATCGCATGGGTGCCGGTGGGGAAAGTCTGGGCAAAGGTATAGTCGCGTTTTTCCGTATCAACCAGTTTCTTCAGCGTCTCGCCGCTGGTCACGCCCTTATCCTTGAGCTGATTGGAAAGCGTGATCGCTTGGCCGTTGTTGTTCAGCGTCATCAGTACCGACATATCTTTCTTCTGGCCGCCAATGCCGAGATGCACGCCGTAGACCAAGCCATACAACACATGCGCCGCATCCAGCTCACCGTTCACCAATTTGTCGCGCACCGCCGCCCACGATGCTTCTTTAGATAACACAATCTTGATGCCGTATTTCTCGTCGAATTTCATCACCGAGGCGATCACCACCGAAGCACAGTCTGTCAAAGGAATGAAGCCAATCTTCACTTCCTTTTTCTCCGGCGCATCCGAACCTGCCGCCCAGGCCGCGCTGCGTATGCCCGGCGGCACCATGGACATCAGCGCTGCACCACCCAAAATACCGATGCCATTTTTCATAAAATCCCTCCGGCTGTTTTTGATTTCATCGCTCATCACATCGCTCCTTGGTTAAACACACAAAATAAAAAGGCGTCCATCCACAAGAGACACTCCTCCCGCGCATGGACGCCTTTGTCCTTTTTCCCGGCCAGCATTGGCCGGAATAAACTTTTTAAACCTGATCCGTCATTGGATCACTGTTAATTACTAAGCAATCGCCGTGCCACTCAACTCAGAAAATCCGCCATAGCGATAATCTGGCGCGATAACTCGGACAGTTTTATGCCCCTGTCCATCGCCATCTTGCGCAGCGCCTGATAAGCCTCATCCTCCGACCAGCCGCGCTTCTTCATCAAAATGCCCTTGGCGCGATCAACATCCTTGCGCCCGGCAAGCTGGTTCTCTGCTTTCTCCAGATCATTGCGCATCGTCTGGAATTCCTTAAAGCGTGCCATGGCCACATCCATGATCGGGCGCAGCCGCTCGCTTTGCAGCCCGTTCACCACGTAGGCGCTGACCCCGGCACGTATCGCCGCGCGTATTTTTTCGCTGTCATCATCATGCGTGAACATCACGATGGGCCGTGGCTGGTCGCGGCTGATAACGCACAGATGCTCCAGCGTGTCGCGGTCCGGCGACTCGGTATCGAGAATGATTACATCCGGCTTAAGCTCGCTCACCAGCCCCGGCAGGTCTGCGCTGGATGAAACATGCGCGGCGATGCTATAGCCCGCTTCCTGCAAGGCATGTTTGAGCAAGGCGGCACGCTCGAATGTTTCATCTACCAGCAACACGCGCAGGGGCTGTTCATTCGTCTTCTGGTCTAGTCTCATATTTATAGTTACGCAAGTCTTGTACCAAGCCGTCAAGAGTGAATTTCAACAACAATTCTTGAATTGCAAGTATCGCAATGCACCAACACAAGGCGCAGTTCTGCTTCACTGCACCATCTCCGTAGCGCGTTTTGTCTTTATGAGCCAGAATAAAAAGGGGGCACCTTGCGGTGCCCCTGAGTCGGAAACTTGGAGTTTCCCGAGGAGTAAGGCCTTGCGGCCTCATGATGCAACTGTTTAGAGGTTGTATGCCTTTTCGCCATGGTCGGCGAGATCGAGACCTTCCTCTTGTGCTTCGTCGCTGGCGCGGATACCGATGGTCTTCTTCAGAATGAACAGGATCACGAAGGCAACGGTTGCAGACCAGACCAGTGTGGTACCGACAGCCCACAACTGCGAAATGATCTGTGCGCTGGCATCGAAATCACCCACTTTGTTGGCGACGTAATCATAGACACCTTGACCGCCAAGCTTGGGGTTGACGAATATGCCGGTGCCGATAGCGCCGATGATGCCGCCGACGCAGTGAACGCCAAATGCATCGAGCGAGTCGTCATACTTCAGCCAGTGCTTGAGCTTGGTCACGGCGAAGAAGCAAACGATCGGAGCCACCATGCAGATGATCATCGCGCCGCCCACACCGACATAACCGGCTGCCGGAGTGATTGCCACCAGACCCGCAACGATGCCGGAACAGACACCGAGCAAGCTGGGCTTGCCTTTGGCGATCCACTCGACCAGCGTCCAGGTCACACCGGCAACTGCGGTGCCAAACAAGGTGTTGAAGAAAGCGAGTCCGGCAGCGCCCGTGGCTTCCAGCGCGGAGCCCGCATTGAAACCGAACCAGCCCATCCACAACAAGCCAGTGCCGATTGCGGTCATCATCAGGCTGTGCGGTGCCATCGCCACTTTGCCGTAACCCTTGCGCGGTCCGAGCATCAGTGCAGCAATCAGCGCTGCGATACCGGCATTGATGTGCACCACGGTGCCGCCGGCAAAGTCAATCGCCCCTTTCTGGAACAACCAGCCCGCATGGCTGTTGGCGACTTCACCCGCCTTGGCGCTGGTGTACGCATCGGGACCATCCCAATACCACACCATGTGCGCAATCGGCAGGTAAGCAAAGGTGAACCACAGGATGCTGAAGATGATCATTGCCGAGAACTTGAAGCGTTCCGCGTAGCCACCGCAAACCAGTGCAACGGTGATCGCGGCAAAGGTCAGCTGGAACATGGCATACACGAAGTCCGGCAGGTATTGTCCCTTGCTGAATGTCGCCGCCACCGCTGTGGTCGGATCATCGCCGGACATGAAGAATTTATCCAGCGAACCGATGAACGACCCCAATGCACTGCCATCATGCCCCGCTGTGAATGCCGCGCTGTAGCCGTAGATCACCCACAACACCGCAACCACACAGAAAATCGCAAAGCTCTGCATGACAGTAGACAACGCATTTTTGTTGCGCACCATGCCGGAATAAAACAACGCCAATCCCGGAACAGTCATCAACAACACGAAGGCTGTGGAAACCATCATCCAGGAGACGTCGCCCTTGTTGCAGTCAAAGCCCTTGTCGCCGCATTTTGGTGTAGCAGCCGCAGGTGCATCGGCGGCAGGTGCGGCGACAGATGCGGTCGCCGCCGGAGCTGTTGTGGCGGCAGCGGACGCAGGTGCCGCCTCGTCGGCAAACGATGGCACCGACAGGCTAAACACCGCCAGCAACGAAACAAATACAAATAATTTTCTCATGTCACTTTCTCCTTACAATGCTTCTGCGCCGGTTTCGCCGGTGCGGATGCGGATGACTTGTTCGATGTCGTGGACAAAAATTTTGCCGTCGCCGATCTTGCCGGTCTTGGCAGATTTTTCGATGGCTTCGATGACCTGGTCCAGCATGGAGGCGCTGACAGCCGCTTCCAGCTTGACCTTGGGCAAAAAGTCCACCACATATTCCGCACCGCGATAAAGTTCGGTGTGTCCCTTTTGCCGCCCAAAGCCCTTGACCTCGGTGACGGTGATGCCCTGCACGCCAGCCTGGTGCAACGCCTCACGCACTTCGTCGAGCTTGAATGGCTTGATGATGGCAGTGACCATTTTCATTTTCGTATCCTCCATTCCGTTGAGCTGCATTAAAATTTGTATATCGCTTCCAGCCCCAGAGAGTTCTGGCTTTTCCGCGCGATGCCGTCGTTATAGGCAAACGAGGCCTTGTCCGACACATCCTTGCGCACTTCGCCGCGCAGTTCCATGGCCTTGCTCGGCGCATAGCCCACGGTCAGCGTCGCTTCGTTCCATTTTTGGCCTCCAGCGAAACCAGTGCGATATCCGTCCTTGTCATTGAAGGTTTCGGCACGCACGGAAATACGCCACGGATCGTTGATCTGATAATTCGCATAGGCTGCCACACCGCTCCATTTGGCCTTGACAAGAGTACCAGCCAAAGTGGTGTAGTTTTCCTGTGTACCTCCGTCATAGTTCAACACAAAGTTAAGGCTGTCAGACACCGTGAATGTAGCGACCAAATCCAGCAGATTGCGCTTTCCTTTTGCGCCGCCCACCACGCCATTGATAACTTCTTCTGTGCCGTAGTGATCCATCACGTTAAAAGAAAATGCTTTGGAAGGAGTCAACATCACCCCCAGCTCGACATTCTTGTTTGCGTGTTGGTCGTTCGCCTCATCCCAGCCGTTGTTGACACCGCCCATCAGGCTGACCGCATCCGATATTTTGTAGGTCGCGCGCATACCGGTATGGGTAAACGGGATGGCGTAACCGAACAGGATGGAACGCGAAAAGTTGGTATCCGCAGACGACTTGATATATTCCTGACCGGCCTGAGTGATGAATTTACCGAAGATTGTGGTCAAAGAGCCAGTCGCGTATTGAACAAAGGCTTGGGTCAGGTCGTAGGTCTGGTTGGGAGTGGTGGTGCCGAACGACGCAATGGTGCTGGCATCCTTACCCATAGTAACGTCAACCAAGCCGCCCGCGCCTTCCACTGGCTGTTTGGCAACCGTCAAATCCACCGCTTGTGTAGTGAAGCTGTTGTGCGCGTAATCGAACACGCGATCATTGGTGCCACCGACGAATTGCCCGGTACCGGAAAGATGGCTGTATGCAACATCTATATCACCGGTCAGGCTGATGCCAGATGCATCGAGAACAGCCGACAACGTGGGTGCTGCCGGAGCAGGTGTTTCCGCCCAGGCGGGTACAACAAATAAAGCAGCTAATGCGGCAACAAGCAGTTTGCGTTTTTGCATGGTGTTTCCTTTCTCTCCAATTAAATTTAACAACGGGATATCGCTATCCTCGCGTTTAACTCAGCAGGTTTCGTGCCACTTAGATTTTTGTCTTTGAAACAGGCCGTTGACCAAAAGTCCACGGGCAGTAAAGAATGTGCCGCTCTAATTTCGTGCGGCTATTGTAGCGGGACGCACCTAAAGCGTGCGCTCAAGAGCAAGGGGGCGTACAGGGATAATCTGCGAAAAGGATTTGCATGACGCGCAGCGGAAGCACGTCATGCAATCGGATAATGCGCCGGGTATTGTTAGAAGGTGCGGCGCAGTGAAACGATGGCCGCAGCCCTGCCCAAATCTCTGCCGGTGGCGGGAATGTTGTAGTACGCGGTACCCTTTGCGATGTTGGTCTTGCTGTAAGCCAGACCCAATACGAATCCATTTATATCCTTGGCGATGCTTACCTTGTAGTCGGCATAGGAAGGATCGTTCCCATTTAATTTCATCTGGTTTGCGGCATCGCCATTATAGGTTTGCTTGCCGTAATGCGCGCCCAGCGTTACGCCACTGTCTGGAATGGGGTAGTTGGCACTGATATCCAGATAATGGGTGCCTTTGGAATATGGAACGCCAAAGAAATTTCCCATGCTGCGCGAATATTTTGCGGTCAACCATTGAAAGCCGAGCGCGCCATAAATTTCGTTGGTGTCAGGGGTAATCACCCCGGCATTATAAGTCGCGGGAAAGTTGTAACGTAGAATGCCGAGATCATAGTTAAAGTTTGCAGCAAAATTATTCTTGATGCCCGCATAGGCGTCCAATTCCTGGCTCGAATTGATGGCTATGCCTTTGTCACTCAACCAGCTGATATTGGAACCCCAGGCTCCGATATAAAAACCATTGTCTGCCGCAATATCAAATCCGCCCTGAACGGCCGGTTTGCCGCCGGTTCTTGAAATTCCGCGGAACAAATAATTATTAACCATGCTGATGTTGGCCGTTATGGGCGAGGACGGTGCGGTGTTATCGGCCCATGCGGGAAATGCAGACAGCACACCAATTGCGGCGACCAGCAGTTTTTTCGTTTGCGGCATTTTCAATTTCTTCTCCAAATTTCTAGCGGGCTTGAATTTTCAGGGAGCGCCTCCGCTCCCGGCAAAGTTTGCTAAACTACGCGCCACGCCATTGTAACGGAAAAATATCATGCTCAATTCCAAATTCCTCGACGAAGTTTCAGCCAAGCTGGGTGACGCCATGCAAAGCGGCCCGGCCAAGGATTTTGAAAAAAATGCCCGCGCGCTGCTGGCACAGGGTTTCGCCAAGCTCGATCTGGTGACGCGCGAAGAGTTCGACGTACAGGTGCAACTGCTTTCGCGTGCGCAGGAAAAACTGGTGGCGCTGGAAGCGCGGGTTGCTGCGCTCGAGGCGCAACGCGGCAACCATTGAGAACCTCACTAAATGTTTTTAAAAATTCACGAGCCCCCGAATCCCCCTTCGTCCCCCTTAGACAAAGGGGGGTTGGGAGGATTTGCCGCTGAGTACCTAGCAACATTTCTTTGCGTAAGCCTTGACTAAAATGAGCCTCGCGGTCTTATACAGCCGCGCGCTCTCCGGCATGGATGCCGCGCAGGTCACCGTTGAAGTCCATCTCGCCAACGGCCTGCCCAGCTTCACCATCGTCGGCCTGCCTGAAATTGAAGTGAAGGAAAGCAAGGATAGAGTGCGTGCCGCCTTGCAGAATTGCCAGTTCGATTTCCCGATCAAGCACATCACCGTCAACCTCGCGCCCGCCGACCTGCCCAAGGAGAGTGGGCGTTTTGATTTGCCTATCGCGCTCGGCATCCTTGCGGCTTCCGGGCAAATACCTACAGCGCATCTGGCCGAATACGAATTCGCTGGTGAGCTGGCATTGACTGGCGAGCTGCGCGCGATACGCGGTGCGCTGGCGATGACCTATCATGCCGCGAATTGTGGTCGCGCGTTTGTCTTGCCGGTAGCGAATGCGGCGGAGGCCGCGCTGGTGCAAGATGCAACCGTGTATGGCGCGCAATCGCTGCTACAAGTTGCCGCACACTTGGCCGGGCGCGATGCGCTGCATCGTTTCGTTCCCGACACGCAACCCATCCAGCCGCACTACCCCGACATGCGCGAAGTGAAGGGCCAGTCGCAATCCAAGCGCGCGCTGGAGATCGCCGCCGCAGGCGGACACAGCGTGTTGATGAGCGGCCCGCCCGGCACTGGCAAGTCTATGCTCGCCGCGCGCTTCCCCGGCATCTTGCCGCAGATGAGCGAGACCGAGGCGCTGGAAAGCGCGGCCATGCAGTCGCTCGGCGGCACCTTCGATGTCAGCCGCTGGAAGCAGCGGCCTTATCGTTCGCCGCACCATACCGCCTCCGCCGTGGCGCTGGTCGGCGGCGGCAGCAACCCGCGCCCCGGCGAAATCTCCGTCGCGATGCATGGCGTGTTATTTTTGGACGAGTTGCCGGAATTTGATCGCGGTGTGCTGGAGGTATTGCGCGAGCCACTGGAGAGCGGACGCATCACCATCTCGCGTGCCGCACGCCGCGCCGATTTCAAGGCGCAGTTCCAGCTGGTCGCCGCGATGAACCCCTGCCCCTGTGGCTACCTCGGCCACTACAACGGCAAGTGCCGCTGCACGCCGGATCAGGTCGCGCGCTATCGCGGCAAAATTTCCGGCCCGCTGCTGGATCGCATAGATATACAAATTGAAGTTCCCGCCGTACCGCAGGAAGACTTGCTCAAGCAGGCCGACGGCGAAACCAGCGCCGCCATACGCGCGCGCACAGAAGCCGCACGCCAGCGCGCCATGGCACGACAAGGCAAACCCAACGCGCAACTCTCCGTCACTGAAATAGATGCGCTGTGCGCGCCGGATGCCCAAGGCGAAGCCCTGCTACGACAGGCCATCACCCGCTTCAATCTTTCCGCCCGCGCCTATCATCGCGTGCTCAAAGTCGCCCGCACCATCGCCGATCTCGCGGGTAGTGAAAACATTCTCACCGCGCACATCGCCGAGGCGGTGCAGTATCGCCGCATGGATAAAGCCAGCTAGCGAGGATAGAAAATCCGCCCCCTCTCCCTCGAAGGGAGAGGGCCGGGGAGAGGGTGAAACTTTCCTCGTTCAGTGGAACCTTAATAGTGACGACATTCGGTTTCGAGCACCATTTCATTTAGAATGCCACCCATGGAACTCAAACTCACCCGCCCCGACGACTGGCACCTGCACCTGCGCGACGATGCGCTGATGGCTTCGGTGCTGCCCGACACCGCACGCCAATTCGCACGCGCCATCGTCATGCCCAACCTGCGTCCGCCGGTGACCACCACTGTGCAGGCCGTGGCCTACCGCGAGCGCATACTGAAGGCGTTACCGGCTGGCATGAAGTTCGAGCCGCTGATGACGCTGTACCTCACCGACAACACCTCGGCAGAAGAAATAAAGAATGCCAAAGCCAGCGGAATCGTGCATGGCGTAAAGCTATACCCGGCAGGGGCAACCACCAACTCCGATGCGGGCGTCACCGACCTGCGCAAGACCTACGCCGCGCTGGAAGAAATGCAACGCTGCGGCATGCCGCTGCTGGTACACGGCGAAGTGACCAGCCCCGACATAGACATCTTCGACCGCGAGGCGGTGTTCATCGAGCGCGTGATGCAGCCGCTGTTGAAAGATATGTCGAACTTGCGCGTGGTGTTCGAGCACATCACCACCAAGGATGCCGCTCAGTTCGTGACGAGCGCGCCGGATACCGTCGCCGCCACACTCACCCCGCAACACCTGCTCTACAACCGCAACGCTATGCTGGTCGGCGGCATCCGCCCGCATTTTTACTGCCTGCCAATTTTGAAACGCGAGACACACCGCGAGGCACTTGTAAAAGCCGCCACCAGCGGTAACAAGAAATTTTTCCTCGGCACCGACAGCGCCCCGCACGCGCAGCACACCAAAGAAAATTCCTGCGGCTGCGCCGGTTGCTACTCTGCACACTCTGCTCTTGAGCTGTATGCCGAAGCGTTTGAGGCTGCGGGCAAGCTAGACAAGTTGGAAGGATTCGCCAGCTTCCACGGCGCGGATTACTACCGCCTGCCGCGCAACAAGGACACCATCACGCTACGCCGCGAAGAATGGCAGATACCTCACACCGTTGAATTCGGCGGCTCCAAGCTGGTGCCGTTAAGGGCTGGTGAAGTGGTGAAGTGGAGGTTTGTTAGGTAGTCTTGTTCGAGTTTTACTGGTCTTGTGCGCGCTTCAATTAAAAGAAAGGTGAACTTAATGAACATCAATTTTTCAAGATTCGTCATATGCGTAATTTCGTTATTTTCCTCATGTGCATGGGGGATTGATATTTCAAAATGTGGAGGAGGCACTCAATTAGAACTTAATGTTTGCTCCGAGGAACAATACATAACCGCTGATAAGGAATTGAACCGACTGTATAAGGTGCAAATGGAACAACTGGATTCAAAGGATAAAAAGAGCTTCCGAGATATACAAAAAACCTGGCTCAAATATAGAGATGATACCTGCACCTATGAAGCGGCAAGTATGTGGGGTGGATCTGGATGGGCCTCCACTTACAACGGGTGTTTAGCTGACATGACGGAGGATAGGAATAAAATTCTTCGACGCTATCTCGGTTGTACATATAAACGCGGGTTCAAATTTGAAGTGCAACGCCTGACTTGAAGAATACCTGATTGGGTGTCTGGTATCCAAGTCGTTTTCTGGGTCGGTTGTTTAATCGCTCCATCGCTGTATTGATCTCCTGTTGTGT
>Ga0315270_10000689_pt1 | contig 18171 bp, 20 predicted proteins | sample C1_bottom_MG_FD_204932 | JGI IMG/M metagenome (GOLD analysis project Ga0315270, IMG submission 204932) | Sediment microbial communities from Yellowstone Lake, YNP, Wyoming, USA - C1_bottom | ecosystem: Environmental > Aquatic > Freshwater > Lake > Sediment | place: USA: Wyoming | collected...
ATGCACGTATTGTGCATCATTGGGTTAGCGAGATCGGGCTTGATACCACCAACTATGGAACACACACGATGCGCCGGACCAAGGTAACGATAATTTATCGCCACACCAAAAACCTGAGGGCTGTTCAATTGCTTCTCGGGCATACAAAACTGGAAAGTACTGTGCGTTACCTCGGAATAGAAGTCGACGATGCTTTGGAAATTTCTGAACAGATTGAAATTTGAAAGAAGTCGAGCCGCGCCTGGGTAACCGGTCGCGGCTCTGCAAACCACATTCATTGGCGGACATTTGCTTAGACACACGAATCACATACAATGGCCGCTATCTGGAAAAATTAACAAGGGCACATCTGTGCCAAAAGTGGATAGTCGCGGGTCTCCTCCAATTATGCATATGCGGAACAATAAAAACGGGGGGATTCAATGAAGAAATTACTTACCGAAAATATGCAGTCCACACTATTTTTAATGGTACAGATCGGTGGGTCTGTCTAATAACTGTTAAGCGGCGCTCCGCTATGCAGATGTGGGCTAGCTGGGAAGGAGCGATTTCGAAATGAGAAGTGATGAGATTCTCGGGGTGTCAATAGGTCTACTGATCCTATTCATCATCTACTTGGCGCCAATCATTTGGGTACTGGTGTCAGGTCGTTCCCATGGTGGCGCAAAGTTTGGTTGGTTTCTCGTAACAATTTTCTTCTCATGGCTAGGGCTTGCTGCATTTCTCATCATCACGCAAGCATCTAAGGACCGTCGCAGCTAGGCCAATGACCGTATGCGCTTATGCAGAGATACGCGAGCTTGGGGGCCAGAATGGCTGCAGCTTTGCGCTACCGAACCCGCCTTACCAATCATTGCAGCGGATGCCGCTCGCGGCACCTCTGAATTCAATCCGTTAGAGATATTATCGAAGCATGATATTAACAATTAATGAAAATATCAGAATTTGGAAGGAATTTAACCCAATTGAATTGTCAAGGGATGACAATCTATTCAATTCTTCTGATACAAAACGTAATTTAGCAAGATTAGGTTTTAACAAAGAACGTATTGCAATTAAAAATCGCTGGTTTGATGTTTTAACCCCGAGCGATCTTGTTCGTAAACGGAATAAAGATGATGGTTATTATAGAGTGGTTTATATTCAAATAAACATGGAAAACGGCGAATATTATATTGGTAAAGCTAACCGTCCCAATTGGTCTGAATTAAAACGATATCAAGGATCAGGTCTAAAATTTGAAAGTAAATTCAAAAGAAATAAAGATCAATTTGCGCGTTATTATATCGCCGCATGTGAAACCGCTGAAGAGACAGAACGGCTTGAGGCTTCTATTGTCGACGAAGATCTTTTAGCAGATGAAAAATGTCTTAATCTTGTCGCCGGTGGAGGCGGTACAACCAAACACCCTTCTATTGCTGAAACCAGCGAAAAGAAGCGTGAGTATATGAAAAATCATCCAGAGCAATTTAGACCTATGCTTGAGGCGTCTAAAAAAGCATTTCGTTCAGGCGATACTCCAGCACTACGTGCACGTAGTCAAAGAATAAAAGAAGTCATGAGCGATGAAAAATATAGCGAAATGTCTCGTAAACGACTTGCAAAGTGGAAAGAGGAAAACCCCAAAGAATATGCTGAAGCAAGAAGAAAGAATCATCAAAAAATCAAAACCCCTGAAGTCCAAGCAAAACGAAAAGCCAGCTTTAAGAAGTGGGTTGAGAAAAACCCAGAAAAACATAAAGCTTGGCAGGAAAAGCTAATATGTTCCCGTACAAGCCAAGAAGTTAAAGAAAAGCGTAGAGCATCACTAAAAGAATGGAGAGATAAAAATCCCGAGCAAGCGAAAGCAAATGCACAAAAAAGAGCTAGAGCTGCAGCAGCGAAAAGAAGTAAAGAAGTTTGTATGATTGATTTACAGTCGGGGGAAATTTTACAAATATTTCCAAGTCAGCACGCGGCAGCAAAGTGGCTAGTAGATAATAGTAAAGCTAAAAATATGAATTGTGTTTCATCAATTAGTTCTGTTTGCTTACGCAAACCCTGTACAACAGGGTATGGATATCGCAAAAAAGCTTATGGATATGACTGGCGTTTTACATCGGAAATTGAAGCTAAGGATGATCGGTCGGGGACATAGGTAACCGGAATGTGGGCTAACCCTGCGCTCAAGCGGGGCTGCACGCCTTTGCACAGTCCTTTAGCTTCACGTTGGATATCAAACAAAGGAATTGATATGAAGGTACTACCAATCGTTGTGCTCGTTATGATTGTTGCAACAGCGGAAGCGAAACCTATTGAAGTGTGGGAGTGTACAGACATATTCGCCGACTCGGAGACAGTTCTAGTTACCGCAACAGTGGAAGAAGGGCGAAAGAAAGGCAATATATCCGTAGCTGGTGTTACGCATAGTGCACGGTTTGAGGTAGCTGGCTTTGACCGTCGTTGGGATTTTGGTGAACTGAGTCGTAGTTATAGGTACGCATTCGTTATCGAACCTGATGGTGACGCTGCATATTTTGATTTCGGAGGCGAAAAAAAGGCTAACGCAAAAAAAGTCATGAAGTGCCGCCAAACAGACGCAGAAAAATCTAAATCAAAACTAGAGTCTTTGCCTAGTAATCGGGGTCTGGGGAGCAACGGAACAGGGAAGTCAGTTAAGGATCGGTTGATCTGTACAAGGGCCGAAGCTCACCACGTGCAACAGCTTCCGGCACCGAGAACGAATAGCGCCCCAGCATGTTGATGTGCTCATGGCCAAACGGCGACAACCGGGCTTCGTCTTCGGGCCGCACCGGGTAGCCTTCGCGACGCAACTGATCCAGCACGGCATCCATGTAGAGTGTGTTCCACAGCACGATCATGTTCACGACCAGACCGAGCGCGCTCAACTGGTCTTCTTGCCCCTCGCGGTAACGCTGGAACAGCTCGCCACGTTTGCCGTGGAAGACATCGCGCGCCAAGCTGTGGCGACCTTCGCCGAGATTGAGTTGCAACAGCGTGCCGCGCCTGAGTGCTTCGTCGTCAATGAAATTCAACGTGTGAATGGTCTTATCGATGCGACCAATTTCAGCGATGGCCTGGGCCAGCCGCGTCGGTCGCTCATCGACCTGCAGGGTACGCATGATGCCCATCGCTGGCACCAGGCCGAGCTTGAGTGACCCGATCAGGCGCAGCACGTCGTCCCAATGTGGCGTGACACGATCAAGGTTGACGCGCTGCCGCGCCAGGGCATTGAGTTCGCCGTAGTCGGCCTGTGCATCGACGCGCCAAAAGCGCGTGCCACCGATGTCGGCCAAACGCGGACTGAAGCGGTAGCCCAGCAAACGAAACAGGCCGAACACCACATCGCTGTATGCGCCGGTGTCGGTCATGATCTGCGTGGGCTGCAATTCGGTCTGCTGCTCCAGCACGACAGCCAGCAATACCAGACTGTCGCGCAGCGTGCCTGGCACGGTGATCGCGTTCAACCCAGTGCATTGATCCGATAGAAGGTTGTACCAGGTCACGCCACGTCCTCTATTGAAGTATTTCGGATTTGGTCCCGCATGGACGGTGCGTACTGGTACCACGAAGCGCATACCATCAGCGGAGGCCACATCGCCACCGCCCCAGGTGCGAGCCAACGCGATGCGGTTTTGCGCCGCCACCAGCACAGCGTTGCAGACAATCAGCGTCTCATCGCGCACGTAGTTCTGATCGACCCACAGCAGCCGATCACGTCGCAGCGCTGGGGTGTCCTGCCGCACAAACGGTTCGGGGCCGGTATTGCAGGCTTCGGCAAGGAGCACCGCACACAGGCTGGTGGTCAGATCGGCGGCGCGCGCCGTGCGCTCAGTCAAGTGCGTGAATGCCTCCATGCAGCCCGTGCGCGCAGCGATCTCCAGCAGGATTTCCGGTAGGTCGACACGCGGCATGCGCGCCTTGATCTCGTTGCGCAGCGCAACCAGAGATGTAGGTTCTGCCAACGCCTCCAAAGGACTGAGCACCAGTTCCGTCTTGTCGCCGACCGTCTCGAAGCGAACGGCGTCGTTGTCGGGCAGGCGTGCGGCGACGCGCCGATAAGTTTCATCCAGTTCTTGCGTCAGCGCGGCCAAGGTGGTTTGCGGTTGTGCGCTCAGTTCCAACGAGCGGCAAATGACAGGTCGCGCGGCCTCCCACTCGGCACCGGCCAATAGACCTGCGCGCGGATCGGCATAGCGCCAACTGGGACTGATAAACACGTCGCGACGACGGATTGCAACGCGCAGCTTATCGAGCGCGCAGAAGGCAAAGGCTCTGGCATTGACCTTGCCGTCTTCCTCCACAACATGGCGTTGCCATGCCTTGTTCACAATGGTGATAGCTGGGTCATGGTCGGGCTTCTGATGCAGCCATTGCAGCGCTTGTACCAGCGGGCGTGCTGCTGGATTGGCGTCGAACTGGATGACTCGAAGCAATGTTGGTAAAAACCGCGTCACGGTAGCCTGTTTGGCCGCCAGCTCGGTGTAAAACACGTCATTGGGCGGACGTACCAAGCTGCCGACATCGTTCAAAGCTTGCGCCAATTTGTCGCGTCCGATTGAGGCATACACGCGCTCGCGCAATTCGCCGTCTGCCAGGTTCGGATCGAGCAGCATTTGGCACGCTACGGCCAACGTCGCGGCGGCCTGATCCAGATCCTTCAGTGTGCGCAGCCTGGCCTTGCGGTCTTCCTTCTGTGCCTTAGTGAATAGTTCGCGCAACAACAGGCCAAGCACATCAAGGGCATCGTCATGCGCACTCGCTTCGAGGCTGTGGACGAATGCCACCAGGGTAGCAATGCGCCGCGCGTCCGGGAGTCTGGCCACTGCCGAGACTTTAACGGTGTTGGCAAAGCGTGCCAGCGCCGCGATGCGACTCGGCGGCACCTTGGTGCCGGGCAACTTGATTCCCAAGCTGCGTACCGTTTCGATGCGCAGCAGCGCCTGTACCAGTGCCGGGGCACTTACACGAACCGGCCCCTTGCGCAGCCGGTCAAGCCAGGATTGGCGACTGCCTTCAACCGGTTTTAGCAACTCGTCAAGACGGCTGCGCTGTGCTGGCGATACGTCGCGCGCGAGCAAACGCCACAGGCGCGATTCCATGCGTGAACGCACTTCGGCAATGAAACGCTCCAAAACCGTGATACCAGGTAGCAGCACCTTGTGGCCGATCAGCCAGATGTTGGCATGCTCGAACAGCACGCTGGGGCGATCAGTGCCTGTCCAGCACAGGGCGCAAAGCCAGCGCCCAAGGCGAAATTGCTTGTCCGCGAATTCACAATAACCGTAGCGGGCGCGAATCTCTGCGGTGTGCTGCCAGCGTTGTCTGGTAATGCGGTAGGTGCCGATACAATCGGCGAGATCAGCAATATCGAGCTGGGTTGAAAGGGTACATAGCACTGCGTCGGGCACTGCGGTGGGGTCTTCCAGGAATGCGCCAAGAAAGCGCACCGTCGTCAGTTGAAGCGCATAGCCCAGGCGGTTGCTGTCACGCCGCTTCGTGGCGATCCACTCACGGTCATCATCGTCCAGGTGAAAGTAACGGGCCAGCTCATCGGTGGTCAGCGTTTCTGGATAGCGGCCATAGCGTTCCCATTGCGTGGCGGACAGGAAACTAACCGGCATCGCATCAAAGCGCTTCGGTGCAGAAAGTGGCCGGAGTGACGATGCGAGCGTGGCCGGCGCTGCCCAATTGCAGCAATCCGGCGCGGCGATCCCCGGTCACGAGGTAGTCCGCTTCACCGGCCAAGGCCATCGTGAACAAGAAAGCGTCATTCGGGTCGTTCACCTCGACACCTTGCGGCAGATTCGGCAGAAGTTCCAGCACGACGGCGCGCTGCATATTGTTCATCATTGCGCCGATGCGGTGAGCTGGGAGAATGGCTTTGAGTTTCTGGTAGCGGCTCACGCGCCGCAGCTCGTCGAGTTGTACCGTTGAGGTCACCAGCTCGAACCGGGCGGCCCGCCATGCGTTATAGATGGCGTCTGGTGCGCCATGCGGTGAAATCAACGCACTGAGCAGGACATTGGTGTCCAGAACAACCCGCATCAGTGCTCACGCGCCCATTGCACCGCTTCATCGACCAGGTCAGCCAGCTCTGTCTCGCTCATGCCGGAGGCAGCTGCTTTGGCCTGTCCGACGGCTCGCTCCAGGATGTACGAACGCACGGCCTCCTCAATGAAGCGCGACAGATCGCCTTTGCGACCGCCTCCCTGTGCGGCGATGAACATACGCACGGATTGATCCGTATCCGGCGACACGGCGATGTTCCAGCGAACTGTATTCATGATTTCTCCAGTGTTTGAGTGTATGGGTGTTTATACGTCGAATTGGATTATAATGCAAGATGGTTCGACAAAACGAAGGTTTGATCGAACTCCTTAACTGAGTTACCTGTTCCGTTGCTCCCCAGACCCCTGATTCCGGCACGCAGCCGCAAACCGCGAGACAAAGCCAAGGTGGAAGGTGGTGTGCTGGTGGTTGAACGCTGGATACTGGCCTGCTTGCGCAATCATAGCTTTTTTAGTCTGGCGGAGTTAAATGCCTCAATCAGCGAACTGCTTGTGCGGCTGAATCAGCGCCCCTTCAAAAAGCTACAAGGATGCCGGGAAACACTGTTCCGCTCCGTGGACTATCCTGTGATGCGCGCCCTGCCGGTGGAACGCCATGTCTTCAGCGAATGGAAGAAAGTACGTATGGGCCTGGACTACCACATTGAAATCGACGGGCGCTACTACTCGGCACCGCACACGCTGATTAGCAAACAACTGGATGTGAACTACAGCGAGTACGTTGTTGAAATGTTGTATCGAGGACAGCGTGTCGCCAGCCACGCCAGACTGAGTGGCAACGGCAGGCGTTACTCGACGCAGTCCGAGCATATGCCCAAAGGACACCGCGAAATGGCCGAGTGGACACCGGAGCGCATCGTGCGTTGGGCGGCCTCTGTCGGCGTGCACACCAGCAAACTGATTGATGCCCTGATCGAACGCAAACAACATCCACAGCAGGCATTGGGGTCCTCTCATTTTCAGTGCAATAACTGACGGTAGGCGAAGCCAGTATTGGTGCGGGAGTCTCTCTGCAACTGATTGATTGTATGTGCAATGCTGTTCTGATTTTGATAGGCATTTGTTCGGTTTAAATACGAGGTTGATTTTGGCCAACGGCTGCAATTATCGCCGAGCCTTGAGATGGCAGAATTTGGTCAGCATATCGCTCGATGGGAAAGCGGAATACGCCTCGCAAATTGATGCCTTCAAGCCGAGTTGGGGCAATTTTACCGATCAGTTCCGGCGGAATAATCTGTCTTCGGTTAGCCCATCGGTCCAGAACAAATTGCATTTGCGAGGTGTTCCATGCCATTACGATATTGGCCAGCAAACTCAGTGCGTCGGCCACGGCCTGCATTTCATCTACACGTTTTGCTTGCATGGGGCTCACTCGTCCGGTGTAAATGGAGCGCTTGAGGGCATTAACTGCCTCGCCCCGATTGAGTACCCGCCGCAGTTCTCGTCGAAAGGCGGGTTTAACGAAATAATCAGCCAAAAAAACTGTTCTTAAAAGCCGTCCCAATTGCACGCCAGCATCGTAGATCGGGTCGCCCCTGGCCGCTGACCCAAAACGCGCCAATGCTGCCACCGCGCTGGCATGACCGCTCATAACCGAAGCTGACAGGTGCACCAGCTCATCCCAGTGGGACTCGATTGGCGCCACATCGACTGTGGCCAAGCACACGGATTCGATTTCTGCCGGGATTATAAAACCCCGTGGGACATAGAGCTGGCGCTGTTTGAGCTCCTTGAGTCGCGGGCATAAATCGAACCCCAACAGCCTGGCCTGTGACATCGCAAAATCAGTATAGCCGTGAGTGTCCACCGCCAGCTGACTGGTCTCGATTCGTTCCTGGCGCACCACACCCTCAATGGCGACACCTGCCTGTCGCTCATTTAGGACAAACGGTTGCGCATGAAAGATACCCCAGCGATCACGCACATGGGAATAAATACCCACGGAAGGCGTGTTGCGCCTTGGATCCAGCCTTGCTTGCCACACACGTTTGGTGGTCTCCATGCTCATCATATCTGATGAAGCGAGATCTGATTTCCCCCACGTGGCGGCAATTGCGTGGCGCTGCATGAACTCCAGAACAGCTTGGCTGGCTTGAGCCAAGCGACGCTCATCACCGGCCCAACGCATGGCTTGGCGGATACTGGATGCCGACAGTTGCGGGATCATTCGTGCGCACTCAGCCGCCGTGAGGCTTGTGCCGTGAGCCAGAATACCTGCATAAACCATCAACAATTCCATCTCCGAGCGTGGCTCCCGTCCGAGCATAATCCAGCTAAACCGAACTTGGGCATCTACGGCGAGAATAACTTCCGGCAATTGCGACTCCCCGATTCGGTGATCCAGGGCGGCGCGTAGTCTGGTGACCTCTGGATCTTCATCATCTGCCGGCAGTGCAAACAAGTGCAAATCTTCATCGACCCTCAGTGTTCCGTTACGCGCAGCTTCGGCCACCGAGTCTACGCCGGTGCGCACACGCTCCAGCAACGGTTCGAGAAAGTCAGTTGCTTTTACCGGCAGGGCCAGGCGTGCGTAATGACGTTTCGCTTCTTTTTTCCATTGCGCGGCAGGAAAAAACAGACGCTCGCGGCCACGAAAGCTGAGACTGTGCTCGATCCACACCGAACCATTCCGTACTCCGCGACGCAGGGCAAACAGGGTGGCAACCTCCAATGCCTGAAATGCACGTTCCCGATCTTCGCCCGAAATGGCGTTACGCCAGACTTTGCCTGTAGTGGAAATTTCCATATCGCGTGGCAACTCCTTGAGACCTTGATCATACAAGCCGCGCAGCTTTTTTAATGAATCGATGACCGGATGGTCGCCTGTGGCCTGCCATGGTAACTTGGCAATCGCCACCAACAGCGCTCGTACTGGGCGAATGCCTTTTATCAACCCTTCGCGCACCTGTGATGCACGGCTGGGCGGTTTACGCTGCTGGCTTGCGCTGACAAGTGCTTCAATCCGCATACGCAGTTCAGCGTCCGGCACTGCGCCTTCTGAACTCAGGGCGCCGAGTTCGGCAAGCAGTGTCTGATATAGAGTGGCCCAGTTGACGGTGTTTGGAATACTTGCGGCGACTTGGCGCCACAGATCGGCAATCCGACGCTGCACCATCAGGATGAGCTGATCTGTGGCGGTGAACAGGCAGTAACGCAGAAAACAGGCAACTTCGACAGTACGTGCTGGCTCCTTGATTTTAGTGCCTGCCGAAGGTGGCCTTGAAGCCATGCGACGAGCATAGCGCCGTACAAGGATGTCCGGCAATTCCTGCAAATGTTGATGTACGTCGAGTTTATAGAGAAATTCAATTCGCTCAAGCACCTCGCTGATCTGACGTGTGGAGTGTTTGGCTGGAGCGGCCCATAACCAGCTCTGCTGGGTTTGACCATCAGAGCGAATCTCGGTGAGAAGAGCGCTCCATCTGTCTCGTTTCACATGTGGAATGGCAGCGCAAATCCTAGAGCTTGTCCCTGCTTCAAGTTGTGTAAGTGCTGTTGCTATCAGCGCACGGATAGCTCGGTCATGCACAATCAGCAGCTTATGTTCATATAGCCACTGCCTGGCACGAACGAGTAATTGCTCCCGATCTGCGCACCGAGACACTTCGTCATGAAGTTCCCGCACTAACGCTCGGCGCTGATGCTCGTTCATCCACCGAAACCCGAGGGTTGCGCAGGCAACTTGTTGGTGATCGAAAAGAGTGCGGTCACGGCCATACATGGCTCGCAGAGATGCGACTTCTGGGGCATTGATACCGAGCTCGCGCCCCAGGTGGGCCCACAATGCCGATGGCACAATGCGAAAGGCATTGAGCAGACGTCCGCTCATCTGCAGAAACCCCATGTGCAACGCCAAACCTAACTTGTGTTCGTTGCCGCGACGCGTGTTGATCACCTTAAGTTCGGAATGTTCGAAGGTGAAAAACGCCTGCATTTCGAAAGCGCTGATATCTCGTGGGAGTTCGCGCATACCTAGATATGTTGTCTGCCAACTTTGCATTGTGTGCCTCCATCAGTGATAGGTGACACAATACGCCATTTAAAAGCGAACAGCATTATCCGTACAATCAATCAGTTGCAGGGCGACACCCGCGCCAATACTGGCTTCGCCTACCGTCAGTTATTGCACTGAAAATGAGAGTACCCCTATACCAGAATATACGCGGAACCCAGCTGGCTTCGGGAATAAATTATAATTTAGGCGTCTCCTTCCGTTTCGACACTGGCGGCATGATGAAGAAAGCAATGTAATGAAAATGTCCGCAAGCGATACTTTGCCGTGCATCGCGGGTATGGGCTTGCGGGCGCCTATACCATGGAGGCCATGAAGGAAAGGTTGGGCGTCACAAGCTCCCGACACCATGCATGCTGTCAGGAGTCCGCTATTAACAAAGGAACGAACATGAAAACGCTTAGTCCGCTTGATGCAGTAACTCAATTCGTCAATGCAATGAACAAGGGCGACCTTGAGACGGCGCTGGGTTTGTATGAACCGGGAGCATCCCTCGTTGCTCAGCCCGGCGTGGTGGTAACCGGAACCTTGGCGCTACGCGAAGCGCTCGCAGGGTTTGTGGCGTTAAAACCGACTATGACGAGCGAAGCACATCAGGTCGTGGAAGCTGGCGATGTCGCGCTTTACTGCTCGCGGTGGAATTTGCGCGGAACAGATCCCGCAGGAAACCCCGTGCAAATGAGCGGTCGCTCCTCCGACATCCTTCGGCGCCAACCCGATGGAAACTGGCTCATTTCACTGGACAACCCTTGGGGCACGGATATCGTGGCTTAACCATGTCTCGGCGCAGCGAGTTTGTGGAGTTTGTCACCGAACAAATGTCGTTTGTCGGAGGACTGCGGGTACGCGCGATGTTTGGCGGCTACGGCGTTTATCGAGACGACCGCATCTTTGCCATCATTGTTGACGACAGGTTGTACTTCAAAGCAGACTCCATTACCCGCGCTGAGTTTGAGGAAAAAGGGTTGAGTCCATTTACCTACGTTGCACGCGGCAAGCCCGTGACGATGCAATATTTCGAGGCTCCGCCAGAAGTATTTGAAGAGCCGGAGGCCATGCGCAGTTGGGTGCAAAAGGCTTTGCGAGTTGCGATCAGGGCCAAGGAACCCAAGACGCCCAACCAAGCGCTCCAGCGGATGCGCAAGAAGCCGCGCGCCGCTGAGCTTTAACATTGTACAAAGATGTTCAGATTCATTTATGTTCTGCTCCTGTCATCAATTTTCGGCGACGCTGAATTCCCATAGGAGCTTGCTAAATCATGGTTGTCAGCTGAACCAGCCACTCGGGAGCCACATCAAGCAATCTGGCTTCAACCAGTTTGTCCATGCCGGTTAGCATCATTACGCCTAGCGCCAGCATGAGCATACCCAACAGTTGTTTTCCTTTTCCGCCGAGCAGCAGCAACTTGCCCCGGTATTTTTGCATGCCCTGGCGCGATAGCATGCCCAGGACTATGATGGGTAAAGCAGCTCCCAGACCGAACAGCAACATGACCAGCGCGACCTGGGTGAGTTGCTGCCCTTGGCTAGCCAAGCCAATCGCCACGCCCAAGGTGGGGCCGACGCAGGGACTCCATGCGACGCCCAGTAACAGGCCAAGCATGAACTGGCCGCGCAATCCTTCCGGGTTAAAATTCGCCGCCCAATGATTGCCCGCATTGCCGATGCCCGTCGTGGCCGACGCGAAGCGCTGTTGCAGCCGGGCGGATAACAGCATCAGGCCGAATGCCACCAACAGCAAGGCGGAGACTATGCGCAAGGTATCAGGATCGAAGCCGAACACTTGCCACAGGCTTGCCAGAGCCGTGCCGGTAACGGCGAAAGAAAGCGCCAGCCCGAAACCCAATGCCACGGGTGCCAATTTATTTTCCGCCATGGCGCTGCTCAGCAGAATGGGGATCAATGGCAAAACACATGGGGACAGGGTGGACAGGCTACCTGCAGCGAAGGACAGCCCATAACTGGCCAGTCCCATTTCTGTTGCCGCCATTACAGCGCCTTGCGCAACATCAGCGCGACACTGTCTTTGTCGGTATCGCCGATCGAGCGGTCAATTTCCTTGCCATTCTTGAACACGATCAGCGTGCTTTGCATTCTCACCTTGAAAGTGCGCACTGTTTCTTTTTGCCTGTCGAAATCAACACGCAGCACCTGAAGGTTGTTATAGGGCGGCGTCTTCAACAGGTCTTTGAGAAATATTTCCTGAGCGCGGCAAGTGGGGCACCAGTCGGCATGAATGGCAATTAAAACAGGCTTCCCCTCCTTGAGCAATTGATCGAACCTGGTTTGATCGAACGCATCGCCTACCGCGAATGCGGATGAGATGGTGAAAATGAATAGAAGAAAGAAATTACGGAAGAAATTGAACATGATTTGATCTCCTTAGTTATTAATTATGCGGATCACCACAACATCCGCACCGGGTCTGATTACAATACAGCATCCCGGTTCTCCGAATTAAACCACCGTTCTTTGAGGCAAAGCCGCAACCTCGTGCCAGCTTGGTAAAGCACTATCCAGCATTTGTCTTGCTGCATGCAATGCACTGCCACAAAAGTGGACGGTCATTACTGCTTGCTCTAGGTACATAGCAGACATGCTGCCGTAGCGTTATGCGGGCTGAATAAGGTGACCATTTTCAACTACCGCCGAACCAGTTGTATCCCTTGTCTTCCCAATATCCGCCGGGATAGGTGTTGGTGACGAACAGCGCGACGATGTGTTTCGGATTTTTGTAACCGAGCTTGGTGGGCATGCGCAGCTTCATCGGGTAGCCGTATTCCGGCGGCAGCGTCTTGCCGTCATAGGTGAAGGTCAGCAGCGTTTGCGCGTGCAGCGCAGTAGGCATGTCGATGCTGATGTAGTAATCGTCAGCGCATTTGAAGCCGACATACTTCGCCGACAGGTCGGCGCCGATGCGCTTGAGGAAGGTTGAGAACGTGACGCCGCCCCACTTACCGATCGCGCTCCATCCCTCGACGCAGATATGGCGAGTGACCTGGTCGGTCTGCGGTAGTTGGTACAATTCTTCCAGAGACCAGCTGTGTTTGCTCGCAACCAGACCGCTGACTTCCAGAAGATATTCATCTCCATCGACTTCGGGAACCTTGTCTCGTTCATAGTAAGCATTGAACGGAAACGGTTTGGTGATCATGGACTCGGGATAAGTAGGCGCCAGCTTGTTCGGGTCGAACAACCAGGCTTGGACATCGTCGTTGAAACGCGAGATTTTCATCAACATACGTTCGGCGGAATCTTCATCGGTCACCGTACATCCGGACAGCAGCGACAGGCCGCCCAGCGTGAGGGTGCGCTTCAGGAACAGGCGGCGGGCCGGTGACGGCAACACCTTGAGCGCTTCCTGAATGATGATGGATTTATCGAGATTTTTTTTCATGTTCACCTCTCAGCGTCCGCGTATCATCAAGATCAGGGTCTTCGGCACCAGCGCGACCATCGCCACGTGGACCACAGCGAATGCCAGCAACGCGACCATCGCAAAGAAATGGACGATACGCGCATTGTCGTAATCGCCCATCAATTCGCGCAACACTGGAAATTGCACCGGCTTCCAGACCACCAATCCCGACAGCACAAGCAAGATGATGTCGACGATCACAAACAGATAGGCCAGCTTTTGCACCGTGTTGTATTCCGACAATTTGTCGTGAGCCAACTTTCCTTTCAATGCAGCCAGGAAGTCGTTGGACAAATCTCCTAACCGGACAGGGAAGAACCTGGCCTTGAAGCGCCCCGACATGATGTTGAGGAACAAATACATCAGACCATTGAAGAACAGCAGCCACATCGCCGCGAAGTGCCATAACAAAGCCCCGCCCAGCCAGCCGCCCAGGGTGATTGCTTTGGGGAAGCTGAAATCGAAGATCGGAGAAGCGTTGTAGATGCGCCAGCCGCTGAGCACCATGATGACGACCGCGATCAGGTTGATCCAGTGGTTCGCCCTCAACCAGATGGGGTGAATTATTTTTTTATCCGGGGTCATTACCATTTCAGCACCTTTTTCCCCAGCCACATGCCGATGATGCCGAAACCTAACATCGGCAGATAATGCCACTCGATGACATGGACGATCGAATCATTTTGCTCATACAGTCTCAGCCACAATGCGCCAATGCTGAAGGCAAAAAGGAACGCGATGCCGCCTGCCCAGTGAGTATGCGTGCTGGCAAATTTCCGCATCACATAGAACGTCCAGGCCGCCGGTAACAGTGCAACCAGGGTGATGCTGATAGTGCATTCAAAACTGTGGGCGGGGAGTGGCGCGGGCGGATTGTCAGCCTGCCATGCAAGAAATATCACCAGCACGAATAATGCAAACGTGACGATGGGCGCAAAAGCGATACGGCGTTTCTGGTACAAGTCGGGATAGGACAGCAACGCGGCGCTCAAAGAGGTGGAAATGAATATACCGGCCAGAGCCGCGATCTCGGCAGCGAACCAGGGATCGTGAAGCTTTAGCAACAGATCATGGCGCGCGTTGGAAATCATCAGCGACACGGCAAGATAGAATGCCGCGACTACCATCCATTCGATGCTCAGCATGAAAGGGTGCGGCGCGCGCTTCACTGTTGCCGTATCCTGCGCAAGCTTGCTGATCAGTTCGTCGATGTTTCCCATTATCGTTCCAGCTTCCCGTTTTCCAATCTTTGGCGCAATATCTTGTAGGCGCGATGCGCCGAGACCTTTACCGCCGATTCGTTCATGCCGATTTGCTCGGCGACCTCTTTGGCCGTGTAACCTTCCTGATGCATCAGCCGCAGGATGGTCGCCTGTTTATTGGGAAGTTTTTGTACTTCCCCGCTGATAGATTCGTATGAAATGGCCGGTTTGGTTACATCTTCATGCAAATATTCTTCCATTTCGGACAAATCGTCGGCGTGGCGCAGCTGATCGGAATAATGCGCGCGCAGGTAATCCTGCAAACGGAATTTGGCGATGGCATAAACCCAAGGCTTGTAAGGTCGGTTGCCGTCGTAGGTATGGCGCGCCTTGTGGATGGAGATCAGTATCTCCTGCAGCACGTCATCTACCTCGTTGGTGAAGTTGAGGCGCTTGGCCAGGAACGGGCGCAGCAGGCGCGAAGTTTCCTGCAGCAAGGCCGCGTAGGCGCGCTGATCCCCGGCCAGCGATTGCCGCATCAGCGCTTCCAGATTGCCAGTCGTGTCTGTCACATAAGCACCCTGAATTTTGTATGTAACCTTTTTTCGGGCATGCCCGAATATACCTGTGCAGATATTTCATTATGGCCATTTTCGCCAGATTAAACCATTTGCAATGACCCATCTATTAATTTTTTAACAAGGAGATTCAAATGAACAAATTTCCACCCGTAATACTTGCACTCTGCCTGGCAGCTTCCGCCGGTCTCGCATTTGCCCAAGATTCCATGTCTATGGACAAAAGCTCCATGGGCAAAGATGCTATGGGCAAAGATGCTATGGGCAAAGATGCTATGGGAATGGATGCCATGCACCAAGACTCGATGGGTAAAAAGAAACCCCAGCACAAAAAATCCATGAAAAAAGATTCCATGCACAAAGATTCAATGGGTAAAGACTCCATGAGTAAAGATTCTATGGGCATGAAAGACACGATGGGTAAAGACAAGGGAATGTAAAATCGCTCTTGTCAGAACTTCATGAACTATGTGCAGGAGGAAACATCATGCAACGCAGACAATTTTTATATGCTTTATCCGGTATCGCCGTGGCTTGCGCGGCCCGATCTTATGCCGGCACGTCATCCGGTAATGACAAGGTGACCATCATGCAATTTTCCGATGACGGCAAACCGTTGGGACGCGCGACTTTGAACAAGGTGCGCAAAGATGCCGAATGGAAGAAGACGCTGTCGCCGCTGGCCTACGAGGTGACGCGCGAACAGGGCACCGAGCGGGCATTTTCACAGCCCGGCTACGACAGGCACGAGCCGGGGTTGTACCGTTGCGTGTGCTGCGACAATGCGCTGTTCGATGCCCGCACCAAATACGATTCGCGTACCGGCTGGCCGAGTTTCTGGCAGCCGATCGCGGCGGAGAATGTCCATGAAATTGCCGATCACCTGCTCGGCATGACGCGCACCGAGGTGCAATGCTCTTTGTGTGACGCGCACCTGGGGCATGTGTTCGACGATGGCCCCAAGCCTACGGGTTTGCGTTATTGCATGAATACCGTGGCGCTGCGATTCGTGGCGCCGGGCAAGCTCTGAGGCAGGAGTTGATTATGTTATTTCCTAAAAAAGTGTTGTTATGTTTAAAGTGATGAACCGGGCTAGTTATATGGCCATCTGCAGTATGTTGGCCATATCGATGGCGGGTGTATTTTTATCCGCGCAGGTCGTGGCAAGCGACCGCATGGCAGCGCCTTTGACCGGCGCGACACAGTGGTTGAACTCGACGCCGTTGAACGGCGAAATGCTGCGCGGCAAGGTGGTGCTGGTCGATTTCTGGACTTACTCGTGCAGCAACTGCTTGAATGCGTTGCCGCACGTTAAAGCCTGGGACGAGAAATATCGCTCACAAGGCCTCGTGGTGATCGGCGTGCATACGCCTGAATTCGACGCCGAAAAGAACCGGCAGAACGTCGAACAGGCGATCAAGCGACTGGGCGTTGCGTATCCGGTGGCAATGGATAATCAATATACGATCTGGAATGCCTACGGAAACAAATACTGGCCTGCGCAATATTTGATCGACGCACAGGGTCGGCTTCGCTATCAACATTATGGCGAAGGCGCGTATCGGGAGATCGAGTCGAACATACAGGCATTACTCAAGGAAGCGCAGCAGGACACGAGTGCCTCGAAGCGCTGAGTTTTAAGTTTTCAGCGCAGATATTTACGTCGGTTTAATTACAAGGAGTTTCGTCATGCTAACCATCAAATCCGTTCGCGGATATTTATTCAGCAGCAGTATGTGTCTCTTGCTGGGCTTGGTTGTGCCAACAAACGCTAGCGCTGCGTCGGCCGAGCAAACAGCGATATTCGCTGGAGGCTGTTTCTGGGGAGTGGATGCGGTATTCAAGCACGTCAAGGGTGTATCGGGCGTGGAGTCCGGCTATGCAGGCGGTGCGGCGGCCACTGCCCATTACGAACAAGTCAGCGATGGCAATACTGGCCACGCAGAATCGGTGCGGGTTCGTTTCAATCCGCAACAGATTTCCTACCAACAGCTGCTGCAAGTATTCTTCAGCGTGGCGCACGATCCTACCGAGCTCAACCGCCAAGGCCCGGATAGCGGCAGCCAGTACCGCTCGGCGATTTTTTATACCAGCACCGAGCAACAAAAAGTAGCGCAAAACTACATTCAGCAACTCACCGTCGCGCGCACTTATTCTGCGCCTATTGTCACGCAGGTCGTGCCGCTGCAACAGTTTTATCCTGCCGAAGCCCATCATCAAAATTATCTGGCGCTACATCCTTACCAGCCCTATATCATGTTCAATGACATGCCCAAGCTGGAGCAATTGCGCAAACAATTCCCGGCGTTGTATCAATAACAAGTGCTCCGTTTTGCCTGCGTATTTGGCATGAGTGAAACTGCTCACGCGATAGACTGGATTATCTGGGTTTAATCAGCGTTTCCATGGGGGGTCGATCTGTCTCTTTTACGGCAAAAACTGACCAAGTCCATAGTTCATCAATAAGATATAATCCAATTATAAATCAATTACATGTATCGCATAATAAGCATTATGTCAAATTTTCGTTCTGAAGAATTTTTATTGCCTGAAGTTGCACTTCGGGACTATCTGCTGCCGACACAAACCGGTCATTGGGTTTTCCGCAAAGCAGGCCGTCAACATTCCGCGAGTTCAAATTTAGGAGATCTCCCGAACCAATCTTTTCAGGCGCTCATACAATCGCTCAACCAAATGTCGAGAGTTGCTACCATAGTGTAGTTCTCGGTGGCAGTTCGGGCATAGGGCAACTGCATTTGATACTGTGTCTGAGCCGTTTTCGGGGTACTCTCATTTTCAGTGCAATAACTGACGGTAGGCGAAGCCAGTATTGGCGCGGGTGTCGCCCTGCAACTGATTGATTGTACGGATAATGCTGTTCGCTTTTAAAT
>Ga0315270_10000690_pt1 | contig 18148 bp, 18 predicted proteins | sample C1_bottom_MG_FD_204932 | JGI IMG/M metagenome (GOLD analysis project Ga0315270, IMG submission 204932) | Sediment microbial communities from Yellowstone Lake, YNP, Wyoming, USA - C1_bottom | ecosystem: Environmental > Aquatic > Freshwater > Lake > Sediment | place: USA: Wyoming | collected...
TGAATCTCTATGGCCAGGACATGGACGAGTCGGTTTCTCCGCTCGTCTCGGGCCTGGCCTGGACGGTGGATCTCGCGAGTCCGCGCGATTTCGTCGGCAAGGCGGCGCTGCAGGCGAACCCGCCGGCGCGGCAGCTGACCGGCTTGCTGCTGCAGGATGCCGGCGGCGTGCTGCGCGCCCACCAGAAGGTGCACACCGCGCACGGCGACGGCGAAATCACCAGCGGCACGTTCAGCCCGACTTTGGGCAAGTCCGTCGCGCTGGCCCGGCTCCCCGCGGGCGTGGCGCCGGGCGACATCGTCCACGTCGCCGTGCGCGACAAGCAACTCGCCGCGCGCGTCGTCAAGCCGCCATTCGCGCGCAACGGCAAAGCCCTCGTTTCCTGATTCCTTCCCAGCGCTTGCAACCTCACGGAGAACCCGCATGAACGTACCCGCCAATCTCAAGTACGCCGACAGCCACGAGTGGCTTCGCGCTGAGTCCGACGGCACCGTCACCGTCGGCATCACCGATCACGCGCAGGCCGCGCTGGGCGACCTTGTGTTCGTCGAATTGCCTGGGGTGGGTCGGCAACTGAAGGCGGGCGAAGCCTGCGCCGTCGTCGAATCGGTGAAGGCCGCCAGCGACGTGTACGCGCCGATCGCCGGCGCCGTAGTCGCAGTGAACGACGCGCTGCCGGGCGCGCCGGAGACGCTCAATGCCGATGCGTATGCGGCGTGGCTGTTCCGGTTGAAGCCCGCGGACGAAGGCGCGCTGGCCGCGATGCTCGATGCCGCGGCGTATGAAAAATTGATCGGCGAAGCCTAAGCGAGCGCACCCGGATGAAGATGAACGAATCCTTACCCGGCGCCGCGCCGGCCAGCCTGCGCGCGCTCGAAGACCGCGCGGCTTTCCTGAGCCGGCACATCGGCACCACCGACCGCGACCAGGCTTTGATGCTGGCCACGCTGGGCTTCGCGACGCGCGGCGCGCTGATCGACGCCATCGTCCCGCCCGCGATACGCGAACAGACGCCGATGAAGCTCGCTGCGCCGGTGCCCGAGGCCGAGGCGCTCGGCAGGCTCCGCGCGATCGCCGGCCAGAACAAGGTGCTGAAGTCGTTCATCGGGCAGGGCTACTACGGCACGCACACGCCGGGCGTGATCCTTCGCAACATTCTCGAGAACCCGGCCTGGTACACGGCGTACACGCCCTACCAGCCGGAAATCTCGCAGGGGCGGCTCGAGGCGCTGGTCAACTTCCAGACGATGGTGTGCGACATGACCGGCATGGCGATCGCCAACGCGTCGATGCTGGACGAGGCGACGGCCGCGGCGGAGGCGATGACGCTGGCGTTGCGCGTGGGAAAGGGCGGCAGCAAGCGCTTCTTCGTCGCGGACGACGTGTTCGCGCAGACGCTGGATGTCGTGCGCACGCGCGCCGGTCCGCTGGGCATCGACGTGGTCGTCGGCCCGGCCGCCGACGCAGCCGCGAGCGGCGCGTTCGCCGTCCTGCTGCAATATCCGGGGGCGACGGGCGAAGTGCGCGACGGTCGCGCTCTCGCCTCCGCGGTGCACGCGCAGGGCGGACTGGTGATCGTCGCCGCGGACATCCTCGCGCTGACGCTGCTCGCGCCGCCCGGCGAGTGGGGCGCCGACGTCGTCGTCGGCGCAACACAGCGCTTCGGCGTGCCGATGGGCTATGGCGGGCCGCATGCCGGCTACTTCGCGACGCGCGACGAATTCAAGCGATCGATGCCGGGTCGCCTGGTCGGCGTCACGGTGGATGCGAACGGCAACTCGGCCTACCGGCTGGCGCTGCAGACGCGCGAGCAGCACATCCGCCGCGAGAAGGCGACGTCGAACATCTGCACGGCGCAGGTGCTGCTGGCCGTCATTGCCGGCATGTACGCCGTCTACCATGGTCCCGAGGGCCTGACGGGAATCGCGCGGCGCGTGCACCGGATGACCGCGATCCTGAAGGAAGGGCTGGAGCGACTCGGCTTCACCGTGCCCACGCAGGCTTTCTTCGACACGATCACCGTGGCGACGGGCGCGAAGACCGCGGACATCCTGGCCGGTGGCGTCGCGTACGGCTTCAACTTCCGCAAGGTCGACGACCGCACGCTCGGGATCTCGCTCGACGAGACGACCACCCGCGACGACGTCGCGCACATCTGGGACGTCTTCGCCTTCGACGACGCGCCGTTCACCGTCGCCGATCACGATGCCGCGGTGTCCGACGCGTTTCCGGTGGCGCTCGCGCGCACGACGCCGTTCCTGAATCACCCAGTCTTCCATCGCCATCGCTCGGAAACCGAGATGCTGCGCTACCTGCGGCGGCTGGCCGACCTCGATCTCGCGCTCGACCGCTCGATGATCCCGCTGGGCTCGTGCACGATGAAGCTCAACGCAACCTCGGAGATGATCCCGGTGACATGGCCGGAGTTCGGCGCGCTGCATCCGTTCGCGCCGGCCACGCAGGCAGCCGGCTATCACCGGATGATCCACGAGCTCGAGGCGATGATGTGCGCGGCCACCGGCTATGACGCCGTGTCGCTGCAGCCCAACGCCGGTTCGCAGGGCGAATACACCGGACTGCTGATGATCGAGGCCTATCACGCGAGCCGCGGCGAGCCGCATCGCAACGTGTGCCTGATCCCGGCGTCCGCGCACGGCACCAATCCCGCGTCGGCGCAGATGGCCGGCATGCAGGTGGTGGTCGTCGCATGCGATGCCGAAGGCAACGTCGACATGGCGGACCTCGAGGCGAAGGCGGAAGCGCATGCGCGCAATCTCGCCGCGATCATGATCACGTATCCGTCGACGCACGGCGTGTTCGAGGCGGGCATCAAGCGGATCTGCGAGATCATCCACGCGCGCGGCGCGCAGGTGTACGTCGACGGCGCGAACCTCAATGCGCTGGTGGGTCTGGCGGCGCCTGGGCATTTCGGCGCGGATGTCTCGCACCTCAACCTGCACAAAACGTTCTGCATCCCGCACGGCGGCGGCGGTCCGGGCGTAGGTCCCGTGGCCGTGAAGGCGCATCTCGCGCCGTTCCTGCCCGGGCATCGCGACATGCCGGAAGGCGATCGCGCGCCGCGCGCGATCGGCCCCGTTTCCGCCGCGCCCTACGGCAGCGCGTCGATCCTGCCGATCTCGTGGATGTACGTGACGATGATGGGCGGCGAGGGACTCAAGGCGGCCAGCGAGAGCGCAATTCTCGCCGCCAACTACATCGCGAAGCGACTGGCGCCGCACTATCCGGTGCTCTACACGGGCCCCGGCGGGCTCGTCGCCCACGAGTGCATCCTGGACCTGCGCCCGCTCAAGGCCGCGTCGGGCATCGAGGTCGACGACGTCGCGAAGCGGCTGATGGACTACGGCTTTCATGCGCCGACGATGAGCTTCCCCGTGCCGGGCACGCTGATGGTGGAGCCGACCGAGTCCGAGCCGCTGGCCGAGCTCGACCGCTTCATCGACGCGATGATCGCGATACGCGCGGAGATCCGCGCCGTCGAGGAAGGCCGCGCGGACCGCGCCGACAATGCGCTGAAGCACGCGCCGCACACGGCCGCCGCGGTGTCCGCCGACGAGTGGACGCATGCGTATACGCGGCTGTCCGCGGCCTATCCCACCGCCGCGCAGAAGGCGGTCAAATACTGGCCGCCGGTGGCGCGGGTCGACAATGTGTACGGCGATCGCAACCTCTTCTGCAGTTGCATCCCGCTCGCCGACTACGAGGGGTCGGAGCCGGCGCCGGCCGCCGCCTGATGCGCATCATCGTTCTCGGCGCGGGCGTCGTCGGCGTCACGGCCGCGTGGTACCTGGCGAAGGACGGCCACGACGTCACGGTGCTCGACCGCCATCCCGGCGCGGCGCTTGAGACGTCGTTCGCGAACGGCGGACAGATCTCGGCGTCCTATGCGGAACCGTGGGCCAACCCGGACGCGCCGCTCAAGATCCTGCAGTGGCTGGGCCGCGACGACGCGCCGCTCCTGTTCCGGTTGCGCGCCGATCCGCAGCAATGGCGCTGGGGATTGCAGTTCCTCTACGAATGCCTGCCATCGCGCACCCGCCACAACACGATCCAGTGCCTGAACCTGGCGCTCTATTCACGCGATTGCCTGAAGGAGCTGCGCGCGCAGACCGGCATCGAATATGACCACCTCGAACGCGGCATCCTCTCGTTCTACACCGACCCCAAGGAATTCGCGCAGGGCGTGGCTTCGGCCGAATTGATGCGCCAGTTCGGCTGCGACCGCGACGTGAAGACCGTCGCCGAATGCGTTGCGATCGAACCCGCGCTCGCGGCATGCCAGGCGCAGCTCGCCGGCGGCATCTTCACCGCTTCCGACGAATCCGGCGACGCGCAAGCGTTCACTCAGGAGCTGGCGCGCATGGCGGAGGCGCGCGGCGTCAGGTTCCGCTGGGGCATGGCCATCGAGTCGCTGGTAACGGAAGGCGACGCGCTGACCGGCGTGCGCTGCATCAACGAGCACCACCGCAAGGAAGTGCTCGCCGCCGACGCCTACGTGATGGCGCTGGGCAGCTACAGCCCGTTCCTGCTGAAGCCGCTGCGCGTGCCCTGCCTCATCTACCCGGCCAAGGGCTATTCGGCGACAATCGCCATCGACGATCATCGGGGCGCGCCCACTGTTTCGCTGACCGACCTCGCGTGGAAGATCGTGTTCACGCGGCTGGGCGACCGGCTGCGGGTCGCCGGCACGGCGGAACTGTCGGGTTACAACAAGGATCTGAACCTCGTTCGCTGCGAGGCGCTCGTCCGACGAACCTTCGAGCTGTTCCCCGACGCCGGGGAGCGCGACAGCGCGCAATTCTGGACCGGACTTCGCCCGGCGACGCCGTCGAACGTTCCGCTGGTAGGGGGCACGCGCTATCGCAACCTGTTTCTCGACACCGGCCATGGCACACTCGGCTGGACGATGGCGTGCGGGTCGGGACGCGCGCTGGCCGACGTGATCGCCGGCCGCGAGCCCGACGTGGACTTCGCCTTCACCGGCGATGCTGCAAGGAAGGAACCGCATTGAAATTGCTTGCCCCCGAAACCTTTGCCCGTTTCACGCGGGTCCAGGCGGCGCTGATCCACCTTGGGCTAAGCGCGCTGGTCGCGGCGACGATCGTCGCGGTAATGCTGCTGGTCTGGTATCCCAGCCCGTACTTCGCGGCCGCCGGCGGCGCAACGTTGTTGCTGCTCCTCATCGGCGTCGACGTCGTTCTAGGCCCCCTGCTGACGTTCATCGTCTACGACCCCGCCAAGAAGAGCCTGGTCTACGACCTTGCGATCATCGCGATGCTGCAGATCGCGGCGCTCGTCTACGGGATTAACGTGATGGCCTCGGCGCGTCCGGCGTATGTCGTCTACGTGCGCGGCGTGTTCGACCTCGTGCCGGCCAACAACGTGGTGACCGAAGGCATGGCGCAGGCGCCGCTGCCGGAATTCCAGTCGATGCCGCTTACCGGACCACGCCTTGCCGCGGCGCGCGTCCCCGTCGATCCGGACATGCAGTTGAAGATCGCCACGGAAGCCTTGGGAGGCGGGCCCGATCTCACCGCCTATCCGCGGTATTACATTCCGTACGCTACCGCGTCCCGCGAAGCGGCGGGACGGGGCAAGCCGCTGTCCGTGCTGGCGCAGGCGAGCCCTGAAAACGCTGCAGCGGTGGCGAAGCTCGCCGCTTCGTCCGGCAAATCCGTGGCAGAAATGGTCTATCTGCCGCTTCGCACCCGCGCCGTCCAGATGTCGATCGTCCTCGACAAGAGTACCGGCGACGTGGTGGGCGTGCTGCCGCTGGAGCCGCGCTGATCGTCGGCGCGCGAACGATGCGTGGCATTTCCGTGAATTCCTGGAAATCGGTGATCCGGTGCGGCGCGCTTGCAGGCGTACTTCTCCTTTGCAGCACGGTTGCTCAGGCCGTGCTGGTCGTCGGCGCGCCGTGGGTGCGGACCACGCCGGAACGCACGGCGACCGACGCGTACATGGTGCTCACCAGCACCGAAGGCGCGTTGCTGAAAGGGGCCCGGTCGATCGTCGCGACCACCGTCGTCATTCGCGGGGCGACCGGCGTGAAGAACTACCCGCAGCTTGCGTTGCCTGCAGGCGTTCCGGTCGCGCTTGCGCCGGAAACGTTTCACCTGGTGCTGCGCGGTCTGGCCCACCCGCTCAATCCGGGCGATCGCGTACCGCTGGTGCTGACGATCGAAACGGCGACGGGCGCCCGGCAGGAAATCTCGGTCAATGCCGAAGTGCGTGCGCGCCCACCGGCAGAGGACGAACGACGCGCGCCGAAGCGCTGAACCGGTTGCCGCCGGTATAATCGTTTGTTTTACCGGTCACCCATGCGCATTCGCACGCTCTTCGCCGCGCTGCTCGCCGCGACGCTCGCCCTCCCGACTCCTGTCCACGCGCAATCCACGGGCGCGGCGGCTGCGCCGCAAATCGCGGCGGCCGCGCATCTGCTGGTGGACGTCACGAGCGGCCAGACGCTTGCAGCGGTCAACGCCGACGAGCGCAGGGACCCCGCGTCGCTGACCAAGCTGATGACGGCCTACGTGGTGTTCGGCGCGCTTCGGGCCAAGTCGATCCAGCCATCGCAGATGGTCAACGTTTCCGAGCGCGCCTGGCGCGCGGAAGGCTCGAGGATGTTCATCGAGCCCAAGCGCGCGGTGAGCGTGGACGAACTGCTGCACGGCATGATCATCCAGTCGGGCAACGACGCCTCGATTGCGCTGGCCGAGCTCGTGGGCGGCACCGAGGCCGCGTTCGTCGCGCGCATGAACTCGGAAGGCGCGCGGCTCGGCATGGCGAACACGCACTTCACCAACGTCACCGGGCTCTCGGCACCTGAGCACTATTCGACGGCGGCCGACTTGGCCAAGCTTGCCAGCGCCGTGATCACCGACTACCCGGAGTTCTATCCGCTCTATGCGCAGAAGGAATTCCGCTACAACAACATCGCGCAGCCGAACCGCAACCGCCTCCTCTGGACCGATGCGTCCGTCGACGGCGTCAAGACCGGGCACACGGACGCCGCCGGGTGGTGCCTGATCGCGTCCGCGAAGCATGGGGAGCGGCGCGTGCTGGCGGTGGTCCTGGGCGCCGCTTCGGATGCCGCACGGGCGAACGAAGCGCAGAAGCTCTTGACCTGGGGCTTCCAGGCGTTCGATACCGTCCAGCTCTACCAGTCGGGCAAGGCGCAGGTCACGCTCAAGGTCTGGAAGGGAACGCGCAACGACGTTCCCGCCGGATTCCTGGCCGACCGCTACCTGACGCTGCCCAAGGGCAAGGCCGACAAGCTGGCGCTGACGATGGAGGCGATTGAGCCGCTGCTGGCGCCGATCGCGCGCGCGCAGCGCGTCGGCACGGTCAAGGTGGCGCTCGAAGGCAAGCCCATGGCCGAATTTCCGCTGATCGCGCTCGAGGACGTCCCGGCAGCGGGAATCTTCGGCCGCGCGTGGGATACGATTCGCCTGTGGTTCAAGCGCGCGTAAAGCCGCGCTTTGCGCGTTCTGCAGCGATCAAACCGAGGACCGATTCCCGACATGTTCGACTCCGACCAGATTGTCTACCTCAACGGCGAATTCATTCCGCTGGGCGAGGCGAAAGTACCCGTGCTGGACCGCGGCTTCATCTTCGGCGACGGCGTCTACGAGCTCATTCCCGTCTATGCGGGCGAGCCGTTTCGCATGCCGCATCATCTCGCGCGATTGCAGCGCAGCCTGGATGGCATCGGCCTCCGCAATCCGCACACGGACGCGCAGTGGGAGTCGCTGGTGCGCGCGCTCATCGGCCGCCAGCCTTTCGCGGACCAGGGCGTCTATTTCCAGGTGACGCGCGGCGTCGCCAAGCGCGACCACACGTTCCCGAAGGACGCCGTGCCGACGGTGTTCATGATGAGCAATCCGCTCGCCACGCCGTCGCGCGAAGTCGTGGACAACGGCGTCGCCGTCGTCACCGCGGTGGACAATCGCTGGCATCGCTGCGACCTGAAGACCATCTCGCTGCTGGGCAACGTGCTGATGCGCCAGCTCGCCGCCGAACACGGCGCGGTTGAAACGGTGATGTTCCGCGACGGCTTCATGACCGAGGCTTCCGCGTCCAACGCGCTGGTCGTGGTCGACGGCACCATCGTCGTCCCGCCCAAGGACAACCTGATCCTGCCCGGCATCACCTTCGACGCGACGATGGAGTTCGCGCGCGAGGCCGGCATCCCGCTGGTCGTGCGGCCGGTGCCGCTGGCGGAGGCGCTCGCCGCGGACGAGATGTGGCTGTCCTCGTCGACGAAGGAAGTGGTCGCGGTCACGACGCTCGATGGCAAACCTTTCGCGGGCGGTCGCCCCGGCCCGCTGTTCCGCCGGATGTGGGAAATCTTCCAGGCGAAGAAGCCTAAAGCCCACTGAGGCCCACTGAGGCCCACTGAGGCCCACTGAGGCCCACTGAGGGCCACTGAGGCCGCACTGACCGCGCGGCGCGCGAGCCGCTTCAGGCGTCGCGCATGGGCACCACGGCACCGAAGCGCCCGTGGTGGAAGACGAGGCCGTGACCGCTGGCGCGTTCGCAGGTCGCGACCTCGCCGACGAAGATCGTGTGGTCGCCGGCGCGGTGCCGCGTGTGGTGCACGCATTCGAACCACGCCGCGCAGCCTTCGATCAGCGGCGCATCGGCCCATCCCAACCGGTAGCCGACGCCGGCGAAGCGGTCCTCGTGCGGCCGCGAGAACCGGCGCGCCAATTCCGACTGTCCCGCCGACAGCACGTTGACGCTGTAGCGCTCCGCGGTTTCGAACGCAGCCAGGCTGGCCGACTGCCCCGACAGGCTCCAAAGCACCAGCGGCGGGTCCAGCGACACCGAATTGAACGAATTGGCCGTCAGTCCGACATAGCGGCCGCTGCCGGTGCGCGCGCAGATGATCGTGACGCCGGTCGCGAATTCCCCCAGCGCGTCCCGGAACTGCCGGGAATCAAAGGCCTGTGGCGGGCTGGCGGCCTGTCCGTGGGTCGGCATGGTGCGCGGGAGACGGCGCCACGGTCGCCCGCGTGCCGCGTCTTGGGAGCACCGATGTTAGGGGGCGGGTTGCGTGATGTCAAAGCACGTTTCCGGCGCGCCGTGCAAACCGACCGCGATTCTTGCTAGACTTTTGCTGCTGCAGTGGTGGTTCCGGATCGCCAAGGGGTGTCAACCGCCTCAACGGGGGTATCGACCATGGCCGAAGCGCTTCAGCATTTCATAGCGAGCCGCTACGACGGGCGCAACCTGCCCGTCATGCTCGTCCTTCCCGACGGCGCGCGCGTGCCGTTGTCCGCAGCGCCCATTGTCGAGATCGCTGCGCGCTCCTGGCGCGGCTTGCGCGCGCTGGCCTCGCCCGCGCTGGGCTCGCTGGCCCGCGCCTATGTCAGGGGCGACCTCGACTTCACCGGCAGCGCGCAGCGGATGCTGGGCGTCGCGGAAGGGATGGTAGGGTCGGTTTCGCACGGGCACGACCATGCGCGTGCGCAGCTCAAGTCCTGGCTCAACCGCAAGCGCGGCAACCGCCGGAACATTGCCCACCACTACGACGTGTCCGACGCGTTCTACCGTATGTGGCTGGATCCGCGGATGGTCTACTCGTGCGCCTATTTCCGCCAGGATTCCGACACCCTCGATGTGGCGCAGGCGCAGAAGCTCGACCACATCTGCCGCAAGTTGAGGCTCGAGGCCGGCCAAAAATTCCTGGATATCGGCTGCGGCTGGGGGGCGCTCCTGTTCCACGCGGCCGAAAACTACGGCGTCGTGGCCACGGGCATCACGCTGTCGCAGAACCAGTTCGATCACGTGACGCGCGAAATCGCGGCACGTGGACTCGGCGGGCGCGTCCATGTCGAGTTGCGCGACTATCTCGACCTGCCGGAAGACGCGCTGTACGACAAGGTCGCGAGCGTGGGAATGTTCGAGCACGTCGGCGTGCGGCGCTTTCCTCACTATTTCGGCAAGATCTTCCGGGTACTGAAGCCGGGCGGTCTCGTGCTGAACCACGGGATCACCCTTAACCAGGTCGACGCGCAAAGCCTGGGCAGCGGCATCAGCGACTTCGTCGAGGACTACGTGTTTCCGGGAGGCCAGCTCACGCACGTCGCCCATGTGATCGAGGGCATGGCGCGCGAAGGACTGGAGCCCATCGATGCCGAATCGCTGCGCGAGCACTACGCGAGGACGCTGTGGCGTTGGGTGGAGCGGCTCGAGTCCCGGGCCGATGCCGCGCGGGCCGAGGTCGGCGACGAGCGGTACCGGGTCTGGCGCATCTACATGGCGGGGTCCGCGCACGCGTTCGACCACGGCTGGCTGTCGCTGTGGCAGGTGGTGGCGGGGAAGGCTAACCCTGACGGCCGCCTGCCGCGCCCGCTGACGCGCGAGCACATGTATGCCGGTTGCAACGGAAGCGCACCGCCCGCATATTGACGGGATCGCCGGCGCGGGTCCCAACCCTTCCGACCGGCCGGAGACCGCCATGACCAAGTCCGACGCCGCGCTCGACGCACTGCACACGGAAGAACGTGAATCCGCGCTCACGTTTCCGTGCACGTTCCCGATCAAGATCATGGGGCGTACTCAGGACGGTTTTGCGCAGTCGATCGCCGACGTCGTCGTCAGGCACGCACCCGACTTCGATCCATCGGCGCTGGAGATGCGCGCGTCGAAGGAAGGCAACTGGTTGTCGTTCACGGCGACGGTCAATGCCAACTCGCGCGAACAGCTGGACAACCTGTACCGGGAGCTGGTCGCCCATCCGATGGTGAAGATGGTGCTCTGACGGCGCTTTGCGGCGCGCGTGCGGACGCGCCGTCATTTCACGCGCCGGGGTTGCGGGACAGTCGTTTCCGGAGCAAACTATCCGGTGATTGCTTTCCACATGAACGCCAACCTCCAGCCCCTTCCCGCCGCCCTGTCCGAGGCGGCCGTCCTCAGCAAGGCCGCAGTCCGCGCGGCCAGGCTGCTCGACCTCACGCAGCGCGACGTCTCCGCGGCCTTGGGCGTTTCCGAGGCGACGGCCTCCCGGCTGTTCGCTGGTAAGTACTTGCTCTCTCCCGATCGCGCCAAGGAATGGGAGCTGGCTCGCCTGCTCGTTCGGTTGTTCCGGTCGCTGGACGCGCTGTGGGGGCACGAGGACACGGCGCGCACGTGGCTCGCCAGCGACAACCTGGCATTGGCGGCCCGTCCCCGGGACTTGCTGCGTTCGGTCGAAGGGATGGTCCGTGTCGTCGCGTACCTGGACGCCGCGCGCGGTCGCCTCTAGCGCCGGGCATTTCGCCGGCGATGTGTGGCGCGCGGTCGAGGCGCAGCACGTCGTTTCGACGCGCGCGCTGGTCGACACGCTCGACGAGCAGCACGTGCTGGAGCGCGTGCTGGACCAGGGCAAGCCGCCGCTTCCCGATGGCGCCGCGCGCCTGCACTACCTGCTCTTCACGCCGTTCCGGTACGCGCCGCCGCCCGGAGGCTCGCGCTTTCGCGGACCCAACGACCCGGGCGTGTTCTATGCGGCCGACGCGCCGCGCACCGCGTGCGCCGAACTGGGCTACTGGCGCTGGCGGCACCTGCTCGACGTTCCCGCATTGCATTCGATGCCATCGCGGCCGCAAACGGTGTTCCGCGCCAAGATCGCAACGACGACCGTGGACCTGCGCGAAGGCCCGTTCCGGCGCGATCTGGCGACATGGACGCGGCCCGACGATTACAGCGGATGCCAGCGTTTCGGTGTGGCTGCGCGCGATGCCGGCATCGGCGCCGTCCGTTATGAATCGGTGCGGGATCCGCTGCATGGCGGATGCTGCGCAGTGCTTTCCCCGCGCGCGTTTGCGCGGCCCGCGCCCATCGAGCAGCAGACGTGGATGCTGTCGGTCTCGCGCGACCGCGTGGTGTGGCAGCGTACGCACGCGCGGAAGCCGGAAGAACACGAATTTCCCGCCGACCTGTGGGTCCGTTCGCCGTGACGCCGGCGCTGATCGATGTGCCGACGGGCATGATGATCCGGGCGCTCGGCCGCACGGAATACGACGCAACCTGGCGCGCGATGCAGGCGTTCACCGATGCACGCGACGCGGCCACGCCCGACGAAATCTGGCTCACCGAGCATCCGCCGGTGTACACGCTCGGGCTCGCCGGCCGTCGCGTGCATCTGCTGCGTGACAACGGCATTCCCGCGATCAAGGTCGACCGCGGCGGGCAGATCACCTATCACGGGCCCGGCCAGCTCGTCGCTTACACGCTGTTCGACCTGAAGCGCGCGAAGCTGGGCGTTCGCGACATGGTCCGGCGCATCGAGGCAGCGGTGATAGAATGGCTTGATTCCGTTGGAGTTTCCGCCTACGGCAAGGATTCCGCGCCGGGTGTCTATGTCGCAACGAAGCGCGGCGAGGCGAAGATCGCGGCATTGGGACTCAAAGTGCGCAAAGGCTGCACCTATCATGGGCTGGCGGTGAACATCGTGATGGACCTGGCACCATTTGCCGACATCGATCCCTGCGGCTATCCCGGGCTTGGCGTGACGCAGCTCGCCGATCTCGGCGTCGCGCGCTCGCTCGATGCGGCAGGCGCGGAGCTGGCACCCATTCTTGCCCGGCACCTGACGCGGCGATGAGCATGGACCGACCCGACTCCCCGGCCCCAACGCCTGCCAACGCTGCGGGCGTCAAGCATCAGGGTGCGGCCAAGACCGCCCGAATCCCCATCAAGGTCATCACTGCTGCGCGCCTGCCCAAGCCCGAGTGGATCCGCGTGCGCGCATCGTCGAGTCCCCGCTTCAACGAGATCAAGAAGATCCTCCGCGATCACCATCTGCACACGGTGTGCGAGGAAGCGTCGTGCCCGAACATCGGCGAGTGCTTCAGCAAGGGCACGGCGACGTTCATGATCATGGGCGACATCTGCACGCGTCGGTGTCCTTTCTGCGATGTCGGCCACGGCCGTCCGCTGCCGCTCGAAGCGGAGGAGCCCGTCAACCTGGCGAAGACGATCGCGGCGCTGAAGTTGCGCTACGTCGTGATCACGAGCGTGGACCGCGACGACCTGCGCGATGGGGGTGCCGCGCATTTCGTCGACTGCATCCGCGCGGTGCGCGAACATTCGCCGGCCACGCAGATCGAGGTGCTGGTGCCGGATTTCCGCGGCCGGCTGGATCGCGCGCTCGCCATCCTGCGCGTCGCGCCGCCGGACGTGATGAACCATAACCTCGAGACCGTGCCCCGGTTGTACAAGCAGGCGCGCCCGGGCTCCGACTACGCGCATTCGCTTGCGCTGCTGCGCGACTTCAAGGCGCAGTTCCCGGACATTCCGACCAAGTCAGGACTGATGGTGGGCCTGGGCGAAACGGACGACGAGATCCTGGCCGTGATGCGCGACATGCGCGCGCACCACATCGACATGCTGACGATCGGCCAGTACCTGCAGCCGACGGCTTCACACCTGCCGGTGCTGCGCTACGTGCATCCGGATGCTTTCGCGATGTTCGAGCGCGAGGCCTATGCGATGGGCTTCCGGCACGCCGCCGTCGGCGCGCTGGTGCGTTCGTCGTATCACGCGGACAAGCAGGCCGAGGACGTTCTCGCCTAGCCTGTTCCGACCGGCTGGTACTTCCGGTCGCGTTTCCGAAAGGGACTCGTGCACCCCTGGTTCGGTCGGGAGGGCACCTCCTTTCGCGCCCCCGCCGCATTCGCCGCGAACGCGCCGTCCGCGCCAGACCCGACCAATTGGTTATTTGTGGAATAGTTTGGGATGGCGTATGTTTATGACAATGGAATAGGCGAAAGAGGCCTCCATCTGTCCGGCGCGGCAAAGCGCGCACGCTTCCAGGAGATTGATAATGAAGAATAATTTGATTCGAACCGCGGCAAACCTTGTGCTGGGGCTCGCGGCATTGCTGGTTGTGGGCGCTGCGGTCGCCAAGGATGGCATGGACGACCCGTCGGCGACTGAAATCTCGGGCGTCGTCCAGGCGATGCCGGCCGACGGCCTGATAGGCGACTGGAAGATCGCGGGCAAGGCAGTCACGACGGATGCCGCGACGCACTTCGACCAGGAAGACGGCAAGGTCGGCGTCGGGGCCATGGTCGAGGTCAAGGGGGCAGTCCAGGCGGACGGCTCGCTGAAGGCGGCGACGATGGAGGTCAAGATCGGCGTCGGCGCACCGCCGCCCCCGCCGGGCGGAGGAGTATCGGACGATGGCGAGTTTGCCGGCCCGATCGTCGCTTTGCCGGACGGAACGCTCATCGGCAATTGGACCGTGGGCAGCAAGACCGTGATCGTCGTCAGCACGACCGCGCTGGAGCAGGAGCACGGTGCGTTCGCCATCGGCGCCATCGTCGAGGTCGATGGACTGCCCGACGCGAGCGGCGCGATCGTCGCGAGCAAGATCGAGACGAAGATGGCCGGGCCAGGCGCGCCGGGCGGAAAGATGCCCACGCCAGGCAACGTCGAACTCACGGGGAAGATCGAGACTCTTCCGGCCGCCGGACTGATCGGCGACTGGCAGGTGGGCGGACGCACGGTGATCGTGGCGGCGGGCACGGTGCTCGATGCAGAGCACGGACCCTTTGTCGTCGGCGCCAGCGTCGAGGCGAAGGGCGCGCTCGACACCACCGGGGCACTCGTCGCAGCCAAGGTCGAGACGACGGAAGGCCAGGGCGCGCCCGAACCGGCGCTCGAGTTCTTCGGCAAGGTTGTCGCGTTGCCGGCCGGCGCCGCCGGACTGATCGGCGTGTGGCAGGTCGACGACAAGTTGGTGAACGTGACCGCCGAAACGAAGATCGAGGCCAAGGATGCGCCGCTCGCCGTCGGCGTTGCGGTGGAGGTCAGCGGCTTCGCGCAACCGGATGGCATGATCGACGCCGCCAAGATCGAGACGCGCGTCGCGGTCGGCGCAATGGCGGCACAGGCTTCGCGCGCCGTCGAGTTCGTCAACGCGGCGCTCGGCCATTTCTTCATGACCGCCAATCCGACGGAGATAGCGATCCTCGACGCTGGCAGCGCGTGGAAGCGCACCGGACAGTCGTTCAACGTGGGCGCAGGAACGAGCGCCGTGTGCAGGTTCTACGGCATGCCGCCCAAAGGCCCCGATTCGCATTTCTTCACGGCCGATCCGGCGGAATGCCAGATCGCCATGACGAAGCTGGCCGCGTGGACGTTCGAGGGCCACGTGTTCTCGATCACGCCGGCCGTCAACGGGCAGTGTCCGGCCGGGCTGGTTGCAGTCCATCGCTTCTACAACAATCCGGCGACGGTCAGCGCGGTGAATCACCGCTTTACCGTGACGCAGCAGGCGTTCGACCAGACGCAGGCGATGGGATGGCTCCACGAGGGCGTCGTGATGTGTGCGCAGCCCTGATAACGCTTCGATCCCCTTGGGCGCCGCCGACGAGCCGGCACCCAATTCTTCCGGCGCCCACGTGGCGCCGGCTTTTTTTGACTGAGTTAGCTGCGCGTCAGCGGCCGGGATCGCTGCCCTTCGGCCACAGCAGCCACATCCGTCCGTCCTGCAGCATGCGGCCGGCTTCGCGCCCGGCCTGGGGGCCAAATCCCCAGAAGTAATCGGCGCGCACGACACCGCGAATGGCACCGCCGGTGTCCTGCGCCATCACCAGCCGCTCCAGCGGCGTCTTCGACAGTGGCAGCGTCGTGGCGAGGAACACGGGCGCACCCAGCGGAACGGCCCGCGGGTCTACTGCGATGGTGCGCTCGGCCAGCAGCGGCACGCCGAGCGAGCCGATCGGCCCGTCGATGCGCGCGTCGGGTGAGCCCGGCGCCGGCGGCGGCACTTCGCGGAAATAGACGTAACTCGGATTTTCGTCGAGCAGCGCGCGCGTCTGCTCCGGATGCGCCTTGGCCCACGCGCTGATGCCCTGCATCGACGCCCGTTCGCGCGGCAGGTCGCCGCGGTCGATCAGCACGCGCGCGATGGAACGATAGGGATGGCCGTTCTGGTCGGCGTAGCCTAAGCGAACCACCGAACCGTCGGCGAATTCGATGCGGCCCGAACCCTGGATCTCCAGATAGAAGGCCTCGACCGGATCGGCGACGTACACGAGCGGCCTGGCCGGCACGGGCGCCGCACCGCGCTCGATGTCGGCGCGCGTCCAGTAGGGCACGACCTTCTTCCCGTCCACGCGTCCGCGCACGCGCTTGTCCTTCAGTTCCGGATAGAGCTCCGACAGGTCCACGGTCAGCAGGTCGTCGGGCGGCGCGTACAACGGCACGCCGAACTGCGCCGTGCGATCGCGCGAACCCTTCTGCAGCGGTTCGTAATATCCGGTGACGCGTCCGACCGTGCGGCCTTCGGCGTCCGCGATCCGGTATGGGATAAAATGCGACTCGAAGAACGTGCGGATGTCGCGTGCGTCGTTCGGGTCCACTTGTTCCGAGTCGGCGCACGGCGCTTGCCACAGCTGCACGGTTTTCGGATCGGCGAGCAATGCGCGGCAGCCGATGCGGAACGCGGGCCACGCGGCCTCGACGGCGTCGGCGCTCCAGCCGGGCAGTTCGGTCCACGCCGACGGCGTGAACACCGGTTTTGGCGGCGGTGTGGGCAGCGGGGGAACCGCCGGCGGCACCGCCGCCGGTGGCACGGCGGGCACCGTGACAGGCGCAATGAGCGGCGCGGTCTGGCAGCCGGCAAGCACCAGGCACGACAGTGCAGCGGCAAATGCGCACCTGCGCAGGGTCAAGGGAAAGGTCGGGGCCATGGAATGGTTCTTCATCGAAGCGCTCTTCGCGTTGGCGGCAGCCGTCGCCATCGTGTGGTGGACCATGGCGCCGCAAAAGAAGTTGCGGCCTGATGCAAAGACAGGCGCCGAGCCCGCGCCCAAGGCCGATCCCTAGTGCAGCGTGCGCGGCACGGACAGCGTGAACAGCGGAATCGGCGCGTCGAAGGCCTTTCCGTCGGCGGCCAGCATCTGGTAGCTTCCCTGCATCGTGCCGACGTTCGTCGGGATCGACGCGCCGCTCGTGTATTCGAAGGACTCGCCGGGCTGCAGCAGCGGCTGCTGGCCGACGACGCCCAGTCCCTTGACCTCCTGCACCTTGTGGTCGGCATCGGTGATGATCCAGTGCCGGCCGAGGAGCTGGGCGGCGACGTCGCCCGTATTGGTGATCGTGATCGTGTAGGTGAAGACGTACTGGTTCTTCGCAGGGTCGGATTGATCCGCCAGGAACCTGGCCACAGGCTCCACCGTCACTTCGTAGCGTTTGCTGTCCGCCATGCCTGGTCCAAGCCAATGTTACCCAACTGAGTTACTCAACTTATTCACCCAACTGAACCCACTGGATTATAGCCCGATGCCCCCGACCCACAGGATTGCGCCATCATTGCTGTCCGCCGATTTCGCGCGGCTGGGCGAGGAGGTGCGCGCGGTCGTCGCCGCGGGCGCCGACCTCATCCACTTCGACGTGATGGACAACCATTACGTACCGAACCTCACGATCGGCCCGCTGGTATGCGCCGCGATCAAGCCGCACACGACGGTGCCCATCGACGTGCACCTGATGGTGAAGCCCGTCGACCGCATCGTGCCGGACTTTGCCAAGGCCGGTGCGTCGATCATCAGCTTCCATCCCGAGGCTTCGGAGCATGTCGACCGCACGATCGGCCTCATCCACGAGCACGGTGCCAAGGCAGGCCTCGTGTTCAATCCGGCCACGCCGCTCGACTGGCTGATGCACGTCATCGACAAGCTCGACCTCGTGCTCATCATGTCGGTGAATCCGGGGTTCGGCGGACAGGCCTTCATCCCACACGCGCTGGAAAAACTGCGCGCGGCGCGCAAGCTGGTGGACATGGCGCAGCAGCGCACTGGCCGGGCGATCATGCTCGAGGTCGACGGCGGCGTGAAGGTCGACAACATCGCCGAGATCGCGCAGGCCGGCGCGGACACGTTCGTCGCGGGCAGCGCCATCTTCGGCGCCGCCGATTATCGCGCGACGATCGCGCAGATGCGCGCGGCGCTGGCGAAGGTTGGATAGCGTCCGGGAGCGCCGCGTCTTCGCCGTCGACGCCGTCGCCTTCGACTTGGACGGGACGCTGCTCGACACGGTCCATGACCTCGCAGCGGCGGTGAACCTTCTGCTCGGCGAGCTCGGTCTCTCCCCGTTGCCGGTCGATGCCGTGCGCTCGATGGTGGGCAAGGGC
>Ga0315270_10000691_pt1 | contig 18136 bp, 19 predicted proteins | sample C1_bottom_MG_FD_204932 | JGI IMG/M metagenome (GOLD analysis project Ga0315270, IMG submission 204932) | Sediment microbial communities from Yellowstone Lake, YNP, Wyoming, USA - C1_bottom | ecosystem: Environmental > Aquatic > Freshwater > Lake > Sediment | place: USA: Wyoming | collected...
ATCGGTCGCAATGGTCGTACCGCTAAAGCGCTACGCACTGTCGTTAGTGCGCTCGGCGGTCGCAGTGTGCGCGTCGATCTGATCGACGACACCCGCGACTAGCGAGTGCTTCTCGTAGTAGGTCGCGTCGGCCGCGCACATGGTTTGCGCGGTGAGGTGACGATTGAAGTAAGAACGGATTCACCAGAAATACGATTCGCGGACGGATCGGTGCTTGTCACCGATCCGGCTTCCGTTGGGCCACTGACCGTCGTACATGCCAAGAACCACTCCGGCAGGCTGCTCATTACCTTTGTCGGTTTTGATGACCGGAACAAAGCCGAAAGTCTTCGCAACACTCTCTTGCTTGCCGACATCGATCCAGATGAAGTTGGCGAAGAGGATGAGTATTACGACTTCCAACTAATTGGCTTACCCGTTCATCTACAAGCCGGAACCGTTATTGGTGCAGTAACCGATGTGATTCATTTGCCAGCCCAAGATTTGTTGGCCTTCAGTTACCAAGAACGTGAAGTTCTAATCCCATTCATTCACCAATTCGTCCCCGGAGTAGACATCAAGGGGAAGAAAATCGTCATCTCACCACCGCCAGGTTTGATCGATGAGATTGAAGTCGAAGCTGAAGTCGATGAGGAAGGCGAATCGTGATCAAGATTGATGTAATAACGATCTTTCCTGATTACTTTGCCCCGCTTTCGCTTTCCTTGCTTGGCAAAGCTCAAGATAAATCTCTTCTAGAGATCGCAGTTCATGATCTACGCGATTACACCCACGATGTGCACCGGACTGTAGATGACACCCCTTATGGCGGTGGCGCCGGAATGGTGATGAAACCAGAGCCTTGGGGTGAAGCTCTTGATGCTTTGATCGCAAAGGCGAGCGAGCCTCCAACAATCGTCTTCCCAACACCAGCGGGGGAGCTGTTCACCCAAACTCGCGCCGGCTCGTTGGCATCCTTGTCACAGGTGATCTTTGCCTGCGGACGCTACGAGGGGATCGATGCCAGGGTCGTCGAGCACTACCGCGCTCGCCAGGATGTGGCGCAAGTACTTGAAGTCTCTCTAGGCGATTACGTTCTCAACGGTGGCGAGGTTGCGGTCCTGGCCATGATCGAAGCCTTAGGCCGGTTGATCCCAGGGGTGATTGGCAATCCAGAATCTTTGGCCGAAGAATCACACGGAACCGACGGACTCCTGGAGTACCCGGTGTACACCAAACCACCGGTTTTTAGAGACCTAGCCGTGCCTGAGGTGCTCACGAGCGGCAACCACGCCAAGATCGCCGCCTGGCGGGCCGGACGGGCTAGGGAGATCACTCAGGATCGCCGTCCCGACCTTCTCTAGTCCCGGTATCCGTCGAGCGGCGGCTTGCCTCATGCCGAGCGGCGGCTTGCCTCATGCCGAGCGGCGGCTTGCCTCACCCCGGTTAACGGTTGGGCGGGCACTTATGGCAGACTACGGAGGCGCCGCTGGGGTGTCCCGCGCGCTTGTCGCAAGGTTTTGAGCAAAGGAAGACGATCATGCAGGTATTGGACGCGGTCGACGCCGCCTCGTTGCGCACGGATGTCCCAACGTTCCGCGCAGGCGACGAACTCAAAGTCCACGTGCGCGTTATTGAAGGTAACAAGAGCCGTGTGCAGGTCTTCCAAGGCATCGTAATCCGCCGCTCAGGTGGTGGCGTCCGCGAGACGTTCACCGTTCGCAAAGTTTCCTATGGCGTTGGAGTAGAGCGCACATTCCCAGTGCACACTCCAGTCATCGAGAAGTACGAGTTGGTCCGACGCGGAGATGTCCGTCGCGCCAAGCTTTACTACCTACGCGATCTACGCGGCAAGGCTGCCAAGATCCGCGAAAAGCGTGGCGAATACGGCGTGCCAACCAACGCAGTTGCAACACCAGTTGTTGAAGCAGTAGTTGAGCCCGTGGTCGAACCAGTAGTTGAGGCGACGATTGAGGCTCCAGTCGAAGCAGCTGTTGAGAATGTCGTCGCTGAGGCATCTGATGCCGCCAGCGAAACTGCTGCTGAATAACTGATCATCAGATGAAGGTCCCGAAAAAGGGTTCCGTACTGCGAGAGTTACCACTTCTTTTGGTGACAGCCATTATCGCTTCGGTGATCGTAAAGGCCTTCCTATTTCAAGCTTTTTACATTCCCTCGGGATCAATGGAGAACACACTCCGGATCAACGATCGAGTTATCGTAAACAAGTTAGGTAACTACCTTGGTCACATCGACCGAGGAGACGTTGTTGTCTTCGTCGATCCCGGCAATTGGCTTCCACCAATCACCGACTCCACATCAAACACGGCGACTCGGTTGTTAAAAGATGGCCTTGTTTCGGTTGGCCTGCTTCCAGATCCAGCTGACCAAGCTTTGATCAAGCGAGTTATCGGTGTTGCAGGAGATCACGTGGTCTGCTGCGATAAGACAGGTCATCTGGTTATCAACGGTAAGAGCATCGTCGAGCCATATGTTGCCGCCGGTAACGTGCCAAGCGATATGAAGTTCGATGTAAAAGTGCCAGCCTCAAGCATTTGGGTAATGGGCGATCACCGTGGCGCGAGTGAAGATTCGCGCTACCACCAAGACGACCCTCGAAAAGGCATGGTTCCGCTAAGTCGGGTTGTTGGTCGAGCCGTTGCAGTGGTCTGGCCGATTAAACACATCACGACACTTCCTCGCCCTTCGGCCTTAACAAGTATTGGTGTAGTTAAGTAAGTCGCATGGCACGGGGTTCGGCAGCGCAAGTAACTGCCACGGTTGATATGCGTCACCATGAACAAGCCTTAGAGCGTTCTGGAATCTGGCCAGTGGCCGGAGTCGACGAAGCAGGCCGAGGTGCTTGCGCCGGCCCATTAGTAATCGCTTCAGTAATTTTGCCGCCTCCATCAGAGCCATTGCCTGAAGCACTCCTTGCTATTGCTGATTCGAAATTGCTAACGCCACGTAAACGTGAATCTCTCTTCGATCAGATCATGGAAAGTGCAATCGCAGTTGCAGTAATTCGCGTCGATGTCGAAGAGATCGATGCAAATGGCGTGCACGCAGCAAATATCGCCGGTATGCGTAGGGCGCTCATGGCGCTAACGCCTGTACCTCAATATGTATTGACCGATGGCTATGCAATCGCAGGCGTCGGAGTTCCAGGCTTAGCGGTCTGGAAAGGCGACCAAGTCAGTGCGGTGATCGCCGCGGCCTCCATCATCGCCAAGGTGACCAGGGATCGGATCATGGTTTCCCTAGATAGCCAGTACCCCGAGTACGGCTTTGCCAAGCACAAGGGCTATATCACCAGGGCTCACGAGGCTGCGTTGATCGAGCATCGCCCAGCTGAGGTGCACCGCAGATCCTTTGCAAACATCGCCGCCTTGCTTGCCTAACGCCAGAGGTATTCACAGCCCAAATATTTCGGCATAGTCGAAACCCCAACCTTCGAGACATATTCAAACCCTCTAGGAAAGAGGGACGGATATGGCAACACCATCGGCAAACGCATTAGGCCGCGTTGGTGAAGAAGTTGTAGCGCGTTATTTGGATCGAAAAGGGTTACATGTTCTTGACCGCAATTGGCGTTGCGCTGACGGGGAAATCGACATCGTCGCATTGAGCGATGCCACGTTGGTCATTGTCGAAGTGAAGACTCGCATCGGAGTGGGTCATGGCCATCCACTTGAGGCTATTGATGAGATCAAACTTCGACGGCTACAACATTTGGCGCGGGCATGGCGAGATTCTCATCCGATCAATTCAAACGGAATCAGAATTGATGCGGCAGCGGTGATCGTCGATCGAACCGGAAAGATCACCCTCGACTATCGCAAGGACGTTGCCTGATGACCCTTGCCACGACGAGATCAATTGCACTTGTCGGAATCGAAGGCGCAGTAGTTGATGTTGAAGCCGATCTGGCCGATGGACTCCCAGCTTTTTATTTGCTGGGTTTGCCTGACGCTTCCCTTGGTGAATCCAGAGACCGCGTTCGAGCTGCAATCATAAATTCTGGAGAGTCCTGGCCGTCGCGACGAATCACGGTCGCACTATCTCCAGCGAGTTTGCCAAAACGAGGATCCAGTTATGACATCGCAGTTGCGGTGGCAATCCTGGCTGCAGATTCAAAACTTCCAGCTAAAGACCTTGGTGAGTTGATGTTGATGGGGGAGTTGTCACTAGATGGACGATTGAAAGAGGTTCGCGGTGTTCTTCCCGCGGTGTTGGCGGCAGCGCGAGCCGGAATTCGTCGCGTCATAGTTCCGATCACAAATGTGCAAGAGGCGCGGCTAGTGCCAGATGTTGAAGTTATTGGCTTTCGATCTCTCGGAGAACTGATTGCCTGGTTTCGTGGCCTTGAACCCCCTGATCAATTGCCAATCCAAGATCAACTCATGCCCGATGTGAAAGTGCCATTGGATCTTGTTGATGTTGTTGGCCAACATGAAGCAAGACGGGCAGCAGAGATTGCGGCAGTTGGCGAACACCATTTCTTTATGGTCGGCACCCCTGGTTCTGGAAAAACGATGATTGCTGAGCGGATGCCTTCGATTCTTCCTGAACTTGATCGCGATGGTGCCATCGAAGTCAGTGCGATTCATTCGATTGCTGGCTGTCTTTCAGGGAACGAGCCACTACTGATTGCGCCACCATTTATTGCGCCACATCACACAGCGACTCGTTCGGCAGTCATCGGCGGCGGCTCTGCACATCCAAGACCGGGTGCAGTATCCCTTGCGCATTGCGGCGTGCTTTTCATGGATGAGGCACCGGAGTTTGCGCGTGGAATTCTTGATGCACTTCGTCAACCTCTTGAATCTGGATTTGTCTCGGTCGCCCGTACTGCCGGAACGGCGAAGTATCCGGCTCGATTTCTACTGGTGCTGGCGGCCAATCCATGCCCATGCGGACGATTTTCAGGCGATGGCCGAGCTTGCACTTGCAGTTCGCTGATGGTGCGCAAATATCTTTCGCGCCTTTCCGGGCCATTGCTTGATCGAGTCGATTTGCAAGTTTATGTAGAACCAGTTAGTCGAGTGGATTTGATGGGCAATCTTCGCGGTGAATCAAGTGCTGCTGTTCATGATCGAGTGATGGCTGCGCGAGAACGATCGGCAAGTCGTCTTGCCAGAGGTGGCTGGCGGACGAATTCGCAAATCAGCGCCACGGTTTTACGCGGTGAATTTGCCGCCGATGCAAGAGGAATGTCGTTGGTGCACCGTGCTCTTGATGAGCATCGGCTCACTGCTCGCGGACTACATAAAGTTCTTCGACTGGCTTGGAGCGTGGCCGATCTTGAAGGACATGACCGGCCGACGATTGATGATGTGGCGCAAGGCTATGCGTTGCGCACTGGAGCCCAACGGTTGGTAGGTGCGGCATGAATCGGGAAGAAGATCGGCAAGCGCGGTTGGAATTAATGTCAGCGATCGAAGGCGGCAGTACCTTTTGGAGTCATGAGATTTCTGTCCGAGGATCTATTGAAGTAGTTCAGCGCCTGAAATCAGGTGATTACCTCGAACACTCGCCCTCGGCAACTCGACGAATTCAACAAAGCGATGGTGAGGCGCTACGAGAATTGATTTCCAACGCCAAGGCTCTAGTAATAATCCCTGGCGACAGTGAATGGCCAACTCAATTGAATGACCTTGACGCCCCACCGATTGCCTTATGTCTTCGGGGCGTCGCCGATCTTCGTTCGCTAGCACTCTGCTCGATCGCAATCGTTGGTGCTCGGGCAGCCAGTTCTTATGGTGTGCGACTTGCCTCAGAGATGGCTTTGCAACTGGGGGAACGAGGTTGGAATGTAATTAGTGGTGCGGCTTATGGAATTGATGCCGCTGCTCATCGAGGCGCACTATTAAGCGGCGCCCTCACCGCAGCGGTGCTTGCCTCCGGAGTGGACCAGCCATACCCAAGTGGCCATGATCGGCTCTATGAAACAATTTGCGCCAATGGAGTGCTGGTTTCTGAGGTTCTCCCCGGTGTGGCACCGACTCGTGGTCGATTCTTGGTCCGTAACCGAGTCATCGCTGCTTTGACGCGTGGAACTTTGGTGGTGGAAGCAGCCCTTCGAAGTGGGTCATTAAGAACCGCAGCCGATGCCTTGACCCTTAATCGATCTGTGATGGCGATGCCTGGCCCAGTCACCTCACCTACTAGTGCTGGGTGTCACCGATTGATAATGGAGCACAAAGCTGAACTGGTAACGGACCTATCCGACGTACTGCTGCACATTGGCCCCTTATTGGCTGAAAATTCAGAACGAGTCGCCGCGACGAATCCAAGAGATCAGTTAACCGAAGAAGAGAAGGCGCTGTTGGAGATCTTCCCGTCGCGCGGTGGAACATCCGTTGAGAAATTGATGAACCTAAGCGATCTGCCAGCCAATCGAATATTGGCGCTGCTGGGTTTGCTAGCCACCTCGGGCTTTATTGAACGCGATGGCGCAGGTTGGCTCCTGACAAAGCAGGGAAAGGCTTAACGGCGGACGCGCCTGCTTGACCTTTGGGTTGGCGCACGCGAACGTGTGGGGGTGGAGGTGTCAGAGGCGTATCAGGTGCTCATTGACCGATTCGTCGTTCATTTACGAGATGAACGAAACCTCTCTCCGCATTCGGTCAGGGCCTATCGGGGTGACCTGGAATCTCTTGCCGATCATGCGGGGCGCAGCAAACATTTTGACCCAGTTGAATTGAGTCTGCCGATCCTTCGCTCGTGGTTGGCCCGGCTGCAATCGCAAGGGGCGGCTCGAAGTTCGTTGGCCAGACGCGCCACCTCAGCTCGCATGTTCACCGCTTGGGCGCGTCAGCGAGGCTATCTTCAGGCCGACGTGGCCGAACTCTTGGGTTCACCTAAAGCCCACCGAACTTTGCCCGGCGTTTTAAACCAGATGGAGATGAATCAGGTCCTGGACTCTCTCGACGTGGCCGCTAACGAAAATAACACGGCGGTAGCTATTCGAGATCGAGCCATTCTGGAAACTCTCTATGCCACTGGGATTCGAGTCTCCGAATTAGCCGGGCTCGATCTTGATTCGATCGACCGAGCCCGCAATGTGATTCGAGTTCTTGGTAAAGGTGGGAAAGAACGGATCGTTCCGATCGGTAAACCTGCAGTTAGAGCCATTGATTTCTGGCAGGCTCGACGGGTTGAATTCATTACTAAAGAATCAGGCCCAGCCCTATTTCTCGGAGAACGTGGGAAGCGAATCAATTCGCGGACCGTGCGAACCATCGTACATCGGGCTCTTTCAGCGGTGCCGGGAGCTCCAGATCTTGGCCCACACGGACTCCGGCATACTGCGGCAACTCACCTGCTTGAAGGTGGTGCAGATATTCGAGTAGTGCAAGAACTTCTGGGTCATGTTTCGTTGACCACTACTCAGATTTACACACATGTTTCTGTCGACCGGCTCAAAGAAGCTTTCAAACAGGCACATCCGCGAGCTTAATGTTTGCACCTGGGTAAAACTCTCGGTAAATCAATTGTGACCTACAGAACATCATCGTCAGATTCGGGAAAATAATTGTGACCTACAGAACAAAAAAATGCATTTTCACAACGGAATGTGATCAAGGGAATAGGTGAAAAGATAGTTCTTGAGAGAGTCCGGTGAAAGGATTATTACGTGGGAAACAAGCGGTAACTCGTAAAAAAGGTGGACTCGAGATGAAATCGAATCGGAAATCAAAACTTGCGACCGTACTAGTTGCAGTTACTGCTATGAGCGTGTTGGTGGCAACTGGTGGAGTTGCAAATGCTGCCACTAAATCGATCACTTGCTATAAAGGAACGGCAGTAAAGAAAGTCACTGGCGCTAGTCCAAAGTGCGCTAAGGGCTGGACAACCAAGAAGCCGGTTACCAAGGCTACTTCAGCAAAAGTGACGGCCTTCTCTGGAACTTACAAAGGCAAGCTTTCACTTCTCTGGAGCGATAGCGATGTCAAAGCTACTTCGGCAACGGGAACAGGTACCGGTACAACTCTTGGTCTTAGCGCCTTGAGTGGAACGGGATCATCGGCACCAACGGATCAATGCGCCGCAATTTTTGGTTCAGGAGTTCTTAGCGGGGGTGGAAACACACTCAACGTGAGTTTCAATTCATCCGCGAAGGCATGTGCTGGAGATTCTGCTGCGCCGACAACCGTAGATATTTCTGGCAACGCCGTGATTAAAGGCGGTACTGGCAAATTTGTTGGAGCCACCGGAACTCTCAAGTTCATTGGATCCTTCGGAATCAAGTCAACAGCAGCAGGTTCGAGTGAGAGCACTTCATTCACTTTGACGGTTACTGGCAACATCAACACCAAATAACACCTAAACCCAAACGTGAAACTAAAAAAAGGGGTGGACTTATGAAACGAATAATCTCCAGCATCGTCATCAGTGCTCTTGCAGTAGTTGGTGGCGCGGTCGTTGGAGTGACACCGGCTAATGCATCGACTGTGCCAACAGTGGTGCTTTCTGGTGGAAGTGCAGTATTCGGACTTGATCCTGCAATCATCACTGCGACTGCAAGCACTCCGGGAACCGTTCAGTTCTCGGCTGCTGGTGCACTAATCAAAGGCTGCGAAGCAGTTGCCACCACGACGGAAACCCCATTTGTGGCAAAGTGCTCATGGCTACCTGCAGCAAGTGGACCAACGATCTTGACCGCAACACTTTCTCCAAATGACGGAGCTAACTTCAGCGCCGCCACAGCTGCGCCGCTGACCGCCAAAGTTGGTGTGCCGGTACAAGGTGTAATTTCGCCAATCTATATGTACGTAGACACCGTTCTAGCCAGTGGATCAACCGGTGCATTAGCTGCTCGTTTCGGGGTTAGCTGCGCAGTGGCCAGCCAGTTCATTGTTGGACAGACGATTGTTTTCCGCGTCTATGCAAACAATGCCAACCTGAACGGGGCCGTTATGGATTCAAGTAACACCGAGAAGGCTTATATCGAGGTGGCTGGGATCCCAACTCCAATTGCGCTCACATATGGAAACCACAGTGGTGTCGCATTCTGGACTGGAGTTCTAAAGACCGGTACAGCAGCAGGTCTCTACAACACTCTTGGCGTCATTAGTTACAAGGTGACCATGATCGGTAAAGATCTGAACTCCAAGACCGTACTGGCTGTCAAGCAGGTCGCCAAGAAGGTTAATGGCAAAGTTGTGAAGAAGAATGGCAAAGTTGTTTACAGCAGCGTGCCTTACTACAAGACCATCACTGCAACCCCTGCAATCAAGGGTCCAGTCGGTACATGGCAGTCAAATTTCACGCCTAATTCACAACTAACGCTTTACGCAGTTCCAACAGCCTGAACTAATCAATTTCTAATGGTGGATGAAGGGAAAGCAATGAAAACAAAATTATTGGCACAAGGTCGGAGGGGTGTAGTTCTCCGAGTGGTAGTCGCTTCACTTCTGCCATTAGCGTTGATTAGTCCAGCAACTGGTGCCGACACTGCGGTGCCTGCACCTATAACTCTCACTGCACCAACTGGCCTCCAGGGCGTACCGGCGCTGCCATTCACTGGCGTGAAAGCAGCTGCTTTTACGACCCTGGAGACCATGGTCAATTTGACGGTAACTCCCAACCAGGGGCCCGAAGGCACTCCGATCACGGTGTCAGGTAAGGGGCTTCCAGCAAATGTGAGCCTGCCTCTAACTTGGTCAACTGCAGATGGCGCTTGGATCGTCGATGTTCAACCAAACACCGTTAACTACATGGGAGCCAAATATCTTAAGTACGCGGTGAATATGGCCACTGTTACAACAGATGCGGCTGGCTCATTCACCTATGAGACAAAGATTCCAAGAGACTTCGGTGGTGTGCACGACATTTATGCCATTAAAGATGGCACCGCTATTGGACACGGTGGATTCCAAATGCAGACGACTCTTTCAATTTCACCAAAGAGCGGACCGATTGGCACGCCGATCACCGTTACCTACACCGGCATGGGCCCAAACCTTTATACAGGTGGTGTCTCAGTACTCTGGGACAATAACTTCGCCGGTGAAGCTCAAGCACTATGGACGCGGGGAACTGCAAAATTCAAGATTCGTGCATCTGGCTCAGTCGGAACGCACTATGTAGCCCTTACTGCTGGCATCGGTGTTCAGTACATGAATATCAAGCAATCTCCAGTTCCTTGGGGCAAGGGTTCCTCTACGGCCTTTAAGGTGACCAAAGATGCCGGAGCTCCGGCGCCTTCAATTGAATTTCCAGCAGCGGTTGAGCCAACTGTTACTCAACGCACCACGCTTTCTCAAGTTGGTTTAGATCCCAATACCAAAGCGGTCGCTACCTTGTCTCAGAGCAGTGGAACCGTAGGCACAAAGGTAAAACTAAATGTAAGCGGAATGACCAGTACCGGGGCACACCAGATTGTTTGGGCAACGGTTGTTGGAAACCGAGTAAATTGCACAGGCACTTGCTGGGTCTACAGCGGCGTTCCAATGGGTACCGCCACGCCAGCCAGCGGTTCATTTAGCCAGGACGTAACAATTCCTGATCACCTGGGTGGCTGGCACGTAATCCAAGTCAAACAAGGCGATGTCATTGAAGCGCAGGTCTCCTTCTATGTGAAGGCGAGCATTTTCGCCTACAAAGATCAGAACGGAAAGGTACTTAGCATGGGTATTGCTAAGGCCGATCCTTCCGGATTTCCTGAAGCGCGTGATGGTTCTGGTGTTCCAAAATCCAAATTCAAGGTTGGGGAGGAATTCACCATTGCGATGAAGGGCGTGGGTTGGACTCAACTGGACAACACCATGGCGGTCACTTACGACAATAATTACATTGGTTATGGCTGCGGATTTAACTCCAACGGATACATGGTTGTGCACTTGATCGCCACAGGCGCTCCTGGAACACACATTATTGATCTGCACCCAGTTTTATATACCAACCAACCTTCATTTGCTAACACGCCATATGGGATGCTTCCGGTTCTTACAAATGGAAGCGATATTCCAGGGCTGGCATTGGGTTACCAGCCGCCAACGGTTCACTTCGCAATTACCATCACAAAGTAATTGATGAACAGTTTGTTAGTCGGTTCGTAAGTTAGGACCTAAAGCCTCGTCTCTCGATTTTCGAGGGGCGAGGCTTTAGTTTGTAATACTTTTGCAATTGAATCAGGCAACCACCAATTCCATCGACCTAGCAGCACCATGGAACTTGGTAGTAAGAGTCCACGAATGATTGTGGCGTCAATCAGCACCCCAAAGGCAAGGCCAACTCCAAGTTGTTGAAGTCCCGCAAAATGACCAATGACTAATCCGCTAAGTGCGCCAACTAAAATGATGGCGGCGGCAGTCACCACGCCGCCAGTGTTGGCAAGTCCTTCGGTGATCACCTGAGTATTTGTCGCTCCGCGATCTCGGGCCTCTCGCATTCTTGAGACGATAAAGACTTCATAGTCCATCGATAATCCAAAGAGCACCGCAAATAGGAAAATAAGAACCCAGGCCTCAATTTGATCGAGCCGGTAGGTGCCCAGGATCGATGATCCAACTCCGAATCGAGATACCAACACCATCGACCCAAAAGCGACTGCGATGGAAATCAGATCAAAACCAATTGCGATGAGGGGCAAAAGTAATGACCGGAATGCCCTCACTAGCACTAGGTAAGCGATGATCATGACTAGCAGCACGATCCAGGGGAAAGAATTGAGAATGCTTTCAATCAGATCTACACCCTGAGCAGGCACTCCGCCGAGATATATTTTTGTCTCTTTGGAAAATCCCGCATTGGGAAGGTAGGTATTGCGAAGTTTGTGCACTAACTGTTGAGAGACTTCAGCGCCGAATGCATGGCGACCAATCACAAACATTCTTAGGTAGCGCCCAGAGCTGTCAACATATGAGCCTTTTTCATCTGTAGCGACGATAAAGACCTCAGGATTCTTAAGAATGGCATTAGCCAAATCAATCCGTGCCATCTTCACGGCAGGATTGGTTGCCTGATTTGATGCACCAAGGTCAATAACAATTTCGTTCGGCGCTATTAGGCCAGGACCTACGCGATCAGCAACCATGGAAAGAGCTCGGGCCGACTCTAGGTTTGTTGGGATCGTAGTCAACGAGGTTGGAGTGACTCTAAGTCCCAGAATTGATGAAGCGAATATCATCAGTACCAATAGCGAAAAGGTCAGTACCGCAACGGGTCTGCTGATGACGAATCGCGCGATCTTGGCAAAGAATCCTGTCGATAAATCTTTTCTCGCCATCAATCCTGGGAACCAGTTCGGAGTGACTCCGCCTCTGCCGATGAATGAGAGCAGGGCCGGTTGAAGAGTGAGTGCAGCGATTATTGAAACCACAGGCACTACAAGTCCTGCTGCTCCAAGGGATTGGACATAGGGGATTGGCACTAGAAGCAAGGTTGCCAGGCCAATGGCCACGCTAAGTCCTGAGAGCAAAACGGTACGTCCTGCCGTTTCCATGGTTTTGACGACGGCCTCATCTGTTAAGAGAAATTCATCGTTCATGATTTCTCTGCGGAAACGGTGGACCATAAGCAGTGAGTAATCAATGGCTAGGCCAAGACCAATGAGCTCAATGATGTTTGGAATGTAGAGAACCATCAAAATCTTTTGCGACATCAAATAAACGAGTGTCAAAGCAAACGAGATTGTGGCGGTGGCGAACAAGAATGGGATCAGAACAGCCCAGCAAGTGCCAAGAACCAGGATCAGGAGCAATAACGCAAGCAAAACGGCAAGTATCTGACCACGGTGTAGGTCGGTGCTAAGCACTGGAGTCACATCGTGATGGATTGCCGGCGGCCCGGTTACTAGCGCAATTTTCAATCCTTGGTCAGCTAGGGCGCTTCTAAGTTTCTCTGTGTATCCGGCTGCATCAGTAAGTCTGAAAGAAGTCCCGATGCTCGCGAAAACAATTCCATCAAAAACTTTCTCCTGAGCCACTTGCGCGGTGGGCAGTGACGAAGCGGCAGTGGCAATTTTTGTTTTGTACTCCTCGATCTTGGCCGGAGTCGCATTTTTGAATTTCAAAAGAACTGTAAAAGTGCCTTCAATATTTTCATTGAAGTGGGCGCCCAGGATTTCATCGGCTTTTGCCGAGTCACTGCCAGGGATGGCCAGCGAAGTCGTGAGGTATTGGTTCAAGTTGGCTGCGGCAAAGAATCCAATGACTACTAGCGCGATCCAAACTAGAACGATGGCGAGTCGATTGCGAACCATCGCTCGCGTCCATCTCTCCAGCACCCTGACAGTGTATTGAGGTATCGAGGTATTGAGGTTAGTTCGATAAACCGTTTAGACTTCCGAGTTCCGGTAGAAGGAGGTCATGATGATTGATCCAGTAGTTGATCTTTCATGGCTTCAAAAGCATCGGCCTGAAGTAGTGCTCGTGGATGTCCGTTGGTATCTCGATGGACGATCAGGGCGCGAGGCTTTCGAAACCGGACATATCCCTGGTGCAGTTTTTGTCGATCTTGATCGTCATCTCGCTGGACCTGCTAGCCCAGTGGCGGGTCGCCATCCGTTGCCTGATCCTGCAGTCTTCGCCGACGGTATGTCACAACTTGGAATTACAAACGCTCAGATGGTTATCGCCTATGACGATGCTGGTGGGGTTATTGCAGCACGTCTGGTGTGGCTGCTCCGCGCTATCGGTCAGGATGCCGCACTTTTAGATGGTGGATTGCAGATTTATTCGCAACCACTTGAATCAGGATCTAACACTCCAACGCCCGCGAATTTTGAACCCCAGCCATGGCCATTAGAACGGATCGCCGATATCGAGGAGGCCTCAAACAGAGCCAACATTGTCATTGATGCACGAGATCGAGTCCGTTATGAAGGCGCCCAAGAATCAATCGATCCACGCCCAGGACACATTCCAGGAGCCCGGAGCCTGCCGTGTCGAGAGAACTTGAAAGCCGATGGCACCTTCTTGCCAGTCGAAGAAATCCGTCAGCGATTCATCATGGCCGGGATCAAAGATGGCAACGAAGTTATTTCTTCTTGCGGTTCTGGAGTTACTGCTTGCCATAACTTGCTTGCTATTGAATTTGCTGGACTTGGCAAAGGTCGGCTCTATCCGGGGTCCTGGTCTCAATACAGTCAAGATCCAACTCGTTCGATTGCTACGGGTCCGTTGCCCTAACCAAGTATCGGCAGTAGTACTGGGATCCTCTGTTTAACAAATTTGAGTGGGTCCAGATACCCAGTTGAGTTTCTAACTCCCCAGTGAAGACAAGTGGCGATGGAGCAATGGCTCCAGTTTTTTGTAACTGTTCCAACCTTGGAACCCAACTTCACCTTGTCGCCGACCGTTAACTCTGAGACCAATGGCTGGTAGGTACTGACAAGCCCAGCTCCGTGGTCAAGGACCAGGGTCGGGATTCGAGCGACTAGGCCGTTAAATAAGACGACCCCAAGAGCTGGAGCGCTGATTTCTTCGCCCAGCCTGACTTGGAGGTCCACGCCTCGGTGCCCACTGCCATATTGGGTTAGTGGTGCCTGAAATCCTCGGGTCAGGGCCGCTGGTCCGCTCGTTGTTGGCCAGTGCCAGGGCGCTGCGGCACTGGCGGCACTGGCAGGGCTGGCAGGGCTGGCCAAGGTCAGAATCAGGGCAAAAACTGGACCGGTTAGGCGTAAAACTTGGGTATTTGGGTGGCGTGAGGGCATTTGGCCACCATGGCTGAGCCTTGGTTCACTTGGGGGTCGAGTGCTTGGCGTGGTGGATAACCCCTGGGTGTGGATAGGGCCGTTACTCAGGTATCCTTTTCTTTAGCGTCAGGGGAAACTCTGGCGACTTCGCACGCCCCGCCTAATTAAGGCAGAACTTCTCGGTCCCGCTCGCGGGTTCTCGTTCGTGGGGCGTCAGGGGCTAAACCATCCGGTTGAGCTGCTAACCGAGTGCGCCGTAGGGCGCGGAAGGAGTGTTCGACCATGGCGGTCGTCACGATGCGAGAGCTGCTAGACAGCGGAGTCCACTTCGGACACCAAACTCGCCGCTGGAACCCAAAGATGAAGCGTTTCATTTTCACTGAGCGCAATGGCATCTACATCATCGACATTCAACAGTCACTCACTTACATCGACAAGGCATACGAGTTCATCAGAGAGACGGTCGCCCACGGCGGCACGGTGCTCTTCGTTGGAACCAAGAAGCAAGCGCAGGAGCCAATCGCATCACAGGCCACTCGCGTCGGCATGCCATATGTAACTGAGCGTTGGCTTGGTGGCATGCTCACCAACTTCAACACTATCTCCAAGCGTATTTCTCGACTCAAAGAGCTCGAAGCTTTGGAAGAAGAGAACGACCAAATGCTTACGAAGAAGGAATTGCTTATTCTTCGACGTGAGCGCGAGAAGCTTTCACGCATCCTTAGCGGCATGCGCGACATGACCAAGATCCCTAGTGCGATCTGGGTAGTGGACACCAAGAAAGAAGTTATTGCAGTTGCCGAAGCCCACAAGCTGGGAATTCCAGTTGTCGCGATCTTGGACACCAACTGCGATCCAGACGAGGTCGATTACAAGATTCCTGGTAACGACGATGCAATCCGTTCAGTAACCCTGCTTACTCGCGTAATTGCGGATGCAGTTGCTGAAGGGCTACGTCAGCGCTCAGCCAAGGCTCAAGGCGCAGTTGCTGTTGAGCCAGGTGCCGGAGAACCGCTTGCCGAGTGGGAAGCAGAACTTCTTGGTGGACAGATGGAACCTGTTATGGCTGAAGTGGATGCTGAGGCGCCCCTAGACGCTGAAGTTCCCGCCGTCGTCGAAGAACAAGTAGAAGGAATCTGATCTATGGCGAATTACACCGCCGCCGATGTAAAGAAACTCCGTGAACTCACCGCTGCAGGCATGCTCGATTGCAAAAATGCTCTCGTAGAAGCCGATGGTGACTTCGATAAGGCAGTTGAAATCATTCGCGTTAAGGGACAGAAGGGTGTTACCAAGCGCGAAGGACGTTCTGCCCAAAACGGGTTAGTCGCAGGCAAAGCAGAAGGCAATCTTGGAGTTCTTCTTGAACTCAACTGTGAGACAGATTTCGTTGCCAAGGGTGAGCGTTTTCGTGCCCTGGCTGATGAGATCCTCACGACTTTGGTTGAGTCCAAGATCGGTGATCTCGATACGTTCCTTTCTTCGGCTTACGCCGCAGGCAAGACCGTCACGGATCACATCAACGAGGGCAATGCGATGCTCGGTGAGAAGATCGAGCTTCGTCGGATCATCGTTGTCGATGGTTCGCCAGCTGCGGTCTATCTTCACCGCACCAGCCCAGACCTACCTCCACAGGTAGGCGTGCTGGTTCAGTTGACGAATGAGGCAGGCAAGATCGCTAGCGATATCGCTCAGCACATTGCCGCCTTCTCGCCACAGTTTGTCTCCAAAGAAGATGTGCCAGCCGAGACCATCGAGTCAGAGCGCCACATCGCTGAAGAGACCGCTCGCAACGAAGGCAAACCAGAGGCCGCCCTCAGCAAGATCGTCGATGGTCGAGTCGTTGGATTTATTAAAGAGGTAACTCTTCTCGAACAGGCGTTCGCCAAAGATAATAAGAAGACTGTGAAACAGATTCTTAGCGAAGCCGGTACCGAGGTAAAGACCTTTGCACGCTTCCGAGTTGGTCAGGCTTAATTAGATGACCGCCTCTCGTCGCCCTTACCGGAGAGTCCTATTAAAACTCTCCGGTGAGGTGTTCGGCGGAGCAAAGGGTCTAGGCGTTGACCCTGATGTTGTTCAAGTATTGGCCAGACAAATCGCTGAAGCTGTTCGAGCTGGTGCCCAAGTTGCTGTGGTGACTGGTGGTGGCAACTATTTCCGTGGAGCCGAGTTATCGCAACGCGGAATGGAACGTGCCAGAGCTGACTACATGGGCATGCTCGGAACGGTAATGAACTGTCTGGCGCTTCAAGACTTTCTAGAAAAAGAAGGTATTGATACTCGCGTTCAAACTGCCATCACAATGGGCCAAGTTGCCGAGCCTTACATTCCTCGTCGAGCAATCCGTCACCTGGAAAAAGGCCGAGTAGTGATCTTTGGTGCTGGGGCTGGAATGCCTTACTTCACCACCGACACAGTCGCAGCCCAACGAGCTCTTGAAATTGATTGCGAAGCGCTCTTGCTGGCCAAGAACGGTGTTGATGGCGTCTATACGGCCGACCCGCGTAAGGACCCAACTGCAACGATGTATGAAGAGATCTCCTACGGCGAAGTTCTTACCAAGGGATTAGCAGTTGCAGATGCGGCAGCTTTCAGCCTCTGCCAAGAAAACGACTTGCCGATAATTGTTTTCAACTTGCTTGAAGATGGAAACATCGGACGAGCAATCCGTGGTGAAAAAATTGGAACTCTCGTCGCTTAACTAAGCGATTTGCCCGTTGAGAGTAAATGTCAGGAACGGAGAAGCGATGATAAGCGATACGCTCAAAGAAGCGTTGGCCAAGATGGACAAAGCAGTTGAGGTTGCTAAAGAAGACTTCGCAGCTATTCGAACTGGCCGGGCACATCCAGGAATGTTCGGCAAGATTGTTGTCGATTACTACGGTGCCCCAACTCCGCTTAACCAAGTAGCTTCTTTTCAGATCCCAGAACCTCGCTCGGTGATTTTGACACCCTTCGATAAATCCGCGATGGCCGCAATTGAAAAGGCTCTGCGTGATTCGGACCTTGGCGTGAATCCAAGTAACGACGGGGCCATAATCAGAATCAACTTGCCTTCTCTGACCGAAGAACGTCGCAAGGAATACATCAAGGTCGCTCACCACAAAGCCGAAGAAGCTCGGGTTTCAATCCGCAACATTCGTCGGCATGCAAAAGAGTCGCTAGATAAACTTTCAAAGGCCGGCGGTGTTGGCGAAGATGAAATCTCGCGCGCTGAGAAAGATTTGGACAAACTCACTTCGGAGCACATAGACAAGATCGACGAGACGCTCAAGCATAAAGAGGTAGAACTCCTCGAGGTCTAGAGGGTTCTAATCAACTGTGCCAGAGAATAAATCGCTCGCTGCCAGGGCTGGGCGCAATGTGCCCGTAGCAACGGCGATTGGGGCTGGATTAGTTGCTCTGGTTGTTGCCACACTGTCTTTTGATCGCGTTTTTTTTGCAATCCTCGTCTCAGCCGTAATGATTCCCTCTGTTTACGAGTTCACCCGAGCTTGCATTGCCATCGAT
>Ga0315270_10000694_pt1 | contig 18116 bp, 17 predicted proteins | sample C1_bottom_MG_FD_204932 | JGI IMG/M metagenome (GOLD analysis project Ga0315270, IMG submission 204932) | Sediment microbial communities from Yellowstone Lake, YNP, Wyoming, USA - C1_bottom | ecosystem: Environmental > Aquatic > Freshwater > Lake > Sediment | place: USA: Wyoming | collected...
TCGAGCGCGCGGCCCTGCGAAAACTCGCGCAGCTTGACTGGTCTGCGGTTCTCGATGACCTGAAGGTACCGCCAGGGAACAGTCTCGAAGCACTCAAGGACGATCGCAAGGGCCAGCACAGCATCCGCATCAATGTTCAATGGCGTCTGTGCTTTGTCTGGACGAGCGATGGAGCTACTGAAGTCGAAATCGTCGACTATCACTGAAGGAGATTTGGAATGCGCACCGTCCTCCCCATCTCGCCAGGCGAGATGCTCGAAGAAGAATTCCTAAAGCCGCTTGGCCTCACGAAGTACCGTCTGGCCAAGGATATCGGTGTTCCGCCGCAGCGCATCGGCGACATCGTCGCTGGAAAGCGCTCGGTCACGGCAGATACAGACCTTCGGCTGTGCCGCTACTTCGGCCTCAGTGACGGCTGGTGGCTGCGCGGGCAGGCAAGCTACGACACTGCACTGGCGCGAGAGGCGATGCAAGAAGAACTTGCGCGCATTCCTCGCTGCTCTCTACTTGCTGCATAACGAAGTAACGCTTGGCGCCCGAAATCTACGGCCTAACACTTCAGACGACTACTCCGCCACCCAATCGCCCGACTTGCCGCCATGCTTTTCGAGCAGACGGATCTGGCTCATCACCATGCCGCGATCGACGGCCTTGCACATGTCGTAGACAGTGAGCAGGCCGATCTGCACGGCCGTCAAGGCTTCCATTTCGACGCCGGTCTGGCCCAGGGTTTCAGCCTGCACCGTGCAGTGCACGCGATTCATGCTCGCGTCGATCTCAAAGTCGGCCGCCACGCGCGTCAGCGGCAGCGGGTGGCACAGCGGGATCAGATCCGAGGTGCGCTTGGCCGCCTGGATGGCGGCGATGCGCGCGATGCCGATCACATCGCCCTTCTTGGCGCTGCCGCTGCTGATCAGTTGCAGCGTCGCTGGCTGCATTTCTATATAACCGGTGGCGCGCGCAATGCGGTGCGTCACGGCCTTGGGCGACACGTCGACCATATGGGCCTGGCCTTGGGCGTCAAAGTGGGTCAATGGTGATGAGCTCATGGCAGCAACAATCGGGAAACCTGGGGAGTGCCATCATAGCGAGGGCAATGAACCAAAATGACCGCACTACTCTCTATGCTTGAGGCCCTGCCAAAGAAAGTTCTTGATGTCCGTGATTCGCTGTCTCGCACCGCTCCAAAAATTCAGCCGCAAGCTTGCCAACAGGCATGTGCTGGTGAGCGCCGCCGCGATGCTGTTGTGGCCCGGCGCGGGATTCATTGAGCCGGCCCAGGCGCAAGTCAATCTGCCCAGCCTGGGCGACGCGGTGTCCGAGGGGTTGGCGGTGGGCGGCGAGCGGCGCCTGGGCGACCAGGTGATGCGCGAGATCCGTGTCGACCCCGACTACATCGACGACCCTTTGCTGCTGGAATATGTGCAAGGTCTGTGGCGCCCGCTGTTGGCCGCGGCTCGCCACAACGGCAATATCGGCCCCGAAACCGACGAGCGTTTCGCCTGGGAAGTCTTCCTGGTGCGCGACCGCAATGTGAATGCCTTTGCCTTGCCCGGCGGTTTCGTCGGCCTGCATCTGGGCTTGATTGCGATCACCGCCAGCCGCGACGAACTGGCCTCGGTGATGGCGCACGAGTTGTCTCACGTCACGCAGCGCCACGTTGCGCGACGCATCGCCAGCGATTCACATCAATCAATGCTGGCCATGGCAGGCATGGTGCTCGGTCTGCTGGCAGCCGCGCGCAGCAGCAACGTCAATGCCGCCAATGCCGTGTTGATGGGCTCGCAGGCCGCCGCCATACAGGGCTCTCTGAACTTCTCGCGCGACATGGAACGCGAGGCCGATCGCGTCGGCTACGGACTGCTGACAAGCGCGGGCTTTGCGACTTCGGGCATGGCCAGCATGTTCGACAAGCTCGAGCAGGCCTACAACCTGAGCGACAGCGGGAGCTACCCCTATCTGCGCACCCATCCGATGACCAGCGAACGCATCGGCGACACACGCATGCGCCTGACCATGACGCCATCGCTGCCGCCCGCAAGTCCCTTGGAACATGCGCTGATGCAGGCGCGCGCCAAGGTCTTGATGGATCCCCGCGCCGAGGCATGGCAGCAACTGCAAAGCCTGGATGCGGGCGTGCGTCAGGACGGTATTCCCGAGCAGATCGGCGCGCTTTATGCCAGCGCCTTGGCATCGACCAAGCTGCGCAACTGGCCGCGCGCCGAAACTGCCTTGAACAAGGCACAGACGCTGGCCACCTTGATCAGCGGCGAGCCGCGCGTGCATCGCGCATTGAGCCTGCTGCGTGCCGAGTTGGCGCAAGCGCGTGGCGAGTTGAAGCCAGGCCAGCAGGCCTTGGTCCCGCTGGCTGCCGATCGCTCGCGGCCGGTGCTGCTGCAACGCGCGCAACTCGCCTTGTTGGCCAGCGACCCCGGCGCGCTGCAACAAAGTGCCGAAGATCTGCAAACCTGGGTCGCGCTCAACCCGAAGGACGAACTGGCATGGATGGCGCTCGGCCAGCTATGGGAGCGCCTCGGCCAGCCCTTGCGTTCGGTGCGGGCGCAGGCCGAGTCGCGCGTCGCGCTGGGCGATCTGGTCGGAGCGATAGACCGGCTGCGTTCGGGCATACGCCTTTCGCGCGGCCGCGACGCCGATCAGGTGGAAGCCGCTGTGCTGGAATCGCGCTTGCGTACCCTTCAGGCAATCCGTCGCCAGGAACTGCAGGACCTGAACCCGCGCCGCGAAGTGCCGCAGGGCGCCGACGAGCCCAATCCAAGGTGATGGCAGGCTGGGCCTCGATCCCCACGTGAGCGGGGACTGAAAGTCAGACCGTCGGCGGAAACAAGCGCTCCACGACTGCGTCGATTGCCATGCCGCACAAGCTGTAGATCAATGAGCCGATCAGCGCCGCGCCAAATCCGGTGACAGAAAAGCCATCAAGCACATAGGCCGCGGCCCAAAACATCAGTGCGTTGATGACAAACAGGAACAGGCCCAGCGTGATCACCGTCACCGGCAGAGTCAGCAGCACCAGAATCGGCCGCAACAAAGTATTGAGCAAGCCCAGGATCAGCGCCGCGACCAAAGCCGCGCCAAAACTGGAAACATGCACGCCCGAGTACAAGTTCGCCACCAACAGGAGAGCGGCTGCAAGCAGCAACCAGCGGATCATGATCTTCATGCGCACAGCATACAACCGCGCGCGACCTGCCGCGCAGGCGCGTCAGGATCAAATACTTTCATGAAACGCAGACACTCAAAACTCCAGCTGCGACAGCGCCAATTTCCCCTGGGGCGCTCCCAAGTGATGTAGCGCCGCGACAAACAAGGGTAAACAATGCCACATTGCGTGCAAGATATGCAAATCTTCTCCTGCGTAAGCCTTCTCAACACCATAGGCGCGCAGTATCATTGCCGGCGCAGGGTGCATGTGAGAAATGAAGGCTTATGCGGCCTTCACCCGGCCCGGCACATCAACTAACTTTTGATGGAGAGAATCCAAATGGCAACTGCGAAGAAGGCCGCGCCCGCGAAAAAAGCGGCGCCGGCGAAAAAGGCGGCTCCGGCCAAGAAGGCGGCAGCAAAGAAAGTAGCACCGGCCAAGAAGGCGGCTCCTGCAAAGAAGGCGGCTCCTGCAAAGAAGGTCGCTGTGAAGAAGGTCGCTGCGAAGAAAGCTCCTGCAAAGAAGCGCACTCCCAATGCAGCCTTCATGAAGGCCATGACTCCGAGCGCGGCTCTGGCCGCCATCGTTGGCAGCGCACCGCTGCCGCGTACGGACGTGACCAAGAAGATCTGGGAATACATCAAGAAGAACAAGCTGCAAGATGCAGTGCAAAGACGTGTCATCGTCGCCGACGCAAAGATGAAGGAAATCTTTGGCAAGGCTCGGGCCGACATGTTCGAAATGACCAAGCTGATCAACAACCACCTCAAGTGATTTGTTGTTGAAGCACGCAAGTGTTTGAAAAGGCCCGGTACCCCCGGGCCTTTCTTATTGGCGCGGCAACCGCGCTCAGTCAGTCGAGGCCGGAGCAGTCCCGCTGCGCGGGCCAGGTCCAGCCCCTTTCTCTCAGTCAGTCGAGGCCGGAGCAGCCTCGCTGCGCGAGCCAGGTCCAGCCCCGAGATTTAGTAATGGTTTCAGATAGCGCCCGGTATGGCTGCCATCGAACGCGGCCAACGCTTCGGGCGTTCCCGCCAGCAACAGCTGGCCCCCGCCGGCGCCGCCTTCCGGGCCCATGTCGATCACCCAGTCGGCGGTTTTGATCACGTCGAGGTTGTGCTCGATCACGACAATCGTGTTGCCCGCGTCGCGCAATTGGTGCAAGACCTTGAGCAGCAGCGCGATGTCGGCAAAGTGCAAACCCGTGGTGGGTTCATCCAGGATGTAAAGCGTGCGGCCGGTGTCGCGCTTCGAGAGCTCGAGCGCCAGCTTGACGCGTTGCGCTTCGCCGCCCGACAGCGTGGTGGCGCTTTGTCCCAGCTTCACATAACCCAGGCCCACGTCGAGCAGGGTCTGCAGCTTGCGCGCCAAGGCGGGCACCGCGCTGAAGAAACCGTGCGCATCTTCCACCGTCATGCCGAGCACCTGGGTGATGCTGCTTCCCTTGTAGAGGACCTCGAGCGTCTCGCGGTTGTAGCGCTTGCCGTGGCAGACATCGCAGGGCACATAGACATCGGGCAGAAAGTGCATCTCGACCTTCAGCACGCCGTCGCCCTGGCAGGCCTCGCAGCGTCCGCCCGCCACATTGAAGCTGAAGCGCCCCGGCCCGTAGCCGCGTTCTTTGGCGGTGTTCATCTCGGCAAACAACTCGCGTATCGGCGTGAACAGTCCCGTGTAAGTGGCCGGGTTGCTGCGCGGCGTGCGACCTATCGGCGACTGATCGACGTTGATGACCTTGTCGAACGCGTCCAGGCCTTCGATGCAGTCGTGCGGCGCCGGATCCTGATGGCTTTGATAGATCTTGCGCGCCACCGCCGCATACAAGGTGTCGTTCACCAGCGTCGATTTGCCCGAACCCGAAACGCCGGTCACGCAGGTGAGCAGACCCACCGGAATGTCGACCGTCACACCCTTCAGATTGTTGCCGGTGGCGTTCACGATGGTGAGCTGCTGCGGCTCAGCCATGTCGGCCAAGCGACGGCGCCGCGCCGGCAGAGGGATGCTGATGCGTCGCGACAAATACTGGCCGGTCAGCGAATCGGGATGATCGGCCACTTGCTGCGGCGTGCCCTGGGCAATCACGCGCCCGCCATGCACGCCCGCGCCGGGGCCGAGGTCCAGCACATAGTCTGCGGCCCAAATCGCCTCTTCGTCATGCTCGACCACCAGCACGCTATTGCCGATGTCGCGCAAATGGCGCAGCGTAGCGATCAAGCGGCCGTTGTCGCGCTGATGCAGGCCGATGCTCGGCTCGTCGAGCACATACATCACGCCGGTCAGGCCAGAGCCGATTTGCGAGGCGAGACGGATGCGCTGCGATTCGCCGCCCGACAGCGTATCGGCGCTGCGGTCCAGGCTCAGATAACTCAAGCCCACATCGTTCAGGAACTTCAAACGCGAGCTGATTTCGCGCACGATCCGGTCGGCGATCTCGGCCTTGTTGCCCTTGAGCTTGAGCGTTTCGAAATACGCTTGCGCTTCGTGCAGGGTGGCGTGCTCGACCTCGTAAATCGGCTTGCCGAACTCACCCGGCGCGCCAAGGGCGGGCTGCAGCAAGACGTTGCGCGCCTCAAGGCGCAAGCGTGTTCCTTCGCACTGAGGACAAGGCCTGGGTGCTTGGTAGCGCGCCAGGTCTTCGCGCACGGCCGGTGAATCGGTCTCTCTGAAGCGGCGCTCCAGCGTGGGCAAGATGCCCTCGAACGGGTGCGCGCGCTTCACGCGGCGCTTGGCGCCGGATTTGCTCTCGGCCTGATAGACGAATTCGATTTCTTCCAGGCCCGACCCCGACAGCAAGACCTGGCGCGCTTGTTCGGGCAGGTCCTCAAACGGCAGCTCGATGTCGAAGCCATAGTGCTTAGCCACCGACTCGAGCATCGAGAAGGTATAGCTGTTGCGACGGTCCCAACCCTTGACCGCGCCGCTGGCCAGGCTCAGCGTCGGAAAGGCCACGACGCGATCCGGATCGAAGGCCGTGACATGGCCCAGACCTTCGCACGCCGGGCAAGCGCCCATCGGCGAGTTGAATGAAAACAGGCGCGGCTCGAGTTCGGCCAGCGAGTAGCTGCACACCGGGCACGAGAACTTGCTGGAGAACAATTGCTCGGTGCCCGAGTCCATGTCCAGCGCCAGCGCGCGGCCCTCGGCCAGCCGCATCGCGGCCTCGAAGCTTTCGGCCAAGCGCTGGCGCAGGCTGTCGGCGTTTTCGCGCTTGACCTTGATGCGGTCCACCACCACGTCGATGTCGTGCTTTTCGGTCTTCTTGAGCTCGGGCAGATCGCTCGCCTCGACGGTCTCTCCATCGATGCGGAAACGCACATAGCCCTGCGCCTGCATCTGCGCCAGCAGGTCGGCGAACTCGCCCTTGCGCTCGCGCGCCACTGGCGCGAGCAGCATCAGCTTGGTGTCTTCAGGCAGCGCCAGCACGGCATCGACCATCTGGCTCACGCTCTGCGCTTCGAGCGGCAATTGATGCTCGGGGCAGAACGGCGTGCCGGCGCGCGCATAGAGCAAGCGCAGGTAATCATGGATCTCGGTCACCGTGCCGACTGTCGAGCGCGGGTTGTGGCTGGTGGCTTTCTGCTCGATCGAAATCGCTGGCGACAAGCCTTCAATCACATCGACATCGGGCTTGTCCATCAGCTGCAGGAACTGCCGCGCATACGCCGACAGGCTTTCGACATAGCGCCGCTGGCCTTCGGCGTACAGCGTGTCAAAGGCCAGACTCGACTTGCCCGAGCCGCTCAAGCCGGTGATCACCACCAGCTGGTTGCGCGGCAGATCGACGTCTATGTTCTTGAGGTTGTGGGTGCGCGCGCCACGCACGCGTATCGCCGGCGTCTCTGCGGCAATGCGCGATGCCGCGGGGCGGGAAGAATCGAAATCGGGCATAGGGGGCCAAGGGCAAGAGAACCGGCAATCATAGGCTGATCACTCCTCTTGCTCGACCGAGCCCGCTCTGGCACAACATGAACGGGCCGAATCAGCGGTGCCCAGCGTGCAATGGTTCAAGTGCGGGCTGGCAGCTCCAGTCGGCCGGCCAAGCCCGGTTTTCCAGGGCCTGTCAGCCCAATCGAACCGGCAATCCATGCATGCGCCATGCGGCCATGCCACCTGCCAGATTGCTGACCTTGGTATGCCCATGGTGCTGCAAATACATCATCGCCTGCATGCTGCGCCGGCCGTGCGCGCAGGCCATGATCAGTTCGCCATTGCGTGGCAACTCGAAGTGGCGGCGCTCGAACTCGCTGAGCGGCATCACGACCACATTGGGCGCATCGTAGGCGGCCTGAGCGACTTCGCTGCGCTCACGCACATCGATCAACCAAGTCGACTCTTGCTTGAGCCGCTCGAGCGCGTTGGGAGGGTCAAGCTGGAGCAGTCCGTGCGTCATGGTTCAGTCTCTGGCATATATCACCGTTTGATGATGCTTATTTTAGATCAAGCTTGATTTCCATGCTCCAGTCTGGTCTATTCTTGGCGTTCGGTGCCCACCATGCAGCAGCAGCTCCTCCCCCCCGACCACAGTGCGCGTCTTGCCTTGCACGACGAAGTGCACGCGCGACCGTCGGCTCGTATCCAGACGCCGGCCCGCGTCGTCTACGTGGCGGTGCTCAACGAAGGCGTGACACGCGAACAGGAAGCGCAACACCTGCGGCAGTTGCCGGGTCAGCAGGATCTGGACTCGCACACCTTGCGCGACAACTTCGTGCGCCTGCAACTGCCGGGCTACACGCTCAAATGGGAGCGTCACAGCGAGTTCTCGCGCTACTCGATCGTCCAGGAACTCGAAGCTGGCGACACGGGCAGCACCGATCTCGCGACCGCGTTGCGTGTGGTGCCCGAATGGCTGCGCACGCTGCCCGGTCGCACCATCGCCGCCATCGAACTGCTGATGCTGCATGCCGACATCAGCCAGGCCAAGGTCTTGCTGGAAAAGGAGCAGTCGCGCTTTGGCGGCGCCACCGTGCTGGCCTCGATGCTGGGTGGCGGTCACTCCTGCGTGATGACCGATTTCAAGATCGGCAGCGATGGCTTCGAGCGCATGCTGGTGCTGGTGCCCGCCGACATCTCGGACACGCGCGCCGGACGCATCTCGCAGCGCCTGCTCGAACTCGAGACCTACCGGCTGATGGCGCTCAAAGGCCTGCCGGTAGCCAAGAGCCTGGCCCCGCTGCTAGCCGAATGCGAGCAAGGGCTGGCCGATATCACGGCCAAGCTCGACGACGCCGGTGCGGCCGAGCAGGCGCTGTTGACCCAGCTCATCGGCTTGGCGGCGCGCGTCGAGAGCGCCACCGCCGCGCACAGCTACCGCTTCTCGGCAACGCAAGCCTATGACGCTATCGTGCGCCAGCGCATTGCCGAGCTGCGCGAGCTGCCGATTCCGGGCACGCAAACGCTGGGCGAATTCATGCAGCGCCGCCTGTCGCCCGCGATGGCCACGGTGGCGGCGAGCGCGCAACGGCTGGGCGCGCTCTCGCAACGTATCGAGCGCACCAGTGGGCTGCTACGCACCCGTGTCGACATCGCCACCGAGGCGCAAAACCAGCAGTTGCTCGCGCAGCTGACGCGCGGCCAGGCCTTGCAACTGCAGTTGCAAGGCACGGTCGAGGGTTTGTCGATTGCGGCCATTTCCTACTATGTGGTGAGTTTGCTGCTGTACTTGGCCAAGGCCGGCAAGGCAGCCGGCATGCCGCTCAATCCGGAGCTGGCCGCGGGCGCGATGATTCCGCTCGTGCTGTGGGGCGTCTGGCGCACCGTGCGTCGCATCCACGCCAAGCTGCAACTGGGCGGCTGAGTTTCGGCAACATTTCTGGAGAAGTTCTTGGACTTGAATGCACTGCAAGCGACCTTGCGCCAATTTGCCGACGATCGCGACTGGCATCAATTTCACACACCCAAGAACCTGGCGACCGCCTTGATGGTCGAGGCCGCCGAGCTGGCCGAAATCTTTCAGTGGATGACGCCCGAGCAATCACTGAACGCGCACCGCGACCCGGCCCAGCACGAACATATCTCGGACGAACTCGCCGATGTGCTGCTCTACCTGCTGCAGATCGCCGACAAGACCGGCATCGATCTGAACCGGGCGGTGAGCCGCAAGCTGGTCAAGAACGCAGAGAAGCATCCGGCGCGGCGACCCGCATCCCCGTGACTACCCGCTAGGCACGGCGCTCAAGTCGTGGGCAAATGGATCGTCTATCCGAACGAGGGCCACGGCTGGTGGGAGCTGGAGACCAACGTCGACTTCTGGACTCGCGTCGAGAAGTTTCTTGACCAGCACATAGGACAAGGCGCGATCAAGCTTCCATGACCAGGGTCAAGTGGCCCTGGATCGCGCTCTGGTCGGCAGCGACGCATCGCGCTAGCCTGCGTAAGCCTATTCAATCTAGGAAGATCGCCATGTCGATTGTCGAACCCTCTGCCTTGGCCCTGCAACGCCTCTACCACTGGGAAGGCGACAAGCCGCAGACCGTGACCTTGATCCAGCCGATGGGCGGCGGCGCGACCAAGGAATTCACGCGCGCCGAGGTGGTAGATCAGGTGCGGCGCATGGCCGCGCACTTGCAAGCGATGGGGCGCGAACAGGGCTGGGAGCCCGGCGCACGCGTGGCCATCCTGTCCAAGAACTGTGCCTGGTGGCTGCTGAGCGATCTGGCCATCTGGATGGCGGGCTATGTGTCGGTGCCGCTCTATCCGACGCTGGCGCAAGAGACGATTGCGCAAATCCTGAAGCACAGCGAGGCCAGGGCCTGCTTTGTCGGCAAGCTCGATGGCTGGGAAGGCATGAAGCCCGGCGTGCCGGTCGATTTGCCTTGCATTGCCTACCCGGTCTCGCCGGCTGACGCGATTGCCGGCTATGAAGGATGGGACGCGATCTGTTCGCGCACGCCACCATTGCAGGACCATCCGGTGCGCGAGGGCAAAGACCTGGCCACGCTGATCTACACCTCGGGCACCACCGGCATGCCCAAAGGCGTGATGCACAGCTTCGACAATTTCGCCTGGGCCATCAACACCGCCATCAAGCGCGTCCCCATGGGCCCCGACGACCGCATGCTGTCCTATCTGCCGCTGGCCCATGTGGTCGAGCGCATGCTGGTCGAGCATGGCTGGCTGTGCAGCGGCATGCGCCTGTTCTTTGCCGAATCACTGGAGACTTTTGCGGCTGACCTGCAGCGCGCCAGGCCGACGATCTTCTTCTCGGTGCCAAGACTGTGGGTCAAGTTCCAGCAGGGTGTGCACGCCAAGCTGCCCCCAGCCAAGTTGCAGCGCCTGCTGTCGATTCCCCTCATTGGCGGGCTGGTGCGACGCAAGATTCTCAAGGCGCTGGGCCTCGACCAATGCATCATGGCCTTCGGTGGCGCCGCACCGATGCCGCTGGCGCTGCTCGAATGGTATGCAAAGCTGGGGCTGCCGATCAACGAGGGCTACGGCATGACCGAGAATCTCGCCGCGTCGCATCTGACGATTCCCGGTCAGAACCAGCGCGGCACCGTCGGCCCGCCTTATGACGGCGTGCAAGCGCGCATAGACCCGAGCAACGACGAGCTGCAAATGCGCAACCCGGCCTTGATGCTGGGCTATTTCAAGGAACCTGAATTGAGCGCCCAAGCCTTCACCGAAGACGGCTGGCTGCGCACCGGCGACAAGGCCACGATGGACGCCCATGGCTGCGTGCGCATCACCGGTCGCGTGAAGGACCTGTTCAAGACCAGCAAAGGCAAATACGTGGCGCCCGCGCCGATCGAAGACCGCTTGATGCTGCACTCGGCGGTCGAGGCCTGCGTGGTGACCGGCGCCAACCTGGGCCAGCCGCTGGGCTTGGTGCTGATGTCGGCCGAGTCGGTTCAACTTGCCAGAGACGCTGGCGAGCGCGACCGGCTGAGCGCCGAATTTGCTCAGCAGCTGGACAGCATCAACGCACGCCTGGACCCGCACGAGCAGCTCGCCTGCCTGGTGCTGCTCAAGACCCCATGGACGGTGGACAACGACTTGATCACGCCCACTTTCAAGGTCAAGCGCAACAGCATCGAAACGCTATTCGCGCCGCGTTACGCGAGTTGGGAAGAGATGAAGGTCAAAGTGATCTGGGGCGACTGAGGCGCTGGCCACCAGCGCAGGGCCAGCCCTTGATGCTGGCGTCTGCCCTGCGGCACAGCGATGACGCTGCCAAACCTCAGTCCACTTTCGCGCCGGATGCTTTCACGACCTGCGCCCATTTCTTGCTCTCACGCGCAATCATCGCGGTGAACTCGGCGCTGGTGTTGCCGCTCGGAATCGCACCTTGCGACAGCAGGCGTTCCTTGATGGCTGGTGAATTCAAGGCCTTGGCCACTTCCTGCTGGATGCGCTGCACGACATCGGGTGGGGTGCCCGCGGGCGCGAGCAGACCGAACCACGAGCTGGCCTCGTAGCCTTTCAGGGTCGGGCCGCCGACCTCTTCAACCGTCGGCACATCGGGCAAGGCCTCGCTGCGCTTGGCCGAAGTCACCGCCAGCGCCTTGAGCTTGCCGGCCTTGATGTGCGGCATCGACGACGGCAGGTTGTCGAACATCAGGTCGGTGTTGCCGCCCATCAAGTCCATCAGCGCCGGACCCGACCCTCGGTAGGGCAGGTGCAGCATGAAGGTGCCGGTCATGCTCTTGAACAGCTCGCCAGCCAGATGTATTGAGGTGCCATTGCCGCTGGACGCCATGTTCAGCTTGCCGGGATGGGCCTTGGCATAGCGGATCAGATCGGCCACGTTGTTCACGCCGTACTGCTGCGCCTTGGCCGCATTCAGCACCAACACATTGGGCACACCGGCCACCAGCGTGACCGGCACGAAGTCCTTCACCGGGTCATAAGGCAGCTTGGCATAGAGCGACTGGTTGATGGCATGCGTTCCGACCGTCCCCATCAGCAGCGTGTAGCCGTCTCCGGCGGCCTTGGCCACCTCGGCGGCGCCCAGATTGCCGCCCGCGCCGGGGCGGTTATCGATCACAAAGGATTGCCCGAACACATGCTGCAACTCAGGCGCAAGCGCGCGCGCCAGCAGATCGGTGGTGCCACCCGTCGCAAAAGGCACGACGATATGCACGGCCCGCGTCGGCCAGGCCGTCTGCGCCCACAGACCGGTGGAGAAGGTGGCGCCAATGAAGGCGCTGGCGGCCAATACGAGAGCGTGACGGCGGTTCAAATGCTTGTGCATGGTGTCTCCTTTGCTTCGAATTCGGACAGTCTATACGCAGCCCTTGGTCGCCGTCAGCAACTGGCTTGGACGCGCCCGTCGAGTTGACAGCAGCGAGGCTCGAACCAAGGGATTCCCGCGCTCAGCGCACGAGTTGCTGGCGCAAGCGGCGCGCCGCTTCTTCGGCGTGCGCGTCGTCTATTTCGCGCATCACGCTGCCCACATCCACCGGCCCGGTCTTGCGCTCGAAGCTTCCGGTCAGCTGCGCATCGGGCAGCAGCGCGCCGCGCTCGTACAGCGCCCAGATCTCGTGGCCAAAGTCGGTGCGCAGCAAATCGGGAGCGAAGCCACCAAAGAAATTGCGCAGGTTCTCGACATCGCGCAGCAGCATGCGTTTGGCATGGTTGTTGCCCGCTGCATCAATCGCCTGCGGCAGGTCGATGATGACCGGGCCATCCGCTGCCAACAGGATGTTGAACTCGGACAGGTCGCCATGCACGACACCGGCGCACAGCATGCGCACCACTTCTCTCACCAGCGTGGCATGGTGGATGCGCGCCTCTTCGGCTGTGAACAGCACGTCGTTGAGGCGAGGCGCGGCATCACCGCTCTCATCGGTTACCAGCTCCATCAGGAGCACGCCCTCAAAGAAGTTGTAGGGCTTGGGCACGCGCACACCGGCGGCGGCGAGGCGATACAGCGCATCGACTTCGGCGCTCTGCCATGCCGCTTCGCTCGCCTCACGGCCAAAGCGCGTGCCCTTGGCCATGGCGCGCGCCTGACGTGTGTTCTTGACCTTGCGGTTTTCGGTGTAGTCGACTGCTTGGCGAAAGCTGCGCTCGGTGGCTTCTTTATATACCTTGGCGCAACGCGTTTCGTCGCCGCAGCGCACCACATAGACCATGGCCTCCTTGCCACTCATCAATTGGCGCACGACGGTATCGATCAGGCCTTCTTCGACCAGCGTTTGCAGTCTCTTTGGTGGTTTCATGGGCGCCATTCTGCCCTGCGCTCGCTCACTACCACTTAAAAGGGCACGAAGTCAGAGCTGGGCTTGCCTGAAAGGCCATGCCCGAATTGGAAGATATGGCAGCGATTCTTGCCGGCTTGCTTGGCGCGGTACATGGCCTGATCGGCATGGCGTATCAGTTGTTCCGCGCTCGATGGATCGTCCGGGTATATCGTCACGCCCAGGCTGGCGGACACTTGCAACACCGCGTCACCCACTCTCACCGGTTTAGCGGCGGCCCTCAACATGCGGTCCAGCACGGGCTTGCAATCGTCCGATCGTTCAAGATCGACGAGCACGGCGACGAACTCGTCGCCGCCGATGCGCGCCAAGGTGTCGCCTTCGCGCAGGGCGGACTTGATGCGCTGCGCAACGGCAATCAAGAGCCTGTCGCCGACCAAATGGCCATGCGCGTCGTTCACGGCCTTGAAGCCGTCCAGATCAAGGTAGACAACCGCCAGCGATTGGTGGCGCCGCTGGCTCTGCGCCATGGCCAGCTGCATCCGGTCTTCCAACAGCACGCGATTGGGCAACTGCGTCAAGGCATCGAAGTGCGCGAGGTCTCGCAACTGCTGCTCGTGCTCTTTCATCAGCTCGAACTGATGGCCAAGGGCGACCCGCGTATGCTCCAGATGGCCGGCCAGCGAACTCATTTCGCGGTATCGCTGCGGCTCTATATTGAACGAAAAGTCGCCAGCCGCGAGCCTGTCGGCCAGATTGCCCAGCTTGCGCAAAGGTCGCATCACCCGCGACTGAAACAAGGCGACGCCCAGCAGCATTGAAATCGACAGCTGCACGGCCACCGCGGCCGCATACCACCAACGTTGACGCTGCCGTGACGCGGCAGCAATGCCATCGGCCATTTCGATATGCACAGCCCCGATCCTGACCCCATCGCGCAGCACATCGCGGTCGCCAGAATACTGACGGCCCTGCGCACGCTCAGGTCGGGCCAGTTCCGCGTAAACGCCTGCTTGCGAGGATTCGCGGACTTGCACGCGCACCACATCAGGGGACTGCATGGCCGCCGCGACAATCTGATCCACCGCGGGCTTTTCCTGGCGCCACAGCACCTCGACCAAGCTGCCTGACAACATATCGAGCTTGGTCTGCACATCCTTCTGATGTGTGCGCTCGGCGCTCGGAAGCTCGACCAGCAACAACCAGATCCCGCCAACAAACAGCGCCGGCAGCGCAAGCCCCAGCACGGTGGCCATGACAAGGGTCGGGAACAGCGTCCCAGGAGGCTTGCGTTGGAGGGCAGGCGACGCCGATCGACCTTCTATAACCATCTGAGATATCTGCGGTAGTTGTTGCGACTTCACCCTGGCAACGGTAGCACCCGGCTTGCTGAATAGCAATTTGGACTGCTTTGGAGACCCGTATGGTTCTCAAAATTGCCGCCACCCACTTGACGCCACGCGAAGCCGAAGCGGAAGATGATAGCGGCGTCGGCCCAGCCGGGCATCAAACAATACTAGTGGGGAACCCATGAAGATCGCATCGATGGGCAGGCGTTCAGCTGTCAGGTGGCTGCTCGCCCTGGGCTTGAGCACGGCATTGCTGGGTGGCGCTTGGGCCGCGCCAGGCACCAAGCCGACCGAGCAGGGCAAGGGCTGGGAGTATTACCTCACCGGCACGCCGGCAGCGCTTGCGCCCGAGCCGCCCCGGACCAAGACCACGGTCTTGATGGGCGGTGGCCCCGATGTCGATGCCGCTTTCAAGTGGATGATGGCGAAGGCCGGCGGCGGCGATTTCGTCGTCATCCGCGCCAGCGGCGCCGACGGCTACAACCAGTACCTCTATGACATGGGCGGCGTCAGCTCGGTCCAGACCTTTGTCATCAAGACGCGCGGCGCGGCGAATGACCAGACGCTGGCCGACCGCGTCAGCAAGGCCTCGGCGCTGTTCATTGCCGGCGGTGATCAGTACGACTACATCAGCTTGTGGAAAAGCACCGCACTGCAGGTCGCCATCGAAACGATGATGAAAAGGAACATCCCGATTGGCGGCACCAGCGCCGGCCTGATGGTGCTCGGGCAGATCGACTTCTCGGCGGCCAACGGCACGATTTATTCGGCCGAGGCAATGAGCGACCCGTACAGCAAACGCATAACGCTGGACACCGGCTTCCTGAGCGCCGACTATTTGCAGGGCACCGTCACCGACGCGCACCTCGACACGCGCGACCGCATGGGCCGCTTGATGGCCTTCATGGCGCGCACGATCCAGGACGAATGGGTCAGCGTGGCCAATATGCGCGGCATCGGCGTCGATGTCGAAACCGCGCTGTTGGTGGACGACGGCAAGGCCAGCCTGGTCGGCACTGGCGCGGCCTATTTCCTGAAGCCCTTGATCGCACCGACGGTCTGCGAACCCAAGACACCGCTGACCTTCCGCTCGGTCGGCGTGGACAAGCTGAATCTTGGCGGCAGCTTCGATCTCCGACATTGGAGGGGAGCAAGCTTGACGGCGCAATACCACTTGTCGGTGGAAACCGGCGTGCTCACTTCCGACCAGCCAGGTGGCTCGCCGTACTGAGGTGGGTGCAGCGCTGCGCGGCCTCGCCCGGAAGGCGGCTTTGCCGATACGATGTGAGCTCTGTTCACATCGTATTGGGAGCCCCGCATGATTCTCGAACTCGCCGACATCCGCATTGCCCCTGGCCAGCAAGCCGCCTTTGACGAAGCCATCCAGCGCGGCATCCATACCGTCATCTCGCAAGCCAAAGGCTTCAAAGGCTTCAAGATCAACAAAGGCGTGGAAAGCCCCGAGCGCTACGTGCTTATGATCTTCTGGGAAACGCTGGAAGACCACACCGTGGCTTTCCGCGAAGGCCCGCTCTTTCCCCAGTGGCGCGCCATCGTCGGGCCATTTTTTGCCGGCCCACCGACGGTCGAACACTTCACGCTGCTGGCCAAGTCGGAGTGACGCACTGGCCTGCACTCTTCAACAACGGCGCGATCAAGAGAGCTACACCCGTTTGCGCGCGGCCAGTTTCGCCAGGACGTAGGTGCTGACCTCGCACCCATTCTTGGCCGCAAGGCCAAGCCATTGCAGAGCCTCGGTTCGGTTCGCGTGGATCTCGGTGCCGTACAAAGATTCGCCATACAGCACCATGAGTCCGGCGTTGCGTTGGGCGTCGACGTTGCCGAACTGGGCAGCAATCCGGTAATGCGCCAAGGCGTCGGAATAGCGATGCTCTGAGGCCGCGTCGAGGGCTGCCTCCACTTCGCTTTCACCGGCAGCGCATGCGGGCAGTACGGCAGCAGTCGAGATGACCACCGTAATAACGCATTTGATAAGGCATCTCATGTTTGTCTTGTCCCTGAAGAGAGTTGAAATGATCAGCGCGAGAGATCAACTGCCTTGGTGAGACGCCACGTTTGGCATGCCATCAAGCTTGCTATGAAAATTGTGGATGGAAACTCTCGACTTGCGTGTCACCAGAACTATGGACAAGTGCCGCTGACCGCATCGGTGCGCTCCATGTCATCATGCGGGCCGAGTTCGGATCAGAGGCTGCTGGAAGGCCGCCTAGTCACGGAATGCAAGGACCATGCTGCCAAACAATGCCCATCCGGACGGAGCTCTGATCCACGTCGCCCTGGTCGAGGACGATATGGATTTTCAGAATGCATTGATGGCGGCCATCGAGACGGCGCCCGACATGCGCTTGCTTGGCGTGGCGAGCACGCGCTCGCAGGGCTTGCTGATGCTGGATCAGATGCGCGCCGATGTGTTGCTGGTGGATCTGGGTTTGCCCGACGGCTCAGGCATAGACGTGATCCGCGCGGCGCATGTGCAATGGCCCGAATGCAACATCATGGTCAGCACCACCTACGGCGACGAAGGCCATGTCATGCAGTCGATCGAGGCCGGCGCCTCAGGATATCTGCTCAAAGACAGTGCCCCGGAAGGCATGGTGTCGGAGATCCGCAACTTGCATGCCGGCGGCAGCCCCATCAGCCCGCTGATCGCGAGACAGATTCTGTTGCGTTTCCGACCGTCCAATCATTCCGCTCCTGTGCGTGTGGATGATCGTGATCCGGGTAAACAACGCCCCGACCTGTCCGTGCGGGAACAGGAGGTGCTGGAGTACATCACCAAAGGGTTCACGTCGAATGAGATTGCGGCGCTGATATCCGTTTCGCGCCATACCGTGCTGACTTACGTGCGGCGCATTTACACCAAGCTTGAAGTGAAATCGAAAACAGAAGCAGTTTATGAAGCGCGCCATCAGGGTCTGCTGCCGTAGCGTCTGCGCGCTTTGCCTGCTTCTGCTGCCAGCTCAGGTCAAGGCGGTGGACAAGGTGCTGGAGGTCAATCGGCTGGACCGTGGTGCTGCTTCGCTGACCGAATACTTCGCTGTTCTCGAAGACCCCGGCCGCTCATTGACGCTGGCCGATGTGCAAAGACCGGACATCGCGAGCCGCTTTATCGGGGGCCAAGCGCCGGCACAGTCTCTGAGCTACGGCTTCACACGCTCGGCCTACTGGTTGCGCCTGAGCTTGCGCAATGCATCCGCTCAGCCGGTCGAGCGCTTGCTGGAAATCGGCTATCCGATTCTTTCAAGCATCCATTTTCATCAACCGGGCGCCGATGGTACTTATCAATCGTTGACGACAGGTCTTGCCACGCCTTTTGCGACCCGTCCTTACCCAAACCGTTTCTTTGTCTTTCCAGTGACCCTACCGGCACATGCCGACCAAGTGGTTTACTTGCGACTTCAGTCCGCGAGCTCGATGCTTGTTCCGGCCAAGCTGTGGGAGCCGCAG
>Ga0315270_10000696_pt1 | contig 18088 bp, 14 predicted proteins | sample C1_bottom_MG_FD_204932 | JGI IMG/M metagenome (GOLD analysis project Ga0315270, IMG submission 204932) | Sediment microbial communities from Yellowstone Lake, YNP, Wyoming, USA - C1_bottom | ecosystem: Environmental > Aquatic > Freshwater > Lake > Sediment | place: USA: Wyoming | collected...
GTAGTCCAGTTCGAGCAGATTGCGCAGTGCCGGCTGTATGACGAGTGCTTCGTTGTAGGCGGGAACGACCAGCGAAATCAAGGGCAGCGTGTCATCGCGATGATAGTTGTCAGTGAATTTGATCTCGTCGCTTTGCAGATAGGCGAGATGCTCCATGAACGAGTAGCCGATCATGGCCAGGTAGCGCACCACCACCAGACACAGGAAGACGATGAGGTACAGACCGATACACAGCAGCACCGTGTTTTCGTTGAACAACGAAAAGAACAGGCTGCCGATGGACAGCACTTGCCTGAAAGTGAATATGGCCAATGCCAGCAATATCAGGACACCAAGCAGTACCGGCAGAAGCGAGCGGCCGGATTGACGGCGCGATGGCCTCATCGCCACAACTTCTCGAGCTGCACGCTCAGTCCATTGCTGTTGTAGCTGCCCGCGCCAGCGCTGCTCTGCGCTACCAGACGCAACGCGATGGCCCAGTCATGATTGAGCCAGCGTTTTGCGGTCATGCCGGTGCTCCAGTAGTCTGACGCCTCGCCCGCCAGACGAGCGCCGATGGAGACAAAGCCGGACAGATTCCAGTCGAGGGTTTCCCACTCGCCCTTGATGCCCACATAGGCGACTGAGTAGTGAAGTGGCGACCAGTACTCGGCAGCGCGCACGGTGGCGCGGCGCGCCGCAATGCCCGTGTAGATTTGAATCTCGGGTGTGAAGGGGCGCCAGCTTGGAGTCAGCTTCAGGTCCGCATCCGATATGCGATTGCCATCGGAGACATGGTGCGTGTTGATCGATCCGCTCAAATCACCCGCAGCGCTCAGGAACGTCGCTGACAGCCCCAAGCGATCGGCGGTCAGTGCGGCTTGCAGTGCGGGGATATTGAAAGCAGTCTTGCCCCAATTCTCCTTGCCGCCGTACAGGTAGACAGGGGCTTCGCTCAATTTGAGTCGGAGATCCCACAGCGTCAGCTCGGAGGGGAAGTATTCGCGTCCGACAGACAGCCTGGGCGCCATGGGCAAGGCAAGATCTTCAACTTCCAGTGTGGCGGCATCCTGCGTGCTCGACATCGTCGAAGACTTGTCACGATCAGCGCTGCGTATCAGTGAAAAGATACGAGTTCTGGAGTCGTCCCGGAACGTGTGCTTGACCTGCAGCTCGGCGCGCCTCATGGGCGAGCTGTCGTGCAGGTTTTCGAAGCCCACGACAGTACTTGGCCGCAATACTCGCTCGCAATAAACAATGCCACGCATCGCATCGAGATTGCCAGGATCTTCACTCAGCAAGCGTCGGTAATGTGGCAAGGCCAGGTCTGCGCGGCCTGACCACCGCAAAGCATTGGCCAGACCGAGCCGAGCCGGCTTGTCGAGAGGCGTGGCCAGCAGCTTCTCGTAGTGTTGAATCGACTCGAATACGCGACCAGTCCAAGCCAGAGAATTGGCCAGGCCCAGGCGTGCCTGCGGTTCAAGCGAGGTTGCCAGTAGACGGCGAAACTGTTCGCTGGACTGCCAGGCCTGGCCATGCCAGAGCAGGCTGTTCGCGTAAGCCATGCGAAGTTCTTCGTTGTCGGGCTCAGCCGCCAGTGCGCGCGGGGCATCATCGATCACACGGGCGTAATTTCCTGCGGAAAAACTGTCGAGGATGCGTGAGGACAGTGGCCAATCCTGATCTTCCAACGTCGCTGACCAGCTCGGTGCTGGCAGCGAAGACAGTCCCAGCATCAGCAAGGCCGTCAGACAGACGCGCTTCACGATTGCTCCTTGATGACAGGTGCTTGTCGAGTAGATATTCGTTGCGGGCGTCATGCTAGTTCTTTGCCAGGCTCAACTGCCCAAGATGATTGGTGACCGCCTCCTCACGGACTGCAAACTCCATCTCCGGAAAGATATCCTGGATGGATTCACCGCCGATACGCTTCAAGGTCGCCAACAGACTGGCCTGGGGACAGGCACTGACGAACAGCAGCAGGAAGCTCTCGTCGAAGGTCATGACGTCGCCTCCGCGGACCAGCTTGAAGTGATCCGCCGCGGTCTGCGCCGACATGCCGTCCGGAATCGTGATTCGCACCAGTACATAGGGGATGCCGAGCTCCTTGCTATGTCCGACGATCTTGGCCACCTCCTTCACAAAACCTTCGTGAGGAAGCAGGCCGCATGCATGTGAGGGCGCGACGCTGCGCAGCGCGGACTCAAAGTCAACGTCGACATCGCGATCGAACACGACGCCCTTGAGGGACTCCAGCGCCAGCAGGACACGCGCAACCGGGACATCGCGATGAATGATCATGTTGACGCCGAGGTGCATCAGCAGAAGCTCGTTCTGATAACGCAGCGAGGCATTCAACTCACGCACGAGCAAGCGTATGCGTTTACCCAGACTGACGCGCAAGATGTGCGATACCTGCGCAAGCTCGCGCAAATCGGTGCCATGGTCAAAAAGAAGGATGATCGTGGCGGCCGTGGCATTGCGGGTCGCATGTATGAGTCCCATCAGGTTGTCGCAGAAGACCCATTGCCCCTCGCCTTGCCGCGCCACGCCCGCCAGTGTGCTGTCCAGGCAAAAGACGTCATCCTCGTCTTGCGCGGATGTCAAGGAATCCGTTCCACGCGCGAAGTCTTGAGCCTCGGTGATCTCCAGTGAGGCGTCGGCGCGGAGTTGCGCCCCGAGAGTCCTGGAGGCCGCCATGCCCAAGGGCGAAGTCCAGAAGTCGACCGACCATGAAAGTCGCTCCGGCCCGCTTTCGAGTCGAACCGCTCCGTCGAGATGATCGAGCAAGCTTTGATACGCAGCAGAAAATTGGGACGTCGACGAGAGCTTCGAAAACACCAGCACACCGCAGCCACCGCGTCGACGCATCCACTCCCTGTAAACGCGCGCCTGTTCTGCAACCACAAACGGATCCTGCAGGGTAAACAGATCATCTGCGCCATCAAATACGATCAGCGCATCATCGGGAACTTTGAAGTGCTCGATTTCAAGCGTGAATCGTTCCGGCCCGTTGCGAAATATATTCTTGGCGCTTGATTCCTTGAGCCGGAACGCGTTCAGCTTGCCATCGTGAATGGCCTTGCTCAAGGTGTCGACCCCAGCTTCAAGCGGTGGATGGATGAGCCGCTGCATGGAACCGTTGGATATGAGTCCGACTCGACCCTGCTCCGTGCCTGCCGTCACGCATTGAGTGACGAGGGCGTTGCGCGCCGGCGGCGACGAAATCTGGAGCGCATAAAGTCCTCCAGGAATCATCGTGTCGAATATCTGAGGTAGACCCCTAACGCCTAATCGGAACTCGGTCGTCGGCTTGTTAGTCATGCGATTGAATGGAACTGAAGAGAGTGAGTAAAGCCGCCCGTCATCTGCCAACCGGCACTCGGGCTAAGCCGGTCGAGTTGGATCCGTGTGATGAAACTGACAGGCTGCTGCTGCAGGGTTGGAAGTCAGAATTCAAGAACTCATCGTCGTATCAATTTGATTTGGTGTGAATCGCCCCGGGTTCCGTGGAGACTGTTTGGCTTAAGTCAGGCTGCCAAGGAGGTAGCTCAAGCGGCGAGTTGCCGACATTTACTTGCCTCAGTTTCTGCTGGTAACAGTGTAGCCAAGGTGTTCAAGCAAGCGGTGGTTGTTGAACCATGACACACACTGCAACGTTGAAAACTTCACGGCCTTCTTGGGTTTCGAAGGAGCTCGGAGACGGCGCATTCGGCCTATTGGCGACTCTATGCCAAACTCAGTCTGAATGCCCGGTTCTAGCTTCCATGCCGCAAGGGCAGCCCGCATCAAACTGCGTGACGCAGGCACCGCGTTGATCGTCACTTGGAATGCGTCACCATCGCGACGCAGGCCATGCGCAATCTCGCGAGAAGCGAATCTTTGGGCACGAGTGGATGACCTATCGCAATAAGTAGTTACCCGCAATATTTCACAATGAACTCAGCTCCTCGTGCATCACGCATTGGGTTCTTGCGCAGTTTCAAAGGGGTATCCATGAAGAAATCTATGCTCGCGCTGAGTTTGAGTCTTGCAGTACTCGCGATGGGAACTGCGTCGGCGGCGGACCCAGCAAAAATCGACTGGTCGGCGATCAAAGCCACGTCGGTGCCGCTGTTCTATCCCGGCCAGTCGTCCTACGAGTGGTTGCGCAGCGACGCGCACAAGGGCGCCAACCGGAAGGTCCAGGCGGGCCAGTCCTGCGTGTCGTGCCACGACCAAAAGGATGAAGAAAAGGATCTCGGCAACGAACTGGTCAAAGGCGGCCGGCTCGAGCCCACACCCGTCGCGGGGAAGAACGGTTTTGTGGACTTGAGTGTGAAGGCCGCCTATGACGCCAAGAATCTGTATCTGCGCTACCAGTGGAAAACCAACAACCCCTACCCGGGCACCGAACACCAATACCTGCGCTTTGACGGCAAGGACTGGAAGGTCTGGGGCTATCCGAAGCTGGACAAGGTCGTGCAGGAAGGTCAGCAGCCTGGCATTTACGAAGACCGCATGTCCATCATGATCGACGACGGCAAGGTACCCGGCTTTGCGCAGCAGGGCTGCTGGTTGACCTGCCACGACGGCTCGCGCGACATGCCCAAAGTGGCCACCAAGGACGACGCGGCAGGCAACGCGCTGCTCGCTGCGATCAAGAAGAACGACCTGCGCAAGTACCTGCCAGAGACCCGCAACGATCCGACGGACTGGAAGACGGGCAAGTCGGTGGAAGAAATTGCCAAGCTCAAGGCTGACGGCAAGTTCGTGGATCTGATTCAGTGGCGCGCCCACCGCAGCAACGCCGTGGGCATGGCCGACGACGGCTATGTGCTCGAGTACCGCTTGGGCGATGCTGGCAAAGACATGTTCGGCGGCAACTCCGACGCCAAGACCCATGCGCCCAAGTTCATGTGGGACGAGAAGAAGATGGGCTTCAAGTCGATCCGGGCGGACAGCCAGGCACGCAAGAGCAATCTGTTCCTGGTCCGCGAGCAGAACGCCGTGCCTTTCGATCCCAACGCAGGCTGGAAAGAGGGCGACATGATCCCCGACTACATCTCCAGCCGAGAGGATGCCAAGGGTTCGGCCGCCGACAACAATGCCATCGCCTCGTGGAAGGACGGCATGTGGACGGTGGTGCTGATTCGTCCGCTGGGCTTGACCAATGCGGATGACAAGATGCTGAAGGCCGGCGGTGTTTACAACGTGGGCTTTGCCGTGCATGACGACAACATCACCACCCGCGGCCATCACGTCTCATTCGTGAAGACCTTGGGGCTTGGCGCGAAGGCCGATATCGAGGCCGTGCAACTGCACTGATGGCGCCATGGCGCAGCGCGTTCAATGGCTGCGCCTGTGTCTCCTTGTACATGGCTGATTTCAGGTCTCTTGTGCCATGCGATTGACGGTTCTTGGTCGGGAGCGTCGCCCCCCGATGCCCGCCGACTGCTGCCATTGGACAAGCAGAAGCTTGCCGAGAATGACACCTCGTGGGCTCGGCTGCCCGCGAGACCAGCCGCGCATGGCCTCGTCCATCCTAGCGCTCGCGCCTTACGGCGTCAGCATCGCCAGCAACAGCAATCCCACGGCCAGCGCCTGGAAGGCGATACGCCTGATCATCCATTCCTCGCTGGTGTGATGGCCGATTTCCTTGCCGGTGGCCATTGACGACACCCCGCAGACAAGCGAATAGACAGCGGCCAGAACAGCCAGCACGATGGCAACAGTCAGTGGACTCATGAGTCTCTCCTGTCATCGGGCGGCGACACCCGCCCTGCACTTGCTTGGTACGTCGATCTGCTGCGCCACGTATTGATCGGGATCAGCAAAGCCTCAAGACGCTCAGCAACGCTACTGGCACCTTGAACGGGAGTGAGCCCATTCGGTGTCGCCCCAAAGCAAAAAGGGCCGAGATATCCCGGCCCTTTTGCTGTCGTGCTTGGCTTTTACTTGGAGGCTGCTGCCGCTGCCTTCTTGGCCGCACGCTTGTGGGCGGCCTTCTTCTTGGCGGCTGGCTTGGCGGCTGGCTTGGCAGCGGCGTCGGCAGGCGCTGCTGTTGCCGTTGTTGCTGCGGCCACGGGAGCAGTAGCTGCCTTCGGGGCGGCCGGTGCTTGGGCAAAGGAAACTGCCGCCATGGTCGAAAGAACAGCTGCGACAACGAGAGATTTGGTCATATTCATGTGCATTCCGATTCAAGCAAGGCTCGTTTTGGCTCCGAACCTCTTGAGCGGGCCTGGCAAACGCCGGGCTTGATGGCACAACGCGGGGTATCGCTCCCCGGTTGACGCAACGATTTGAAAACATTTGTTGCTGCTGGGGTTTACCCCTGCCGGCGTCGCATCAAGAGATAGGCGGCCGGGATCACGAACAGCGACAACAGCGGCGCCGTCACCATGCCGCCCAGCATCGGTGCGGCGATCCGGCTCATGACCTCGGAGCCGGTGCCGCTGCCCCAGACAATCGGCACCAGGCCGGCCAGTATCACAGCCACCGTCATTGCCTTGGGCCGCACGCGAAGCACAGCGCCTTCGCGTATGGCGTCGAGCAGCATGGACAGCGTCGGAGCCTCGCCGTCCGCGCAACGCTGGGCCAGCGCCTGTTTCAGGTAGATCAGCATGACCACGCCGAACTCGGCCGCCACGCCGGCCAGCGCGATAAAGCCCACGCCGGTCGCAATCGACAGATTGAAGCCCATCAGATACAGAAACCAGATGCCGCCGGTCAGGGCGAAAGGCAAGGTTGCCATGATCAACGCGGCCTCGTCCATGCGCTCGAAGGTCAGGTAGAGCAGCACAAAGATGACCAACAGCGTGGCCGGCACCACCAGCTTGAGCTTGGCATTGGCGCGCTCCATGTACTCGAACTGGCCCGAGTAGGCCAGGCTCACGCCGGGCTCCAACCTGACCCCTTTGGCCACCGCCGCCTGCAGGTCGTGCGCCACCGATGCGAGATCGCGTCCGCGCACGTCAACATAAACCCAGCCCGTCGGACGTGCGTTCTCGCTCTTGAGCATGGGCGGGCCGTCGGTGATCGATATCTTGGCCACGGTGCCCAGCGTGATCTGCTGACCCATCGGCGTGAGGATCGACAGATTGCTCAATTTCTCGGGCGAGTCGCGCCACTCGCGCGGATAGCGCACGTTGATCGGAAAGCGCGCCAGGCCTTCGACCGTTTCGCCGACGTTCTCGCCGCCGATGGCCCCCGACACGATGGACTGCAGTTCGGCGATATTCAGGCCGTATCGGCCGGCGGCGATGCGATCGATCTGCACGTCGACATAGCGACCGCCGGTCAACCGCTCGGCCAACGCCGACGACACGCCGGGCACGGTCTTGGCGACTTTTTCTACCTGAGCCGCAATGCGGTCGAGCACGCGCAGATCGGTGCCGCTGACCTTGACGCCGATGGGGCTCTTGATGCCGGTGGCCAGCATGTCGATGCGATTGCGTATCGGCGGAATCCAGATATTGGCCAGACCCGGGATCTTCACCGCGTGATCGAGTTCCTCGACCAGGCGCTCGGGCGTCATGCCAGGGCGCCACTGATCGCGCGGCTTGAGCTGCACGGTGGTCTCGAACATCTCCATCGGCGCCGGGTCGGTGGCGGTCTCGGCCCGGCCCGCCTTGCCGAACACACGCGCCACCTCGGGCACGGTCTTGATCATGCGGTTGCTGATCTGCAGCAGCTCACCGGCGCGTTGCGCCGACAAGCCCGGCAGCGCCGACGGCATATAGAGCAAATCGCCCTCGTCCAGATAGGGCAGGAATTCTCCGCCCAGGTGTGACAGCGGCCAGGCGGTGGTGGCCAGCGCAGCGACGGCAATCAGCAAGGTTGCCTTGGGCCAGCGCAACACCCACTCCAAGCTGGGTCGGTAGACGGCAATCAGGGCACGCGTGATCGGGTTCCTCTGCTCATCGGGAATGCGGCCGCGTATCCAGTAGCCCATCAAGACCGGAATCAGCGTCACCGAGAGTCCCGCTGCGGCGGCCATCGCATAAGTCTTTGTGAACGCCAGCGGTCCGAACAATCTGCCCTCCTGAGCCTCCAGCGTGAACACCGGTATGAACGAGAGCGTGATGATGAGAAGCGAGAAGAACAGCGCCGGCCCCACTTCCTCCGCGGCGGTGGTGATCACTTCCCAGCGCTCGGCGCCGAGCAGCTCGCGGCCCGGGTGGGCATGTTGCCAGGCCTCCAATTTCTTGTGCGCGTTTTCAATCATCACGACGGCCGCATCGACCATCGCGCCGATGGCAATCGCGATGCCGCCCAGACTCATGATGTTGGCGTTGATACCCTGATACCGCATGATCAGAAAGGCTGTCATCACCCCCAGCGGCAAGGCGATGATGGCCACCAACGCCGAGCGCAAGTGCCACAGGAACAAGGCGCACACCAGCGCGACGACGAGAAACTCCTCACCCAGCTTGTGGGTGAGGTTTTCGATGGCGCGCTCTATCAGCGCGCTGCGATCGTAGGTGGTGACGATCTCGACCCCCGTGGGCAGGCTCGCCTGCAGTTCGGTCAGCTTGAGCTTGAGCGCCGAGATCGTGGCCTGCGCATTCTTGCCCGAACGCAGGATCACGACGCCGCCGGTGACCTCGCCCTCGCCGTCGAGTTCGGCAATGCCGCGTCGCATCTCGGGTCCGATCTGGATGCTTGCCACGTCACCCAAGCGCACCGGCACGCCGCCACGCGCGGCCAGCGGGATGGCGCGAAAGTCGTCGAGCGTTTTCAGATAGCCGCTGGCGCGCACCATGTATTCGGCACCGGCCATCTCGAGCACCGAACCGCCGGTCTCCTGGTTGCCATTCATCAGCGCCTCGCGCACCGCCGCCTGCGTGATGCCATAGGCCACCAGCTTGACCGGGTCCAGCACCACCTGGTATTGCTTGACCATGCCGCCCACCGTCGCCACCTCGGCCACATTGGGCAGGCTCTTGAGTTCGAACTTCAGGAACCAGTCCTGCAAGGCGCGCAGCTGCGACAAGTCATGCTTGCCGGTGCGATCGACCAAGGCGTACTGGAAGATCCAGCCCACGCCGGTGGCGTCGGGACCGAGCGAAGTCTTGGCCGAGGCTGGCAGCCGGGCCTGCACCTGGTTCAGGTATTCGAGCACGCGTGAACGGGCCCAATACAGGTCGGTGCTGTCTTCGAACAGTACATAGACGAAGGAATCGCCGAAGAAAGAAAAACCGCGCACCGTCTTGGCGCCGGGCACCGACAACATCGTCGTGGCCAAGGGATAGGTGACCTGGTTCTCGACAATCTGAGGTGCTTGGCCCGGGTAGCTGGTGCGGATGATGACCTGCACGTCCGACAGGTCGGGCAAGGCGTCGATCGGTGTGCTGCGCACGCCCCATATGCCCCAGGCCGTCAGCAGCACGGTGGCGAGCAGCACCAGAAAGCGCTTGCGCACCGACCAGCGAATCAGCTTGGCAATCATGGCTGACTCCCGGCGAGCTTGATGGCCGTGATGACATAGTCGTCCCCCTGCTTGCTGAAGCTGAATTGCACACTCTTGTTGGGCTTGAGCCCGGCGCCGAGCTTGGGATCGGCGAGCTTGAAGCCCATCGTCATCGGCGGCCATTTCAATGCCGCAATCGCCCCGTGAGAGATGGTCACTTCGTCGCCGCTCAGCTCGGTCACCGTGCCTGTCGTGCTGTAGCTGGACGGCTGCTGCGCATCCGCCGCAACCGCCCCTTGGGCGGGGGCCGAGGCGACCACCCCCATCAGACTCGCCTCGGAGTCGATCAGGAACTGGGCCGACGCGACGATCTGCTGTCCCGCTTCCAGGCCGCGCAACACGACCAGCTTGTCTCCCAGTTCGGCACCCAGTTCGAGCTCGACGGGGCGGAAGCGCCCGGGCGCGTCCACCACATAGGCCAGCGCGCGCTTGCCGGTGCGTATCACCGCTTCGGCCGGGACCACCAGCGCGTCTTGCTGCCGCCCGCTCAAGCCGACCTGGGCGAACATGCCTGCCTTGAGTCGCTGGCCGGGGTTGGGTATTTCAAGACGCAGGCGCAGCGTGCGCGTGTCGCGGCTCGCCTCGGGCAGGATGGCGGCCACGCTGGCCTTGAAGACCTCGCCCGGGAACGCAGCAAAGCGCAGCTGCGCCGACTGGCCATGCTGCACCGAAGCGGCCTGCGCTTCGGGCACCGCCACCTCCATCCAGACCGTGCCCAGGCCGTTGATGCGAGCCAGGCTCATGCCGGGCGCGACCGTCATGCCCTGGCGCACCATCAGCTCGACCAGCAGCCCGCCGCTGGGGGCAACGACGGTGTAGCGGCCCTGCGGCTGGCCGCTGCGCTCGACCTGGGCGATCAAGGCATCGGGCATGCCCAGCAACGCGAGGCGCTGGCGCACGGCGGCTGTGAGCGCTTCGTCCTTGAGCGCCTTGACGGCCAGGAATTCGCGCTGCGCCGCCACCCATTCGGGCAGCAGCAAATCGACAATGGGTGCGCCGGCCTTGATCACATCGCCCGGCGCATGGGCATAGACTTTTTCGACGAAACCCGAAGCGCGCGACTGCACGATGCTGATGTCGCGTTCGTTGAGCTGCAGCGATCCGACCGCGTCGATGCTGCCGGCAAGCGTCTGCCTCTCGACCGTGGCGACGCGCACACCCAGCGATTGCATGGCTTGCGGCGACACCGTCACGCCAGGTGCAGCGTTCACCGCCTCATCGACGTACTTGGGCACCAGCGGCATGTCCATGAAGGGCGACTTGCCCGGCTGGTCGAATTTCTGCGTCGGCACCATCGGGTCGTACCAATAGAGCACCTTGCGCTCGACCTGGGTGGCCTGCGCCGGCGGCGCGGCTGCCTTGTCGCCCGGCTTCAAATAGCTCAGGCCCCAACCGATGGCCATGCCGACGACGAGCAGACTGAGTGTCGCCAACAGTGGTTTGCGGTTCTTGTTCATGGTGTTCACTCCGAAATCAAGTTGTTCAAACGGGCCCGCAGATCGGCGCGCTGCGCGTCGAGATCCACGCCCCTCATACCGGTGTCGAGCAGGTCGCGGCGGGCTGCCAGCACCGCCGTCAGATCGCTGCGGCCGGCCTGGTAGGCGGCCATTGCAAGCGAGACGCGCTCGCGGCTCAGACGCAGGCCCGCGTCCTGCAGCCGCGCGCGCTGGCTGTCGAGCGCACGCAATTCGGCGAGCTGCTCATCGAGCTCTTGCGCGTGGCGCCGCATCGACTCGTCGCGCTCAGCCTGGATGCGTTCGACGTCAAACCGCTTGGCCTTGATCAGCGGAAGCTGCAGGCGCTCTTTTTGCCAGGGCAGATCGAAGGTGAACTGGAACGACACCATGTCGCCGAACTGCGCACCGCGCCGGCTGTAGGCGAACTCCCAGGACCAATCGCCGCGCGTTTGTGCCTGCGCCTCGCGCAGTTCGGCCTGTGCCATGTCCAGCATCGGCGTGTAGACCGCCAGCTCGGCGTGCTGATGAACGGCGGCGCGCGTTTGCTCGGCCTGGACCGTCGGCAGCGGCGCGTCGCCCTGCAGTGCCTCGTCAGCGCGTGCACCGATGAGGCGGCGCAACGCGGCGCGCGCCTTGGCATCCTCGCGCAGCAGATCGTCGTGCCGGTCGGCCAGCATCAGCGCTTCCTGGCGCGCCATCAGCATGTCGGCGGCCTGTGCGCTGCCACCGGCGATGCGCGCGCCCAGGGTGTCTTGCAGCCGCTGGTTCTCGTGTACCAGTTCATCCAGCACGGTCTGGCGCTGGGCGACAAACTGCACCGCGAGCCAGGCGCGCGTCAAGGCCTGGCGCACTTGCAGGCGTGCCACCGTGAGCATGGCGCGCTCACGCTCGCTGCGTGCCAATGCACCTTGCGTGCGGGCGGCGCGCTTGGCCTGGTTGGGCACCTCCTGCATCAAGGCGATGCGCCGCATCGTCATCGGCTCGTTGCTCAGGCTGAAGCGGTCAGGGCCGCTGATCAAGAGGTTCTCGACGCCAACTGCCAGCTTGGGATCGGGCAGCGATGCCGCCGCGCCCTCGGCAGCAAGCGCGCTGTCCAGCCCAGCTTGCTGGGTCTGCAGCGCCGGGCTTTGCTGGTCGGCAAGCGTCAAGGCTTCTTCAAACGTCAGTGCGAACGCCGGGGCGCTCAGGCCGAGGCCGCAAATCAGCGCCAGGCGCCAGGGAAGATGAAGTGGCATAGGACTCTTTCGGATCGAGTTTGCAGATAGGCACACGGTCACGGCGCAGGAGGGAGATCGCCAGCGCAATATTGAACGACCGACGTGGCATGGGTGTCAGCGACCGCTCAGATGGATCTCGGTGATGAGCAAGCCCGTGGGTCCCATTTCGGCCCTGAACCGAACCTCGTCTCCCACTTTGAGCTGATCCAGCGCCCCGGCGTCGCTGAGCTGGAACACCATGGTCATGCCAGGCATCTGCAGGTTCTTGATGTCGCCATGCTTGATCGTGAGTTTCTTGTTGGCCTTGTCTATTCTGCGGATCTCGCCCAAGGTCAAGTCACTGTCTTTGGTTGCGGGCTTGGCCGGTGTCGCAACACCTTGCTTGTTGTTCTCTGCCCCTTGCGCAGACACGCCGGCTGCCAGGAGAGTGGCGAGGCTCATCGCTGCAACAACAGCGAGGTTCTGTATGGTTTTCATGTGCGGCCTTTCAACGATAACTTTGGAACACGCGGGCACTTCCGTCGGCTGACAGCAAGAGCACGTCGTAAGGGGTTTTCTGGCCACCATATTCGGGGCCGTCCATGCCGGGCGAACCCAAGGGCATCGATGGCACGGCCAGGCCGATGGCTTTCGGACGCTGTTTGAGCAGGCGCTTGATCTCGCGCGCCGGCACATGGCCTTCGATGGCATAGCCGTCCACCAGCGCGGTGTGGCACGAGCCGTACTTGATGTCGATGCCGAGCCTGGCGCGCGCATCGGTATTGCCCTCATACATGACCTTGGTGCGGAAGCCGTTCGCTTCCATATGCGCGATCCAGTCCTTGCAGCAGCCGCAGGTGGGCGCCTTCCAGACCTCGACCAGCGGCTTCTCGGCCTTGGCCATGGCGACCGGTGCGAAGGCAAGCGCAGCAAGCGCTGCGACAAATTGACGTCTCGGGAATTGAGATGGGTTGTTCATTTCTTTACCTCGTGAATAGGTGGATTGACGGTGCGGTCAGGGCGGCGCCGGGCATGAGACTGGCGACGCCTGTCATCAGCGTTGTTCGAACCACAATGGAGTGCATGACTTCTCGCTTGAGAACAGGTGAGGCGGACGCACCTCGGGTGCGCTGCCTACGGTTCAAGGACGAATCACGCGACTGCGCGCAACGGCGCGGCCGGTGTCGCTCAGGCGAGAGAGGGCCTGGGCGGGCGGTCTATGCCGCCGGTAACAAAGTGGCCATTGGCAACGGCGACTGCTGCCACCATCGTCATGCCATGTGACGAAACTTCGATGGTGAAGGTCGGCGTCGCGATTGCGACCGCCCCGCAGCCGGACGAGCAGCCACTGCACTTGGCGTGCGTCGAGCCGCCGTGGGTGGGGCTCTCGGCACCCTCTTCATCGCAACAGTCGGCGTCTTGCTGCGACGTTGCGCCTGCAGTGTCGTGGTGCGCATGTGTCGGGTGCGAACTCGCCATCATGCTGGCCTGATGCGCCAAGCCACGCACCAGCGTGGCTTGCGCGGCGTATCCCTGCATGGGAAGCGCCAGCGCCAGCAGCCAGGTCAAGGTGATGCGCAGAAGACGACTCATGTCGAAATCATAATGGAAGGAGCGCTTCATGGCTTTGCCGGTTGCGCCGAACTGTCCGATTCAGTTGACCTGGGTCATGACGACCGAAGACGGCTGCCCGGCGATGTCCGCATCTGCCAGCGTACAAGCGGCCTGGAGCCGAGCCACCGCGCGCTCGGCGCTGGCGCGGTCGGCGGCGTGCACATAGGCCAGTGGCTCACCTGCGCCGATTGCGTCGCCCAAGGCATGCATCTGGCTCAAGCCGACGCGGCTGTCGACGCTGTCGCCGGTCTGGCGGCGCCCGCCGCCGAGTTCGACGACGAGCAGACCGATGTCGCGTGTCTGCATGGCGCTGAGGATTCCGGAGCGCTGCGCCAGCACGGGCAGCACCACGGGCGCAGCCGCCAAGTGGGCGGCAGGCCGCTCCAGCAAATCGCTCGGACCACCCAGCATCGCGACCATGCCAGCAAAGCGCTCGGCCGCCGCGCCGCTGTCGAGCGCCGCTTGCAGCCGGACGCGCGCCGCGTCGGTGTCGGCCGCCAGACCGCCGAGCACCAGCAGTTCGGCGCTGAGCGCCAGCGTAAGTTCATGCAACCGCGGCTCGCGGGCTTCTCCCTTCAGGTAGCGAATCGCCTCCATCATCTCCAAGGCATTGCCAACCGCACAACCCAGCACCTGGTTCATGTCGGTGATCAATGCCCTGGTCTTGAGTCCTGCGCCGTTCGCGACCGAGACAATGCTTTGCGCCAGTTCCTGCGCCATGGCGTGCGACGCGGCAAATGCGCCGTTGCCGCATTTGACATCCATCACCAGACCTTGCAGTCCGGCGGCGAGCTTCTTGGACAAGATGCTGGCGGTGATCAAGGGCACGCTTTCCACCGTCGCGGTCATGTCGCGCAGCGCATAGAGACGCCCATCGGCGGGCGCCAGATCGCTGGTCTGGCTGACGACGGCGCAGCCGACGCGGCGCACCACGCGATTGAGCAATTCATACGACGGCGTCGAGTCGTAACCGGGGATGGCGTCGAACTTGTCGCAAGTGCCTCCGGTGTGCCCGAGGCCGCGCCCCGAGATCATCGGCACATAGGCGCCGCAGGCCGCGAGCATGGCAGGCAGCATCAGACTGACCTTGTCGCCGACACCGCCGGTCGAGTGTTTGTCCAGCACCGGTCCGGGCAGGTCGGGCCAGTGCATGACCCGGCCCGAATGCATCATCGCGCGCGTCAGCGCCACGCTCTCGAGGCCGTTCATGCCGCGCAAGAACACCGCCATCGCGAATGCGCCGACTTGGGCGTCGCTCCAGCTGGCATCGCCCAGACCCCGCACAAAATGCTCGATCTGCGCCTCGCTCAAGGTGTGGCCGTCGCGCTTGGCGCGAATGATTTCGGGGGCGAACATGCGCTTCAGTAGGCGCTTGATGCGGCGCTTGAAACCTGGCCGCCGAGTACCGCCTCGATGTCATCGAGCAGGCCACTTGCGCCAAACCGGAAGCGGCGCGGGTTGAGCGCTTCGCGCCCCAGCTTGTCGGCCGCGAGAGTCAGATAAATTTTGGCGTCCGGCACCGAGCGGATACCGCCCGAGGCCTTGAACCCGGCGCCCGACAATCCGCTGGCGGCAATCTCGCCCAGCATCACGGCGGCCGCGTCGGGTGTGGCAGAAATCTTGGTCTTGCCGGTGCTGGTCTTGACGAAATCGGCACCTGCCGCCAAAGCCAGACGCGTCGCTTTGGCGATCAACTCGGGCCGGGCAAGTTCACCGCTTTCGATGATGACTTTGAGCGTGAGCGGCCGGCTGGCGCGCCTGACTTCTTCAAGGAACTCGGCGCATTCGCCGCTGAGGCCTCGCATCAGCGCGCCATACGGCAGCACCACATCGACCTCGTTGCCGCGGGCCGCCACAATGCTGCGCACATCGGCGAGTGCACGCTCCAGGTCGAGCGCACCGTCGGGAAAGTTGGCCACCGCAGCGACTCGAATATCGCTGGGCAACAAGCGCCGCGCCAGCGCTACGAAACGCGGCCAGACGCACACCGCAGCGACATGCCCGTAGGCGCTTTGCGCGCGCCGACACAGCTTCTCGATATCCGCGTCGGTATCGCCGTCGTTCAGGCTGGTCAGATCCAGGCATTGCAGCGCCAGTCGAGCGGTGTCCAGCGGGGTCAGGTCTTGAGTCATATTCTTCTTCGATATTGATCGGATCAGACCAGATGCTCGGGCCCGAAACTGTGCGGCAGCAATTGCTCCAGTGTCCACGATTGTTTCACGCCGTTCGAGTCTGCGGCAATGACGAGCATGTCGCCATTGCCAAATTCGCGCAGCTTCTGACGGCAGCCGCCGCAGGGCGTGATGGTCTCGGGGCCGGGCCCTGTGACCAGCACTGCCATCGCCCTCACGCCGCCGGCCATGATCATTGCGCCCAGCGCGCTGGCCTCGGCGCACCAGCCCTGGGGATAGGCTGCGTTCTCGACATTGCAGCCTGCATGTATCGCGCCGTGCTCGTCGAGCACTGCGGCGCCGACAGCAAAGCACGAATAGGGCGAGTAGGAGCGCGAGCGCGCTTCTTGCGCAGCAGCGAGCAGGGCCTGCAATACGTCTTCGGGAAGTTCAAGCATCAAGATTCCTTGGAACAATTCGGTCAGTAATCCAGCCATTCCATCTCGCCCAGCAGCGGCGCGCCCTTGATGCGCTCGAGGGTCTGGGTCAGCACATCGATATTGTTGTCGAACGAGCCATGGCTGGCCGGTTCCTGGTCGCCCATGCGGGTCTGACGCACTTTGGGCTGGGTCACGGTGGTCAGCTCCAGCTTCTTGTCTGGCGGCGACCAGGCCTTGCGCCACTGCTTGATGAAGGGCAGCTGTTGTTCGTCCCACTGTATCGCGTCATTCGCAAACTCGGACAGCAGCGCGCGCTCCATGCCCAGCAGTGGCATCTTGCGCGCATCGTCCAAGGCGCGCGACACCAGGCACAGCAGCGATTTGCTATAGACCGGGGTCGCGGCGTTGGGCAGGCCATCGGCGCGCTCGTTGGCATCGCTGAGCTGGTACAGCCAGAGCTTATCCAGGCTCAGCAAACCCTGCTCGGCGGCGGGCAGGTAGTGCTCGACGGCAAAGCGCACCGAACACGCGGCCGCGTACAAGGTACAGGTGCTGACGGTCGGCCGGTTGTCGTCGGCGGGCAGTTGCGCGATGCGGCTCAACAGGTGGCCCAACAGAATGGAACCCGCCGAATGCCCGACCAGATGCAGTTCGAGCCGGCACTTGTCCTTTTTCAGCGCCTTCGACAAGGCCTGCAATTGCAAGCCGGTCAAGTCCAGCAAGCGGTTTTTTTCGACCGCAGCTTGGGCGTTGTCGCGCATTTCGCCCCAGATGCCCTTGCCCACCACATGCCCGAAAGCCTCGATGGCGCGGTCCTTGGCTTCACCCAGATTGAGCCAGCCGCCGGCACGCTCGATCTGGTCGCCAAAGAGTTTGCGGGTCCAGTCTTCGAGCATGCCGGTCAGTGTTTCACCGGCGCCTGTCTTCCAAGTCAGGAACAGGGGGTAGATGCCGTTCGCGTCGAAATACGGTGCGAGCACGCGGATGCGTTCGATCGAATCAGCTTCGCTGTTCAAGCCGCCATGCGCATAGATCGCGAGCTTGAGGACTTTCTCTTTGCGCGCCTTGAACCAGCGCAGCGGCTCGTCAACGACGATTTCCTTGGCATGGCCTGCCGCGTCGGTCGCCTCACGCGTGAAGTCGCTCACGACCAGCTTGCCGTTGTTGCCCGCCACCAGGGTATGCAAATAAGCCGCATCGGTCGACATCGGCTCATAGGCCGGCGTTTTGAACTCATGATCAATCGGCCAGGCGTCGTCGACCGGGTTGTTAGGCTGACGCGCGCAGCGGTCAAGATCATTGAGCGAGCGGCCGCTGGCGACGCGCCAGCGCGAGGCCAGTTGGGTGCGCATGCCACCTGCAAGGTCGGGAATGTGAACCGCCACGCCCATCGCGCAGGCCCAGGCATCGGTGGCGTGCACGGCCCAGTCGTCGTAGGGCAGGATGGCAAAACCGGAGCGACCCAGCGTAGCCCCCAGGAGTTCTGCACGATGAAGCCGCGCTCGTTGTAGCCTACCAGCGCGAACGCGTGGCCTCCCTTGCTTTTGGGATCGTCTATCGGTTCGATTACCGGCAACTCCGCATGCTTGGTGGCAGGCGCAAGCGGCTTCTTGTTCATCAGCGCATCCCATCCGTCATGCGCCTGGGCCGACACGTAGACGGCGCCGATCTCGGCAATCGCGGCCTGGACATCGACCACCGATGTCTTGGTGATCCGGTAGTAGACCCCCAGGGGTCGCCGCGTCGCGTCGACCGACCAGCCCTCGCCGGGGCGGGTGAATATCGGTTTGTTGTCGGCGTCCAGCGGAAACGGCCACAAGTCATTCGTGCACACACCATG
>Ga0315270_10000697_pt1 | contig 18063 bp, 11 predicted proteins | sample C1_bottom_MG_FD_204932 | JGI IMG/M metagenome (GOLD analysis project Ga0315270, IMG submission 204932) | Sediment microbial communities from Yellowstone Lake, YNP, Wyoming, USA - C1_bottom | ecosystem: Environmental > Aquatic > Freshwater > Lake > Sediment | place: USA: Wyoming | collected...
CCGCGTGCCCGGCGAGCCGCCGCGTAACGACGTCCAGCGCGTTTTCGAGTGTTGTTGTTCGTATCTGAAGCATGGTGGGCTAGGTTAGCGTGTTTTCGAGTGTCGTTGTTCGTATCGGAGGCATGCGAGCGAAACAGCAGTCTTGGCCATCAACAGACGTTCAGTGGGAGTCGTTGAACTTCAGGATCAGGCGGATTGCTGACGCTCGTCGCTGGCCGGTCAACTGGCGCTATCGACCCTTAGCAGTCGATCAACAATGTAATTCCAACTGCGGAAAGCAGCCGTTCGAAGAGAAGGTGCAAGCATCACCCCAGCACATGTACTTGGGCGATCAACTGAGCGGCTTCATATTCAGCGACTGCTCACCACGGCTGATGGTTTGAACGATGTAGGCGCCAGGAAGGCCTGACGCACTATCCTGCTAAAAGAGCAGCCTCTGGTCTTCTAGACCTGAACGATCTCTAAATGTCATCGCTGTCGCTGGTTCGCCCATGCGACGATTCTTCAAGACTCCGCAACACGAAGACGTCGCCATAGTGTTGTACGACTGATGCCAAGCGCTTTGGCTGCAGCGTGGCGATTTCCCCTTGCTGCGCCCAGTGCATCTCGGATGGCTTGATCACTGAGCGCGACGCTGGATGCGCCGCTCGCACCGCTCGCATGTTCGAACAATTCAGGTAATGTCAGTTTTAGCTGTTGATCGTTCATGGCTGCGTTCGGTTGTGTCGACATGAACACTGCAAGCCGCTCCACGACGTTTTCAAGCTCTCGAACGTTGCCTGGCCAGTCGTATCGGGAAAGAACGGGCTCAATTTCATCGATGAACTCTGCGGTCGGATGAGCAAGGCCGAGTTTGCTTAGAGCAATGCCGAAGAGTTGTTTCACCAAGCCCGGAATGTCCTCGACTCGCTCGCGCAGAGGCGGCAATTTGAGGTTCAGAATGTTCAATCGGTAGTAGAGATCCTTGCGGAACCTGCCAGCCTTCACCATCTCAAGTAATGGTTGATGCGTGGCCGAGATGATGCGTACATCCACCGGTATCGTGTCTGTGCTACCTAGCCGCATCACTTCCTTTTCCTGGAGCACGCGCAAGAGCCTGGTTTGCAGTGATAGTGGCATGTCGCCAATTTCGTCAAGGAAGACCGTACCCGTATGCGCCACCTCGAAGAGGCCGGCTTTGCCACCCTTGCGCGAACCCGTGAACGCACCGTCCTCGTAGCCAAACAACTCGCTCTCAAGCAAGGGTTCTGGAAAGGCCGCGCAGTTGATTGCGACGAATGGCTTTCCGCTACGTGGACTGGCGTTATGAATGGCTTGCGCGAAAAGTTCTTTGCCGGTGCCGCTTTCTCCGGTCAGCAACACAGTCGAGCCGGTGGCGGCGTAATGCTGTGCAAGCCCTTTGGTTCTTATGAAGACCGGGCTCACGCCAGCTATCTGATCAAAGAAGTAGCGGGCAACGGGTTTGCGGGAGCGTGAGGCGGCGCGAAGCCGTGTATCGGCGTTGCGAATGTTCTTGGCGTCGTACAGCGTCAGTACCGCCCCTGCAAGCCCGCCGCGCTCTCTGATTGCAATGCGATTGGCAATGAAAGGGCTATGCCTGAACTCAATGACTTGCGCGATCTCGTCCTTGCCGGATTTGAGAACCGAGCTCACGGAAAGTTCCGGCGCAAGAGCGTCCAGCAGTTTGCCCACCGCATCGGACGTGGACAGGCCCAGTAGTTGTGCCATCGGCGGATTCACGGACGTTACCCGACCGGACTCATCCGTGGCCAGAACCGCTTCCTGCAGATGTTCCAGAACGCTGTGCAGACGCTCATGACGTCCAGCCTCAAGTCGCGACACACGTGCCAAGTCGAGTGCGTCATCCAGGGCCAAGCGGACCGCGGTGGCGCTGTAGGCCAAGATGCCGTGGATGCCTCGCTGCTCAGCAAGTTCGACCACGACGCTGGAGCCGATGATCACCGTATGCCCCGCCGCGGCAAGACTCATGAAACAGTCACGCGCTTCATCGGCGGTTCGATAAGCCAACTGGTCGATCTGTAAATTTAGCAGTGCTTTGACTGAAGCCAGTTCCGGCACCGTGTCGCGATAGGACACCAAGCCCACGCGCTCCGAAATCTGGCGTGCACGCAGCAACGCAACCAACACGTCATACCCACTGACCTTGATCGCAGCCACTGGAGTTGACAAGGTCGCTTTGAGGATCGAGGCATTGGCTCCAGCTGAAATGAACACGTCGACCAAACGGCCCTGCTCGCGCTGCTTCGCAGCCAGATTTGCCTGCTCGAACACCTCGTCAATGACTTCGATCTCGGCGCGCCCGGCGTACTCCGGCAAGACCGAATGCACAACGCGGGTCAGTCCCTTGTAGCCGATCACGCAGATCCTCGGGAGAGGACCGGCCTTGAGTGTTTGCATTTTCTTTACTTGGTTTGAATTATCAAATTAGAGGGAAAACCCTCTGTTTCAACGATTGTTTCTAAACGTTCCATAAACGATTGATTGAAACATAAATCAATTTATATTTCAATCACGTCATGGATTGTGTATTTAAATCAACGATTTAGAAATTTTACGAACATGGCCCACATATTGCTTATGTGTTGCGTATATAAGTTTCATGTAACGATTCAAGCTAGGCAAAACCCTAATGAAATCACTGTCTGATGTGGTCGTCTTGGATCTCACGCATATGTTGTCGGGGCCTTACGGAGCGATGTTGCTTACCGACCTCGGTGCTCGAACGATCAAGGTCGAGCCGCCCGGCGGCGGCGAAGGCACGCGGCAATTGCTGGCAAGCAGCAAGGAGTATTCGCGCCAAGGCATGGGCGCTTATTTCCTGACGCTCAACCGTAACAAGGAAAGTGTCTGCATCGATCTGAAGTCGGACGAAGGTCGGGCCGTGTTCTATGACTTGGTGCGCCGGGCCGATGTGGTGATCGACAACTTCAGTGTTGGCGTCACAAGTCGCCTGCGCATTGACCACGAGACCTTGGCCGCCATCAATCCGCGCATCATCACGTGCTCGATTTCAGGCTTTGGTGAAACTGGGCCAGAAACCGCAAGACCAGCCTTCGATCAGGTTGTGCAGGGGATGGGCGGCGGCATGTCCATCACGGGCTCCGAAGCTAGCGGCCCGGTGCGTTCGGGCATCCCGATTGGTGATCTGGGCGGCGGCGTGTTTGGTGCGATGGGCGTACTGGCCGCGCTGGTTTCGCGCAATGCCACCGGACTCGGCAAGCATGTCGACGTGTCGATGCTGGATGTGCAGATCTCGTTGCTCAGCTACATGGCGACGATGTACCTGATGTCGGGCAACGTGCCCGACCGCCTGGGCAATGGGCACTTCGTACACGTACCTTACAACACCTACCGGACGCAGACCAATCACGTCATCATCGCCTGCATAGGCGATGCATTCTTTGAGCTGCTGCTGAACGTGCTGAGCAGCCACGAGCTGCAAGATCCACGCTATCTGAAGCAACCGGCCCGCCTGGCTGACAAGGAGTTCATCGATGGTGTTATCGAACGCGAACTGATGACCAACACGGCCGAGTATTGGCTGGCCAAATTGCGCGGCGCCCGTATCCCTTGCGCGCCGGTCAACGACTTCGAGCAGGCCTTGGACGATCCGCAGATACGCGCTCGCAATATGGTCGTCGACGTGACCCTGCAGTCGGGAGAGGTGGTACAGATGCCGGGCAATCCGATCAAGTTCTCGGATGCGGGTGAAGAGACCTTCACCGCGCCTCCGCTTATCGGTGAGCACACCGAGACTGTGCTGCGCGACTTCTTGAATTACCCTAGCCAACGCCTGACCGAGTTGCGCCAAAAGGGCGTCATCCAATGAGCCCGCGCTGCGCCCAGAGCACCCACCAAAAACATCCCCTCAACACCAGGAGATCCTCATGAGCCAGAGCGCTGTGACCGCCTACCGCCTCGGCGTCGACGTCGGAGGCACGTTCACCGACTTGCTGCTGATTAACGAAGTCAGCGGCGAGACATTTTCTGCCAAGGTTCCTTCGACCCCGGCCGACTCCTCCATCGGCGTGCTCAATGGCATCGCCAGGATTTGCGAACAGAATCGCATTGATCCATTGCAGATCACCCACGTGATGCATGGCACGACAGTGGCCACCAATACGGTGCTGGAAGGCAAGGGGGCGCGAGTCGGGCTGGTCACCACCGCCGGATACCGCAACGTGCTGCAGATCGCGCGTTCCTTCGTGCCTGGCGGCCTGGGCGGCTGGGTGATCTACAACAAGCGCGCGCTGATGGCGCCGCTGGAACTGACCATCGAGGCAGATGAGCGTCTGGATGCGCGCGGCGAGGTGGTCAAGGCGCTTGACGAGGATGGCATCAGGAAAGCGCTGACAGCGCTGAAGGCCAAGAACATCGAGGCCTTGACGGTCTGTCTGGTGAATGCCTACGCCAACGGCAAGCACGAGTCGCGCGTGCGCGAGATTGCCGAGCAGGTGATGCCTGGCGTGCCGATCTCGATATCGTCGGAAGTGATTCCCGAGATGTACGAATACGAACGCGCCGAGACAACGGTAGTGAACTCGTACATACGCCCGGTGGTGTCGCGCTACATCGACAACCTGCACCGCGAGCTCAAGTCGAAGATGAAGGACGTGCAGCTGCATGTGCTGCGCTCCGACGGTGGACTGTCCTCGGTGGAGGCCGCCGGCAAGAACCCGGTCAATCTGCTGATGAGCGGCCCAGCGGGCGGAGTCTCCGGCGCACAGTGGATTGCGCGTGAGTCCGGCTTTGGCAACCTGCTGACCTTCGACATGGGCGGCACCTCCACCGACGTGGCGCTGATCGAGAACGGCGTGGCGCAAACGCGCCGGGAGACCCGCGTGTCCGACGTGACGGTGCGCGCGCCGTCCATCGATGTACGTACCGTGGGTGCCGGCGGCGGCTCCATCGCCTACGTTCCCGACCTGACCAAGGCGCTGCGTGTCGGCCCGCAAAGCGCAGGCGCGTCGCCGGGTCCCGCGGCCTATATGAAGGGCGGCGACAAACCCACCGTCACCGACGCCAACGTCGTGCTTGGTTATCTGCCGGCTTCGTCCCGGCTGGGCGGCGACATGCAGATCGACCGCGCCTTGGCCGAAACCGCCATGGCAACGATTGCCACACCGCTCAACAAGTCGATCAAAGAGGCGGCCGAGGGCGTCATCAACATCGTCAACGAGAACATGTTTGGTGCCTTGCGTCTGGTCTCGATCGAACAGGGCCACGACCCGCGCGATTTCGCCTTGGTGGCGTTTGGCGGTGCTGGCCCCTTGCATGCCAACGCGCTGGGTCGGTTGATGGGGTCCTGGCCGGTCATCATCCCGCCGGCACCGGGCGTGCTGTGTGCCTATGGCGATGCCACGACCAGGCTGCGTGACGAAGCTTCGCGCACCTTCGTGCGTCGAGTTTCCGAGACGACGGACGCCGAACTGCTCGGGCTGCTCGATGAATTGACGCAGACGGCTGCGCAATCGCTGGTCGGCGAAGGCCTGTTGCCGGCGCAGCAAAGCGTGCAATTCCAGATCGACATCCGCTACCGTGGTCAGGGCATGCGCCTGACGCTGCCGGTGACGCGCGATGAAATGCTCACTGGCGGCATCGCCAGCGTGGTGCAGCGCTTCGACGCAATGCATACGCAGCTGTTCACCTTTGCGCTGGAAGCGCCGCATGAGGTGGTGAACCTGCGTGCCGTCGTGCAGGGGCCGGAAACCAAGGTGCGCGCCGAGCAGCTGCCGCGCGGCAATGGCGACCCGGCGGGCGCGTTGATTGACGAAACCACGGTCTTCGTCGACGGCACCGACCGCAGCGCGCGCGTCTACGACCGAGCGCGCCTGAAGGCGGGCGACCGCATTCCCGGCCCGGCCATCGTTTGCCAGATGGACACGACCACCTTGATCCTGCCGGGCCACACCGGCGAGGTCGACAGCGTTGCCAACATTCTGATCCGCCCCAACGTTTGAGCCCGGTTCTGACGGCCACGAACCCAATCAACAGGACACTGACATGACTGCACAAATCATCCAGACCAACAGCGCACCGTTCAAAGCGGTCGAGCTGGATTCGATCACGCTCGACATCATCGAGAATGCCCTGCGCAACGCCCGCACCGAGATGGATGCCGTGCTGTTCCGCACGGCCATGTCGCCAGGCATCCGCGAACAGCACGACGCCTTTCCGATGATCGCCAACAACGACGGCAAGATGGTCGTCGGTCAGTTCGGCTCCTTCATCCATGGCTTCGTCTCGAGCTACGAAGACACGATCGAAGAAGGCGATGTTTTCCTCACCAACGATCCTTACTCGTGCAACGGCGCGGTCAGTCATCTGAATGACTGGCTGACGATGATGCCGATCTTTCACGACGGCCGGCTGGTCAGCTGGGCGGCGATGTTCGGCCACATGACCGACAACGGCGGCAAAGTGCCGGGCAGCCTGCCCACCGACGCCGCGCAGATCTTCGAGGAAGGCCTGCAGATCCCGCCGGTGAAGATCGTGCGCAAGGGCCAGCTCAACAAGGAGCTGCTGAACTTGTTGCTGCGAAATTCGCGCGTGCCCGAATGGAACCGCTCCGACTTCAACGCCATCCTGGCCTCGCTGCGACTGGCCGAGCGCCGCGTGCACGAAATCGTGGCGCGTTTCGGTGTCGACCACTACATCGCCGCGATGGCCGAGATGCTCGAGCGCAACCGTCATGCGATGAGCGCCATCATCAAGATGGTGATTCCTGAGAAGAAGGCCTACTTCGAGGACTACATCGACGATGACGGTGTCGGTATGGGCCCGTACAAGGTTGCCTGCAGCCTCTGGCGCGAAGGCGATGTGGCGCACTTCGATTTCACGGGAACCGACCCGCAGTCGATCAGCTCGGTCAATTTCTTCCTCAACGAAGAAATGTTCAAGATGTTCCTCGGCGCCTTCTTCATCAACATCTTCGACCCGCAGATCCTGTTCAACGACGGGTTCTACGAACTCGTCAAGGTGACGATTCCCGACGGCAGCATCCTCAAGCCGAGGCGCCCCGCCGCACTGTCCTGCCGCACCCATTTGCTGGGCCGCATCTTCGACATCATGGGGGGACTGCTCGGCCAGGGATCGCCCGACGTGCTCAACGCGGCTGGCTTCTCCGACAGCCCGCACTTGATGTACTCGGGCTACGACAAGAACGGCGAGTGGTACCAGCTGTTCCAGATCGGTTTCGGTGGCGTACCCGGCCGCCCCGCCGGCGACGGCCCGGACGGTCATTCGTTGTGGCCGGCCTTCACCAACGTGCCCAACGAGTTCCTGGAGAGCTACTTCCCGCTGCGCATCTTGCGCTACGAGGCGATTTGCGACTCCGGCGGCGCCGGTCTGCACCGCGGCGGCAATGGTGTCTGCACCGCCTATGAGTTCCTCGAACCGGGAGAGATATCGATCCACGACGACCGCTGGCTCACCTATCCCTGGGGCGTGAACGGCGGCAACCCCGGCGGCCGCAGCAACAAGGAACTGGTGCGCACCGACGGCAGCCGCGAATGGCTGCCCGCCAAGTGCGACCGGATCAAGGTGCAACCGGGCGACGTTCTCAACTTCAACACCTGGGGCGGCGGCGGTTGGGGTGACCCGCTGAAGCGTCCGGCTGAGCGAGTTGCCACCGATGTGGAGCGCGGGCTGGTTTCCGTCGCAGGCGCGCGGCTCTACGGCGTCGTGGTGCGGGCCGACTTCACACTTGACGCGGCTGCGACCGAAGCCCTGCGCGCCGAAATCGCCGCGACGCGCCCGCCGATCGAGCTGTTCAACCGTGGCGGCACGATCGAAGAACTGAAGGCGCGCTGCAAGGCCGAGACCAGCTTTGAGCCTCCGCGTGCGCCCAAGTTCGCCAACTGGATGGGCGCCAGCAAGCCGCGCCTGCCAGCCTGAGTGCGCAGCTGACTTGATGCGGACGATGCCATGACCGAACAGGTGCTCATCAATGAAGTCGGACCACGCGACGGTCTGCAAAACCAGAAAACGGCGATCAGCACGACCGACAAGCTGGCGCTGATCAAGGCACTGGTCGATGCGGGACTGTCGGCGATCGAGGTGAGCAGCTTCGTGTCGCCCAAGGCGGTGCCTCAGATGGCCGATGCCGACGCCTTGTTCGCCCAATTGCCGGCGCGCGAGCGCGTGCGCTATTCGGCCCTGGTGCCCAATCTGCGCGGCCTGGAGCGCGCGCTGGCGGCCGGCGTGCGCGAGATCGCTGTGGTGCTGTCGGCGACCGAGACCATGAACCAGCGCAACATCAATATGAGTCTTGAGCGCGCCGTCGCCGTATCGGCCGAAACGCTGGCCGCTGCGGCCGCAGCCGGCCTGCGCTGCAAAGCCTATGTGGCAGTGGCATTCACGTGCCCGTTCGAGGGCGCAGTCGATGCGGCCGTGGTGCGGCGGCTGGCCGCGCAGATGCACGCCAGCGGCGCCACTGAAATCGTCATCGCCGACACCATCGGTGCTGCCGATCCGCGCGCCACCGGCCGCCTGATGTCGGCACTGGCCGGCGACTTGGGCGCCGCGCAGTTGGCCGCGCATTTCCATGACACGCGCGGCTTCGCGCTGGCCAATGTGTGGGCCAGCGTCGAGGCCGGTGTGCGCAAGTTCGACAGCAGCTTGGGCGGACTCGGCGGCTGTCCGTTCGCGCCTGGCGCAGCAGGCAACGTCGCCACCGAAGACGTGGTGCTGATGCTGGAGCAAAGCGGCCTGCGCACGGGCGTCGACGTGCCCGCCTTGCGGCGTGCCATCGCCTTTGCCGAGCAACTGGTCGGCCATCCGCTGGGTGGCCGCACGACACGCTGGCTGCAGTCCCAGGACCGACGGGCAGCCGCGACGACATCGAACTGAACCCATGATCAACCTCAAACAACTGAGTTCCTCGGTGGCTCCGCTGGCCATCATTGCCGGACTTCTTTACGCTGGCTTGTTCATCAAGCCTGCGGTACCCATCAGCAATGTCGCAGCGGCAGTGATAGGCGCACGCGACAGCTTCTATGGCATCGCCGCCCCCGCGCCAACGACGCTGTGGGCGGTGGGACGCGACGGCAAGATCGTGCGCAGCGAAGACGCTGGCGGACATTGGGTTGCGCAGACCGCAGGCACGGTCGAGAACCTGCAGTCCATCGCGGCGTGGAGCGCCGCCGAAGCGGTGGTGGTGGGCAACGCGTCTATGGTGCTGACCACGGCAGACAGTGGCCATCATTGGAAAACCGTGACCGGTGTACCGAGCCAGAACGACGCGCGAAAGCTGATCCGTGTACGTCTGGGCGCCAATGGTGTCGTCCGCGCGGTGGGCGAGTTCGGAACCGTGCTGGCTTCAGTCGACAAAGGTGCCAGTTGGAGCGCGCTCAGCAAGAGCGAGGATATTGCCTGGCACGACATCGCCGAACCCAGCGAGCAAACACTCGTGATCGTCGGCGAGTTCGGGCGTATCCGGCGCTCCACCGACGCTGGCCAGAGCTGGAAAGAAATACCCAGCCCGGTCAAGACGACGCTGACGGCGGTGCGCTTTCGCGATGCGGACGAGGGCGTGGCCGTCGGGCTGGACGGCGTCGTGCTCACCACGGCTGATGGGGGCAAGACCTGGCACCGTCAAACCTCGCCGACCCAGGACCATCTGTTCGACGTAGTCCAGCAGGGCAAGGACTGGGTTGCCGTTGGCGACAAGGGCGTGCTGCTGCGCGCCATGACGGACGGCCGCTGGAGCGACACCCGCATCAGCCCCACCAGCTACGCCTGGCACACCCAGGTGCTGCCGGTGAACGGCGCGCTGTTTCTGGCTGGCGCCGATCTCGCGCGCCGCAACGCTGACCAAACTCTGACCCGGTTCTGATGACTACCAGTCCTCCTTCCTCTGTAGCGCAGGCCAGCGCACCCGCCCAGCATCCCGTCGGCACCAGCCGACTGGACCGTTTCGTCGCGCTGTGCATTCGCCAGCGCGTGCTGGTGATCGCGCTGATCTCGCTGCTCACGCTGATGTTCGCCAGCCTGGCGGTGCGCATCGAGATCAAGACCGTCTTCAGCGACCTGCTGCCCAAGAACCATCCCTATATCAAGATCCACGAGCAATTCAAGCAGACCTTCGGCAGCTCCAACCTGGTGAGCATCATGCTCGAGGTCAAGGACGGCGACATCTTCCAGCCCGAGGTGCTGCGCAAGATCACCCGGGTGACCAAGGAGCTGCAGTTGGTCGACGGCGTGAACCAGTTCCAGGTCATCTCGCTGGCGGCCAAGAAGATCAAGGAGGTGCGCTCATCGACCGAGGGCATCGACATCAGACCGTTGATGTGGCCTGAGCCACCCACCAGCGCTGAGGGCATTGCCAAGCTGAAGGACTCGGTGCTGCGCAACCCGCTGGTCTACGGCGCCTATGTGTCCACCGACCTGAAGGCCGCGCTGATCACGGTGGACTTTTACGACGCGGAGCTGAAGTACGACAAGGTCTTCGCTCAGATCAGCGCGATCAATCGCTCGGTCGAAGGCAACGGCGTGAGCGTGCGCATGGTCGGTGAGCCCATTCTCTATGGCTGGGTCAGCCACTATCTGCCCGAGACGCTGCGCATCTTCCTGCTGACCCTGGCGGCGCTGATCGCGCTGCTGTTCATCACTGCGCGCACCTGGCGCGGCACGCTACTGCCCTTGCTGGCCGGCGCGGTCAGCTCGATCTGGGCGCTGGGCACGGCGCGACTGCTGGGCTTCCACATGGACCCGCTGATCATCGTGGTGGCGTTCCTGATCATGGCGCGCGCCATCTCGCACGCGGTGCAGTTGGTCTCCCACTTCGATGACGAACTCGAGCGCGGCGCGCCCAACTCGACCGTGGCGGCAATGGCGGCGATGCGCAGCCTGTTCAAGCCGGGCATGCTCGGCGTGGTGGCCGACGCCGGCTGCATGATCGTGGTGATCCTTGTGCCTATCCCGCTGCTGCAGAAAGTGGCCATCATCGGCACCGTCTGGGTGCTGACGATTGCGGTCAGCGCTTGCGTGTTGACACCGGTGCTGCTGTCCTTCATCAAGCATCCGCGCCGTTATGCCCATGGCCTGAACGTGCAACCTGTCATGCGCGCGCTCTTGACGCGCTGTGCGGCACTGGCGCTGTCGCCGATGCGCTATGTGGCGGTGGGCCTCACGGGCCTGTTGTTCGTGGTCGGCACTTTGTACGCATTCAACCTGAAGGTTGGCGACGCCAACCCCGGGTCCCCGATCCTGTGGGGCGACTCGACCTACAACCAGGACGCTGCCGCCATCAACCAGCGCTTCCAAGGTGCTGACCGCATGTTCCTGGTCGTCTCCGGCGACAAGACCGATGCGTTGAAAGAGCCGGCCGCGCTGCGCACGATGGCCCAATTGCAGACCTTCCTGGAAAGCCAACCCGAGGTCGGCGGCACGGTGTCGATGGCCGATCTGGTGCCCGAGATGAAACGCGTGCTGCGCGAGGACAATCCGCGCTACCGCGAGTTCGGCTCGAGCGCCGCCGACAACGGCGAGATCATGTACCTGTTCACCTCGTCCAGCGATCCGGGCGACATCGACCGCTTCGTCGAGCCACAGTACAAGGACGCGTCGGTGACGGTGTTCTTCCGCGATCACCGCGGCGAGACCATACGTGCGGCAGTGGCGCGGGTCGAGGCGTTTATAACGGCGCATCCGGACAGCCCCGTCAAGATCCAGTTGGCAGGTGGACTGGTCGGCGTGCTGGCGGCCGTCAACGAGATCATCTTCGCCAAGCAGATCGAGAGCATCGCGCTGGCCTTGCTGGTGCTGGTGGTGTGCTGTGCGGTGACCTACCGGTCGCTCACCGCAGGCATGTTCTTCATGGTGCCGGTGCTGCTGTCCAACGCACTCACCTTCAGCTTCATGGCACTGATGGGCATCGGCATGAACATCAACACACTGCCGATTGCCGCCCTGGGCATCGGTCTGGGCGTCGACTACGCCTTCTATGTGATCGATGAAATCCGCGAAGAGCTGCGCCGAGGGCTGAGCCTGGAACGTGCTGTCCACAGCGCCATGCTGGGCGCGGGCCGCGGCGTGATGGTGACGGCAGCAACGCTGATCACCAGCGTCGTGATCTGGTACTTCTCATCGATCCGTTTCCAGGCCGAGATGGGTCTACTGATGGCGCTGTGGCTGTTCATCTCGGCGCTCAGTTCGCTGCTGCTGATGCCGGCGCTGGTCGTGATCCTCAGGCCCGCCTTCATCTTCGCTCCGGCCAAGCAGTCCCAGCAGGCAGCACTACGTACACAAACGGTGGCGGCGTGAAGCCGCCATCGACCGTCATCCCTGACCCGGCAAATCGCCCCCAACCCCAACCATCCCAAAAGAGGAGAGCTTGATGAATCTGAAAACAGACTCGATCGGTCGGTCGAGACAAGGCACGCTCAGATTGCGTGTCAAGCCCGTCATGGTCGCCCTGCTAGCCGGCTTCGGTTCGAGCCTGGCGCTGGCGGCAGATGCGCCCGCCGACACGGCTGAAAACAAGTTCACGCTGGGTGGCTATGTGCGCAGCTGGGCATCCATGAATCTGCAGGATCAGCCCGAAACCAAGGGCAATGACCAGTACAAGCTGTCCACCTTGCGCGCCTCGCTGCTGCTCGACGCCGACTGGAAGCCGACCAACGCCCTGCGCTTCAAGGCGATTGCGCGTATTGACCGCGAGTACATGACCGACTACCTCAAGTCGCTTGAGGCTCCGCCCAGTGACAAGCCTGCCGGCTCCACGGCGGCAGTGTTCTCCACCAACGCCGGCGGCAACGTCGGTGGCCTGCAAAAGTTCTATGACAAGTCGGACCTGCGCGAGTGGTGGGCCGAGGCCGATCTGAACGATCGCGTCAAGCTCAAGGTCGGGCGTCAGCAAATCGTCTGGGGCGAGACCGACTTCTTCCGCGCGCTCGATATTGTGCATGGCTTCAACTACACCTGGCGCTCGTTCCTCGAGGTCGAGAACGAGGAACTGCGCAAGCCTCTGATCATGGCGCGAGCCTTGATACAGGTGCCCGAAGCCAAGGGCTCGTTTGACGTGTTTCTGCGTCCAGGCTGGGATCGCGATGGCGACATCGGCAATACCTACGATCTGGCAGGCGGCCGTTGGGCTGCACAGCCGACGCGCGGTGCCAGCTTCCTTTATGCAACCTCGTACAACTACCATAGCGCGGGGGCCGATCAGAAGGACGTGACGGGTGGCCTACGCTGGCAGGGCATTGCAGGGCCAGTGAACTACTCGGTGGCCTACTTGCGCACCTTCAATAACGACCCGGTCAACAATCCCTGCGGCATGACCCTGGCGGCGCTCTATGGCGGCGCGCCGATACCGGCTGCGCAGGCCAGCACCTACAAGAGCTTCAAGCAAACTCCCGCGGCCTGCAGCTTTGCTGGTGCCGGCCCGTACGGCAACCCGCTGCAGTTCGGCGACTGGATCTTCCCCACGACCGACGTTCTTGGCGTCACAGCATCGGGCTACTCACCAGCGCTCGACTCGGTGTTGTCCACCGAGATCGCGTACCAGAAGAACCGCTCGTTCAACTATGGCGTGGATGGCGGCAAGTTCGGGCCCAATATCACGCCGGGGGCCTTCGGCATCATCCAGAAGAATGTGCTGACGATGATGTTCCGCATGGACCACAACGTCGATCTGAGCAATTTGATCGGCACCAGCCGTCCGTCCTTCGGCTCGATCCAGTTCTTCAACACGCAGATTCTCAACTACAAGGCTGAGGACGAAATCGTCCAGCTCGCCTACTGGAACCGGACCCGCGCGAAGAACTCGGCACTGCTGACCGGCTTTCTGTTGATGAACTACAGCAACGACCGCATCAACCCGTCGATCGCGGCGGGCTGGGACGTCAGCTACGGCGGCGGTTTCATCATCCCGGCGGTCGAGTGGGTGCTGGGTGACAAGTGGCGCCTGAAGGCCGAGCTGGACTTGTTCTACAACGCCGGCAACCAGAAGCAGCGTTATCTGAACCCGACCACTTTCGGGCTTGAGGAACAGGGCAAAGGCGCCGGCTTGATGGGCTATTTCTCCGGCTCGAACCAGGCCCTGCTGCGCCTGACACGTCAATTCTGATTCGATAATTTCAACGCAAGGAACCGAAATGAACTACAAGCATTCGATCCGGGCCAGCGTGGCGATGCTGCTCGCTGCCAGCATGGGCCATGCGCTGGCGGCCGAGTTGCCGCCAGGCACGACCATCAGCAAGGCCAACCTCGACCAGGTCAAGAACGACACCTTCGAAGGCAAGACGATTGCCAGCATGCTGCCCGAGCGGTTGGAAATGCAGATCCGCAACTACGGACTCAACATCAAGCTGAAGAAGACGGTGGCAGCCGCGCTCGACCCCAAGTCGCTCGAGGCGACACGCAAGTACGCGGGCGAGGTTAAATATGACGCCGCCAAGAACGAGGTCACCGGCTACAAGGCCGGCTTGCCCTTCCCCGATGTGAAGCCCGAAGATCCCAACTACGCTGCCAAGCTGGTGTGGAATCTGTACTACGCATCGCCGACGGGTCAGGTGATGGACTTCAAGAAGTTTGCCTTCCTGCTTATCGACGAGGAGAAGGGCCTGGAGCGCCAGCAGAACTGGTTCTTCATGCGCTACTTCATGAAAAACCGTCTGACGGGCGCGGCCGCACCGGTGGACGGCGATGGTAGCGAGTTCACTCGCACCCTCTTGTTCGCTACCTACCCGCAGGACATCCGCGGTCTGGGCACTTACACGATCCGCTACGACGGTCCGCAGTACGAAGACCAGTGGGTCTACATCAAGAACGCACGCCGCACGCGGCGCCTGGCGGGCGGCGCCTGGATGGACCCGATCGGCGGCACCGATCAGCTCAATGATGACATCGAGATCTGGAACGCCAGGCCGAGTTGGTACAAGAGCTACAAGTACGTGACCAAGCGCTGGGTGCTGGCCATCGCCAATGGCAGCCGCGCCTGGGACGAGAGCAAGCAGGGCACACCCGCGGAGTTCCCCACGGTCGATCTGGCCAACGCGCCGTTCTGGAACCCCAAGGATGAATGGGAGCCGCGCGAAGTGCATGTGATCGAGGCAACCCCACCTGCCGAGCACCCGTACAGCAAAAAGACCATCTACCTCGACACGCAGATTCCGCGCGTCCACTTCGCCGAAGCCTACGACCGCAAGGGCGAGTTCTGGAAGTGGATGAGCTACTCGACACGCGCCATCAAGGGCGACGATGGCGTGACGACCTATGTCTCCAACCAGGGACATACCTTGGACTTCAAGCGCAAGCACGGCACGGTCTTCATCTCGCACCCGTCATGGAAGACCAACACGGCCGTCAAGGCCAGTGACGTGACGCTGGGCAAGCTGGAGGCGGCTGGCCAGTAAACTCGCTCCGTCTCGGGGTCGGCGCTTCTCGCCGGCCCCGTGCTTGATCTCTGTGTGAACGAGGAAGGGCCAGCATGGCAACACTGCCCAGCGGACGAGTCGGGTTCGGCAAGCGGCCCGCGCTGATCATCGTCGACGCCACGAACGGCTTCACCGATCCGGCGTCGCCACTCGGCAGCGAAAGCACAGCCGAACTGGCAGTTATCGAGCGGCTGATCGCGGCTTTTCGCGCACGCGCCTTGCCAATCGTCTACACCGTCAACGCCTACAGCAATGCGGCCGAGGCCAGCGTGTTTCGCGAGAAGATTCCTCTGCTGAATCTGCTCGTCGCGGACGCGCCGTTGGCTGACATTGCCGCGCAGGTGGCACCACTGCCTGGCGATATCGTCATTCGCAAGACAGTGCCGAGCGCCTTCTTCGACAGCCCCTTGCGGCGAATGCTGACGGCTCAAGGCGTTGATTCGGTGCTGGTGTGCGGCTTTACCACCAGCGGCTGTGTGCGCGCCACCGCTGTGGATGCCTTGCAGAGCAATTTCCGCTTGATCGTCGCGCGCGATGCCTGCGGTGATCGTGATACCCAGGCCCACGAGGCCAATCTGCGCGATATCGGCCTCAAGTATGGAGATGTGCTAACGGCCGACGAGTCCTTGGCGATCTTGCCTTGAGGCAGCAGCCATGCCAAATGCCAGCAGTGGTGATCAGCTGAAGGTCTTTTGGCAGCCAGGTTGCAGCAGCTGTCTGCGCGTCAAGGAGTTTCTGGACGCGCATCGAGTGCCCTACGTATCGCGCAATGTGCTTGCCGATCCAGAGGCATTCGCAGAGCTGCGTCAATTCGGCCTCCGTCAGGTGCCCATCGTGATGCGAGGCGGAAAATTTGTCGATGGACAGATGCTTGCAGAGGTAGCTTCGCTGGCGGGCCTGATGGCTGAGCGGAGCAAGATGCTCTCGCCTACGGGCCTGGCAGATAGGCTTTTTGCCACGTTGGCGACGGCTGCAAGCGCCTTGCAGCAATTTCCAGAAACTGGCCTTGGTGAGAATTTTCTTGATCGACCGCGCACGGTGGCAGACCTGATCTTTCATATCTTCAATGTGGCTGATGCCTTTATCGAACTGAGCGAAGGCAAGCCTTTGACCTTCGAGTCCTACAACCGCACACCTGCGCCCGACCCGGACTTGCACAAGCTACGCGCCGGGCTTGTTGCCTACGCGGATTCGGTAAGAGCCCGCGCATTGGCTTGCTTTTCGGATCAGGCCGATATGTTTGATTGGCAGCAGCAAGCAAACGTCTATTACGGCGCGCAGAACTTGCACCAATTCCTGGAACGCACGACCTGGCATTGTTTGCAGCACACGCGGCAGTTGATGGCATTGCTGGCAGATTCGCGCGTTTCTCCAGATATGCCCTTGGACAGCGCACTTCTGGACAGCCTGCCGCTCCCTTTGAATGTCTGGGATCCGGCTTGAAGGCTGCTGTTGGTGCCGATCAAACTTTGACCAAGAGGTGGAGGCTTTCGGCCTATCGCTCCGACAGGGATACCCTCCCGCGTGCCGAGGGGCAGGTCTTGTATTCCGTTGAGTTGCAGCGACCGTGTTCGGTAAAGCCGTTGGACGAGTGTTGCAGGCGGGCGACGACACACGCGCGGTGAAGGATCGACTGGTGATTGTCGATTTGGCGACCACGATGAATTACACGCACGTCCTCAAGCTGGGCGTCGTCGCCGTGCGCAGCCCAGTCGATGCATTGGCACCATAGCAGCCGTTCACGAAGGGCGGCTCATGGTCGAGACGCGCTGACCGCATGCGCGATCGTCAGTAGTCATTGGTGAAATGGCCTACGACCGACAACTCTCGAAGATCGAGGCTATCGCGGTGCGACCCAATTCTGACATTGACATGCTTAACTTCGCGGCCGTAAAGCAGCCATCCAGCGGTTAACAAGTTTGTGATACCTCGATGCCCTGCGTAATGTGGGCGGGTACGCCCTACGAGCACTTGATCGCTCAGGTGAAGTAGCGCTCGCTCAGGCGATAGAGTCGAACAGCGGACCCGACGGTGCACCGGAGATTAGGTCTGATAAGTGGTGGCCGAGGTGCCACCGCAGGGTACCGCGCTTTGCGCCACCTCTTGGCACCTGAGACCGACGACGCCTAAGTTCGCGATATTGTTTGCGGTACTGTGCAGCCAGACCGAGGTGGCTTTCATTCCGGTCAGCGCATTCAGTACAACACCACCGGTCAGGTGGTGCAGACGCTGCAGACACCGAGGTTCGACGGCGCGACGCGCCTGAAGATGTCGCCTCTGGAGTTCATGCAGAGGCCTGGCCGCAGGCCGTGGTGATCCATCCTGGCGCATCAAAAACTTGGGTTGCCGCGCTGCGCTCACAATGAAAGACCGTTTGCCTTCATCGCCAAATCCCATGGCGCCGGCATCTCTTCACACCACGCTGCAGTGCCGCTTGATGCAGGTGTCCAGCACTTCCTCGCCGGGCAGGCTCCACCAGTGCTCTGAGAAAATCTCGACTTCGGCAAAACCGCCGTAGTCGGCGGCCTCCATCGCGCTGCGGATCTTCTTGAGTTCGATCACGCCATCGCCCATCATGCCGCGGTCGTTGAGCAGATCGCGGGTCGGCGTGAGCCAGTCGCAGACGTGATAGGCCAGCAGGCGCTCCTTGCCGGCGCGTGCGATC
>Ga0315270_10000699_pt1 | contig 18048 bp, 17 predicted proteins | sample C1_bottom_MG_FD_204932 | JGI IMG/M metagenome (GOLD analysis project Ga0315270, IMG submission 204932) | Sediment microbial communities from Yellowstone Lake, YNP, Wyoming, USA - C1_bottom | ecosystem: Environmental > Aquatic > Freshwater > Lake > Sediment | place: USA: Wyoming | collected...
ATAATTTTTGGGTCCGCCAAGTTGTTTGCGCAGCCAGTCAATGGCGGCTCCGCGCGCGCCCAGTTTTGGTCCCGCGTCGCCCGGCAGAATGGGTTTATAAAGCGTAACAAATTGTCCTGGCCACATGGCTTCAAGCTCGCCCGGAGGTATCGCGTACGAGTGCTGTCCATCGGGCGTCACGACCAAATGATCGGCGCGCTTGCCAAGAATCGCCAATGGTATGGGATCTCCGTGCGCACCGTGATCGAGAATCGCAATTGCCGGGCGATCGAGTCGTAGCAGGTCGGCCAGCGAGCCGCGGGCGCTATAACAACGCAGGCCACAGTCGATGGCCTTGTCGCATGGCGTCGCGCCGCGCAACGCGTCATATTTAACGCCCCATGCGTCAAACAATCCTGCATAAACACCGTCCTCGTTGGGACGGCTATTGTGGATGTCTAAAATTGGCAGGCTCGCTAGGTCGTGTTGTGCACTCGAGTCATGGGTAATCGTTGCGGCGTGAGCAAGTTCAGTTGATAAGCCGGGTTCGGCGGCCCGCGAATGCTCGTCGCGCGAATGGGAGTTCCAGGATATGGCGAGCGCCGCGCTGCCGGCAACTAACATGGCTGTTGCGCCGAAAGGTACGAGCCAGCGCCGCATCGTACGTAAGAAATGTGGTGGCGCTACGCCTTCCAATTCTCTGCTTGCTTGTCTGGCAAGGCTGGCGTCGATTTGGTGTATGCCTTCGGCAAAGGCGCCCAGCATGGCGCGATCGCAAATAACGTTGATGAGGCGTGGAACCCCGCGTGAGCAGCGATGAACGTGGCGGATTGCGGCGGTGCTGAACGTTTGTTTGGGTAAGCCAGCCGTGCGCAGGCGGTGTCGAATGTAGGCGCCGGTTTCGTCCAGCGAGAGTGTGGACAAGTGGTAACGCGCGGTAATACGTTGCGCGAGCTGGCGCAGATCGTGGCGCGCGAGGACGCTGCGCAGTTCCGGTTGGCCAACCAAAATGATTTGCAGCAGTTTTTGCGTTTCTGTTTCTAAATTGGTGAGTAGTCGGACTTGTTCTAAAACGTCCCACTCTAAATTTTGTGCTTCGTCAATAATCAACGCGACGCGCCTGCCCGCAGCGAAGCTTGCCAATAAGTGTCTGTTGAGTGCGTCGACGAGAGCCTTTATGCCCGAGGCTTCCGGTGCGGGAATGTTCAATTCATCGAGAATGGTGGCCAAGAACTCTGTGGCCGAGACGCGGGGGTTCAGTACCAGTGCGATTTCCACGTCGGCCGGGATGCGCCGCAACAATGCGCGAATCAGCGTGGTCTTGCCGGTGCCCACTTCGCCGGAGAGTTGCACGAAACCGCCGCCCACTTGAATGCCATAAAGCAGATGAGCCAGCGCTTCTTGGTGACGTTTACTTTGATAAAGAAAGCGCGGGTCTGGTGCAATTGTGAAAGGGCTTTCCGCAATACCGAAGTGATCCGTGTATATGGTATTCATATTTCAACACCGGCTCAGAGAACTTGTTCGTTGGTACCTCCGGGCGAGGTAGCTTTTCGTTTTCGACGCGGTAACGTCGGTTGCCGTCTCGTTAGGCGCGAGATTTGGCATGCAATGCAGCTTCACCGCCAATAGGCGCGGCTATTCATTGCTTTTTGATGCCGATTTCCATGCTTCTATACCGGCTATTAAGTTGCCATATTACGCCCAAATGATTGCGTGGCAATAGCTGTTACCGTTTGGCGACTGTGTTTTGATCGAGTTCTCTCTTGATTGAGTTATCGAGTAACCCTCCGCATACTTCCTACTTCGATCATTTAAAAACGGAGCGCAACATGAAAATCGGTACGCCGCTGGCGGGAACGGCGACGCGAGTGATGATGCTGGGAGCGGGCGAGCTGGGCAAGGAAGTCATTATCGCGCTGCAGCGCTTGGGCGTTGAAGTCATTGCGGTCGATCGCTATCCGAATGCACCGGGTCAACAAGTGGCTCACCGAAGCCACGTTATCAATATGGCGGATCCTGTTGCGCTGCGGCAGTTGGTGGAGCAGGAACGGCCACATTTTATTGTTCCTGAGATCGAAGCAATTGCGACGGACGCACTGGTTGAAATTGAGCGTGACAAGCTCGCGACGGTCATTCCAACGGCGCGTGCCGCGCGCTTGACGATGAATCGAGAAGGTATTCGCCGCCTTGCGGCAGAAGAGCTGGGTTTGCCGACGTCCCGTTTTGGTTTTGCCGACACGTTGAACGAGCTGCGTATGACTGTGGATGGAAGTATCGGCTATCCGTGTTTCATCAAACCCGTGATGTCATCGTCGGGCAAGGGTCAGTCGCGAATCGAACAGCCCGAGGAAGTCGAAGCGGCCTGGAATTACGCGATGAGCGGCGGTCGCGTAAATCGTAGTCGAGTGATCGTTGAAGCTGAAATTGAGTTCGACTACGAGATTACGTTGCTAACCGTTCGTGCGTTGGGTCCTCAAGGCGATATCGAAACCCATTTCTGCGAGCCCATTGGCCATGTCCAGGTGAAGGGTGATTACGTCGAAAGTTGGCAGCCCCAGCCGATGTCGACGAAAGCCTTAGCAATGAGCCGGCACATTGCTAAGACTGTCACGGATAATTTGGGCGGTTGCGGTATTTTCGGTGTTGAGCTTTTTGTTAAAGATGATCAAGTTTGGTTTTCGGAAGTGAGTCCACGGCCACACGATACAGGCATGGTGACGATGGCGTCACAGGTGCAAAGTGAATTTGAATTGCATGCTCGTGCTTTGCTTGGTTTACCCGTCAATACCGCATTGCGCTGTCCGGGGGCAAGCGCGGTAATTTATGGCCAACTAGAGGCGCAAGGAATCGCGTTCGAAGGTGTGGCTGAGGCGTTGCGCGTGCCACAAACGGATCTGCGTTTATTTGGCAAGCCAGAATCGTTTGCGCGTCGTCGCATGGGCGTCGCGCTGGCTTATGCGGACAATGTCGGCACGGCACGGCAACGCGCTAAGTTGGCGGCGAGTTTGGTGCGGCCGGTGGAAAAGTAGATTTTATATCGGCCGCGCGGCGTGAGTTAGACTTTTTCTAGCATGCCTGCCAGTGCTTGGGGCCCAGTGTCGCGAGTAAGGGGTTTTAATAAATAACCCGTGATACCCAAGCTTTCGCATTCTTTTATCAGTGCTTCATCCGATACGGAGGTGAGCATTACAATGGGCGTCGTTTTGTCATTGCTGCGTATATGACGCAACGCTTCGTTGCCTGTGACGTTTGGCATAACGATGTCCATGAAAATAAATTTCGGTTCTTCCATGGCGTGTTTTTCGATCGCGTCTTGACCGTCGACGGCTTCAACAATTTTCTCGTAGCCCAATGAATGCAGGAACGTCCGTAACGACGTGCGCATCATTTTCATGTCGTCAACGACCATGATTTTCGCTGTTTTGGCCAACATGCGTTATTCCCCGGTCTTGTTGTGGAGCAGATAGTTAAAATAAAAGCGGCCGACGTTATCGACGTGAATGGGGATCGATATGATCTCCTTTACGTTCGCCAACATGGAATTCATGTCGTCCAAGCTTGAAATGAAATACGGTGGCTTGAATTTAATGGGCATGTCGGCTTTGGCCAATTGGCTCATCGCCAGGCCAATCGCCGTATTGCCAAATTCGGCAAGCGCCTCGCCTACATCGTCGGTGATCGTCGTTTCCGGTTCGTCTATACCGAGCAAGTTTGCGCGCACTTTGTTGCCGATGGCCAGTGCTGTTTCAACATAATGGTGCATGAGGACTTTGCCCTCAATGACGCCAAATGTTTCTGCGGCAACGGCGTAACCTTTAAAGCGAAATTTCTCCAGCGAATCTGGGAAGCCTTCGCCAGCGTGCGCGGATAAGCCGGCCATGCTATGGAGGGTTTGGATTGTTTCTGTGACGAAAGGCGCAAGAATCTTGGCGTGTAAACTTTGAAGTTCCATGTCGTCTTCCTATTTGCGTCGGCACGTTCCCGCCTGTCGCGTTTCCTAAGTCCGTTGGCTCAATACTTGCGCCTGTCCTTGCGCGAGACGATGAGCGTTCAATGACAACAAGTTCGCGAGGGTAACTCGGCGACATCCGCTGTCGTCGCCGGTTCTGTGTCTGATAAATCGGTCGTGGTGGGGAAGACTTTAGATTTATGCGTGCAAAATTTATCGATGACGCGGCACGACGATTGGTCGTTGCCGACGTTTTGTTCTGTGGAAAAAATTACATACCGTAGTCGTGGCGTGGTGTTTCGCTAGGCCGCGTTTCAATCGTCTTCCATGTCCGGTTCCCAGCCGCGTTGGCGCGCGCTGGCAATCGCCTCGTCGAAAATGCGTCGGTGCCGTTGCGAAAGTTCGGGCGGTAAGGCGTACACCATATGGCCGTAAGGTTCCCATGCCGCAGACACTTTGTCGTATAACATCTGTATTTGGTCGCGCGTCCAGCCGATGCATCTTTCAGTTTCTGGGATAATGCCAAACACCCAAGCGTCACGAATAATGTTGCCGTTTGGGGTCATGCCAGCATACGTGTCGTTGTCGATGCCCGGATAAGTTCGATCGTCACGCATGTAAAGTACTCCTAGTGACCAAGGGCGTTAACAATTACTCGATTCTTTGAGCTATGTCAAAAAAGCCGGCGAGCGCGGGGGAAATTTTCTCAAATCGCCACGCGCGTCTGACGGCGTGAATTTTAAAATTCGCGAAAAATTTCCGGAGAGGAACTAATATGTATGTGGGGCAGTCTTGTTCTGGTAAGGATTGCGGTTTGCGCTCGATCGAGCCATCCCGTAATCGTGCGGGGACTGAGGGGTAAATCTGCAGGAGGCGTCAATTTGCATTTTTATCCGGCGGCGGAGCAGCTGAGCGTGCCCGTGTCCCATAATCCAGAACTCAGTAAGAATTTGATATTGGCGAATGGCGTGGTGCCAAAGTTAACCAACTTTTCCACCGTGCGCATTGCTCCAGGCAAGTCAGTGGCGCCGCACTCGCACCGTGACATGTACGAAATATTTTGGGTCAGCGAAGGTGCGGCGAATGCCCTTGTCGCATCACGGCTGCTGGTGTTGACCGCTGGAGATTGTCTCGTGGTTGAGCCGGGGGAAGATCATCAGATTAAAAATTGTGGTGCGCAGGACTTGGTGTTTGTCTACTTTGGCATAGCGGTGTAGTGTATTTTTCGGTGCCAGCGTATTGGTCGTCGCCGCGGTCCGGTCAGCGCCAAACGGCCCCGGCATGTTTTTAAAAATAGTTGCCAAATTTTCTTCCGCTTTTATTAATATGGCATTCCGGGGTGAGGGCTTATGAACGCTGGAAGGCGATTGAGTGTAATTCGATGCGAATAGCGTTGCTAGAAGACGATGTGGCCACGGCACAGCTATTGACCGTTTGGATCCAGGCGGTTGGCCATAACGTTTACCACTTCGAGCGGGGCAAGGCGCTGCTGCAAGCACTGCAGCGTGATAGTTTTGATCTCTTGTTGCTGGACTGGTTGCTACCGGATATCCCTGGTGATGAAGTCTTGAAGCAGATCAGGGAGCAACACGGCTGGTCACTTCCCGTCGTGTTCATTACGCAAAGAGATTCGGCCGAAGATATTGTGCTCGGCCTTAACACAGGTGCTGATGACTACATCACCAAGCCGGTTCGCCCAGACGAATTGCTTGCGCGTGTGCATGCCGTTGCGCGCCGTTTCGGCACCGAACCAAAGGAGTCGGCGGTTCAGTTTTCGCCGTATTCATTCGATCTTCGTTCTCATTCGGTTAGTCGCGACGGGGCCGATCTATCGTTGACTCAAAAGGAATTTGATCTCGCGTTGTTCATCTTTCGCCATGCGGGCCAGTTATTGTCGCGGGCCCATCTTTTGGAGAATGTATGGGGGCGCAATGCCTCGGTAACGACTCGCACCGTCGACATTCATTTAAGCCGCTTGCGTCGTAAGTTGGGTTTGGGCGAGGGTTCGGGTTGGCGGTTGAGTGCTGTCTATAACTACGGTTATCGCCTCGAAAGTGTGTCTGCCAAGACATACAGTATGGTCGTCTAGTAATCGCTCGCTATTTTTCCCCCTGTACAGACATACTGTTTCTAGGATCCAGTCCCAGGCTTGCGACCTCATGGTCGCCCACGCGATTTAATTTCGTTGGGCTTGCTTCCACCGGCTTTTTCGGTAAAATGCGCACCCCCGCAGTGTTGTGTCGCAAGCGGCTTGAGCGGTTTTGCCGAAGTGTTTCGGCATTGAGAATTTGGTCGCGATCTTCGCCGCCTCTCTGCAAGTTTACAGTTTGTTACAGAATCCATATTAGTTTCGTCGAAATTAGTCCGTATTATTTCCTTAGCGGTTGAACTGAATCTTTTTGCCGAAGTTGTGGCGCAAGGAAGCGCACAAGACCCGTTGTGTAATTTGCGCGAACGATTCGTGAGCGCCACCTAGAAAATTGTTGTTACGGAGGAATTGTCCATGAAATTGTCATCTCGCTCTCGCTACGCCGTGAATGCCATGGTGGAGCTGGCTACCACCGACACGGAAAGCGAAACACCCATTGTACGCATGGCGCAATCGTACGGTTTGTCACAGTCGTCAATGGAGCAATTGTTTGCACGTTTGCGGCGTGCCGGACTAGTAAACGGTCGTCGCGGCCGCAGAGGTGGTTATCGCTTATCCCGCGCCGCCGAGCAAATTACGTTGGCTGAAATCGTCGGTTCAGTGGATGACGATTACGGTGCGCGGATGGCTGGCAAAAGTTCTCCTAAGGCGCCTAAAAAAGTGGCCAATCCGGTTTGGGAATGCATCAGCCAGAAATTGTATGCCTATCTTGAAGAAATCACATTGGCGCAAGTCATCGAGTATGCGCAGAGTGAAAAAGGTATCAAAGATGAGTGGTGCGCGCCGCCTATTGTTGGTGCGGTTCGTCGGCGTAAACGTGGTGCGCAAGCGGGTATGGCGGACATTGCGGGATTATAAATCGTAGTCTATGGTTAAGTTGTTAAGACTGTTGACGATAAAGTTTAGGCAAGGCGTGGGGAAGGTTTAAGCCAACATTTTTTGCTTACACCCTTTGATGGACTCTGGATCAGGGAAGGGGGCAAGGATAGCGGGGCAGTGCAAGGAAGCACACAAGGATGACTCCCATACCTCGTTGATGTAAAAAAGCCGGCCATTGGATGGCCGGCTTTTTTTTGTTTAAAAACGCATCGACGTGTCGCCGAATATTTATCGCTTTCGCTCGTGCCTGTTTCGAAACGAGCGGCGTGGTGGCTAAGTACGGTAATATAAAGTGCGGTAATCTATTAAGCGTTGGTGCCAGTAGATTACTCGTGACCAATTGCTGTTGTTGCTAGAGCTATAATCTGCATTTTTCGCGAGCAACGACGCAGTTTGCCTGCGAATTTTCCAGCCGATGTTGCTAAGTCGAGGGATTTTCCAACATGAAACGCGCTGATCTTGATTTGCTCATGGACCTGTTGTCACAACCGACGGCGCCTTTTTGTGAGTCTTTCGTTTTGGAGTTTTGTGCCGCCTATTGCGAGCGTTGGCAGATTCCCTACTTTGCCGATCCGCTCGGGAATCTTGTTTTGGGCGCGTCCTCGAAGGCGGCGTATTTGCGGCGGCTGCGGGCAAAATCTCAGCAACCCTTGCGGCTATTTATTGCGCATACCGATCATCCAGGGTTTCAAGGTGTGCGCTGGGCGGGTGATGGCAAGCTTGCCATTCGTTGGCACGGTGGTTCGCCTGTGCAGTATCTCAACAACAGCACGGTTTGGCTTGCGTCCGCGGCGGAGGGTTACTTAGCCTCGGGTAAATTTAAGCAAGTAAAATTAGCCGAGCACGGCCGCGCTATCGCCGGTGGCATCATAGATGTTGGGACGGAATGGACGCGTAGCACACGTCCTGCTGCGGAGGAGCTATTCGGCGGCTTTGGTTTTTCCAAACCTGCGTGGCGCCAAGGTTCGACGATTTACACCAAGGCGGCTGACGATTTGGTCGGCGTGTACGCAGTTTTGCGAACCGCACGGCACGTATATAAAAATTCGCGCGGTGCGGAGGCTCCGTTTCTTGGGTTGTTGACTCGAGCTGAAGAAGTGGGTTTCGTTGGCGCGATAGGGCATTTTGAATTGGGCTGGTTACAGCGCGCCTCGCAACCACCGCTCGCCGTAAGTTTGGAAGCGTCGCGAACATTGCCGGGCGCGGTTGTTGGCGGTGGGCCCGTTGTCAGGTTAGGTGATCGTCGCACGGTGTTTGATCCGTCCTATTTGCAGGCCCTTGTAGCATTGGCGCAAGCGCGCCTACCGGAGAAGTTTCAACGCCGGATTATGGACGGGGGTTCTTGTGAAGCAACAGCGGCGACGGCTTACGGATTTCCAACGATTGGTTTGTCGGTACCGCTAGGTAATTACCATAACCAAGGCTTGGAGGGCGGTGCCGAATGTCGAAAATTGAATGGTCCGGCGCCGGAATTTGTTCACGTTGATGATGTCGAAGGACTCGTGACGTTGTGTCAGGGTGTTGTTGGTCCCCGCTTTCTTGGCGGCGACCCATGGCAAAAGCTGCGGTCGCAGCTACGTAAGAATTATCGCGACTACAAAAAATTGTTGTGATTTTTAATTAGAAAAAAGTTTGGAGGGTGAAATGAATATTCGTCTGGGTACATTTGTTACGGCCGTACTGATTGGTGGTGCATCTTTTGTAGCTCACGCCGGTGTTGAGCAGGGCCAAGTAGTGGCCAAGGGTTGCGTCAGTTGTCACGGTGCGCAGGGTCAAGGTATGGGCAAGACACCGGCTCTTGCGGGTCTGAAAGCTGATTTCATTGTCGAGCAGATCAAAGCGTTTCAAAGCGGAAAGCGCAATAACATGATGATGAGCACGATCGCGCGCAAGCTCAGCGAGCAGGACGCGCTGGATGTTGCGGCTTATTTCGCGAGTTTATCAGCGAAATAATCGATCCGTCCCGGATCGACCTTCCTCAATTCCTTGCAGTGAGTCAAACGCATGAGCCAATCGGCGCGGCATAGCTATCCGCTGTTTTATCAGTTACCGCCTAGTATGAAAGTTCTTTTTACCAACGTTTTAATCATGTTGGGATTTGCCTACATAATGGGGTTTGCACAAATCTACTCAGTTCACGGCCACGAGGATGGCAAGCCTGGGTTATCCGTCCACGATATACAGATTGCTTATCGCGGTAGTGCCGACCATACGCGGCTAGAGTCGGCGTTACTCGGGCCAATGTCAGGTATGTTGCCAGGTTTTGAAGCCCAGCAAATAATTCACTGGATCCATGCCGGGGCTAAAGAAGGCGAATTTACGTCTACTATTCGGCCAATTCTGCAAAATCGTTGCATGGGGTGCCATGATGGCAATAGCCCAGGTTTGCCAAAGTTAGTCGAGTATCAAGATGTTTCTGAAGTGACTCAGTCGGATCACGGCGTTAGCATTACAACGCTGGTGCGCGTGTCACACGTTCATCTTTTTGGTTTGACCGTGGTGTTCGCTGTTGTTGGATTCATTTTCAGTCACGCTTACGTCAAGTGGAAGTATCTAAAGTCAGTCATCATGACGATACCGTTCCTGGCAATCTTCGTGGATATCGCATCTTGGTGGCTTACGAAGTGGGGTTCGCCGCTGTTCGGGTACGCCGTGTTCATTGGCGGCGGGCTGATGGCAGTTTCCTTTGCCTTTCAGTGGGTGGTCTCTATGTACCAAATGTGGTTTTTCAAGTGCCCCCCTGATGAGTGCCCGATAGATTGAGTCAAATTAATTTAATTTTGGCACGGGCGTCGAGGGCGATGCCGGTATTTGCTCAGCGAAAATTCATTGCTTGTTCGTGTTCATCGAGTACTCGGTCGTGGCTGCGTTGTTCGAACCTTTGCCTGTACTCGGTGACGAGCGAGAGAAGCTTGTCCTCTTTTGATTTTGTGGGGTGAGCGACGAAGTCTTTGATTTGGCGATAGAGCTGATGTAACCACCAGTCTAACGTTTGGGTTTCGTTAAGCATCTGCTCGTTCCTTTGGGTGTTTGTTTGTGGCAGGGAGATTGCCACGCATACATTCAGGTTATTTAATGCAAGTCGGGTGCCATTCCGCTCGTGATGTACAGCCGGCTCGCGCTGATGGTCAGTTACTTCTCCTTTCCCTCCAGTAACATTTTGATTCGCTAGGCACGCCCTGCGCTTGGGTGGCCCTTTTTTTCGTCTGGTGTTAAGAGTACGGGATCAATATGAAGGATCGATGACGGTGCAACTGCTCGATTGCCGTGCGCCTGTAAAATAAGTTGACGTCTAGGTGTCGGCGTTCGCTGTGCCTGAACGGTGTCGAACGAGCCGCAGCAGAGGATGTTTTCGGGCGCGCATTGACCTTGTTTGCGCCGCGCTGTTGCCACGGCATATTTTTAGTGCCGCAACGCTGCCTTGTTGCGCGAACGGCGGCGCGGCGTAACTGCAGTATCCGTGGCCGCGACAGATTGGCTACTGCCATCGGCCGGGGGTAGCCCGAGCACGGCGCGAAAATCAAATTTGAATGACGGGTCATATTTTGCTAGCCACATCTTTTTGATTGCGTCGAGTTCGCGCGTTAGTCTTTTTTGGGTAAAAAGCACTTCTTGTTCGGTGTGTTGTGCGGCGTTCCCTTTGTCGCAAGCGTAAAGTTCGGTGGTCAGAGCGACACCAGAGGTGGTTGGCTCGATCAAATATAGCTGCTTCTCGGGCGCTACCCGGCAATCCGTGGCGGCCACCTTTGAAACCCGTTGCGTTACCTCGACGCGCGTATCGCTGTCGCGCAAAATGGTGCGATCTTGAGCATGGATGACGCCAGTCAGAATGGTATGAATATCCTGAACGGAAGCGCCCGGAATATGGGCGACTAACGCGTGGGAATGTGGCTTTGTTGGTGTCGATGCACAGCCGGCCAAGAGAAGCGCGGCGCTACCAACAATAACTCGCCAATGATTGCGTCCTTGCTGTTTGGTCATCCTGATCGATACTCCGCGACTGTTGCGTTAAGTATCGGCAAGTGGTTGGGAGGTCGGCTATTCGTAGTGGTCCCAATTATTCTTGCGTTAAGCGCGGCGAATTTGGTATTGGATGCGGGTGGGCCGTAAGATTGGAGCTTATGTAATTGAGAAAAACGACAGCAATGATGTTTAGGTGCGGGTGGCGATCTGAGTGGTTGGATTTCGGTGCGGCACGATGAATGTTGAGACCGCACGAGACCTTTTGTACTGGCGGACGCGTTGGCGCGCGGGCGAAATTGCGGCGGCCGACTATGCGGGCATTTATTTTCTAAGCTGGCAGATGGCGATGTTCGGTCGGCGCTTCGCGGCTCGTAAGAATCGTCATGACGATAAGCCTGATCTGCAAAGTTGGCGCGACGCACTTGCTGTCGCGCATCCCATAGCGTTACGTTCGCTGCTTGTTTCTTACTTTTCCCGTTATCAATTTACCGCGATTTCTAGCGACGTATCGGCCGCACTTTGTGCCTGGTTAGAGGGTCGTTGGGCGTTGGAGTTGCGTGAAGAAATTCCGTCCGCGGCAGAGGTATTGGCGAGTCAGGCCATGGGGCGTCGGCCAGTGACGCTGGAGTCGAAATATCCGCGAATGATGGAGCCGATGCTGCACAAGGCGAATGCGTTTGAATTCATGGTTCACGATCTTGAACACGGGTACAAGTTTTTCCACGACGCGGCTTTGTACGAGGCGCAGCGCACATTTTTTCGCAACCTGTCACGGGTTGTATCGGATGGATATTTCACTGCGCATTGTGGCGATCCCGTGTTTGCCGAAAAATTTCGTTATTTAATGAGTGACATGAATACCCATCCGCAGCACAGCGGCCAATATTTGCGCGCAATTTTGATTGAACATTATCTGACGATCGAGGGCCGGCCACTCACCGGAGCATTGTCCGACGAATCTCAGCGAGCGCTCGCGCGAGACTTGTCGTTTGTCAGCGTCAACAACGGCTAGATTTTCGCGATTACAAACGGATCGGCATAGATGTCTTGTAGTTTCGCGCCGGCAAGGTAGGCCTCGCGTTTCATGGTGTTGACCATGTCTGGATTGCCGCAAAGGTAAACGCGGAATCCAGTCAGGTCGTTGTGATCGGTTGCAACGAGTTGGTTGATCAGGCCATGGGCGAAGCCGTCAATGGCGGTGTGGGATGTGCTGGGCATATAGTGAAAATTGGGCTGATCGCGCGCCAACTGGCGCAGTTCATCGACGTAGTAAAGTCCGTCGCGCGAGTAGCTGCCGTGATAGAGAAAGATCGGGCCGTGATGGTTTTGCGCCAAGGCATCATGCAAGATCCCCCAAAGTGGCGCGAGACCACAGCCAGTAGCGGCAAGAAGTAATGGTTGGGTGCTCGGTTCTGGTAGGTAGAAACAATTGCCGCGTGGCGATGAGATGCGGATCTTTTCGCCGCGATTTATATCTACGATTTCGCGCAACCAGCCGGACATTTTTCCGTTTGGCAGGTGTCGGACGTGAAAGTTGAGCAAGCCGCTTCCGTCGGGAAGGTTGGTGATCGAGTATGTCCGGACGAGCCCGTCTTCTCTGGCGAGGCTAACGAATTGTCCGGCGCGATAGTGGATCGGTTCTTCGCACAGCACGCTTAATTTGAAAATGTCGGTCGACAACTGCTCGCTTGCGATGAGGCGTGCGTTTAACCATCGTTGTTCATCTGCTGATGGTAGCGCCACGTCTAAGTCTTCTTTTGGATAACAAACACAAGCAAGAAGGTAACCGTTGGCTACGGCTGTTGGGCGAAGATCCTTTTGTGCGGCCGCAGGCACGGCGCCTTTTGTGGCTTGCAACAAACAGCTTTGACAAACTCCGCTGCGACAGGACGATGGGACGGTTACGCCATGCCGCGCAAGGCAGTCAAGTACACTGGTTTGTTCGTCACATTGATACGAGTTGCCCTGGTACTTGATAAGCGGCATGGCGTTTCCTTCATTTAGCGACCGAGTACATCATTGCGCGTGCTTTCAGCAATCGCGGCGGCTTCTGCAATCAACCCATCCGGAACGTTCAATTCTTTCAGTGTGGCGGCGAGATTTTCCATTACCGCGTCGAAGTGCGAGTCGTTGAGGCCGTTCTTAACGAGCTGGGCGTGTCCCTTGCGCATATCTTGGCCCGAGTAGTTGTTCGGTCCGCCCAGTGCCAACGTGAGGAATGCTTTCTGTTTGGCGGCCTGTTTGTCCATGTCGACGCTTTCGAAGAAGCGATTAATGCGCTTGTCTTTTAAAACTTTGCGGTAAAAAACGTCAACAGCTGCATTGACTGCGGCGTCGCCACCAATGCGGTCATATAAACTTTTTGCTGCGGTCATGGATGGTTCCTTTATTAAAGTGCGTCAAACGTAAAGTGAGAGTTGTTGTCCTGCGTTGTGGTGTTGCCTGTAGACATACCTGACCAATACACTCGGACAAAACATATATTACAAATACATTTTATATTCGCGTCGCGTCCAATGTCAACCCAGTACGGTTCGCGGTTGCAGTGACATGTCGTGGAGCGGTGGCTGGGTGGAGCATTTCGTTGGCGCGAGATGGTTAGCGACGGGGGCGCTTGAAAGTTTACGCAGTTTGATCCCTCGAACTATACTGCGCTGCAAAGACTGACTTTATGACGCAAGGACGACGACCACATGCCTCAAATTCAAGTTCGATCATTCCAGCCCCCGCTCCGCACGCTCATGGGCCCGGGACCTTCCTCGGTCCATCCGCGAGTTTTGGCGGCGATGGCGCGCCCCACTATCGGCCACCTTGACCCAGCCTTTGTCGGCATGATGGACGAACTAAAATATTTGCTGCAATACACGTTTCAAACGAATAACTCGCTGACGATTCCCATCTCTGGTCCTGGTTCGGCGGGCATGGAAACGTGTTTTGTGAACCTGGTTGAGCCGGGTGACAAAGTTATCGTCTGCCAAAACGGTGTTTTCGGCGGGCGAATGAAAGAAAATGTCGAGCGCTATGGCGGCATTCCCGTCATGGTCGAAGATGACTGGGGTACGGCAGTCACGTGCGACAAAGTCGAAGCCGCGTTTAAGCAACATCGCGATGCGAAGATTCTGGCGTTCGTTCATGCGGAGACTTCGACTGGCGCGTTGTCGGATGCACAAGCATTGTGCTCGCTGGCTCAGCGTTTTGGCGCGCTAACCATCGTCGATGCCGTGACCTCGCTCGGCGGTGTCCCCGTTGCGGTTGATAGCTGGGGCATTGATGCTATCTATTCCGGCAGTCAAAAGTGTTTGTCCTGTACGCCTGGTTTATCGCCGGTTAGTTTCAATGAACGCGCGGTGGCGAAAATCAAAGCGCGGACTCACAAGGTACCCAGTTGGTTTCTCGATCTGAATCTCGTCATGGGATATTGGGGCGGGACGGCGAAGCGCACTTATCATCATACCGCGCCAATTAATCCGCTCTACGGTTTGCACGAAGCGCTGGTGATGTTGCACGAGGAAGGATTGGAAAATTCATGGCAGCGACATCGCAAAATGCATCTGGCTTTGCGTGCGGGGATTGAGGCCATGGGGTTGAGCTTGTTGGTGAAGGAAAGTGATCGATTGCCGCAGCTCAATGCTGTAAATGTGCCAGCCGGTGTCGATGAGGCTGTAGTGCGGCAGCGTTTGCTAAATGAATTCAACCTCGAAATCGGCGCTGGGCTGGGAACCTTGGCCGGAAAAATTTGGCGTATTGGTTTGATGGGCGCGAGTTGCACACCCAAGCATGTTTTATATTGTCTCGCGGCGATGGAAGCAGCTTTTTCCTCGCCTAAAATTGGAATTCATGCCGGCCGGGCGGTTGCTGCTGCGGCAGTGGTGTTGTGACATTGATTTGTTCGAGGTGTGCTGTTTGCGTGCTGTATTGAAGATTTTCCTTGGGATGTTTGGTCTTGCGTCGGCGTTCACTTGCGTTGCAGGAATCAGTCACGATCCGGAATTGCATTGGCGTACGGTCCACACTCCTCATTTTCGAATTCATTTTCACGATGGCCTTGAGCCGCTTGCGCAACAGATTGCCGACATTGCTGAACGCGTGCACGAACGGTTAATTGTTGTAGTGGAGTGGCAGCCGGAGTCGCCCACTGACATTGTGTTGACCGACGAAGTTGACTCCGCCAACGGATTTACCACGCCGCTGCCCAGCGGTCGGATTGAGTTGTGGGTGGCGCCGATGGATCAAGGGTTGTTTGACTACGGAGTGTGGTACGAATCGCTTATTCAACATGAATATACCCATCTGTTGCATCTGGATGCGGCGGCTAACACGCCGCGCGCATTGCGCAATATTTTCGGTCGCCATCCTTTGTTGTTTCCCGATTTGTTGCAGCCAGATTGGATCATCGAAGGTTATGCAACGTACAACGAAACCGACAAAGCGCGCGGCATCGGCCGGGGTCAGAGCAGTTACTTCGATATGTTGATGCGGATGGAAGCGCAAGGTGGTCTCAAGCCGTTGAGTCAGGTCAATCAGTCCATTGTCACTTGGCCTGCGGGCGATGTCCCTTATCTTTACGGCGTGCAGTTTATGCAGTTTGTCGCTGGTCGCTATGATGAGCCGAAGCTGCAACATTGGATTAACCGCTATCGAGCGAATTTGATCCCTTTCATGATCAATACCAATGCCCGGCGGGTGTTTGGTGCGAAATTGCAGCCGATGTGGGACAAATTTCAGGATGCAACGCGGACTCACTACAACGCGCAGCTAGGAAAAATTGCGGCCGCAGGCGTAGTTGAGGGCGAACGCATGACGTTCACCGGATACCGCACAGGACAAACTCTCGCGCTGCCCGATGGCACGTTGTTTTTCATTCGCGCGGATGGTCGTTCCAGGCCCGCATTAATGCGCATTGCCGCGTCGGCGACGCAGCCCCAGTTGCTAACTGAAGTTGCCAACGATGCGCATTTTAGCGTTGATCCCGCCGGTCGAATTTTGGTTGCGCAGCCGGAAATTTTGCACAACGCGCGGCTGTACTACGACTTGTACCGATGGGATGAGGGCCGTAATGAGTTGCGGCGGCTAACGCACGGCGCGCGTTATCGTCACGTCGCGTGGTTGCCGGCTGGACGCGGCATGATTGCCGTGCGGCAGGACGCCGGGCAATTCAGTTTGGATCAACTCGATGAAAATGGTGATCGACAAGAGACTTTATGGCAAGGATCGTCCGGGGAAATCGTGTCTGGGATAGACGTCTCGACCGATGGTGATCGTCTCGTAACGGTTCGTTGGGATCAACAGAATGGTTGGCAGCTCGCGGAGTTTGTGTTGAGTACGCGCGAGTGGAGTTTGCTTCGTACTGAGAAGGTAATTCCCTTGCAGCCGCGTTATGTGGATAGCGCTAAATCGGTGGTATTTAGCGCGGACTACGACGGTGTTTTCAATGTGCAGCTCTGGGATCGAGCGACTCGGCAGGTGAAAGCGTTGACCAACGTTCGCGGCGGTGCTTTTTCGCCATCGATAACGCGTGACGGCACGCTTTTTTATACCGGTTATACACCCTATGGCTATGATGCTTTCCGTTCTGGGAAACCGCGTAGCGCAGAGCGTAGTAGCGTCGCCGTTGCAAGTGTTCCAGCAACGAGTGTTGCGGCAGTCGGCGCGCCGACAAACAACTATGCTGTGACGGGGTATGAACCGGCAGCGTCGCTGGCGCCTACGTGGTGGTCGCCAATATGGACGGTTACTGACGATATCAACATGCTGGGTGGGACGACGAGCGGTTCTGATCCGCTTGATCGTCACAACTACGCCTTGCTGGCCGCCTACGATACTCGTAATGATTATGCTGTCGGTGCGGTTGACTATGCCTTTGATGGTTGGTGGCCCGTTGTTGGCCTGCATGCGTCGCGCGATCTATCTTTCTCTCACAATAGCGATGCTGATCTCACACGTATTGGTTCAGTTGATCGCTATCGCGCGAACGTGGCGTTGCCCTTTTTGCAGCTGCGGCATCGTTCGTTCTTCAATGTGGCGGCGATAACGGAAAATGAAAGAGATCTATACGTCGCGCCGGGAATCTTGGAGCGGCGGCCGCGCCGTGACCGCATTCTTGGCATCGGTGTGAGTTACAAATCGACAGAGCGTGCGCCGCTTGCAATTAGTCTTGCTGACGGGCGAAACGTTCTGGTGACGGCAGAAGACAGTGATGTCTTCACCAGTGATTATCGTGGTCAAGTGTATACGGCGGATTGGCGAGAATATTTGCGCCTCGTTGGTGAGCACGTTTTATATGTGCGCGGTGTTGTCGGTTGGGGCGATTCGCAGACTCGCTCGTTTCAGCTTGGGGGAGTCGGTTCGGTTGTGGAGTCGGGTGCTGCCGGCGGCGCGTTGGGAACCGTTGGGTCGTTCAATCGGCGTGATTATCCATTGCGTGGTTACAGTGGAGGCCAGACCGTGTTGTTTGGTCAGCGCATGGATTTGGCGACGATTGAATGGCGTTTTCCGCTGCGACGGGTTGAGCGCGGAATGATGGTGCCGCCGCTTGGTCTTGATCAGGTTTGGGGCAAAGCGTTTGTAGATGCCGGAGCGGTTTGGAACGGCGGCACCACGCCTGGTCATCATTTTGTTGGCCTCGGGGCTGAGTTGGTGTTTGATGCGCGGCTTTTTTACCGTTATCAAACACCCGTTGTGTTGGGTGCAGCCTATGGCTTAGACAAAGATGTCGGTGACTCGCAGCTTTATGTTCGCGTTGGTGCGAACTTCTAACAGTTCTCCACTACATCGCGCCAAGGGTGGTCGCGCCGCGGTGTATCCAGCCCACGGTGCGTTGGTCATTTAATAGCACGGCGATCCAGGTGCCATCTTCGCGCAAGGTGTAATAGCTATCGCCTGGCCTCAATGACGAAACAATTGCAGAGCTTGCATTGGGTTGGTCGCGAACTTGTGTCGACTGCGTTGCAACGCCGCGTATTTTGTCTTGTAGCAACATACGAAGACTAGTCTCCGCTCGCGGGGCTCCCCATTTGAGGGCTTCGATGTACCATTTGACAGCTGCTGCATCGTCATGGGCAACACCTTCGCCTCGTTGATACATGATTCCAAGGTTGTATTGCGCCGACGCGAAACCTTGGTCGGC
>Ga0315270_10000701_pt1 | contig 17994 bp, 18 predicted proteins | sample C1_bottom_MG_FD_204932 | JGI IMG/M metagenome (GOLD analysis project Ga0315270, IMG submission 204932) | Sediment microbial communities from Yellowstone Lake, YNP, Wyoming, USA - C1_bottom | ecosystem: Environmental > Aquatic > Freshwater > Lake > Sediment | place: USA: Wyoming | collected...
ATCAACTTTTTTTCTTAACCTGTCATACTTAGGACGATATTGTGAGTAATAGTTCCTTATTTTTTCGTGATGTTTATCATAATAGCGTTTCATAATTACATTTCTTCTTTTTAAAAACGCTTCCTTATCTCTCTCCTTACATCTTGTTTGGCTGTCTCTTTTTTGCTTTCTTACTTTTTCTAAATTTTGTTCTTTGTATTTTTTTACTCTCTGGGAGATCGTGTGTCTATTTTGTTCTTGATAGATTTTTTGTTGAGCCTTGATTGTTTCGGCGTTTTTCTGCCTATATATTCTGTCAGTTTCTTTGTCTTTTTCAATATTATTTAATCTCCATTCTTTTTTGGCTTTTTTTATTTTATCTGTATTTTTTAGGTAATACAAGTGTCTAGCGGCTTTTTGTTTTTCCCGATTTGCTGCGATAAAATCGCTATGACATTGCTTGCATGATACACATAATCCATCTTGGCGGTATTTATCTCTGTAATACTCTGCTTCTGGTTTAGGTGTTTTACACTTAGAACATGTTTTCATACTTATATATACCACAAAATAAAAAAGGGGCTAAAAAGCCCCTTTTTTGAATACAGGTTAGACCATGCTATACTTCTGTACTCACTTGTGATAATGTGATTGTTAAAGGCAAAAAGAGTATTGAGCCGCTTGGCTTAATTTCAATTGCGACTTCCACAACTGCTCCACGGATAACTACCTTAAGGTTTTTGTATCCTTGTGGTGCATCAGCAGATCCAGCTATTAATCTTTGTCTTCTATAAGCATCGGCTTTGCTAATGACATAACTTGCTACAGTAGCGGCATCAACATCTGCCAAGCTCTTACCAACAAAAGCGATCTGTAGGCTGTTTGTCAAATCAAGGGCAACGATGTCAGAAATTGACACTAAATGCGATGAATTGTAAACAAAGTTCTCATCTTTTGTGTAAGTTGTTTGTGAAATCAACCACTTATTAGAAGCAAGATCTTTTGTAATTGGCATTAAGCCAGCCAAAATTGCATCTTCTTGATCGTCAATGTTTTCTGAATCATAACCTGTTGGATCTACGTAAGCAATGATATTTGGAGCTTTATTTGTAATATCCTTATAAAATCCAGCGGCTTGCATTCCAGCAGCATTAATAGCAGCCATCCAAGGAAGGAAAATTTGAATATTACCAGCACCATTAACTTGACTTACTTTTTGGAAAGCAAGTGCAATTCTATAATTAGCAAGAGAAGAAGCTTCTGCTTTTGCTTCACTGTAAAGCCCCCAGAAACTTAAGTATGCAGTTCTATTCTTCTTATTCTTAGCTGTGCTCATTGCCAAACAATGATTTTTTACCGCTGCGTTAATAGCAGTGATAGCATAAGAAGATAAAGAATCAGTTAAGCCTTCTGCGATATCGTCGGCTGAATCTCTTGAAAAGAGTGGTGCTACAAAGTTTACTTGAATCCCTTTGAGTAAGTCAAGAGCTGCCATGATACTAGCTGAATCAGTAGCACCCTTTAGTCCACCTGTTAGGTATTGCGCCATTAATGTCTCATCTGGAAGACCAACAATGGCTGTAGCAGCAAAATCTACTACAATACTAGATGATAGGGCTAAAGACATATTATAAACGCATTTCTTAATTCTTCCTGGCTCAAGCTCATTAGAGGCACAAATTCCAATTGCAGATACTTTATCAAGTACAGATGGATTTTGTTGTGTTGCCCCTACTTGTGCTGTTGCGAAATATCCTGGCTGTGCGCTAATAAATTCAGCAAGATCAGCCAAAGTAGAAAACTCATCAAGATTAATACTAAGGTTGGCTCCAACTCCACCAACTACAGTGGTTGTAAGGAGATTTCCTATGATTGACAATGTAGCAGTTGTTCCAACATAACCAATTGTAAGGGCGATAGATGCGTTAACACCAAAACTCTCATTAAGGTTAATATCTGCTTTCTTGATATCAATTTGTACTTTTGGTTCAACAGAAGAAGTATAAAGACCTTCAGTTAATCCAAGAATTGCCAATCCACCGGCGGTGTTTTCGATTATTTCAAATGACTTTCCAAAGCCCTCGGTGTGAGCATTTGCGTCAACATCAAGGATAAACTTCAATGATCCAGCAGGAGTTCCAGCAACGCAAGAAATTCCAGCAGGAAGAGCGGCATCAATCAAGGCGATAACTTCTGCTATTGTGTCAAATGTAGCTGGCAATCCAGTGAATACATCTATTACGGCTGCAACCGATCCATTGACTCTTAGATTAAATTTAACAGCGGCTAAAGCTGCGAAGTTAGTAACAACAGCACCTTGATGGAAAGCCTGAGCTTCATCTTGAGTGGAGGTTACTTCGTACTTAATCTGGTTTCCATTAAGACCAGCTACTTTTGCAGATAAAGATCCGTAAGCAGTGTTAAGTGCTGAGGATGCTTTTACAGAAGCATTGGTTTTAAAGATGTAAATCCTTGTTGGCGCTCCAACGATATCTGCATCTGCTGATGGAGATGCAAGCATTCTCATAGCATCAACGATTGGTCCAGATACATACTTTTGAGCAACCTTATCTACTTGGTTAGCGCCAAAGTAATTAAGCTTTGCGTCTTCTAGCGATAGATCATCTCCACCATCAGCTTCACCGATAATGGCAATAACGCCAGAATTAGAAGCCCCTACTGGGTTCGACTGGACAAGCACTTGGTTATAGGCCCCAGGTACTGGGGTTCTTATAAAATCCGTGGTTAAATATTGTGGCATCTGCATCTCCTTGTTATATAATTATCTATTAATTCTCGTTATAATCTAAAGATTGTCATTTATATATTTAAAGGTTAAACCTCCAGCACTTTGCGACCAACCTCTTAGGTTATTATTAATACTTCTTCTGTGAATCTTTAATTCATCACTAGCAGACCTAATACTATTAAATCGTTCCCCTGTCTCCACGCATATTATCTGTCTTTTTTGTGGTTTTTTTCTCTTTTGTTCTCTTATTGCTCTATATTCTAGCTTTCTTGGATGTGCTTTGTATTCTAAAATACACCCCTTACATGTACCGGCTTTGCCTATCAATATGGTCTGTACAGTCTTTACATGTACGTTTAGTTTATTAGCCGCATCTCGTACATCAATATATAACTCTCCTGTCGTTATGTTCTCTATTTCAGAACTACCACCTGTCTGGTTTGGACGAGTGAATGTCTTTTTTACTTTAACGTCCTTATTTTTTATAATCTCTGATACATTTACTGGATCATTCTCAAATTTTACAATAAATCCTTTAAATACATATCTTTTATTTCTCAAATAATAACATAAGAGGGCATAATCAAAATCAAACTTAGTGCTTATCTCTTGTCTGCAAACATTGCTTGCCAGCAAATTACCTTGAAAATCGTAAACCTCTATATTAGAGAGTCCTCTACTTCTTGCAATCTTTTCTTTACACTGAGGGTCTTTTCTTGCTTTTTCAAATCTCTCGTTAACTATTTTTGCGTTTTTATTGTAATTTTCCTTCATCCTGAGTAGCCATTCTTGGTACTTATCTGTTTTCTCCCATTCTTTTTGTTTGGCTCTTACTTTTGCCTTTGTCTCTTCAGTATGTTTTTTACCATAAAAAGGGTTATTTGCGCCACTACACTGTTCCGATGTCCAACTACCCTTATTTGGCTTACCACCTTTTATACCTTTATTCCATGCGTCATGTAGTTGACCGCCGATAAGCACGTTATATCCATTAGGAGTTCGAGTGTTAAGTTTTGCTATCCACTCTATCTCTTTTTGCTTTAAATCATTAATAGTACTGGCACTGTCAATTACTTCAAAAACAAAGTTCTCTTTTCCATAAGTCTTTATTGCCCTCCCAATAATTCCATGTCCGTGGTTAATATGTTGTTGCCACCTTCTTTTAGGCTTCCCTTGTGTTATTCCTATATACAACTTGTTGCTCAATAAACAACTTATCTTATATACAACCATTATTACTTATATCCAAATTTTTTAATGCCTTCACCAAATAGTTCCGGCTTATCGTGTTTAATTGCTACTATATATTTCCATAAAACAATTTCCATATCATCTTTCAAATTTAGTTTTCCCTTTAATTTAAGAAAAAACTTATGAAACAATTGCTTAACATCATTCTTCTTGATTGACATTATTTTTTCCTTTTTGCCATAAAGTCTTTTAATGTAGTAGCAGCCTTTGGCTTAGGTGCCTTCATATCACTAGCAGATGGTTCCTTAACTTTTTCAGTCACTCCCATTGGGTCTTTAGGAGGTTGCAATCCAATTGCCTTACTTGTCTCTGCTTTTTTAGTTTTCTTAACTTCTTTAATATCTCCGCATTTTTCAACGGTTCCGCATTTAACAACTTCACTTTTTGGAAGATTTGGCTTAATTTCTTTCATCTCACCCCTTACGGTAGCTGAGATTCTTTTAGCGGTATCTTTAAGCTCTTTCTCTTTACTATAATGTCCAACTTTTTTAGCTTCTTTGTGTGCTCTGGCTATGTTTCCTTTAAGCGAGGCTCCTTGGTCTACAGCAGAACTTACTTCTTCATTAATGCCTTTCTGTCTTTTTGACATAAAAGCGGCTAATTTACCACCTTTCTTTACCTTCTTCTTGTCGTGCATTTCATCTTCATGCTCGTCAACTTCTTTTTCAGCAGCTTCTTCGCACAATTCCTTATCTTCTTTTTCGTCCTTATGCTCGGCTTTTTTGAGTTTATATTCTTCAACCAAGCGCTGACATCGCTTCAGTACTTCCTTAGCTACTTCTTCTGGTGAATACGTCTTTGTCATGGTTATATCTCCCTTACCTTATTCTGTAAAGATTGTTATTTTTTATTGAAGTATTTATCAATAACAAAACTAGCTAATCTCTTAGCAAATTCATCGCTTTTATACATCACCCCTGTTCTTCTTGCTGGGATACTATCTGGATTTGACTCCAAAGAGCGATTACTATCAAGCACATCTCTAACAATGTTTTTGTTTTTTTGAGATACTAGTGCCTTATATACAGTTTTATGTAATGATTTAGCTAAATTAATAATAATTTGTTTATCTTTTGCTTCCATAACGTAAAGATTACTCTTCACTATCCTCTTTTATTGTTGTCCAAACATCTTCTTCTAGGTTCCCATCTGTCTCATTTGAGAGTATTTTAATGCCCGACACTGGGATATCTCCAGAATTGTCAACAAAATCAATAGTTTCCCACTTTCTTGCAGGTGATTTTACCCAATACTCGTCTACCTGACCACTCAACGTGATAAACTTTGAAAACACATTGTCAATATCAAACGCATTATTATCTATCATGTCTGAGCATGTAATGGTTCCTAAATCAAAGCCAAAACGCTCAAACAAGCCCTCTCTGTATCTCAATAAAGCATATTTAACTAACTTAAAGAGAAAATCTAGTTGTGCTGGATCTCCATGTACGTGACAGCCAATATTGTAAGTCTCCTGGCTCGTGATTTTCTCCATTCTTACTCTATATGTAAGGAATTGGGGAATGATCGCAATTTTATTAAAGGTAATAGATAATCCCTGTCTAATTATAAAACCATTCACTCCACCTTTGTCTATAATCACATATCCTTCCCCTGTGCTTGGGTCGATAGCGACCATGTTTGGGGAGATGTACTTATAACTATCTGTTGGAGGTATTTCTACAATACCAGTGAATGGGTCATATGAGATTAAATCGGTTGGAGGTATGATATATGAAATAGGTTTATTGATCTCTTCTGGAGTGTATTCAAGTACTTCTGTAGACATATCTCCTAGCGTGGAGAGGTTTTTGTCTTCATAAGAACGTCCAAGAGCGATCGTAATGCAGGGGAATTCCATTTTATCTTGTCGAACCTTCATATACATATTGATTTTATTATTGGTGTAAAAGTCTTTAGCTGCTGCTATTTCTTTATAGCCATATCTACTTGATAGTATTGGTACTTCAATCATCTTCGAGTAGATGTGTTCAACTATCCATGGATACTTGATTAAGTCCTCTAATGCCATTTCAAGGGCTGTTTTGATTAGCGCATCGGTACTTGAAAGACCAAATTTTTCACTCATATAAACCTCTATTTTAAACTATCAATTAATGCCGGAAGGATGGTTTTTTGCCAAGTATCGTATGCCCACTTCTCTGTTTCTGGGAAGATATTTATACCATTTCTTTCTTTATACTCCCATTTTCCATCACCTTTATTGCGATCACTGATTACCCTGAATGTCATGATATCTCTTTTAACCTTTCCCTGTTCGTTCTTGTGTTGGTAGATAGCAACACCTTGTAGTAGTTGATTCTTGGCACCTTTTGGTTGGGCACTGTTGATATCGAACTTATGAATTAGACCAAGCTTTGGCGAACCGTCCTCGTTATACTCGATCTTCTTATATGGGATGTTTTGTTTTTTTAAGAATGATCTGATTTGATCAGTGAGGGATCTAGCTGAGGCTGATTGTTGTGATGGAACTTTTGAGTGTTCAAATGGAATAATTAAGTATTTATGACCATCTTTGGATGTTTTGGCTTTTTTTGAAGTAGAGAGCATATCGTATCCACTTCTAGCCTTAGTGCCCTCTTCGATCCACCTTGCAGATGCGTTTAGTGATACAACCCAAAGCGTGTCATCAACTTGTTCAAAATCTAATGCTGATTTGTATTGAGCTTGTAGGGATTTTAATTTTTCCCCTGCTTGTTCTAGGATGTGTGCGTGGCAGGCCACTGCCAAAGACTGTACTGCTTGAATGAATTGTTTTTTGATTTGTTTAGATTTTTCTTCTAATTGTAGACCAAGGGAATCCGTGTTGAGCTTTATTCTGATATCAGCCATAACTACCCCTTGCTTTCAGGGGTTCTTTTTCTCTTACTTCCCATGTGTACAGAGTGTGTTCTTGTTATTTTAGCCTCTGCTGCTGTGTGATTTTGAGAAGTTGGGTCGGAATCATAATCCAAAACAAGTCCTCTACGCACACCTCTCCATGCGACTTTTCCAGTATTCCCATCTTGGACCTTAATCTTCCCCTGCTTCACCCATCCTAGCGGATCTTGAGGTTTTGCTATATGTTTAGTCGCTTTTTCGGGTAGGCGAGCTGACTTAACTACATCCCCCCTATCGGCTTTTTTATGGGGGCACCTATATGTTGTTCTGCTGGATTCAGCCCTTTCTCATCTGATTCTGGGATTGACTCGTCATGTTGTGATGGAGCTAGTTCTTTTGCTAACTCAATCATTCGGTTAAGCATTTCCATTACAGATCTATAAGTTTCTGGATCGCTTTGCTCCATTGCCTGGATTTTGTCTTTATTTTGCTTAAAACTCATCAATGTATCTATTACCTTACTTTTAATCTCATCATGTTGTGGATTTGAATCAGATTGCTCTTGCTCTAAGTCTTGTCCCGGAACCTCTTCTTGCTCTTGTTCTGGAGCTGGAACCTCTTCTTGTTCTGGTGCTTGCTCTTGTTCTGGTGCTGGAACCTCTTCTTGCTCCAATCCTTGTTCTGGAACTTCTGGCTCTTGCTCTTTATCACCTTCTTGCTTGAAAGGAGGTATGTCTAAATCTCCTTCTTCTTTTTCGCCTTCCTCTGGAAGTTCTTCGCTATCGTCATCCTTTGGTAGATCAGCATCTTCATCTGTTAACTCTGGGATTTCTGATTCATCTATATCAGCCTCATCTTCTTTATCTTCATCTTTTACATCATCTAACTCTTGCTTTTGCTTATCGGCTTCTGCTAGGTCATCGTCGTGTTCTGGAGAAATTAAGGTGTCTATTAATTTCTCATGTTCATCAACAAAATCTTTTTTTGGAATTTCAACAGTGTCTTTCTTTTTCTTGTCTTCTACTGTTTTATCTTCGTCAATCTTTCCTTGACCAATCATCTTATCTGGTTCGATTTTCTCCTCATCGTTATCCTCTTCCTCACTTTCTGGCACAATTCCTTGTGTGATTGATTTGATATCTTTTGGAGATTCTTCTGTTTCGCCCTCGTCACCCTCTAGTCCATCTTCTTTTTCTGCTTCCTCATCACCCTCTGGTAACTCTTGCTCGTCCTGTGACTCATTCTCTTCTGTAATTTCTTCAGCTTCTTGCTCTTCTTGTGGAGTGATTGCCTCATCTACTTCTTCATCGTATTGAATTACTTGACCTGGATCGTGCATTTTACCAAAAATCATTGCTTTAACAGCAGATAGCATATCAGAGCCAACACCAGCAGTAATACTATGTCCTGTTTGTTGCTTGTATTGTTCCAAAATACCTTGTAATTCCAACATGTTAGACTCTTCTAACTCGTAAATTCCCTCGTCGCCAGAGGCCGAGATAACCTCTCCACCTTTTTCCTGTACCCATTGGTCAATTGCGCCGTGAGCATTAGAGAATCTTGCTGATGCTTCTCTGACTTTTGAGGGATCATTCCCCATAATGTTTTCACTTATTTTCTTGCCAACTCCATCTGCATTAATGGACAAAAATATCTTTGCCATAAAAACTCCTATTTAGTCTTTTTAAAATTATCCAACAACATTTCGATATTTTCAACATCAAAGTTTTTTGGGAAATTAAGTTTTACTCCCTGCTCATTCTTGGTAAACTTAATCTTGTCTCCCATAGAATCACCATAACAAATGCAGCATTCGATATGAGCATCTCCAGATTTACATAGTATGGAATTGCACGTATGACAGTGTATGTCTTTGTTTTTATTGATATTGATGATTTCGCTTTTCTTAACTTTGCGCTTAAGAAATTCTTTTAGTTTATGTTTTTTATCTTTCTTGGGTTCCAAGACAATACTCCTGTCAATCTCAATATCTTCTGCATCTATGTCGTCATTGGAATCTTCAGTAGTGTTTTCTTCAGATTCCTCTTCCTTGTCCTCTTCCTGGCTATCGTTAGTTTTTTCGTCTTCTTCTGAGTCATCATCGTTACTTGATAATATGGAGCCTTTGATTTGCTCTGATGTTCTTAGATAGTCAGTGATTTTTTGATTAATTAGTTGTTGAATAGCTTCTTTTTCTGAGAGTTTTTTATTAACAACATCTTCGATCATTATCTGCATTCGTATTTTTTCATCTATAAGCTTCTGTACTTTATCGTAGTCAAATTCTGGATGCGCTATGTCCTGCTTATTGGTTTCTTTGTCGTAAAGCTCATAAGTAGACATGATCATCAAACCAACTGCTGGCAAGCTGCGGTAATTAAACTTACAAAGAATCTTCCCTTCTCCAGAAATATGCCCAGAATATAGGTCGCTAGATATCTTATTGACATGAATAGTATGGATATGACCCTCATCTGTCGACCATGGGATATCAGTCATTTGTCCAGTCTTTAGGGGTTTTAGGAATTGGACAAGTAGTGAAATTACTGTTCTTGGTACTATTTGTAAGGCTACATAGATCTCATGTGGAAACACTGAAACATTAGCATCTGGCTTATAAATTGGTCCAACTTCTGATTTGATCAGATCTTGCTCAAAATTATCGCCTAAGTATTTGTTGATCAGGGTTTTAATTTTCAACTTTTTTAATCTCCGAGTTGTCATCAACTAGGAAGCCAGCAGCATTAATATTATTGTGATATCTACCATTAGATACCACCGAGCCGGCTAATATGGTTACTGATCCAACCGTTGCTGGTGCAGCGTAGATCCATAGATTTACATCGAAAGCTCCAACTACTCCATTTTGTTGACAAATATAAACATTTCCACCCTGGGTTACTAGGTCGTTTTTTCTATAAACCGTGGCTGGATTATGTGCTTTGTTTAAAAGCTGGAGGGTGTAGGCTGTTCCGGTTACTTTTACATAAGAACCAAACGGTAGCTGCTCTATCGCTGTTACTGGTCTAAGCACCACAGGCTCTACAAGCATTACCTTATTTGATCCAGAAGCTTCATTATAAACTTCGTTCATAATAGCCATTGGATCTTTAGAATCAATTAAAAGTATTCTCTTTAATAAATGAAAAACTGACATATAAGCTCCTTAGTAACCTAAAGATTGTTGTTATTCGCTTTCAAAATTTCCAACATTTACCTTGACTTGGAAGGTGTCTGGGCTAGATTCTTGCGTCTTTGGCTGAGTCACCCTAGATGGTTCTTGTTGTCTTGGGTTTTCTACTGTTTGATCGCTTCTTGCCTGATTATGGTAAACGTATTCTCGTTGAATCATTGCATGGTATGGCATACGTGTAGGTGTTCTTACTCCATTTTCTGTAATGTTTGTAATTCTAACCTCATTTGCTAGGCTAACGATATACCAATGGGCGTTATACTTGTAACGTATTGAATACACACGACCTTTTCCTGTATCTGGATCTATTCCTGGATTAGAGGCTCCGTCTTTCCACTGAATATTACCGTTTTTATCAAGCTTGAAATGTACGCCTTCAGTGTATTCGATCCCATTAGAGTCCATTAGAAATTCAACACATAGAGCTGGGTATTGTAAGTAGTCAACTTTATTAGGAATAAATTCAACTCTTTGATAATTGATCACTTTTACTTCAATTTCTTTAATAAAAATTCGATCTCCTACAGCTAGGTTGATTTCTTCACCAGCATGTTTTGGACTATCCAAATCATAAAACCTTGGTAGGGTGACTCTTGCCGTTGAGTGGTCAAACATGCCGCCCTCTACTTCGTGGGTTGATTTCCCATTCCCCATAAAGACCGCTGTGAATTCGCCACACCCTTTATAGACCATTCCGTTTTGTTGGATATAATCCAAGGAATCGCTTTTTCTATATTCGCCTCTATCCTTCACACCTATTGGGCTGGGCATTGCCCTATAATGCACAAATTTAATCCCCAATCCCTGGATAAAGTCATCCTGTGAGTTTAGATTGAAACTCATCTGTGGAAGCGGCATCTTTGGGAGGGTGTTAAGTTGTGGACCCTTTGGTGCTTTGTCTGTCATTTTATCTCTTTTTTAAGTATCTTTAAAGTGTCTTGTAATTCTTTTTTTAAGCACTGTAGTTGCGGTAAATTATTGTTATTTAACATCTTTAAGCAATTTTCAATAATTACAATGGATGCGTTGATATCTAATTCTTTTTGAGATTTAGCGCTCTTCTTTCTAATCCTGATCGCATCTAGGTCAATGATCTCAGTTAACACTATTACGCCTTGAAGTTGATAATGATGTTTGCAACCTCTTTACGGATCTCGTCGGCATTCTTAGTTAGAACTTCATGTTGTAGTTTTTGCGTATATTTTTGTAGCTGTGGTGCGCCTTTTACTAGTGAGCACTCATAAACTGCTAAGGCGAATCCATTTTTAGCTATAACAAAGTCAACCTTGTCATTAGTTGTTAAGCTAAATACATCTAAATTATACTTATTTAGGTTTGTTGGATACTCCTTAACTTGCTCTATAGCATGACCTTCTGATTTCATAATGGCTGGTTTAAAATCATCGCCAAATTGCTTTTCGATTTGATAGATAGCTAAAGCCCTATGTGATGCTGCTGCCAATGTATCTGGAGACTTACTATCTTTATCTTTTTTTCCAACTAGTACGTGTAGACCTCCCCATGTTTTCAATAGTTTAACTGAGTCTCCATATAAAGTACCAACTTCGTATATTTTCTCAACATCTTCTTTTTTTAAGTTCATAAGCCCTCACTTTCCCTAAAGATTGCTTTTTTTAATAGCCATCGTCCATTGGATCTGTGCTGTCTACTGGAGTGAGGTCGCCTAATTGTTCACTGACTTTATCATTATAGCTTTTTGTATAAACCGCTTCTGTAAGCATTTGAGCTTTGTGGGTTTCAAATAAATATAGGAGTTGATCGTATTCGCTGATTTGAGCTGGAGTGAGGTATTCCTTTAAAGAATCTTTCTCGATTTCAAGCTCCATTGTCATTAGTGCCAAATCACACCAGTCTGCGGTTTTTGCCCATTCTGACAGTTCCGCTAGACGCTTATTAAAATCTTTCTTTTTAATGGGCATAATGCTTCCTTTGTTCTTCAGACATCCACCTAGTAATACTGTTTAAATATTTTTGTCTTAATTCTGGCTTGTTGGTGTTATACCTAGTAAACCAAGTTTTTTCTTTATTTCCATATCTTTTCTTGAGATCTTGTAAAATAATCGCCGCTGCTTCTATAGAGTATTCAGTATCAGTTGTTAATTTTACGGTATTAAATCTAAAAGCTTGTATCGTGCGTCTATTTATTTGTGACATACCATAATCATGTGTCACTCTATTGATAGCTTCCACTCGATAAGAGCTTTCTTGCATTAGAATGGCTGGCAATACTTCTCTGGGTAGGTTGTATTTCGATCTAATTTTATTAACAATTTTTGCGATATTTATTGCTTTATTTGTATCAATGTTTGGCTTATTACGTACAATTTGCTTTAAAACATCTTCATACGCCTGAGCCTTCATTGTAAGCAAACAAAAGATTAATAGTGCAAGTTTATTCATAGCACCTCCATGATTAATTATACCATGAAGGTGCTACTATTTCAAGTATTATTCGCCTTGATATCCAAGTTTTGCCAATTTTTGCTGTAAAATCGGTTGCTTATCAATTACGTTCTTAAGAGTATCGTCTTCTAAACGAAGTAGATATTGATAATGCTTAAACTCTGGATTATCAAAATGTGCTCGTAATTTTGGCAATTTAGAGTGTTTTGCAAAGATCTTGTCTTCTTTTGCCTTATCTGCTTTTCCTGCATCCCACTGATCTAATATTGGCTTACTTGGGTGTAATTCAGAAGCGATAGATCGCTCGGAAGTTTTATTGTCGCTTACTGGCTTATTAAATCCTAATGGAGATCCTAATCCAAGCGCAGCGGTAAGCCCTAAGGCTGTCAGATTTGTTTTAAGACCTTTCTGTAGATCCAGAGTTGTGTTTTCATTAGCAGCTAACTTGTCATGTGAAAGGAGTTTTTTGTTATATTCCCTAATATGATCTTGTGGGGTTGATTCATCGCCAAATGTTGTATCGGCTTGTTCTTGGCGCTCATTGATTCTTGAATGAATCTTTTCTTGTGCGCTTAGGGGTCTATCTTTCTTTGCATATATAAATTTATGTGGTTTGACAATAAATTCTTGTTCGTATGAATTCGAGTTAACCCCATTATCTATTGTGGCAGCGTTATTTATATAAGTGTGAATTGCAGATTCCGGTATCCATGCAGAATAGAGTTTTCCACTTTTTATCTGATTGTCGTCGTGATCATCCTGCTTAGAAAAAGTATGTGCCGTATTATAATCCGGTGTCCAAGAAGTAAGGTTGTTTTCATGCGGTACTCTGCTAAGAAAATGACCAACCCCCCTGTGCATTAGGAACATTCTCTCACCAGTTTTAGGATGTTTTCTGACCTCTGTTAGAGAATGTAATTTATGGAAAAATCTTTGTTTGGCTTCAGGAGTTGCTTCAGGAATAGCATCTCGTTTTGTTGCGTAATTAGCCCAGTTTCGGGTTTTGTCTATTTCCTCTTCTGATATTTGTTTTTTAGGATTGCCCATTTTACTTTGTAAAGATCCTTTTGATAAGTCCATTTCGATCTCTTCACTAGCCGCTAATTTCTTTTGTTGTAGAAACTGCGATTCACCGCCATACTTCGCATATACGTTTCTTCTCTCATTTGGTTCACCGTACTTGCCGCCGGAAACGAATTCCAGATCTTTAGCTTTGTATTTTGATTTATCCTCTAGTGAGTCGTTAAATTTTCTATTAATTTTTGTATTAACAGTTGGTTGTTTTGCTGTAGGTTTTGCGAAAATTAAATCATGTGGTTTTACAATAATTTCATGCTCTGATCTAAATGTGTTGCCACCTACCTTGTGCTTTTCTTGTGGCGATGTGAGTTTTTGCTCAAACGCTGCTTTAAAGTTTTTTTTGTTAGTGACTGGTAATTTAGAATCACCAACTGCTGCTGGAATGTGGTGAATAGCCGATTCTGGAATCCATGCAGACCAGACAGTGGGTTTTGGAATACTAGAACCACTAGCTCCAGCTCCTAAATATTGGGTCGCAAATCTAGCAGCTACTTTATAGTCAGGAGTCCAAGAAGACTTACTATCTAGCTTTCCTTTTTTGTTTTCGTAATCAGACACCCCTCTGTGTAACAAGAACATTCTTTCGCCAGTTTCAGGATGTCTTCTAACGTCTGTTTTTTTATGCAAAACCCTTAAAGCTCTTTTTTTAACAGCTTCGCTCATTTCTGGAACTTTATGCCGTTCCCCTCCCGATCCTTGCCAATATTCAACCGCATGTCTTTCATCTGGAGATACATCCTTAACTGGATTAAATGGATTTCTTCTTTGAAATGAGCCTTTCATTAAGTCGGTGATTGTATTTTCGTTAGCAGCTAGATCTCCATAAGTAAGATCTTGAGTAATCGATTTTGGAGTTAAGCCATGTTTAGAGAACAGGTCTGGATCAACCCTATATGATTTGTCGGAATATAGAGGCGACCATCCTGGTTTAGGTTCGGTGTGTCCATGAACATCAATATGGAATTCATCTTCTGTAGCATGATCTTTTAAGAGTTTTCTAAGAGTAGTCATTGCCGGATGTAGTTTTTGTGTAATTACATCTTTGTGTATTCCAGCGTTATGATCGCCGCCATGTCCAACCGAGATCCATCCTAATTTAATAGCTTGTGGATAGGTTAGTTTTTGACCACGTATAAACTCCAAATGCCCATCCTCGGCTCCCATTTTATGATATTGACCCTCTGGGTTAATCCAGCCATGGAAAGCGGAGTCCTTATTCTTGCTAAAGTCGTGCTTAGTTAAATCACTGATTAAATCTATTGCTTTCTGAATATGGTCGGATTCCCTAAAGGCTTCAATTAACTTATCAAAATATGGTGCAAATGCTTCTTTTTGCTCTTTTGTACACCACATCAAGCCTTCGCTTCCTCCAGATAGATATGTGTTTTCTCTATTACTTTTATCTAGTTTATATGAAATATGAGCTTCAAAAGCTCTTGCAAATAATTCTCTTGGTGACATCCAATATTCGGCTTTTTCTTTAATTCCCATCTGCATTAAGTCTATCAGTGCTTGACGTGTAGAGTTTTTGAAATCAGTAAAAACTTCAGATCTAATTAACTCTTTCATCGCTTCTTTAACTGGAGATGCGTCACCCATATTCCAATAAGATGCCTCTGAAAGAAATTCATTGTCGGCGTGTGCTTTTACGTTGTGTGTTTTAGCCAGAATGTTGTCTAAAAAATGCCCCCATTCATGGGCTAGTGATCCAACACCCTTTGCCCTTGTTAGGTTAATTACAACCTCGTCTGACTCGTAGTGAGCCATGGCTGTTCCATGACCTCTGGCTCCAATTGCAAGTCCTAGTTTGCCATTGAAGGATATTGATTTTTCAGGTAAACCAAGAATATCAGCTAAGTCCTTGAAAGCATTGGCTGTCATTTCAAGATGGTGCTTTCTTTCGTCATCGGTTACAGAATTCCCCCATTGAACCCCCTTCATTTCGCAGGATTTCATGAGAAAATCTTTTTGCTGATCAACTGTGTTTAAATCTGTATCTGGTCCAACTCTCTTGGCTTCTTTTAAATATCTATCTGCTACGTTAAATTTCTTATTTTTCTTACTTTCACTAGTTATTTCAAATACTTTTTTTAGATCTTTTCCTTCTACTAAGTCCTTGATTCTATTAACACCATCCTCGGTGTAGAACAGCTCCATTGCTGCTTTTTTCTGTCCTTCACTTCTACCAAATCTATCTGCTGGATGCTGATCTTTAACTTCTTGTGGAAGAATAGTTTTAAACGCATCGACTAGATCAACTACGTCTTGACCAATATTCCCTCTTGCGGCTCTGGTGGAAAGAGTGTTGTTAACATATTTAACTAAAAAGTCATCAGAACCCCTTACATAATCTGCTGAGGCTCTATTTTCTTTAATTTTAGTAACCAGTTCTTTTTGCACTTTATTAATAACATCTGTAAATAACAAGTCTTTTTGCTTAGATAGTTCTTGCACCCTATCTCTAACGAATTCAAATATTTCAAGATATTTTTCTTTTTGATTTTCATGTTTTGGTTGTGCAGGAAATCTTTCTAAGATTTGATTAGCAACGTATGGAAGTAGGGGGTTGTCCGTTGTTACATCATCAATAAGATTTATTGGAAATTGCTTTAGTAAAGCTTTTAATGTAATTTCAGATAATTCAGCATTTTTCATGCTTTTAATATCGCTAAAATACCGCTTATGCCTTGCAGCTCCTTTTATATCTTTACCTACGTTGGAGATGGTTGATTTTCTGGCATTTACATATTCTTCTTGTTTCTCTTCTGGTGATTGAACTTCTTCTCTTTTGGAAGGAGTTGAATCTTCTTCTTGGGCTAATGTTGATGTGTCTGTGGCGATTTCGGGAGCTTCTATAGGTTTAGATTCCGATGCTGGCTCTGCTTGTTTTTCTGGCTGTTGCTCTGGTTTTTCAGTAGTTTCGGTATGTTGTGTTGAATTTTCTGGAGTTTTTGTGTCGTGCGCTGCTGGTTGATACTGCCATCCTTCCTGGGTTTTGACATATCTTTTACCACTCCAAGTACGCACATCTCCTATGTTTGCTCTTTTGCCGCCCATATTTTTAACCTTTTATGTTATAATGATAAGCTAAAGATTACCTTTTAATACTCAACGTATTTTGGTCTGTAAACCAAGGTATTTCCTATACGGCTCATTATATAATCCATTTCCTCTTCCGTTATTACGTACTCGCAAATATCATATATCTTAAAGAAATTAAGTAATTCGTCATCTGTCATATTACAATACGACTCTTCGATTATAGGAAGATATTCAGGTTTGCAATTTCTTCTAATGTTACCTGTGAATCTATCTTGTATGTAGGAGGATGTTTTTTCGTCGAGATTGTCTAGTTTTAGCTCTTTAATTTCTTCATTACTTAAATACTTTAATTTGTCAATCATACTATCTCCTCAACTATAAATTCATATCGCCAAGGAGTATCTATAGATTTCAGGAATTCTTCTTTCTCTGTATCTGTTCCGTCTTTTGGGAAGTTGGCTATATCCCATCCACCACGTTCCCACAGATATAATTCATCTTCTTCGTTTAAATCTCCATAATTAAATTCAAATATGCCGTATTCCGTCAATTCTCTACGGCTTAGGTCTGTTATATGTCTTCCATTTTTCATCTTTTCCTCCATCTGTTGGGAAATGTATCTCAATTGGTTTATATACCACGTTTTGAGAGTGAGATTTTCTCCTAACAGTTAACCTTTTAGGGTCCGATGTATCTAGTTTAACATCTGGGGAATTTAAAAGCAAGTCTCTTAAATGGCGACCACGAACTTTTTGTGGGGCATCGTGACCATCTTGAGTTGGTATAAAATGTCTATTGGGGTCATGAATTATTCGCTCAACCATGTCCGAGTAGGCTTTTTGATGGGTTTTTGGCAAAGAATTCATTAACTTGCGATGCCTCCATTCTTCATTAATAATACCATCTATTTTATTGGCATTTTCTTTGTTAGAGTGCCACATTATTAGACCAGAAGGATGTCTTTTGGTTATCCATGGGTTCTTGTCGTGTTTAACGCCTTCTTCTTGTGGTGTTTCGGCTTTGGCTAAATCGTCTAGTTCCAGGTAGTGCCAGCTAGAGTCGTAAGTGTCAATTTCTTCACTTTTCCCAAAATACCTCTTCTCGCCAAAGGGTCTGTCTTTCTGTGCCCAGAGTTTTTTAGCAGAGGGACTTTGCATGTTTTTATCTGGCTGTACTGGTTTTTTAACCTTTTTCTCTGCTAATAAATACGCTTGTGTTGCAATACCCTTTCTTCTGTGATCTGGGTGAGTTTCGGAGTGCCATATTTCTAATCTTGCTGGTTTCTTTTCGCCAGAAAAGCTGCCTACCGTTGGTTTGGGAAAATGATGAAAAGTGTATTCTCCTACTTTATTTTTATCTTTGTCAAAAGCTGTAATTATATGTGTATCCATATCATCTCTATGATTTGGATCTGTTTTGTGAGACTCAATTTTGT
>Ga0315270_10000702_pt1 | contig 17975 bp, 12 predicted proteins | sample C1_bottom_MG_FD_204932 | JGI IMG/M metagenome (GOLD analysis project Ga0315270, IMG submission 204932) | Sediment microbial communities from Yellowstone Lake, YNP, Wyoming, USA - C1_bottom | ecosystem: Environmental > Aquatic > Freshwater > Lake > Sediment | place: USA: Wyoming | collected...
CGCAGCTCGGGAACGAGGACGTTGAAGCCGAGCCTCAGCGACCGCACGGCGTCCTTCGTCCACTCGGCTCCGCCGCCGCCCTTGCCGTGCAGGAAGAGGAGCGTCGGGCGCGTCTCGGGTCGCCCGGGCGAGGCGAAGAGCGTCAAGAGCCGGGCGGGCTCCTCCGGGTCGCCGTCGTGGACGAGCATCTCCACGACGCCGGCGTCGCCCACGGCGGCCGCCACGGCCATGCGGAACGCCTCCGTCGATGCGGTGACGGGCGCGAGGCCGACGGGTGAGAGGAGGATCTCCGCGAGCGAGCGCATGCCAGGGAGGCGAAGGCTCAGGAGGCCTTCGCGGCCTTCTTCTTCGCGCCGGCGTCCTTCTTCGGACCGGCTTCCGCCCTGGCGCGGTACTCGGCGTTCTGCGGGTCGAGCTCGGCGGCGCGCTTCCACGCGGAGGAGGAGCCGGCGGCATCGCCCGAAGCGCGGAGCGCCTGCGCGAGCGCGGCCTGCGCGGGGGCGTCCTCTCCCTGCGTGAGCTCCACGGCGCGCCGGGCCTGCTTGACGGCCTCCGGGCTGTCCTTGATCGCGAGCGCGGCGCGCGATGCGCGCGTCGAGAGGCCTGCGTCCATCGCGCCGCCGCCCGCCTCGAGCGCGGAGGCCCAGGCTTTCTTCGCCTCGGCGGAGCGGCCCGCGGCGGCGTTCGCCTCCACGAGGTCGAGCTGGCGCTCGACGCGCACGCCCGGGGCGGCCCCGCTCTTCGCCGCCGCGTCGGCCGCCCGCTGGAAGGCCGCGAGGGCCTCGGCCGTGCGGCCGGCCTTCTTCTCGGCGCCGCCCAGCGCGGCGAGGACGTCGGCGTTGTAGGGCCCGCCCTCGCCGACGGCGGCGAGCGTCTCGGCGGCGACGGAGCGGGCGGTCGCGACGTCGCCGCGCTTGCCGAGCGCCGTGATGTACGCCGCCGCGAAGAAGCCGCGGCGCGGGTCGGTGCCGAGGCGCGGGAGGAACGTCGCGATGAGGTCGCCGGTCTCGGCCGAGAAGTCGTCGTCGAGCGTCTCGATGGCGACGAGCTGCGCGAAGAGCTGGAAGACCTCCGGGCGCGACAGCTCGCCCTCCTCGGAGACGACGCGCAGCGCGATCGGGCGCAGCCGCGCGCGGTCCCGCCGCAGCGCGAGGGCGCCTCCGAGGCGGATTCCCTCCTCGTGGTCCCACTTCGCCTTGAGCTTCGCGAGGCCTTCGAGGAGCGGCGTCTTCCCGCCGAGGACGGCCTCGCCGCCGCGCTGAAAGTCCGCGGCCTGGTTGGCGCCGACGAGCCGGTCGATCTCGTTTCCGTCGCCGTCGAGAAACACGATGGTGGGGAAGGAGAAGGCCTGGTAGCGGGCGGAGATCTTCCGGCCCTCGCCCTTTTCGGCGTCGACGCGGGCGGGGACGACGGACTTCTTCGCCCACGCGACGACGCCCGCGTCGGCGAACGTCGTCTTGTCCATGATCTTGCACGGGCCGCACCACGCGGCGACGACGTCGAGCATGACGGGCTTGCCTTCGGCCTTCGCGCGCTTCAGGACTTCGGCGAACGGCCTGCCCTCGACGAAGGGGACGTGGACGGCGGCGGGTTTCGCGGTCTCGACCCCGGCGAGCGGAAGAGAGGCGGCGGCAAGGGTCGCGGCGAGGAGGAACGAGGCAGGTCTCACCCGCGGATTCTGCCTCAGAAGCCGGGGCGGAAGGGGTCGATGGGCGGCGGCGGCGGGTCCCCCGGGTACGTCACGGACTCGAGGAAGAGGCCGGACGGTGGCGACGTCCACGCGGCGCTCTTCGCCGAGCGCGTCGTCAGCATTTCCTTCACGTCCTTGACGCCCAGCCGTCCGGTGCCGACCTCCACGAGCGTCCCCGTCAGGCGGCGCACCATCTTCCAGAGGAAGTGCGACGCGCCGATCCGGAAGATCAGGAGGTCGGGCGCCTCAAGCGGCGTCTCGAGGCGGGCGAACGCGACCTCGACGAGCGTCGAGTCGTGCCCCTCGGCGTTCTCGCAGAAGCTCCCGAAGTCGTGGCGGCCCGGGAACAGGTCGGCGGCGGCCTGCATCGCCTTCGCATCGAGGCGGTCCTTGATCCACCAGACGTAGCGCTTGCCGAACGCCGTGCGCCTCCGCGAGATGCGGTAACGGTAGATGCGCTCCCCGGCGTCGTGGCGCGCGTGAAACGTGCGCCCGGCGGGCTGGAGGTTCAGGAGGTGGATGTCCGGCGGGAGGCGGTCGTTGAGCGCCTGCCGGATCTTCCCGAGCTCCGAGGCGGGCGCCGTGAACGGGCCGTGCAGCGAGGCGACCTGTGCGAACGCGTGGACGCCGGCGTCCGTGCGGCCCGCGCCGTTCACCTTGACGTCCTTGCCGAGGACGTCGCGGCAGGCGGCGTAGAGCTCCCCCTGTACCGTGCGGGCGTTCACCTGCGACTGCCAGCCGCGGTAGCGCCCGCCGTCGTACTCGAGGGTCGCGCGGAGGACGTTGGGCGCGGTCATGCCCCCATTGTCGCCTCGAACCCGTTATCCTGCCGGTGCTCGTGACGAGCGAGACGCTGGAAGCTGCCCGCCCCTTCACGCGTGCCCGCGACGCGGGCGCCGAAGCGCGCGCGGCCGCGAGCCTGAGGGCGCTTCTCTCCGCCCTGAAGGAAGCCGCCGGAGACGCGTGGGCCGGAGCCGCGCTCGGCGGGGCGCTGGGCCGCGGCGAGGGAGCGACGCTGGTCGGGCGGGACGGGAGCGGCCATCCGGCCGACCCGTTCGAGATCCTCGCCGTCCTCGACGCGCCGGTGCGCGAGGTCCCCGCGATCTCCCGCCGCCTCGCGAAGGCCGCCGCCGAGGCCGCGCGAGCGCGGAAGATCCAGGCCTCCGTCGACGCGGTCGCGCGCCGCGCCCTCGCGCTCCTCCCGCCGACGCTCTCGAACATGGAGCTTCTCGCCGCCCGCCGCGTCGTGGATGGGCCGGAGGATCTCCTGCCGCCGTTCGCGGACGTCTTCCGCGGCGGGCCCGACCGCTTCGAAGGCCTGCGCCTCCTCGCGCGGACGGGCGCTCACCTGCTCTCGGCCGAGCGCCTCGTGGACCGCTCGGCGACCGGAACACGCGCATTGGAGGCGCTGCGCTTCGTGCAGGGAGCCGACCTCGCCTGCGGCGAGGCCGTCCTGATCTCGGCGGCGCGCTGGTCGCCGGGCGTCGCGGCGCGCGAGGCCGAGTTCCGGTCGCTCGGCGCCGAGTCCCCGGACGGGCCGCGCCGTCCGGGCTTCCACGTGAAGATGAGCTGGACGCGGTTCAAGGACCTCGTCGAGAGGCACCGGGCCGCGGCGGCCGCGCTGGAGGCGCCCGCGGGTCCCGAGAACGTCGACGCCCGCCGCCAGGTCGCGCGCGCCGGGGACCGTTTCATGGAAGTCCTGCGCCTCTTCGAGGAGGAGCGTCTCGGCGTCGACCTTCCGAACTGGACGGAGTACGCGATTGCGCTCGCGCGGCGGCGCAGCGGCGCGGCGGTCTCGGAGCTGTTCGGCGAGGACGAGGAGATCGAGGACGCCGCGGGCGCCGGACGCGTCGCGCGCAAGTCGGCGCGCACGTGGCCGCTCGCCGAGCGCGTCGCTCCCGCGGTCGCCGCGCTCATCGACTGGGATCCCGGCGACCTGCCGATCGTGCCCGTCCTGCTGGACCTGCCCGACACGGCCTCGCGCGACGCGCTCCGCCAGCGCGCCATCGCGTGGGGCGAAACAGCCTGACGCCTAGAGGCGCGAGCGTCCGCGCGTCAGCGCGAGGGAAAAATCCAGCAGCGTGTTCGTGCCGCGGACGGCGACGCGTTTGAGGCGGAACGGGTCGGCGAGGTCGGCCGGGATGCCGCCGCGGATGACGGTGGCCGCCCGGTAGCCCGCAGCGCGCACGGCCTCGACGCTGCGGTCGTCGAACGCGCCGTACGGGTAGCAGAAGGAGACGACGGGCGCGCCGATCACGGCCTCCAGCGCCGCTTTGCTTCCGGCGACCTCGGCCGTGAGATCGGCGTCGGAGAGCTCCGGCAGGGCCCGATGCGTGGCGCCATGGGAGCCGATCTCAATTCCGGCCGCGTGGAGCGCGCGCACGCCATCGGCCGTCAGGAGCGCGTCGCCCGGCGTCTCGCCGTCCCAGTCGTTGACGCCGCCGAGCTTTCCCGACACGACGAAGACCGTGGCCGAGAAGCCGTGTGCGGCGAGAAGGGGGAGCGCGCGCGCGAGCACGCCCTCGTAACCGTCGTCGAACGTGATCACCGCGCGGCTCCCGTCAGCCGACGGTCGGTTGAGAAGGTCGCACAGGGCGACGCCGCGATATCCGCGCCGCGCAAGGTGGTCGAGCTGCCGCGCGAAGTCCTGCGGGAGGACGCGCCAGTGGTTGAGCTTCGAGCCCCCGCGGTGCGGCCCGACCTCGTGGTACATGAGGATGGGCGTGCCGGGGCGCTTCGGGCGCCACCAGGTGAAGCGCAGCGAAAGGCCGATGCCGGCGGCGGAGAGCAGGGCGGCGAGGGCGCCGCCCATCAGCGGAACCGCATGAGCGCCCGGATGCGGAGGACGGCCGTGTCCTCGGCGCGGGCGTTTGCGGGGGGCAGGCGCTCTCCGCGCGCGATGGCGTCCTCGAGCTCGCGTAGCTTGAGGTACTTGAGCAGAGTGTTCGCGGACGAGAGCGCCGCGAACGTCAGGCCCGCGGTGCCGTCGAGGACGCCGAGCCTGAGGATCGCGCGGTCGAAGAACTCCCAGGCGACGCGGATGGGGAGGAACGGCATGGCGCCCTTGCGGGCCGCCCACTTCGCCTCGGCCGCGAGCGTCGTGTAGCGGTCGAGCTTCTCGAGGTAGTGCGCGAAGTCGCGGTACGAGCGGTGGAGGATGGACTCGTCGAGGGCCTCGACGGGGCCGCTGGCGACGACCTTCTCGTGGACCGGGTCCTCGGAGAAGCGCGCGCGCGTACGGTCGTAGAGGCGCGCGGGCCTGACGACCGTGTCGCGCCCGAAGTGGAGCTCGCGCCCGAGGAACTCGAGCCGGATCGGGATCCGGAACGCGGCCGGCGGGCTCTTCTCCGAAGCCGTGGCCGCGAGGCGGGAGCGGATCTCATGGGCCAGGGCGGGCGAGACAACCTCGTCGGCGTCGATCGAGAGGACCCAGCGGTGCGTGGCGAGCGCGGCGGCCGCGTTCTTCTGCATCCCGAAGCCGTCGAACGTGCGGACGAGGACGTGCGCGCCGGCCGCCTCCGCGATTTCGGCGGTCTTGTCCGTCGTCGCGGAGTCGACGACGACGACGATCTCCTCGGCGAACGCCACGGCGGCGAGGGCCTCGGGAAGGCGGTCCTCCTCGTCGCGCGCGATCAGGGTGACCGTGAGGGGCGGGCCGGCCGGCTCGGGCATCGGGGAAAGAGTATGGACCGTCCGTATACTCCGCTTCGTGTCCGCCGGGCGTCCGTCCGAAGATCCCGAAGCGTCCGGCCGCCTCCTCTTCGCGGCGGCGCTCGCGGCCGGAGCCCTGCTTCGGCTGATCCTCCTCGGGCGGCCGGACCTCTTCGCCGCCGACGAGGGCCGCTGGGCGGTCGGTGCGCGCAACGTCCTCGAGGGCGGCGCGCAGGTGCTCGCGCCGGGGACGACGCCGCTCGGGGACCCGGCCGGCACGCCGATCCTTTTTCCGTGGCTCCTCTCCGGGATGGTGCGCGTCTTCGGCGCCGAGGAGTGGGCCGTGCGGTTCCCGTCGGCGATCCTCGGCCTCGTCGCGGCCTTCGTCGTGGAGCGGATCGTGCGCCGCGGATGGGGGCAGCCGGCGGGCCACCTCGCGGGCGCGTTCGTCGCGCTGTTCCCGCCCCTCGTTGCCGCCTCGCGCGTCGCGACCGTGGAGCCGGCTCTCGTGACGCTGGGACTGGCGGGGATCATCTTCGGCCTGCGCTCGTTCGAGGAGGACATTCCGTGGGAGGGCGCGCTCTCCGGCGTCTTCTTCGGCCTCGGCTTCCTCGCGAAGGGCTACGCGGTCGGCCTCTTCCTCCTCCCGCTCCTCCTCGCGCTGGCCGCGCGCCCACGCCTCTTCGCGCTCGGCCGGACGAAGCGATCGCTGGCGTTCCTCTTCGCGGCGTTCGTCCTCGTGGGCGGGTCGCACCTCCTCGCCGTCCTTCTCCTGCGCCCCGACACGTTCGCGTTCCAGCTCGCGACCGCCTTTGGGGCGTCCGAGGCCGCGGCGCGGACCGCGGCGCTCCCGACGGCGTTCTCCGCGGACCTCCTGTCGATCCTCCGGCCCGTCTTCTGGTTCCTGCCGGTCACGCTCCTCGGCGTCGCCTTCCTGTGGCGCGACGTCGGCGAGGACGAGATCGCCTCGGGCGCGACGGGCGGGGACCGCAGGCTCGCGCACGGCCTGCTCTGGGGCGCGTACTTCGTCGAGCTCGTGGTCGTCGTCGCGGTCGCGGGGCGCTACCGCCTTTCGTCGATTCCCGTCCTGCCGGCCGTCGCGGCGCTCACGGGCCTCGGAGCCACCGCGATCGTCGTCTCGGCGCGCGCGCGCGCCTCGCGGACGACGCAGCGCGTGGCGGCAGGGGCGATGGGCGCGCTGCTCGTCGTCGGCGGCATCGAGGCCGCGCGCCGGATCCGGCACGACCTCCTGACGCACCGGACGGGCGCCCGCGAGCTCGCCGCGCAGATCGCGCCGGCCGTCGCGCCGCTTCCCCCGCGCGCCGTCGCGTTCCGCGCTCCCGAACCCGACGCGATCGCGTTCCGGCTCTTCCGGACGGGCCTCGCGTGGGACGGAGCGGAGACGCAGGCCGCGCTCGAGGCGGAGGCGCGCGGAACGCTGCGCTGCTGGGCCTGGCGCGAGACGGACGCCACGCCTGAGGCGCCGTCCGCGGAGGCGAAGGCGTGGCTGGCCGGACACGCGCGGAACGTCACGGCCGACGTGAACGCCCGCGCGGGACGGACGACGGGGCTCGCCGTTTTCGTCCCGGAAGCCGCCGCACCCGTCCCGGGTGCCTCCCGGCCATAATCGGCCCCCCATGACGACCGTCCTTCTAGCCGACCGCGACGGCACGGCCTTCGGGCCGCTCGCCTCGCGCGTCGTGCCCGCACTCCTGCCGCTCGCGGGCGTCCCGCTCCTCGAGCGCGCGCTGGAGGCTCTCGTCGCCGCCGGCCGGCGGTCGGCGCTCCTCGTCGTGGGTCCGCGCGCGGGCGAGGTCGAGCGCCGGTTCGGGAAGGGCATCCGCTGGGGCATCGCCCTGGAGATCGTCCGGTGCGAGGACGGGGAGACCGCGGGCGACGTCCTGCGGCGGGTCGAGCACCGCCTCGACGGCGAGACCGTCGTCGTGCGCGGCGACGTCGGCGTCCATGCCGCCATCGGCGAGTTCCTCAACAAGGTGGAAGACGCGCGCGGCCCGGTCGTGGAGGCGACGATCGGCGGCCGCCCCGCCGGCATGTGGCGCATCCTGCCGGGAGCGCTCAAGAAGAAGGACTTCCCCCGCGAGCCGGGCGCGCCCGACTGGGCGCACGACCCGGACTTCGCGGCGCTGCCGCTCGCGGCGGCGCTCGTCCTCGTCGACTCCGTGGCGGCCTACCGGCGCGCGGACGCCGCGCACGCGAACGGCACCACCGCGCTTGCGGATCGCGCGCGGGCCGACGGCGGCGCGAAGCTCGAGGGCTCGACGACGGTCGGCGAGGAAGCGGCCGTCCTCTCGGGCGCGCGCCTCGTCAGCACGAGCGTCCTCCCGAAAACCGCGATTCCGTCGGGCGTCACGCTGGAGAACGCGGTCGTCTCGGGCAACCTCGTCGTCGACGCGGCGACAGGACAGGCGAGCCTCCTGACGGACCAGCTCCCCGCGGCCGCGGGCGTGTACGGGAACGGCCGCGCGCTGGGCGCTGCGGCGCTTGCGCTGTCCCTGCCGCTCTGGCCGGTGGCTGCCGCGTGGAGCGCGATCGCGAACGCGGGCCACGCGACGGGGCCGATCACGCTGGCCGGGAACATGCCCGGCGGCGGGCGCGCGCCGTTCACGACGTTTCGTTTCGAGACTGCCGTGCCCGTCCTGCGCGACCTCCCGCTCCTCCTCGCGGTCGTCAGGGGCCGCCTCGCGCTGACGGGCGTCACGCCGCTCACGCCAGCGGAGGAGGCCGCGCTCACCGAGCCCTGGGAGAAGGTGCGCAGCGAGGCGCCCGCCGGCCTCGTGTCGCTCGCGCGCCTCGCGGTCCCCGCCTCGGCGCCCCCGGAGGTCTCCCGTGTCGTCGACGCGTTCGAGGCCCGGCGCCCGTCGGCGCTCCTCGGCCGCGCGCTCTCGGCCCTCTTTTCGGCGAGGGCGTGGACGGCCCCGAAGGGGTGGAACCCGGACGAGCTCCGGGACGAAAAATCGTGAGCGACCTCTCCGTTCTCGTCGTTCGCGCGCCGTTCGACGGGGCGGAGATCGCGCGCGTGCCGCGCCCCTCGACGGCGGACGTCGACGCGACGATCGTGAAGGCCGTCGCCGTCTTCGAGGAGACGCGCGTCCTCCCGACGTACGTGCGCGTCGCGATCCTCAGGCGCGTCGCGGCGGCGTTAGAGGCGCGCCGCGACGAACTGGGGGCCGTGATCGCGCGCGAGGCCGGCAAGCCGCTCAAGGCCGCGCGCACCGAGGTCGAGCGCGCCGCCGCGACGTTCTCGGCGGCGGCGGCGGCGCTCGAGGCGTGGAAGGGCGAGATGCTGCCGCTGGACGTGAACGCGGCGTCGGTCGCGCGCTGGGGCGTCGTGAAGCGCGTGCCTCTCGGGCCCGTCCTCGCGATCACGCCTTTCAACTTCCCGCTCAACCTCACGGCGCACAAGGTGGCTCCCGCGATCGCCGTCGGCGCGCCCGTCGTCCAGAAGCCGGCATCCCAGACGCCGCTCTCGGCCCTCGCGCTCCAGGCGATCGTCCGCGAGGCCGGCTGGCCGGTCGACGCGTACGCGGTCCTCGCGATCTCCGGCCGCGAGGCCGAAGCGCTGGTCACCGACCCGCGGCTCCCTGTCGTCTCGTTCACGGGCTCCGGGGCCGTCGGCTGGCGGCTGCGCGAGATCGCGCCCCGGAAGCGCGTCGGTCTCGAGCTCGGCGGCAACGCGGCCGTGATCGTCCACTCGGACGCGGACCTCGACGACGCGGCGTCCCGCGTCGCGGCCGGCGCGTTCGGCTACGCGGGGCAGTCGTGCATCTCCGTGCAGCGCGCGCTCGTTCAGAAGGACGTCTTCGCGGCGTTTCGCGCGAAGCTGCTCGCGAAGACGGCGGCGCTCGCCGTCGGCGACCCGCTTGACGCGAAGACGGACGTCGGGCCGATGATCGCGCCTGAAGAAGCCGCGCGCGCGGCGGCGTGGATCGAGGAGGCGGTCGCGGGCGGCGCGCGCGTCCTCGCGGGCGGAACGCGAACCGGCTCCGTGGTCGCCCCGACGATCCTCGCGGGCACGACGCGCGACATGAAGGTCGAGGCGCAGGAAGTCTTCGCGCCGATCGTGACGCTTTCGTCCTACGGAACGTGGGAGGAGGCGCTCGCTCGCGCCAACGACTCGAAGTACGGCTTGCAGGCCGGCGTCTTCACGAACGACCTCGGGCGCATCCAGCGCGCGTTCGACGTTCTCGAGGTCGGCGCGGTCCTCGTGAACGACGTCCCGACGTGGCGCGCCGACCGGATGCCGTACGGCGGCGTCAAGGAGTCGGGCATCGGGCGCGAGGGCCCGGCATACGCGATGGAAGAGTTCACGGAGCCGCGGCTCCTCGTGCTCCGGCCCTGACGGCCCCGAAAGGACAAGCCGCGTCTCGATGGCGAGGCCCGGCTCGAGAAAGATCGAAGGCGGTGAGGGGCTCGGTCCCGATCACCATGACGCCGAAACCGGCCTAGGCCGGCGTCAGAGGTTCTGCTCGAACCACTCCACGAGGCGCTGGTTCCGGTAGAGAAGCGCCTCGCCGCGCGGGCCGTGCGCCTGCCGCGGGAGCGGCACGAAGACGAAGTCCTTTCGCGCCTTCATGAGCTCGTCGGCGAATCGCATCGTGTTCTGCATGTGGACGTTGTCGTCCGACGTGCCGTGGAAGATGACGAGCTTCGTCCCGAGGTCCTTCGCGGCGAGAAGCGGTGACGAGGACTTGTACCCTTCCGGGTTGTCCTTCGGCGTCTTCATGTAGCGCTCGGTGTAGATCGAGTCGTAGAGCGTCCAGTCGACGACGGGCGCGCCCGCGGCCGCGCACTTGAACGTCGCGCCCGCGTGCGTCGCGGCGTAGAGCGTCATGTACCCGCCGTACGACCAGCCCGTGATCCCGATCCGCGCGCCGTCGACGTACGGCCTCTTCTTGAGCCCGGCGACGCCCTCGAGCTGGTCCTTCAGCTCCTGCGCGCCCAGGGACTTCAGGATCGGCGTCTCGAACGCGTGCCCGCGCCCGGACGAACCGCGCCCGTCCAGGGTCCAGTAGAGAAAGCCCTTCGAGGCGAAGTAGCGGTCCATCCCCGCCGACCACGCGTTCTGGACGAGCTGCGTGTGCGGGCCGCCGTAGACGTACACGACGACCGGGTACTTCTTCGCAGGATCGAAGTTCGAGGGCTTCACGAGCCGCGTGTAGAAGAGAGTGCCGTCGGCGCCGATCAGGGTGCCGAGCTCGACGGTGCCGAGGTCGTACTCGGCGAGCGGGTGCGGCTTCTCGTCGAGTACCGCGAGGACGGCTCCCGAGACGGAGCGGACCACGGCCTTCGGCACGGCCGTGGCGCTCGAGAACGAGTCGACGAAGAACGCGGCGCCCGGCGCGGCGGAAAGCGTATGCACGCCCGGCTCGGTGGTAACGCGGACCAGGGACGAGCCGTCCAGCTTCGCGACGAAGACCTGGCGCTCGCGCGGGTCCTCGGTCGTCGCCCGGAACCAGACGGTGCCCATCTTCTCGTCGACGGTCCACGGGCCGTCGACCATCCACGCGCCCTTCGTGATCGCGTTCTTGACCTTGCCGTCCGCGGCGTGGCGGTAAAGGTGGGCAAAGCCGCTCCTCTCGGAGAGGAGCACGAAGGAGCCGTCCTTCAGGAAGTGCGGCGGAGTAATCGCGTTGATCCACGCGGCATCGCTCTCCTCGAGGAGCCTCTTCGGCGTCCCTCCCGCCCGCGGGAGGAGCCAGGCGCCGAGGTGCGTCTGCGGGCGGTCGAGGAGGAGGAAGCAGAGGTTCTTGCCGTCCTGCGTCCACGCCATCTCCGGGGCGACGTAGACGTCGTCCGGCGACGGCGCGAACACGGCGGTCTCGGTCCCGGCGAGGTCGACGACGTGAACGGACGGCACGGCATTCGGGTCGCCGGCCTTCGGGTAGCGCTGCGTCTCGAGCTTTCCGTTCAGGGGCGTGTAGTCGACGATCGGGTACGTCGGGACGCGCGCCTGGTCGAGCGCGAGGTACGCGATCGCCGACGAGTCGGGCGACCAGAAGAACGAGCCCTTTCCGCGGCGCCCGGCGAGCTCCTCGCCGTAGACCCAGTCGAGCGACCCGTTCAGGACGGTGTCCGAGCCCGTCTTCGTGAGGCGGGTCTCCTTGCCCGTCGCGGCTTCGGCGACCCAGACGTCGTGCTTCTTCACGTACGCGAGGCGCGTTCCGTCCGGCGACCACGCCGGGACCGTCTCGTCCTCGGCGTCGTTCGTGAGGCGTCTTGCCTCGCCGCCCGGCGTGACGAGCCAGAGGTCGTCGTCGAATGGGACGGCGAGCGCGTCGCCCTTCGGGGAAAACGCGGCGCCGCGCAGGGAGAGCTTCTTCTCCTTGCCGTCGCGGGCCGTCACGGCGGGTGCGTCGAAGAGTTTCGCCTTCTTCCCCGTGGCCGCGTCCGCCTGCCAGAGCGCGGCAGGCGCATCGGGTCCGCCGGGTCCGCCGCCCTCGACCCACACGACGCGCGCCGCGTCGCGCCACGTGTAGGCGACCGGCATGCGCATCTCGGAGACCTTCTCGAGCGTGAGGGCCTGGGCGGCCAGAACGGCGGCGAGAAGAATCACTTCTTCTCCTGCATCGTGAGCGGATCGAGCAGCGGAAGCTCGACGAGCTTGCCGCCGGTGAGATCCCGGAACTGCACGGGATGCTTCGGGTCGGGGTTCAGGAGCTCGGACTTGCGGCCGACGACGAGGATCGTCGCGAACTCGGGTTTCAGGAGGCGTTTCGCGGCGCGCGAGACGTCCGCCTTCGTCACCCTCTCGACCTTCGCCTGGTACGTGGCCCACCAGCCCGGGTCCGACGCGTAGCGGCCGGTGAACTCCTCGTCCGCGAGCCCGTCGACGACCTGCACGGGCGTCGCGAAGCGGCGGGGAAGCGTGTCCACGAAGGAGCGCCTCGCGGTCTCGAGCTCCTCGTCCGAGACCTCGCCGTCGCGCAGCTTCTTCATTTCCTGGAGGACGATCTCGGACGCGTACGCGGACGTCCGCACCTTCGACTGGAACGCGGCGCCGAAACGCCCGGGGTACCAGATGCCGCCCACGAAGGCGGATCCGGCCGAGTAGGCGAGGCCCTCGTCGGAGCGGACGCGGTTCGTGATGCGGCTCGTGAACCCGCCGCCCCCGAGGATGTCGTTCATGACGGAGGCGGGAATGAAATCCGGGTCGGTCCGCATGATGCCGGGGAGGAGGATCGAGACGCGGCCCTGGTTCACGTCCTTGTCGACGAGGAAGGTCCCGGGCTCGAGCGTGTGCGACGGCTTCGGGACGGGCGGCGCCGCCTCGCCCTTGAACGGCCAGTTCGCGAGGAGCGCGTCGAGCTTCGCGGCCATGTCGGCCTTTTTGAAGTCTCCGGCCGCCGCCACGATCATGTTGCGGGGCGCGACCCAGCGCGCGTGGAACGCGGCGAGGTCGGCCTGCGTGAGGGACTCGACCGAGGCCTTCGTCTCCCACTTGTTGACGTAGAAGCCGGCGCCGCTGAGGAGGACGGAGCGCTCGCGCGCCTCGATCGACGCGGACGAGTCGTTCCGCTGCTTCATCTCCGCGACGAGCTGCTCCTTGCGGAGCTTCAGGCGGTCCTCCTGGAACGCGGGCTCCGTGAGGACCTCGCGCAGGATCGCGAGGCCCTCGTCGAGATCCTTCGCGAGGAGGTTGAGCGTGACGACGCCGCGGTCGTCGAGGTATCCCGTGGGCCGCCCGGCGCCGGGGCGTCCGCCGGCCTGCTCGGGGTTGAGCTGCGCGGCGAGGAACGCGAGGCGCTCCTCGAGGTCCTCGGCCTTGCGCTTCTTCGTGCCGCCGCGCGCGAGCAGCCAGCCCGCCGTCTCGGCGAGCCCCTCCTTGCCGGGCGGGTTCAAATACGTGCCGCCCCGGAGGAGGATCTGGACGTTCACGAGCGGGAGGTCGTGGTTCTCGGAGAGGTAGCAGGCGACGCCGGACTTCTTGAGGACGACGCGATGATCCTTCGCGGCGGGCGGCGCCCACGCGAGCGGCTTCACGACGATCTGCTCGGGCCGTGCGGGGATCGCATCGGCGGCGGCGAGCGCGCCGGAGAGGACGAGGGAGCCGGCGAGAACGGCGGTCTTCAGAGTGTGTTTCATGGCTACTTCATCTCCGTCCCCGCGGGGCGCCCCGGCCGTCGCGGCACGGCGCCGCCCTTACGTGTGTACGTCGCGACGCCGCGGTTCTCCTTCGTGAGATACGTCTCGGCGACGCGCCGGACGTCTTCGGCCGTGACGGCCTGGACCTTCTTCGGCCCCTCGCGGAATTCCTTCCAGTCGCCGCGGCCGTCGTTCCCCATGAGGTTGTAGAGGATGCCCATGTTCGTCTGCATCGAACGGAACGCCTGCGCGGCCGAGTTGTTCTTGACCTTCTGGAGCTCCTCGGCCGGGACGACGTCCTTCTTGATCTTGTCGAGTTCGGCGTAGATCGCGCGCTCGGTCTCCTCGGGGGCGCGCCCGTCCTTGACCTGAGCCTCGACGCCGAAGTCGCCCGCGTACTTGCGCTCGGACGCGCTCGCCCGGGCGCTCGTCGCGACCGGGCTCTCGTTCGCGACGAGGGCCTTGTAGAGGCGGCCCGTGCGCCCGTTCAGGAGCTGGGCGAGGACGCCGAGCGGGTACGAATCCTTGTGTCCGAAGGGGACGGTGTGCCAGTTCACCTCGACGCGCGGGTTCGTGTCCGCCTCGCCGTTCATCCGCATCTCGGCTTCCCACTTCGGCGGGAGGAGCGTCATCTCGGGCGGCGGGCTGGCGCCGCGCGGGATGCGCCCGAAGTACTTCGCGGCGAGCGCGAGGGCCTCCTTCGGGTCGAAGTCGCCGACGAGGACGGCCGTGATGTTGTTCGGCGCGTAGAAGAGCGCGTAGTACTCGTCCGCCTCGGCCTTCGTGATCGCGGGAATGTCCGAGGCGTACCCGACGACGGGCCAGGAGTACGGGTGGCCGTGCCAGAACATCTCCTCGAAGGCCTCCTCGAGGCGGCCGGTCGGGGTCGATTCGGTCCGGAGGCGCCGCTCCTCGAAGACGACGTCGCGCTCGGAGTAGAACTCGCGGAAGACGGGCGCGCTCAGGCGATCCGACTCCATCCAGAACCAGAGCTCGAGCTTGTTCTTTGGCACGGTGATGAAGTACTGCGTGAGGTCCGAGTTCGTCGATGCGTTCATGCCCGACGCGCCGCCCTTCGTGTAGATCCGGTCGAACTCGTTCTTCACGAGGAGGTCGCGCTGCTCCTTCACGAGCGCATCGAACTCCTTGTCGAGCTCCTTGTACCGGGCCGTCTTGTTCTCGGGTTTCGTGACGTCGTCGATCTCGCCGCGCCGAAGAGCGGCGCGCAGTTTCGCGTCCTCGTCGCGCATGAGGCCGCGGACTCTTTCCTGCTCGACGATGAGAGCCGCATCTCGAGCGGCGTCCTTCGACCCGATCGTCTTCGTCCCCTTGAACATCATGTGCTCGAAGAGGTGGCTGATCCCCGTGATTCCGGGGCGCTCGTTCGCGCTCCCGACGTGGGCGACCCAGCCCGCGGCGACCGACGGCTCGTCGGCGCGCGGGACGAGGACGAGCCGCATCCCGTTCGGGAGGACGTGCTCTTCGACCTTTAAGTCCTGCGCGCGGACGGGGAGTGCGAGGGCGGCGAACGCCGCCGCGAGAATGATTCTGTTTCGCATGAATTCTCCTGTGGACACGGCGTGAGAGGCGATCCTACGCCGGTCCCGGCTGCCGCGGACTCAGCGACGCGTCGGGTCCCGCCGCCAGACGGTGCGGCCCTTCCGGACCTCCTCGACGACCTTGATCGCGGCGCGCCGGGCGGGGTCCGCGGCGGCCGGGTCGTCCGAGAGGACGGACATGTCGGCCGCGCGGCCGATCTCGAGCGCCGACGTCCCGGCGAGGACGTCCGCGACGAGCGCGGCGAGGGCCTCGGACCCCGCGTCGCGGGCGGCGGGTGGAAGGGGCAGGGCGGCAGTCGCGACTGCCGGCGTGGGTGCGGGCGTTGGGACCGGGGCGGGCGCGGGCGTCTCGACGACGACGGCGACGGCGCGCGCAGTCTCGGGCTCCTCCGGCGTGTTCATCCGGATGCTCTCCGCGTGGAGGCGCGCGCGCTCCTTCTCGTCCAGCCGCGGGACGAGCTTCGCGAACGCCGCCGCGTGCGCGGACCCCATGAGGACGCCGTTCGGCTCCTGGATGCGCCCGCGACGCTGGATCGCGCCTCCCGGAGGATCCTTCGTGCGCCACGAGATCCCGGCTCTCTGCAGGGCTATCGTGTTGTACGCGCCGGAATCCCCCGCGCGCGAGACGACGATGACGGGCAGCGTGGCGGAAACCGTGTCGAGCTCCTCGCGCGTGGGCGGACGCTGCTCCACGAGCCTCGTCTCGTCGTAGCCGAAGCCGACGACCACGCGGTACCGCTTCGGGAGGTTCGAGCGGAGGACCCACATCCGGAGTGCGTCGCGGAGGGACGCGATCGTGTACGGAAGGCCCGGCGGCGGCGGCGACACGTCCGCCCCCAGCGCCTCGAGCGGCGGAGCGGGCCCGGGCGGCGGCGGGGGCGTCGGCGTCGGCCTCGGGGCCGGCGTGGGCGTCGCCCGGGCCGGCTTCTCGATCTTGACCGGGCTTTTCGCCGGGCCCTTCGGCGGCGTGGCGGGGGGCGGCGTCGGCACGGGCGTCGGGACGAGGCCCGCGACGAGGGTCTGGCCGTTCAGGTCGATCGGGAGGGTGGGCTTTCCCTTCCACTTCTTCTCGACGTCGGCCCGCGTTCCGAGCGCCACGATCTTCCCGTCCTTCACGGCGAGGGCTTCGGGACGCGCGTCCCTGCCCGCGAGGATCGGGCCGCCGTACCACACGAAGTCCGCGTTCTGGGCACGGGCGGGCGGCGCGAGAACGGTGAAGAGGGCGGAGAGGACGGCGGCGGCGCGGGCGGTCCGGGGGGCGGGGCGCGTCATCGGAGCGCCGATGGTAACGCCGGCCGCGGCTGGTGAGAGAATTGGATACAGGTGACATTGTTTCGTTCAGGCGAAGAGCTGACCCTGCCCGAGCTGGCACGGGCGCAGGGGCTCGCCTCCAACACGTTCACGGTCGTCGACGTCATCCGCGGCGGGATGGGCGTCTGCGCGAAGGTCCGCCAGGGCCAGGGCCCGGCGTTCGCCGTCAAGGCGCTGCCGGCGGGCGAGAAGCAGGGCGAGGCCTTCGAGCGCTTCCTCGTCGAGCTCCAGACCTGGTTGAAGCTGTCGGTCTGCGACGGAATCGTCGAGGCGCTCTGCGTCTTCACGTACAAGGACACGCCGGTCGTGTGCTCGCGCTGGATGAACGGCGGGAATCTCCGGCCGCACCTGGCGGAAAAGGACCCGGAGATCTTCTACCGCACGATCGTCCGCATCGCGGGCGCGCTGGAGTGGGCCTATCGCGAGCACGGGATCCTCCACCTCGATCTGAAGCCCGAGAACATCCTGATCGACGACCTGCATCGCGCCGCGGTGTCGGACTGGGGAATCGCGGGGACGCGCGGCGACATCGACCCGGCCGCCGCGGACGGCGCGATGGTCATCTACGGCACCGCGGCGTACGCGTCGCCCGAGCAGCTCCTCGGGGGCGTGCCGCTCGACGTTCGGTCGGACATCTACAGCCTCTGCTGCCTCATGTACGAGTGGGAGACCGGGCGCGTCCCCTTCACGGGGGACTGGCACGAAATCCGCGGCGCGAAGATCCGCAACGAGCCTCCGCGCCTCGCGTCCGGCATCTTCCGCCGCTCCACGTTCGGGGCCGACGACATCATCATGCGCGGGCTCGAGCGCGAGCGGCACGGCCGCTACCCGGACTGGAAGGCGTTCGCCACGGACGTCCTGAACTCGTCCCTGAGGCGCGAGCTGAAGATCGGCCGGTTCATTCCGAAGATGCGCTACCAGGCCTCCGAGGTGCGCAGCGACGTGCTGCGCGCGAAGGTCGCGACCGGTGCGATGGTGACGGGCCGCGGCGGCTCGACGGTCGACGTCCGCGGCGCCAAGAAGGAGCTGGACGAGGCGCTGCGCTTCGCGGAGAAGGAAGACTGGGCCGGCGCGGTGGCGATCCTGTCCCGCGTCGTTCTTCCGTCGGTCGTGCGGGAGCACCCGGACGACCCGCTCCAGCAGACCTCGGCGATCACGCTCGCGAGAGGCTTCCTGAAGCTCGACCGCCCAGCCGAGGCCGTCACCGCCCTCGACGCCCTTTCGGCGGCGACGGACAAGCCGTCGGACATGTTCGCGCTTCTTGCAGACGCGCACCTGCGTCTCGGAAACCCGAGTCTTGCCGAGCGCGCGGCGCGCACCGGCCTTCTCCTGCACAAGACCGACGCGGGCCTTCTCGACCTTCTCCTCGCCGCGCAAGGCGCCCAGGGCCTCTCGTCGGACGCGGTCGCGACGGCGCGCCAGCGCCTCGCGGGGCGGCGCGACGCCGGAACGCTCCTCGACGCGGCCGCGCAGCTCATCCAGCAAGCCGCGGCCGTCCCGGAGACCCGTCTGCCGGAGCAGCTCGCGGGCCTCCACGAGGCGCTCACGCTCGCCGCGGAGGCCCGGAACCTGTCGCCGAGGGACCCCAGGCCCCGCGTGATCCGGGCGCGCGCCCTGCAGGGCCTCGACCGCTGGGCCGACGCGAAGGCGGAGCTCGCCGG
>Ga0315270_10000703_pt1 | contig 17964 bp, 12 predicted proteins | sample C1_bottom_MG_FD_204932 | JGI IMG/M metagenome (GOLD analysis project Ga0315270, IMG submission 204932) | Sediment microbial communities from Yellowstone Lake, YNP, Wyoming, USA - C1_bottom | ecosystem: Environmental > Aquatic > Freshwater > Lake > Sediment | place: USA: Wyoming | collected...
TCGTCACCAGCGCGACCTTGGGATTGCTCGCGCTTTCCCTGTATCTGCCGTTCCTGATGGCCATATTCCGCTTTGCGCCGTTGCCGCTGAATGAACTGTCCGCCGCATTCGGTCTTGGGCTGGCCAGTGTGGCCTGGTTCCAGCTTCTCACGCGGATTCGCCATGCAACATCGCCATGAAAGCCATGCCGGTAACTGTGTCTGGCACCGGCATGGCTGGGTTGAATCGTTGAGCTTTGCGGAGAGGACGCCATTCATGGGCGCATGCATCCATCATCACCCGATGCACCGCGTATCACCTTGACCCTGGTCGGCACCGGCGAGCCGCTGATTCGTCTGGAAAACGACTGCACTGCGCTGCAGCCGGCCTGGGATTAGCGCTGGACCTGGACATCCTCAAGGACGCCGAGGCGTTGGGCATTCCGTTCGCGCAAGCCCCGGCGGTGCTGGTGGATTGGCGAGTGGGAGGGTGATGATCTCTAAGCAAGAATTTTCTTTCTTGACCGAGAGACGCCAGATTCTGACAAGCCACATAGCTGACGTTCACTCCGAATTAGTGTCATGGCTTGGCCTTCCGAAATGGCCGACCTCCTGCCATCCAGGGCAGCCAGTTCGACCGTCTGCTCCCTGGCAACTATGAGACTTTCGTCGGCTGTGGTTTCATGTGGCGGGTTTGGACTGGAATCAGTGACGGGTTTGAATCGGAATGGGTGGCTGTTTTAGAGTGGAATACGCATTTATTCCACGGCCGACTGCTTACTGACCTACTGGAGCCGCCCAGTAACGCATTCTTCCCGCTCCGCCAGAGACGCTTCATGGCCGACTGCACGCATGCGAGTATGGTCGAGCAAGAGTTGGACGGTGGTTCGCTTGTAGATCAGTGTCACCTTGGTCCGTCGAATCGTGCCATAGACCGTTGAGTCGAGGCCAATGGCGGCTATTGCCCAGATGTAAGAGAAATAGCGCGTCGATGTATCGCTTCAGTAAGAAGACCAATGACTCGATGTCATCCGTATCAGAGCCTGCGTGGACGAATCGATTTCTGTGATTGGTAAGGTGCATCAAGAAGAGTTGAGATCGCCCTCAGTCCGCGAACATGAACGCCGAGCGCCGGGTTCACTCCTCCGCATTCACCCGCAGGGTGGAGAATTCGAATAGCCCATAAAAACGACAATAACGCCATGAATCTGGCAATATTCGTACAGACCACCGCATAAGCCCGGGGGAATTGCGTATTTTCCGTAGGGGCAAAAAACCGAGCACATAGAATCATATGTTATTCGTACATACTTGTACAAAATACATTTGTATTCATACAAATCCGGTGCGCACGCGATGACAATCAAGCAAAAAACCGACAAACCGCTTCCTGAGGTCGTTTTCAGCTCCGGCGACGCTACCCATGCCCAGCGCGTCCGGCGCCTGGCCCGGGAGGGCGTGCTGCGGAGGATCTACAGCGGGATTTTCACGAGCAATCTCGAAAGCCCGTTGGAGAGCATCGTCCTGCGCAACTGGGCCGAGATCGTTAGCAATCTCCTGCCGGGCGGGGTAGTAAGCTTCCGTTCGGCTGCAGCCGGCAAGCCCGAAAACGGCTGGCTGTATGTCACGCGAGGAAAGACGCCGCGCGCGATCGAGTTACCCGGTTTGACGATTCGCGTGATCCCCGGAACCGGTGCCATTCAGGGGGCAGGGGTGGGCGACACCCCCTACAAGGGGATATTCCTTTCCAGCGAGCCGCGCTGGCTGCTCGAAAACATGGCCACTGGCAGAGGCGTTGCCTCTAGGGTGCTGTCGCAAGAGGCCGTCGAGGTCTATCTCGACAAGATCCTCATCCTCCGTGGCGAGTACAAGCTCAATGCCCTGCGTGACGCCTGCCGCGGGCTTGCCGCCACGCACGGCATGCTGACGGAGTTTTCCCGCCTGGATAAGATCATCGGCGCGCTGCTCGGCACCCACGAACTGCGCCAGCTGCGCAGCCATCAGGCAATCGCGCGCGCGGCCGGCCATCCCTATGACCCCAGCAGGCTTGATCTGTTCGAGGCGCTATTCTCGCACCTGAAGGCCAACGTGATGCCGGAGGTGCCAGACCAGGCGCCCACCGGCCAAGCGTTGGAAAACTTCGCCTTTTACGAGGCCTATTTCTCGAACTTTATCGAAGGAACCACCTTCCAGGTGTCTGAGGCTGAGCAGATCGTCTTTGAAGGTAAGGTCATTCCCAATCGTACCGAGGACTCCCACGATGTACTGGGCACTTTCCAGGCCGCGTCGCAGGCGCCCTGGCGCAACACTCCAGCCCGGTCGGGAGACGAGTTCCTCGCCTGGCTGAAGTCGGTAAACGCGCTGGTGATGAAGTCGCGCTCGGACAAGCGCCCCGGCGAGTGGAAGGACAAGCCGAATCAGGCGGGCACCACCCTGTTTGTCGATCCGACCTTGGTGCCCGGCACATTGCGGGAAGGCTTTGCGCGAATCGTGGCCCTAGAAGATCCGTTTGCGCGGGCCCTGATGACGATGTTCGTGGTATCCGAGGTCCACCCGTTTTCGGACGGCAACGGCCGCACCGCACGCCTGGCGATGAACGCCGAGCTAACCGCCGGCGGGTTGTCGCGCATCATTGTCCCAACGGTGTACCGGGAGGATTACATGCTGCCCCTCAAGACGCTGTCCCACCAGAAGGACCCGGCCGCCTACCTGCACTCGATGAGTCGCATCCAGCAATGGACCGCCGCCTTTGACTACAGCGTCCCGCGCTACGTCCTGACGGATGCCTTAAAGGCTTGCAACGCCTTTGAAGAAGACCTGCGGAACTTCAAGCTGATCTTCCCTGAGGCACCGGCGAGTTCCTGAGGTGGCGAAGCAACCGCTGGCGCGGCCGGCGGCTGCACTACTGTCCTTTACCGCGGTGGCCCGCATGTCGACAGGCATCTGACCGGCAGTTCATGGCCCAGACTGTGTAAAAACGCGCTCAATAATTGGATAATTGCCCATCGCATTTTGGGGCATCCAGATGAAGCGTTTTGTTCAAGGCGCAAGCCGAACTCAAGGCACTTTGTTACCCGAAAGCCTGGACGATTATGTCACCGACACCAATCCGGTTCGCGTGGTCGATGTCTTCGTCGATGAGCTTGATCTAGGCAAACTTGGATTCGAGGGTGTCGATCCGGCGGCGACCGGCAGGCCGTCCTATCACCCGGCAGTGCTCCTGAAGATATATATCTACGGTTACCTCAACCGGATTCAATCCAGCCGGCGGCTGGAGCGAGAGTCCCAACGCAACGTTGAACTGATGTGGCTGACCGGGAGACTGATGCCCGACTTCAAGACCATCGCCAACTTCCGCAAGGACAACGGCAAAGCCATCTGCAGCGTCTGTCGTCAGTTCGTGCTGTTATGCCAGCAATTGGGTCTGTTCTCGGAAGCCATGGTTGCCATCGACGGCAGCAAGTTCAAGGCCGTCAACAACCGCGACCGCAATTTCACCAGCGCCAAGCTGCAACGGCGCATGGAAGAAATTGAATCCAGCATCAATCGCTATCTCACTGATCTCGACACAGCAGACCGGCAGGAACCTGCGGTGGCACAAGCCAGAACTGAACGGTTGCAGGAGAAGATTGCCGCCATGAAGGTGCAGATGCAGGCACTCAAGGCAATCGAAGTCCGGCTCAACGAAACACCGGACAAGCAGATTTCCCTCACCGATCCCGATGCCCGCTCGATGAAGACGCGGGGCACCGGGATCGTCGGCTACAACGTTCAGACCGCCGTCGATGCGACACACCATCTGATCGTTGCGCATGAAGTCACCAATGTCGGATCGGACCGTGAGCAACTGACCTCAATGGCCAGGCAAGCGCGGGAAGCCATGGGCGTCCAGAAACTGACCGCCGTCGCCGATCGCGGGTACTTCAAGAGCGAAGAGATCCTGGCCTGCCATGAGGCAGGCATTGATGTGATCGTGCCCAAGCCCGTGACGTCCAGTGCCACCGCGCACGGGCGATTCAGCCGGGCGGATTTTATTTACGATGCCAAGCGTGATGAATACCGATGCCCCGCCGGAGAACGTCTGCCTCGGCATTGTGTGACCATTGCAAAAGGGCTGAACCACTATCGTTACTGGAGTTCAAACTGCAAGTCATGCGCACTGAAAGAGTCGTGCACACCCGGCCAGGAGCGGCGAGTAACGCGGTGGGAACATGAAGGCATTCTGGAAGCCATGCAAACCCGGTTGGATCATGCTCCCGAGATGATGCGCGTCCGTCGCCAAACGGTTGAGCATCCGTTTGGAACGATCAAGTTCTGGATGGGCGCCACCCATTTCCTGACGAGGACCTTGGAGCGGGTCAGTACCGAGATGAGCATGCATGTGCTCGCCTACAACCTGAAGCGCGTGATGAAACTGCTGGGAACCGGTGCATTGATGGACACGATGAGGGCCTGAGGGCTTTTATCTCCATTCTCGCTACTATCCACGCCCACTCAAGCTGCGTTTCGGAAGTGCCCATCAAAAATCAGGCGGTGATTGGCGAACTCTCTCACAAACGTTGAACGCTGGGAAAAATAGCCATCGCGGCGAGAAATCGGCGAGCGTGGAACTTCAATGTGTTTTTACACAGTCTGGGCCGGGAGTGACAGTTGAGCTTGCCCCAAAGCAGCCTTTGGAAAATGGGCTATTTGCATTCTGAGGTTGGATGTCGGAAATTTCGAAGTCCAATCCGGTTAGGTGCCGAGGTTGGAATGAGCATCTTGGGTGGAACCTCGTTGCAACTCCAATTGGTTGGAACTTTGCCTGAGGTGACTATGCCAGCTTCAGGCTGATTGCAGACGCTCGCGGTTGGTGTTCCACGGACTGCAGATCGGCCGAGGACTAAACCGCTCGCGCGGTAGGGGGCTCCGATCAGCGCCGGCGGGTAGTTGAGACCAAGGCTCTGGTTTCTATGTTGAGGAGCGAGGCAATCCGCCTCGTTCTTCGACAGGAGCAGAACCATGAACCCATCCACTCAAACCATCAGTCCGCTGCGCCAGCGCATGATCGACGACATGCGGATGCGCAAGCTCTCCCCCAAGACACAGAGCCACTATCTGCGCGCTGTCCGGCAGTTCGCCCGCTTTCTTCATCGCCCGCCCGACACCGCCAGCGTGGAGGATCTGCGTAACTATCAGTTGTTCCTGGTCGACCATGGCATCTCGCCGGTCTCGCTCAATGCGGCGATCACCGGGCTGAAGTTCTTCTTCGACGTCACCGCAGACCATCCCGAGCTGACGGCCAAGATGCAACCGGTGCATGTCCCGCACACGCTGCCGGTGGTGTTGAGCCGTGAGGAAGTGGCCCGCCTGATCGCCGCGGCCGGCAACCTCAAGCATCAGACGGCACTCTCGGTCGCCTACGGCGCAGGCTTGCGCGCCAGCGAGGTGGTGGCGCTGAAGGTCGGCGACATCGACAGCCAACGCATGACGCTGCGCATCGAACAGGGCAAGGGCAGCAAGGATCGTTACGCCATGCTCTCGCCGGTGCTGCTCGAACGCCTGCGCACCTGGTGGCGGGTCGCGCGTGCCCAGGGCAAGATGCTCGACGGCGGCTGGCTGTTTCCGGGGATCAATCCGATCGACCCGCTCAGCACCCGCCAGCTCAACCGGGCCATCCATGCCGCCGCAGACGCAGCGGGAATCGACAAGCGCGTCTCGATGCACACCTTGCGCCACAGTTTCGCTACTCACCTCCTGGAAGCCAAGGTGGATATCCGCGTGATCCAGGTTCTGCTCGGGCACAAGAAGCTGAGACCACCGCGCTGTATGCCCAGGTCGCCACCGACATCCTGCGCGAGGTGGTCAGTCCCATCGAGACCCTGCAACCTGCGTAGGTCACGGTCATGGGGCGTCCCACCCTGGAGGTCGCGGATGTCTTCCGGACCTTGGGTCCGGCCTGGCGGCAGGCTCAGCATGACCACTTGAGCCTGGGCCAGCTCAAGGTCATGTCGGCCATCGAGCAGTGCCGCAGCGCGGCGCTGGGTGGGCATGTGCTCCACTGCAACGCCTGCGGGCATAGCGAGATCGCCTACAACTCCTGCAGGAACCGGCATTGCCCGAAGTGCCAGGCCAGTGCTGCACGGCGGTGGCTCGATGCGCGTCAGGCCGATCTCTTGCCGGTGGACTATTACCACGTGGTGTTCACCCTGCCGGCGCCGATCAGTGCCATCGCCTACACCAACAAGGCGGTGATCTATGCCCTGCTGTTCGAGGTCGCCGCCGAGACCCTGCGCACCATCGCGGCCGACCCGAAACATCTGGGGGCGCACATCGGCGTGACCCTGGTGCTGCACACCTGGGGATCGGCGCTCACGCACCATCCTCACGTGCACGGCATCGTCCCCGGCGGCGGGCTGTCGCACGACGGTGCACGCTGGGTCGCCTGCAGGCCCGGCTTCTTCCTGCCGGTGCGGGTGCTGTCGCGGCTGTTCCGCCGGCGCTTCCTCGAAGCGCTCGAGACGGCGCATCGCAGCGGTCAACTGCAGTTCTTCGGCGAGCACGCCCCGCTGGCCGACGCGACGGCCTTCGCCGGCTGGCTGCAACCCTTGCGGCAATGTGAGTGGGTGGTCTATGCCAAGCGCCCGTTTGCCGGACCAGCGGCGGTGCTGGCGTATCTGTCGCGCTATACCCACCGGGTCGCAATCTCCAACCGGCGGCTCATTGCCCTGGACGAGCGTGGTGTCAGCTTCCGCTGGAAGGATTACCGCGCCAAGGGCAGGACGCGCCACAAGACCATGACGCTCGGTGCCGACGAGTTCATGCGCCGCTTCCTGCTGCATGTTCTGCCGAACGGCTTCCACCGTATCCGCCACTATGGGCTGCTCGCCAATGCCGGTCGCCGTGAGGCTCTCGCCAAGGCGCGTGAGCTGCTTCACGTTGTACCCGGCCCTGACGCAGAACCCCCGGGGGAAGCAGCGGTCGGCATCGCTCAGTCGACCTTCGTCTGCCCGGACTGTGGGGCGGCGATGATCGTGGTCGAGGTTCTGATACGCGGGCAACCCATCCGCGCGCCACCGTCGCTTCGGGGTGCGCCATGAGCGCGATCGCTTCCCGATGCACAACCCAACCGTCGGCTCTTCGTCGTCCAGCGCCGATAGCGGACGGCTTGGCCTTGCGCGGGAATAACGGGGTTTCGTGCCTGACGCCTCCCCGAATAATGTGGTGTATCCGCTTCAGATGGCGATATCGACCACCTACCCAGCAGAGGTTGACCCGCCTCATCGCCACGTTCAGCGCGAGTGCGGCCCTTCAAATCCCCATAGACCGGTAGGCTTTACAGCCTTCATCGGTGCACCCCGCGGTTTCCTCCCTTGAGGCTTGTCCGACGCCTGCCCGCTAGGCTCGCGCGCGAACTGCCAGCCTGCGGGTGAGGGCAGGCATCGTACAACCCTTAACAACAGCGGCCGGTGGCGCTCTGAGCAAACCAGGTCTGCTATGCGCTGCACACCGGTCGCTGATTTGCAATTCAAGCTGAACGCCCGCTTTCCTGATCTTTGAATGCGTACAACCGACTCGTTGCATCCACCGGTTGAATTCGCATTCAGTAAGCGGTCGGTCGTGAAATCGGCGCTTACTTTTGTTGATCGGCTAAAGGGAACATAATAATTTGATGCTCAATGGTGCCTAGTAAACGAAGGGCGATTAAGTTAAAAGTGTCATGTTTGTCGGTATCGGTGAAATCTTTATAAGGAACCAGAATGTTCAAACGTATCTTGGTGGCAGTAGATGGCAGCGACACTGCTGAACAGGCCTTACTGGAAGCGATCAATCTGGCCAAGGAACAGAAGGCACAGCTGCGGATCGTGCACGCAGTCGATATCGTAAACCTCAACCTGGCAACAGAGTTTCCTAATCCAGCCGAGATTTCCGATGCCCTGACCAAGAGCGGACGCGAAATTCTTCGCAAGGCGGAGGTCGTGGCGAGAGGAGCTGGGGTGGCGGTTGAAACCCGGCTGATCGAGATCGACACCCTGGGCCATCGTATCCCGGAAGTGATCGTGGCAGACGCCGAAGCCTGGCCAGCGGACCTTATCGTGATCTGTACACATGGCCGCAGCGGGTTGAGCCGTATGTTCCTGGGCAGTGTCGCCGAGGGGGTGGTACGCGTCGCCACGAAACCGGTGCTGTTGATCCGCGGAAAATGAACGCCGCGCGTCCGGTGAGGTGGCGCATCAGTCGCCCCTTGCCGTGCTGGTCGCCATCTTCAACGCCTTTGCAATAACGCATAGCGATGCCGGCCGCGCCCCAGACATCTGACCTCGCTTCCGCAACGGTTCCCGACGCGCTCACGGCGCTTGATGTGAACCCCGAAACGGGTCTTACGCGTACTGAGGTGGATACGCGTCGGCAGACGCATGGCTACAACGAAGTCACCGAACAAAAAACTCACCCGGTCCGCATGTTTCTCGGCAAGTTCTGGGGCGTGTCTGCGTGGATGCTCGAACTGATCATGGTGTTGTCGGCCATCCTCGGGAAAACCTCGGACCTCGCCGTGGTGAGCGCGCTGCTGGTGGTCAATGCCGTGTTGGGCTTCATGCAGGAACGCCGGGCGGCCGGGGTCGTCGAAACCCTGCGCCGGCGCTTGCAGGTTAGTGCGCGAGTGCTGCGCGAAGAGAACTGGCAGGCCATTCCCGCCCGCGAGCTGGTTCCCGGGGACATCGTTCGCGTGCGCCCCGGCGACATTATCCCTGCTGACGTGAAACTCCTCGCCGGGGCGTTGAGCGTCGACCAGTCGGCCCTCACCGGCGAGTCACAGGATGTCGACAAGGCTCCCGGCGGCGTGCTGTCGTCAGGGTCCATCGTCCGCCGCGGCGAAGGCAACGGCGTCGTGATGCTGACCGGGGCGCAGACCTACTTCGGCCGCACCACGCAACTGGTGCAAGAGGCGCGGCCGAAACTCCACATCGAAGCGGTCGTGGCCAAGGTAGTGCGCTGGCTCTTCGTCATCGTCGGCACGCTGCTGGCCATGGTGCTCGTGCTGTCCTTGATCCGTGGCGCACCCCTCCTCGAGGTGGTGCCGCTCTTGCTCGTGCTGCTGATGAGCGCGGTGCCGGTCGCGCTGCCGGTCATGTTCACGGTCAGCATGGCGGTCGGGTCGAAGGAACTGGCGAAGCGCGGCGTGCTGGTCACGCGGCTGAGCGCCGCGGAGGATGCCGCGACGATGGACGTGCTGTGCGTCGACAAGACCGGCACGATCACCCTGAACCAGTTGGCCGTCACCGGTGTGATCCCGCTGGGGGACGCGACGGAAGCCGATGTGCTGTTCGCCGGCGCGCTGGCGTCGCAGGAGGCCAACCAGGATCCGATCGACCTCGCCTTTCTCGCCGCGGCGAACGCGCAGCACGTGTTCGACGGCGTTGCCGCAGTCACCCCCGTCTCCTTCGCCCCGTTCGACGCGAAAAGCCGGCGCACCGAAGCGGTGTTCGAACAGAACGGGCAGCGGCTGCGCGCGATGAAAGGCGCGATGCGCACCCTGGCCGAAACCTGCGGGCTGCATCCGCCGGAAATCGAGGCGCTGGAGGCGCGGGTCAGCGAGTCGGCCGCAAAGGGCTACCGGACGCTGGCGGTCGCGCGCGGTCCCGAGACGGGCCCGCCCGCCCTGGTCGGGCTGGTGACCTTGTACGACCCGCCGCGTCCGGACGCCGCGCAGCTCATCGCCACCCTGCGCGACCTCGGCGTAGCGGTGAAAATGCTCACAGGCGATGCACTGGCGGTTGCGCGCGAGATCGCGCAGGGCGTCGGCCTGCCCAACATCCGGCGCGTGGCGGACCTCAAGGCCGCGGATGCGCAAGCCGGCAACAAGGCGGTTGACCTGCTGGCTGGCACCGATGGATTCGCCGAAGTCTATCCGGAGGACAAGTACATCGTGGTGCAGCACCTGCAGGCCGCCGGCCACGTGACCGGCATGACGGGCGATGGCGTCAATGATGCGCCCGCGCTGCGCCAGGCCGAAGTGGGCATCGCTGTCAGCACCGCGACCGATGTGGCCAAGGGAGCTGCAAGCGTGGTCCTGACCGAACCGGGGCTGACGAACATCGTGGCGCTGGTCGAGCAGGGGCGGACGATCTACCAGCGCATCCTGACCTGGATCATCAACAAGATCAGCCGCACCATCCTGAAGGCGGCCTTCGTCGCCATCGCCTTCGTGGTGACCGGCAAGTTCGTTGTCTCCGCCTTTGCGATGTTGCTGCTGGTGTTCATGACCGACTTCGCCAAGATCGCGCTTGCCACTGACCACGTTCGACCCTCCAATCAGCCGGAGACATGGAACATCGGGGGGTTCGTCATTGTGTCGGTGGTGCTGGGTATAGCGATGGTCGCGGAGTCGCTCTTCTTATTGTGGTTAGGCTGGTCGCATTTCAGTTTGGCGACCAACGATCACGCTCTCCATACCTTCAGCTTTCTGACCTTGCTCTACATGGCCGTGTTTTCCATCGTGTCCGCGCGGGAGCGCCGCGGGTTCTGGACCACGCTGCCCAGCAAGGCCCTCGTGATGGCCCTGGTCGCGGTTGTGCTCATCGGGACCACCCTGACACGCGTCAGCCTGCCGGGGCTCATGCCCTTGCCCTGGTGGCAGACACTCGCTATTTTCGCCTATGCGATGGTGGCGTGCCTGATCGTGAACGACGCTGTGAAGGTAGCGATGATCAAATGGCGTGTTCCTGCGGCGGTAGCCTAGCGCTCCGGAGATGAAGGTATCCGGCCCACAACTCCGCTTGTCGGGCTGGTGAACTTGGAAGCTAGAACAGACTGTTATGCTTTGAGAAGTCCAATGGTGACACTCTTCCTGCTTGCGCAGTCTCTAATGTGTTGCACGTTTAGTCACCCGATGCTGCCGCCGGCAGCAACCAACCACATTGCGATATCTATGGAAAGTCACCTGCGCGGCGCCGGGAAGCAGCCACGCAACATGATGACCATCAACGCGAGGCCGCTGAATGCGGCCCCTGCGATGAAGGTCTGCGATGCGCCGAAGCGATCCCACAGCAGGCCGGCCAGTGCGCTGGCCACGAGCATCGCCATGCCACTCAGCAGATTAAAAAGTCCGTAGGCGGTGCCTCGCAATTCTGCCGGCGCGGTATCGGCCACCATCCTAGCCAGCAGGCCTTGCGTGATACCCATGTGCAAGCCCCACAGGGTGATGCCCAGCCACACCCAACTCCAGTGGTTGCTGTAAGCCAGCGCGACATCCGCGCCGATCAGAATCGCCAGTCCCCACACCAGCAAGCGGGTATGGCTCATGCCATCCGAGAGCTTGCCGAATGGGTAAGCCGAAAGCGCGTAAACCACATTCATGGCGATCAGCACCAAGGGCGCCGATGCAACGGGCAGGCCGCCTTGCCAGGCCCGCAAGACGAGAAAGGCCTCGGAGAAGCGCGCCAGCGTGAATAGGGCGCCGATCACCACGACCCACCAATAAGCGCGCGACAAGCGGCGCAGGTTTTTCCGGCGGATGGGATTGACGGGATGGCCGTCGCGTTTCGTCTCGGGTTCCTGCACGCCAAACAGCAACAAGACGACCGAGAGCACACCGGGGATGACCGCCACCCAGAACACGGCCCGGAAATCATTCGCCCACAGCAGCATCAAGCCCAAGGCCAGCAGCGGGCCGAGGAAGGCGCCCACGGTGTCGAGGGATTGGCGCAGGCCAAAGGCCGCCCCGCGCAGTTCGGGTGGCGCGATGTCGGCCACCAGCGCGTCCCTCGGCGCCCCCCGGATACCCTTGCCGACCCGGTCGATCAGGCGCGCGGCGAAAGCAAGACCGGAACTTGTTGCCAGCGCGAACAAGGGCTTGGAGAGCGCTCCCAGCCCGTAACCAAAAACGGCAATGGGCTTGCGCCGGCCCCAGTAATCCGAAAGCGCACCCGAGAACACCTTCACGATCAGCGCGGTGGCCTCCGCCACCCCCTCGATCAGGCCGACAATGAACACGCTTGCGCCCAGGCTCGTGACCAGGAAGACCGGCAACAGGCTATGAATCATCTCGGACGAGATGTCCATCAACAAGCTGACAAAGCCGAGCGTCCAGATGGCCAAGGGGATGCGGGCAGGGATGCCAGCGCTTTCGGTATCCGGCGACGGTGTGCTCGATTTCATGGGCAAAGCGTTGTGCAGGTTGGATAATTGATCTTAATGGACATTGCCAACTTTAATGCGTTAATCGCCTGGATTGCCCAACATCCTGAGTGGGCCTATGCGACGGTCTTTCTCGCCGCGTTCAGCGAATCGCTCGCGGTCGTGGGGCTGTTCGTTCCCGGCGCGCTCGTCATGTTCGGTGCGGGCGCCGTCGTGGCGGTCGGCTCGCTGGATCTGTGGGCCACGATGGCTTGGGCGGCTGCGGGCGCGATTGCCGGAGACGCCGGCAGCTACTGGCTGGGGCATCACTACCGTGCCGAACTGCCCAATCGCTGGCCTTTCAGACGCTATCCGAAACTGCTGGAAAAGGGCACGGCGTTCTTTCATCGACATGGCGGCATGAGCATTTTCCTGGGGCGCTTCGTCGGGCCGATTCGCCCCGTGATTCCCGCGGTGGCTGGCATGCTCGGCATGCCGCCGGCACGTTTTTACACGGCCAACATCCTGTCGGCGCTCGGCTGGGCGCCGACCTATATCCTGCCCGGTGTCGTCTTCGGCGCCTCGCTTGGGTTGGCGGGGTCGGTGGCAACGCGCCTGGCCCTGATCCTCGTGCTGATGCTGATCCTGATTTCGGGAAGCATCTGGATCGTCACTCGCAGCCTGACATGGCTGCAACCGCATATCGGACAGAGCTTGGTGCGGCTTCAGACCTGGGCAGGCAGTGCGCCGGCCGCGCATCCGAGGTCGGCGCGAGGCATGATCGCAGCGCTGCTCGACCCGGCCCGCCCCGAATCCCGTGTCCTCATGCTGTTCGCCGTGATATTGATCGCCTCTGCCTGGATGTTCTTCGGGATTATCGAGGATGTGGTGAGCGGCGATCCACTGTTGGCGGTCGACAAGTCGGTCTATCACCTGATGCAAGGGCTGCGCACACCCATTAGTGACGGCATCATGATCGCGCTTACCGAACTGGGCGATGCCGCGGTGACACTGCCGGTCATCTCGGCCGGGCTGCTGTGGCTGCTGTGGAAACGTGCCTGGCGGCCGGCCGCCTACTGGCTCGCCGCAGCGAGTTTTGGCGCCGTGCTCACCGTCGTTCTCAAAGCGGGATTCGGCCTGCCGCGCCCGCTGCCGCTGTATGACGGCAGCGTCGCGTTCGGCTTCCCCAGCGGGCACGCGGTCATGACCATCGTCGTCTTCGGATTTCTGGGGGTGTTGAGCGCGCGTGAGCTAAGCTTGCGCGGAAAATTCGTGGTGTTCAGCATCCTGGCCATGATCGCGGGCCTGATCGCCTTTTCGCGCATCTATCTGGGCGCACACTGGCTATCCGACGTGCTGGGCGGCTTGAGTTTCGGCATGGCATGGGTGGCGCTGCTGGGCATCGCATACGCACGTCGCCCGGCGCCTCCAATTGCTGCACGCAGTCTGCTGGCGTTGGTAAGCATCGTATTCATCGTGGCTGGCATCATCCATACCACCAGCCAGCGTGATGCCGATACTGCACGCTACGCGGTTCAGCGCCCTGTGACCATGATGGCTCTAAAGGACTGGTGGCGCCAAGGCTGGCGGATCCTGCCTGCCTGGCGCATCGATATCGAAGGCGAGAACGAACAGCCACTGACCGTTCAATGGGCTGGTTCGCTCGAATTCCTGAGCGGCAGATTGATGGCGCAGGGCTGGCGCGAGGCAACGCCCATGACCGTCAGGAATTCATTGCTCTGGCTCAATCCCCGCCATGCTGTCATGCAATTACCGCTGCTGCCGCACGCTCACGATGGCCGTCACGAAGCGCTGGCCCTGATCCGCCCGGTCAAGGGCGCGCCGGATCATCGCCTGGTGTTGCGTCTGTGGCCCACGGAAACAATGTTGCCGGCCCCGCGCACACCGATATGGGTCGGGACCATCACCGAGGAAGCCATTCAGCGTCCGCTGGCCTGGTTCAATCTGCCGCGGGATGGCCGGGACTTCAATGCGCCGCGCCGCATCCTGCTTGATAACCTCTCAGGCTTGCCGGTACAGCGGGTTATCCGAAACGCTGCATCAGCGCCCGTTGGTGAAGACGGGAATATCGTATGGGATAAGAGCGTGCTGCTGGCTTATCAACCGGAATAAAAGACATGAAAAACAGACCCATGCGCCAACGTTTCGGTTTTGCCTGGGAAGGCATCGCAGCGACGTGGCGCAACGAGCGCAGCTTCCGTACCCAGACGATCTTTGCTCTGGTGCTGCCGGTCGTGCTCCTGTTGCTGCGGGTTTCTGCTGTGTGGTGGGCGCTATGTCTGACTATCGCCTTTCTGGTGCTGGCCGCCGAACTCTTCAACACAGCGCTGGAATCGCTCATCGATCACCTTCATCCCGAGATACATCCCGCAATCAAACTTGCCAAGGACAGCGCTGCCGGGGCGGTGCTTCTGCTCAGCATCAGCGCTGTGATCGTTGGCGTTCTGGCAGTGCTGGTCGCACTGGGCGTGTTGACCTGAGAATGTGCGAGGCGCGAATAGGCTGCCGCATGGTCAGTGCCACGTTCCTTTAGGGAAGCGTTGCACACCTGGTGCATGAGAGATGGCGCCCGGCCCAAAAACAAAACCGGCCCGGACGCATGCCCGGACCGGTTCGATCGAAACGGATACCCTGCTTACGCAGCCTGCGTCTTGCGCCGCAGGCTGAGAAACACTACCAGGACAAAAATCGCGCCGAGGAAGGCTTCGCTGGTAACAACGGTGCCCCAGCCCATGCCGCCATTGGCGACAGGTTGCGAGAGCAGATCGCCGAACGAGGCACCGAGTGGCCGGGTGAGGATGTAGGCGATCCAGAACGCGGCAATGGCGTTGGCGCGGAAGCCGTAATACGCCACCGTCACGGAGGCGATCGCCGCGCCGAACATCAGCGCGGAATTCACATAGCCGAACTTGAGCGTTTCGGCAGCGAGGTCGCCGGCGGCGGTACCAAGCGCGAAGGTGAAGAGGATGGCCAGCCAATAGAAGGCCTCGCGTTGGGTGGTGGTGACTTCATGGATCGACAGCGTCTTCTCACTTGCGTACCAGGCAGCGAAGGTCGCGGCGAGTGCGCCGCCAAACGCCCAGACGGTGGTTTGCAGCGGCACGCCAAGGTTGTCGACGAGGTTGTCGGTGATGAGTGTGCCGACGATGCTGATGAGCACGACAGCAAGCCAGTACACCCACTCGACGCAGCGCAGGGTGCGGAACTGTGCAACGAGTATGGCGGCGAGGAGCACGCCCATGATGGCCATCGTGTTCGTCAGACCGAGATGCAGGTTGAAGATGAGGAAATCCGCCGCCGTTTCGCCAACGGTGGTGGCGAGGATCTTGATGATCCAGAAATAAAGCGTGACCTCAGGCACCTTGTTGAGCATGGCGCGTGCGGCGGGGAACTGTGTTACAGGCATTTTTCTTTTCCTCGCTCGAGTGACGGGTCAGTGGGCTTTTATGGCCGCTTTTTGCGGGAACAGCCACATGCTGGCGGCGATGAGCGTCAGCAGTACGGCGGAGGCCGTATAGCGGCTCAACGCCAGCCCGCCGGCATCGAAGGGTTTATCCAGGAAATCGCCGACGACGGCGCCTAGTGGCCGGGTGAGGATGAACGCCGCCCAGAACAGCACGGTATGCGAGAGTCGGGTGCGGTAGTAGGCCGCCGCGACCAGCGCCAGCAGCGCGCCGAATACGATGGCCCCGCCGCCATACCCCAGTCCGGCCGTGTCGGCCGTCCAGTCTCCGAGCGCGGTACCCAGGGTCTGGGAAAACATGATTGTCACCCAGTAGAACATTTCCGATTTCGGCGAGCTGACGCTCTCCACCGACACCGATCCCAGCGTTCGATACCAGATGGCCAGCGACGCCAGCAGCAGAGCGAATAGCAGCGATGCACCACCGGCATAGCCGATGCCAAGCGAGCGGTCGGCGAAATCGGCCAGTGTCGTACCGACGGTGGTGGTGGCGATGATCGTCGTCCAGTAAAGCATCGGGTGGTAGCGCTTCGCGCCAATCTGGGCGGTGACAGCAAGCAGGAACAAGACGGTGAAAATACCTGTCGCGGCGAGGTAGCCAAATTGCATCGACATGGAAGTCGTGTGTCCGGTGCGAGTGGCGGTTCGGGTAGCCCAAGTGCTTTGATGGACGCGATATTTCAGGCGTTATCGCAAGCCGGTGTCTCGGGAGGGACAACTTCCAAACCCTCCGTAACGAGTACATCCTCTTCGAGTGCTGCCACACCGGGTCAGAACCCTTTGCAAGCTATAGGGGCTTTCGTGCATGACCTATTCGCGGCCTTGCAGAGCCAGGGAGGGGCTACGCAAAGCGGACAGTCAGCACCGGGGGGCAGCGATCAAAATGGTAATTCGGGCGTGTCAGGTACATCAGGTGCTCATCACCACCATGGTGGTGGTCTTGCCCGAATGGAGTCAAACTTGCAGGCGCTTATCCAGCAGTACTCCTCGCCATCTTCGAGTTCGTTGGCAACTGGTGACACAACTACAGCCAGTTCGACTAACTCAAGTTCGGTTTTACAGCAGGATTATCAGAACTTGTTGAGTTCCTTGGGCGCAGCAAGCAATTCGTCTTCCTTAGGGGGCTTTCTGCAAGCTCTCTCCCAGAATCTTCAGAGCGTCGGAAGCTCAGGCAACATTGTCAATGTTAAGGCCTAGGTTTGATCGGAGACACAAATGAGGGGTAATTGAGAAGTGAATTGCCCTGAATTCGATAGACACTCTTGAGCGTCTGCAATGGTCAGGAAGTGCAGTGGGTCGGCGAATCCCGACCGGCTGATCGTCGGCCTTTGCGGTCGGTGACGGATCGGTGGAGGTTGGTTTGCAAGCGGTGAGCAGTCGTTCGCCAGTCCCATAACTCGGCAGCTTGCCTACTTCACGTATGCGTGCTCCCGACCCGTTACGTTCATTCGAGCCGAACACTCCGAGCGCCCTGTTGTCGGCCAAGGCAGTAGGTCAACGGGAGGGACGAAGGGTGCGGGTGATCATGCCTGCGTGCTTATGCCTTTGATTCAGTCCCTGTTTCAAATTCTCTTTTCCCGGTTTATTTGCCCACATACAAGGCTGGGAACTGCCGTTTCAGATTGGTGATCTTCGGCAGGTCGTTGATCACGATATACGGCTGGTTCGGATGCATGGCCAGGTAATCCTGGTGATAGGCCTCGGCATCGTAGAAGCCGTTCAGGGGCACGACCTCGGTGACGATGGGGCGCGAAAACACCCCTGCCGCTTGCAGTTGGCCGATGTAACTATCGGCTACCCGCTTCTGGTCCGCATTAGCATAAAAAATTGCCGACCGGTACTGCGTACCAGTGTCCGGCCCTTGCCGGTTCAGTTGCGTCGGGTCGTGCGCGATGGAAAAATACACCTCCAGGAGTTGCCCGTAGCTGATGCGGGCAGGGTCGTAGAAAATCCGCACCGATTCGGCATGCCCGGTCCGGCCGGAACTGACCTGTTCATAGCTGGCGGTGTCCGCCTTGCCGCCTGCGTAGCCCGATACCACCCGGGTGACGCCCTTGACATGCTCGAACACGCCCGTCACCCCCCAAAAGCATCCGCCGGCCAGAACGGCCGTCTGGACGCCGCCCGCCTTGGCCAGCGGCATGTCGACGGCAGGTTCGGGCAAAGGCGTGGCGACAGAAGCGGCTGAACACCCTGCCAGCGCGATGCCAACGATCGGTGCGATGACTGCAGAAAAAAGGCGATTCATGATGCGTACTCCTTTGCTTTGGTTCGGAGGAACTCAAAGCCTCAATGGAATCCGTAAGGTCTGCTGCATAGGGGCCGCTGATCGCGCGAACCTCGCATGCAGCAGACCGGCCGGTGATTTACTGCTTCATCCCGTCCTTGCCCATGCTGTCCTTGGAC
>Ga0315270_10000704_pt1 | contig 17957 bp, 16 predicted proteins | sample C1_bottom_MG_FD_204932 | JGI IMG/M metagenome (GOLD analysis project Ga0315270, IMG submission 204932) | Sediment microbial communities from Yellowstone Lake, YNP, Wyoming, USA - C1_bottom | ecosystem: Environmental > Aquatic > Freshwater > Lake > Sediment | place: USA: Wyoming | collected...
CACCTGTAACACCAGTAGCGCCGGTAGCTCCAGTTTCACCTGTAACACCAGTAGCGCCGGTAACACCAGTAGCGCCGGTAGCTCCAGTTTCACCTGTAACACCCGTAGCACCGGTAGCTCCAGTTTCACCTGTAACACCAGTAGCGCCGGTAACACCAGTAGCGCCGGTAGCTCCAGTTTCACCTGTTACACCACTAACACCGGTAGGTCCAGTATCACCAGTAGCGCCGGTAGCTCCGGTTTCACCTTTTGCACCAGTAGCACCAGTAGCTCCGGCTTCACCTTTTGCACCAGTAGCACCAGTAGCACCAGTAGCTCCGGTTTCACCTGTAACTCCAGTAGCACCGGTAGTTCCAGTTTCACCAGTAGAACCTGTAGCCCCTGTTTTACCAGTAGTACCAGTAGCCCCAGTAACCCCTGTTTCACCTTTTGCTCCAGTAGCACCAGTAGATCCAGTTTCACCTGTAAGACCGGTAACACCTGTAACCCCGGTTTCACCTGTCACACCAGTAGCGCCGGTAGCTCCAGTTTCACCTTTTGCGCCAGTCACACCGGTAGATCCAGTAGACCCTGTTTCACCTTTTACTCCAGTAGCACCAGTAGCTCCGGTTTCACCTTTTGACCCAGTAGCTCCAGTAGATCCAGTAGATCCAGTAGACCCTGTTTCACCTTTTGACCCAGTAGCTCCAGTAGCTCCGGTTTCACCTTTTGACCCAGTAGCTCCAGTAGCTCCGGTTTCGCCTTTTGTCCCAGTAGCACCGGTAGCTCCAGTTTCACCAGTAACACCAACATCTCCAGTTTCACCTTTTGGTCCAGTATCACCAGTAGCCCCGGTTTCACCTTTGACACCAGTAGCACCAGTAACTCCGCTTTCACCTTTTACTCCGGTAGCTCCAGTATCACCTTTTACTCCGGTAGCTCCAGTATCACCTTTTACCCCAGTTTCACCTGTAGACCCAATAGCGCCAGTAGCGCCAGTTTTACCTGTAAACCCAATAGCACCAGTAACTCCTGTTTCACCTTTGACGCCAGTAACTCCAGTTTTCCCTGTAGCACCAGCAGCTCCGGTTTCACCTTTGACACCAGTAGCTCCAGTAACCCCACTTTCACCTTTTGCTCCAGTAGCTCCGGCTCCGCCTGTAAACCCAACAGCACCAGTAACTCCTGTTTCCCCTTTGGCACCTGTTTCACCTGTAAAACCAATAGCACCAGTAACTCCGGTTTCGCCTTTGGAGCCGGTAACTCCTGTTTTACCTGCAACACCTGTTTCACCAGTGGCTCCAACAACACCAGTAACTCCGGTTTCACCTTTTGCCCCAGTAGCACCAGTAGCACCAGTAGCACCAGTAACTCCGGTTTCACCTTTTACTCCAGTAGCACCAGTAGTTCCAGCCCCACCTGTAAAACCAATAGCACCAGTAACTCCAGTTTCACCTTTTATTCCAGTAATACCAGTATTTCCACGAGCACCTGTAACTCCGGTTTCACCTTTTGTTCCAGTAACACCGCTAGCACCAACAACACCTGTTTCACCTTTTGCTCCGGTAACACCAGTCATTCCTCTTAAACCAGCAGCTCCAGTTGAACCAGTAACTCCAGTTGGACCTGTAGGACCATAAAATGGTGGACATGGATGTGGTGGACATGGATGTGGTGGACATGGATGTGGTGGACATGGATGTGGTGGACATGGATGTGGTGGACATGGATGGTGACAATGACATAATATTTTTTTAAGATGACAATTACCACAAGTATTAGAATTGTCAGAATGATCTTTATAATCTGAGCTATCTGAATAATCAATTCTTTCAGTATTATTTTTTCCCTTAGAATTATAATTTGTCGATATAGATAATTGATTTTGTATATATGATATAGTATGATCAAGATCAATTGTAAAAGTATAATTATTACTTTGATAATTATGATTTCTAATTATCTCTATCAATTGATGATATTGTGAGTTTGTCACTATTATTCGCCCTATAGGTTGAGTATTTTGAAAATTATACCCAAAAAGGCGAAAATCATCCTGACTAATATTAAAAATATTTTTCCCGTCAGATATAGAAAATCTTGACATTTTATTAAAAATAATTTTTTTCTTTTCCTCAAAAAAATATTTTCCGTTGAAAATATTTTTGAAATTTATATATTATATAAATTATACAGATGATTTAATAATTGCATAAATAGAAACTATATGTAGCAAACAATGTATGATAATATGATAATTACTACACCATTTTTTCTTTGATTCGATATGACTTTTAATAGTTAATAAAAGTGAAGCTACCACAAAAAAATGTGGAAATTGATTTTTAATAAACATATAATATAATGTGATAATGGCTGTACATTTAGCCACTAAAGAATCCAATTTATGTAATTTATTATTTTCTTTTCCAACAAACCAAAATAATTGACTTGTTATAAATAAAGATACAAAACATAATTTTAATATTGGTGTCGCTAATTTATAGGATACAAATAAGTAAGGTGATGAAGTAATACATAATAAATAATGATTTTTCCATGAAAAATTAGATTTCATTTTTAATACAACTTTTTTAACATTACACAAATAAATATATATGTAATCTAAATTAGTTTTTCTCTTCCAATATATGTAATAGTAATTATTTATTATTGCATATAATTTTTTTACCCTATCTTTTAACCTATCTCTTTTTTTAATTTGTAATTTGTCTTTACCAACAAATGAATTTGAAGATTGTATCATATTTTGTATTTTTAATTGATTCATAGTACAAAAAATAAATGGTGAAATGGATATTGTTAATTTAATAAAAATAAATAAATAAATAATGATATAGTACACCATTTTAAAAATAACTAATTGAAAAGAAATTTTTTTCTTTTCGTAAGAATTTATATTATTTATTAGGATGGTTATGATGATTAAGATGGTTAGGGTGATTAGGGTGGTTAGGGTGACTGAAATGGTTAGGATGGTCAAAAGTATTAAGATGGTTTACATGGGTAGGGTGGTCAGGATGGTTAGGGTGGTCAGGATGGTTAGGGTGGTTAGGGTGGTCAGGATGGTTAGGGTGGTCAGGATGGTTAGGGTGGTCGGGTTGGTCTGGTTTTACCTGTTTTAATAAATTTGGTAAATTTAATAAGTAATGATTTTGAAAACTCCTTAATTTAGTTGATTCATTTTGATTAAATATATCAACAAAAAGAAAATTACTTTCATATTTTGAAACAAGATCTTCAAAGATATCAACTCTATCATCATCTTTACAATGGCCTAATTGATAGAATTCGCTATGAATATGAGCATATTTTTCAATTAATTTACTCCAATCTGATGTAGAATCAAGAGTAATAGTTAATGCTCCAAAAAAAGCTATACCTGTAGCAATTTCAATATTTATATGATATTCTGAAACTATTGGTACCATTGCTACAATAATTCCACTAAAAAATTTACTTATCCAATTTAAAATTTTAAATTTAAAAACAAATTGTCTACACAATTTACATGCTTCTATACAATGTTCTTTAAATTCTTTATCGGTAATATCTATTGTAATGTTATTAATTATTTTAATATCATTTTGAGTTAATTCATCATCAAAAAGTTTACCATTTGGATAAATAACTTCTATTTTTTCATCTTGATTATCTTGATTATCTTGATTATCTTGATTGTCTTGATTGTCTTGATTGTCTTGATTATTAATTTTGACAAGATTGTATGAATTTTTTGAATTATCTAGATTATTTATTCTTCCATATATTCTAGATTGACCAGATTGACCAGATTGACCAGATTGATTATTTTTAAAAGATCGCGAATATTTAATTGGTAAAATAGAAGAACTAGACGAATTATTGACCTTTGATTCATTAGTTAAAGAATATTGAGATTTATCTAATTTATCAGTTCGGAAACTAGAAAGTATTTCATTTGATAAATTTAGTTTTCTTGTTAATTTAATTGTACTACTCATTACATTATTTTCATTTAACTGATTTTCTTCATCATTTTCTTCACCTTTATTATCCTTATTGATCGATTTACATAAAAAACTAATAATCGATGATAAAAGTATATTTAAATTTCTAAAAAATCGCTGAAAAATTGAAGGTGTATTTAATTTCATTCTATCAATTGATCGTTTTAACCTTGTTGATGATAAACTTTCTTCTTGCATTTTATACAAAATAAAAATATAATTTATATTTTTAAAAATTTTTTAAACTAGACATACAAATAACATTTTACTTTGGATGATAAAATTTTATATATACTTTTAAATAGACAAAATATTACTTTGATTACTTTGATTACTTTGATTACTTTGATTACTTTGATTGGCAATTGTATTACCAAATAACAAATAAAAAGATAATAACATATCATTATCTTTTTCCATTTCTCGAGGAAGTCTTTCCGAAAAAGATAACATATTTTTACTTTTAGGTATTTCTTTAATCACTGCCGTGTCACTATAAACAATTCTTACTTGTGAAAATTTATCTGCCAATTCAGGTGTAATCAATAATTTTTTAACTTCTAATGTTGGACCAACTATTTTTATTTTTACTTCTCCTGGAGGGATGATAATAGAATATATTTCACGATAATCAATAGTCATTGAAATTTTTGGTGGGATTGATAAAACTATCTTTTCAATTGAGATATTTTTTTCTTCGTCAAATGATACTAAATGTACACCTTTATCGTTTCGTTCCGAAAAAGTTTGTTGAAAAGGTGTACCTACATACAATAAATTATCTCCGACAGCTTCATAATCATGAATATGACCAGCGATATTAAAGGGGTAATCAATTGGCCAAATATCACATTTACCACCAGATATTTTATTTATTTTACAACCTGTAAATTCTGAATGACAAAAAACAAGATCTATCATTTTCATTTTCATTTGATCATCCGAAAACCCACAATCTTGTAAAGCTTGTAAACACATTCCATTAGGAACATATGGTATACAAATAAATTTACAATCGTCTCGTTCAAAAATAGCGCATCGATCAATAATATGTGTACGTGGCCATAATTTAAAAGAATTAAAAGGGTGTTCATCAGTCATGTATACTTTATTATGTGGTCTATCATGATTACCAACCAATACAAAAAGTTCAACACCTGTTTTGTGAATATCCATTAAAAAATTTTCAACTCTTCTAAATGGATAAAGATCTATTTTTTCATGGCGATGAAGTAAATCTCCTAAAATAACAACCGAACTAGGTTTTCTATTTTCTATAATTTTAAGAATATCTTGGTGTAAGATATTTGTTTGATTTGCATTATTGCTTTGAAAATGAGGATCTCCTATAACCAGAAACATTTGATTTGTAAAAATTAAAAATGAAATTTCATTTTTAATTCTGGAAATTCTGCAAATTTTGAGAAATTCTAAATTTGACTCGCTACCGAAAATAGTAATATTGATACAACAGTGATATAAAAGAGGAAAAAAATGATATCATGAAGTGGATCATCCCACCATTTAGGTAAATAAACAGCTGGTCTTGTTATAAAATCAAACACAAAAATAAAATAAACAAATATAACAACATGTAAAATTCTTTCGTAACTGATCATATTTTTTAGCAGGTAAAAAAATAAAAAAATAGAATTCTATTTTTTTCGAAATTATTTACTGAAATAATAAATAATTATTTTTTGAAAAAAATCTTTTAATCCTAAAAGATTTTTTTTGTTTTTTCTTTTTCCTATAAAAATGTCACATCAACAATATAATTATTCTAGTAGTAATCATGTCCAAGACGATTGTGAAGATTTTACACCTTCACAAATTCATCAAATTAAAAAGTTGATTGGTGCAGCGACTAGTGGTTTACAACAAGAAATTTGTGAACTTGACCGAAAACAACAACAATTATTTCAAGAAGTTGAATGTTTAGCCAAACAAGTTCATAAACTTGAAAAGAGACCATGTATACCAGGTCCGTGTGGCCCAAGAGGTGATTGTGGACCACAAGGACCTCCAGGTTGCCCAGGTCCTCGAGGTCCTTGTGGTCCTAAAGGAGAATGTGGTCCTCACGGTCCATGTGGTCCTTGTGGTCCTTGTGGTCCATGTGGCCCTAAAGGTCCAAAAGGTGAATGTGGTCCATGCGGCCCATGCGGTCCTGCAGGTTGTCCTGGCCCAAGAGGCCCATGTGGTCCAAAAGGTGAATGTGGTTCTCACGGTCCATGTGGTCCATGCGGCCCTTGTGGTCCAAGAGGTCCTAAAGGAGAATGTGGTCCTGCAGGTTGTCCTGGCCCAAGAGGACCATGTGGTCCTAAAGGAGACTGTGGAGACTGTGGTCCTTGTGGAGAATGCGGACCTTGTGGTCCTTGTGGTCCTTGCGGTCCAATTGGTCGTCACGGACCACCAGGCCCATGCGGACCACAAGGTCCTAAAGGTCCATGTGGTCCTGCAGGTTGTCCAGGTCCTTATGGTCCTCAAGGTCCATGCGGTCCTCATGGACCATGTGGAGAAGCTCCATGTGATCCAAGAGTTGCACAATTGTGGGAAGAAGTTGAATATTTACGTAAAGTAGTCCACAAAAATAGTCACGATGCACATCTTCAACATGAAATTGATGAAATCAAAGCCAATTTCAGAAAAGAAATTCAAATTGAACGCACCCAAGATGAATTAATTTTTAAACTCCAAAAAGAAATTGATTGTCTTAAAACTCAATTGTGTCACTGCACATCTAACTGTTGCCCTAAACCACTTCCTCCATGTGCACCTTCAACATGTTCAAGTTCACCTTCCATATGTTCACCAAACTCACAATGTAGTTCAATTGAATGGAACCCTTGCCCACCTCAACCACCTTGCCCATTACCATGTGGTCAAGATAACATTGTTTGGGATACCGCTTAATCAGTAAGAATAACTTAGCATTATAATAATGAAATTTCATTATTAAAATTGAATAATTAAGTAAATAATCTTTTAAAAATAATTTTATTCAAAATGTTAATACTTTTCTTTAGTTTATTATCATCAATTCATGCATATTCATTTTTTAATTCTTGGCATTGTGTTGGTTTTATCGGTAATATTGATATGGGTAAACCTTATATTGCTAATATAGGTGAACTTCCGCTTGTTTTCTGGAATGACGGTACCAATTTTTTCAGTACTGTCAATGTTTGTCGACATATGGGGTCAAAATTGACAAATGCTATTTTAAGTAATGACGGTACTTTACAGTGTCAATACCATGGTCTGAAATACAAACCAGAAGATACCTTCGGAAAAACCATTGTCTTTGAGGGAAAGTTATTCTGGTCTTTTGAACCGTATCGCAAAGAACCGTTTTCAGTGCCATTTTTCAACAATCCGGAATATGAAAACTCATTTCTTGAGATCAATATGCCATGTTCAATTCCTGATGGTGCTTATAATACAATGGATATGCTTCATCCGGAATATGTTCATCAAGGTTTACTTGGGTTTGGTAGTGGTATACCACCAAGTAATATTAAATCCTACACTTATAAAACTGATTCTGATAGTATAGGTTTATCATTTAATTATGCTTCTCAAAGTTTAGCTACTATCGGACAAAATATCACTGATAATTATCATATGTATAGATATCCAACTTTTACCTGGTCTCGTGTCACATTTTCAAAGAAAAATAATCTGATTATTGCTGTCAATATGTTGCCGATTGAACCAAAGAAGAGTAAATGGTTTGTCACTATTGGTCATAATTATAAAAAATCAACTTTTGAGAAGGAAATTTTGAAAGGGGTGGCGTCACAAATTTTATCCCAAGATTATCGTCAAATGATTAACCAAGCACCTGAAAGTAAGTTAAAAAAAGCTGTGTTATTTCAACATACTTTTAATGATGAAGAAGTTTTTGGTCCAATGAAAAAATATTTTGCTACCCAATATGAATATCCAAATATGGATTCGGTAGTTAAAATTGTCAAGAAGTTTTATGCTACTAAAAAATAATAATGTAATCACATTATTATTTGTAATTAAACAATCTGTCAAAATTGTTTTTGATATTAAACCTTTCTTTTCTGGTATACCCAAATATATTTAAGTATAATATTCTAAACCGTACTTTTTGGGTGGTGATAACATTTTTATAAAGAAAAATTTTTTCCCGTGTAAATATAACTTGAAAAATCTAGAAAAAAATCGCTCTGTATAGTACTACACAAACACGTTTTTTGACTTTTTATCCCCTCCAAGTTAGGCGTGTAACATGCTTAATTTTCTTACCATAATTGTTAAAAATTGGAATTTTTAACGGTTTTTAAATAATTTTCCGAAGATTTCCAGAGTAAAAACTATAAAAGTTATAAAGAAAATTATTCTTAATTGAGTAAGAAAAATTGAAAAAAAAAGACGGGTAAAATTCCAAAAATGTCATTGGTTCCACCAGCATATACACAATATCCACTTTTAATTAAAACATGTACATGTGGAAGACGATTAGGTTGTTATCAAAAAGAAATTGAAGAAGAAATAATAGAACAACAAAAAACAATACCTGATCTACGAGAAGCTCGTGTCTTAGTTTTAAAAAAACGAGGTATTACTAAAATTTGTTGTCTTGACCAAATAGTCAATTGCTCTAAATTTTTCATTCATGATGGAGATGGTAATGATAGTTATACTGATATTACCATGCTTCAAAATGATGTATATCAAAATAATCGATTTTCTTCATATAATATACCATCTTGGGGTTGGATACCATCAACTAGAAATGTTCTTCAATTTGATGAAGAAAAATATTGTCAAGATATTTACAATAGTCTATTTGGACCATCTATTAATGTATCATCAACATATTCATCATTTCCTAAATTTCCTAAAATATATCCACATCCGATTCCGGAAAGTCAGAAAAATCTTTAAAAAATGAAAAATTTTTTCAATAATCATTGAAAAAAAGTGAAAAATGGAAAATTTAATCAGAGATTCAGCATTATTATTGGACATGTTAAATAAATCAAAAGATGATTTACTTAATCATGACGATATTGTTATTATTGATGATTTCTTAAATAAAAATGCTGAAAAAAAGTATTTACTTGATTTATATCATGGAAAATATAATTTTGAAGTTGGTAATATTGTACAAATGGTTAAAAATCTTTTTTGGTTACAAGCTGATAAATTAAATGAAATATTACTAATTGCAAAAAATTGTAAAATTGATCCTAATATAATTTGTTTTGATATAGATATACAAATGGTATATAATAATATTATATTAGATACTCGAATAACAAAATATACATTATTTTGTTCTGCTATCCAATATGGTTATGTTGATTTACTTAAAAATATTTACACAACAGAACAAATAAATTTTCAAGAGGATGGTTATTTATTTTTTATTAAAGCTGTTTCTTCTAATCAATTAAAAGTTATAATTTGGATGTTATCTTTAGATTTTGATATGAATGATTGTAAAGAGGAACTATTTATATTAGCATGTAAAAAAGGTAATATTGAAATAGTAAAATATTTATTGAATCAGTCAGGTTTAAAAATAAATCTTCATTATAATGAAGATCAAGCATTTCGAGAAGCATGTATACATAATCAATTAGAAATAGTCCAATTATTGATTAGTTTGGGAGTTAATCCGGAAAATGAATCATTTGAACGGAATAGATACGGGAAAAATATTTATTCTCCAGAAATTACTTCATATCTGACAAATTTAAAAAGTTAAAAGAAAAAAATTTCTTTTAAAATATGGATAATTTACCTTATAGTTGTCGAATATGTTTTGAAGATTCAGATATTCGTAATGAATTTATTGTACCTTGTGATTGTGCTGGTACTGCTAAATATGTTCATAAAACATGCTTAAATGAATGGTTAAAAAGAGGTGCAGCCGGTAGTAATTATGAAAGATGTAATTCATGTCTTGGAAGTTATGAAAGAAAAAAAGATGATGATACATCAATTGAGGATAAAATTAAAGATAAAATTAGTAATGAATTAGGCAAATATATTGCTATCATAGCATTCTCTTTAATTTTTATTGCTTTACTTATTTTTGTTTTTCCTATTATTGGATTTTTTGTTATTGCTATTGTCTATTGGTTAATTTATACTATTGCTTTAATAGGTCAAAATGATTTTTTTATATTAATTTGTCTAGTTATATTTTATATTGTTTTTCAAAGTTTTCGAGTTGATAAAGTAAAGGAAAAATCATGTTTTTCCCTATTAGTTGTATTTTTACTGTTAACAGCTGGTTTTTCAGAATATTATTATGAAAAAAGAGGAAAAGAATTAAGATCAAGTTACCGTTTAAATACTGTATCGTATATGTATGATAAAGAATTAAAAACTTATGTACCAGGTATTGTATAATTTTAATATCAATTGATATTAAAAGATTTTAAGTAATCTTACTTTTACCGCATGAAAAACATTGAAATGTATAACTCATACCCTCATCAGCACTTCTTCTCTGTTTTTTCTCAGTGATACCAGTATTGGTTGATTTACAATAAGAACATGCCCCGGCAGATACTCTCTTTCCTTCATCTTGAAGATCAAAAAGTTTTTTATCCAATAAATCCTTTTGCACTTTAAAAATATCAGAATTCCAAAAATCCGATTCTGTACGTACCGAAGAAAGTTCTTTTTGAATGTCTGTGACTGTTATATCAGGCGGAAGAACAGATGTTATTTTAGTTCTTGGTGTTCGTTTTAAAAATTCATTTACACCGTGCAGTTCATATTCAAGTTTATAATTCGGATCCATCTTTTTAATTAAATTAAGAGAATTTTTTTCAGTTTTAAATTCTGGAGAAATTGAAAAAAATTCTTTAAAGAAAAATTAAAAATTTTATGTCCCGACCCATAACTTTATTTTGGACATCGAACACTATATTTATATCACCCGCTTTATTATGTAATCCTTTAGTATGGGATACATCATTTATTGGAGAAATTAAAGATTATGCTTATTTCCCACCACGGACAATATCTGATCGTATTGTCTATTTTTCTTATATTGTTAATGAAGATAAAAGAATTGGCGATTATGCGATTCTTGAAAAATATACCGAAGAAGCTCATTTTGTTGAAAAGATTAAAGCCATTTTTAATGTTCAGAGAAGAGAATATCATTTATGTACTTATAAATCAAAACCATTTTTTCTTTTTTATTGTCACCCAGATTACGAAAATAGTTTAACTATTGCTAAAATACCTAAATCAGATATAACATTGTTTCACAGACAACAAATTATTATGATATGGATACTTGGTATATCATCAAGATTATGGAGAAGAGGAAATAATTTATACACGCGAAAATATGGAGAAATTAATTATTCAAAGAACGATCTTAAAAAAGCAACGATTAAAAGATTTTTTCCTTCAAAGCATGAGCTCAATGAAGCAATGGATATATTTAAAGATCAAGAAAAATTATATGAATTACAGGATTTGCTAGAAGGAAGAAATTATTGGTATAATCTAATTCTATCAAGAATTCATTCCGTTTAACCGGATTAACCGGATTAACCGGATTAACTTTTTTATATTTAATTAAATATAACTAACTTTTTATAACTGGTTTCATCGAAAAATAAATAGATTGACAAATAGCGTTGTCAATAAATGAATCGTCAAAATCATCATCGCACCATGCTTGGATTTGCTCTTCGGAATAATTATGTTCAACAATATAAGTAATTTTATGTGTGTCTATATCAATAATTTCAATCCTCACAAGACTATTAGTTGGGATAGTCTGAAAATTATTGATCATAATACCATAATCATTATAACCAGAGCCATAAGATTTATAATAATTTTTTTCAAGTAAATAATAAAGGAATGGTGATGTTGTTAAAAATCCTTTTGAATACGGTTTAATTTCTTTTTTAGAATGACTCATTATTTTTGCCGAATGTTTAAAATTTTTTTCAATTTTCTAAAATGAAAATTATATTTTCTAAAATTTAGAAAATGACTTCAATAATAAAAATTTTAGCTGAAAAATTTTTTCCTTGTCATGATTGTAATGTTCAATTAATTAAATCACCTAAATTAGATAAAGGTTCTTATGTATTATGTTCAATATCTTACAATAATATGAAAATTTTTGACCTTCATATATTTGTTGATCATATTGATATTCAATGGATATTTAGATCTACAAGTTCAACAAAAACTAGTTTTTTATTAGTCAAATCAATTCATTTTGCTAAAACATTACGATTATATAATACATTCACAAAAATTTCATCAATATGTATTCCTGGACAAATGGCGAGTTTATATTTTACTACTCATAAATTATTAAATAATGAAGTAAATAAATATATTCGTATTCGATTGTTTTCTCTTCATCTTTTAGCATATGGACAAACATGGTATAATAAACTTGGATTTGGGTCTCAACTTGAAGAATGGAAATATTTTATTTCCCAACCTTGTCTATCTTTTTTAGAGAAAATTAATTGTCCATTAGGAAAAGATTCTGTTTTTACCCATTATGAGGAAGATGATACCATTTCCGATGTTTTTAGCAATATTATATCAAGCCTCAAAGAATGTTCATATCAAGATGGTCATTTTCTTAATATGCTTAGGGATGAAGATACCCATTGTTTACAACATGTAAAAGAAGTTAGTTCTGTCATTAATTATATTTTTTCTATGGAAGACTGTGCATATAAATATATTCCAAAAATAAATACGCAAAATTGTCATTATTATTAAATTTTTTAGATAATATAAGATGTAAAATTACATATATAACCCTCAAAAATTAAATTTTGATCAATTTGATTAGGGAAAAGTAAGGATGCTCTTATAATATATACTGGTATATTTTTATATCGAAAAATCATTTCATTTTCTCGGGTTAAAACTATTTCTCTTGGCAGTAGTATTTCTTTTTCTGTCTTAAATGGGCTATTTTCAGAAACATCAATATAAGGAACATCGTCATCAACATGAATTTCAAAAATACAACCTTTCTTATTAGCAAAAAGAGCCGAAATATTGATATCGGTTGTCGTAGAAATGTAGGTTATATTGAGACCAATAAATTCTTCTGGCGTATCTGTATTTACACCCCGATAAATAATTCTAGATAAAGAAGTTTTAGCAGTCGAAAATTTGTGATCTACATTATTAATAATTTGTTTTAAATAGTATTTATCTTTATCTAATGTGAAACCACCCCTTAAATAATTATTAATAACAGAACTGGAAGATGTATATTGAATTAATTCAGTTCCAGCCATTGATAATGATGTTTCTATTGGAAATTTTCTCATCGTAATAAATAAATCGGTTTTTTGTAAAACTAGTATTTTGAGAAATTTATAGTTTAATATAGATTCGTCTATAAAACCAGAATCAATTATTCCAATTAATTCTAAATTAAAATATCTCTTTCTGTTATATAACATTGTGATTGAAGATAAAGTTAAATATGATTTTTTAGAACAAAATTTATTATCTTCAAATATAATAATGATATTATCAGGGTTGCTATTACACCAATTATTTCCAATATGATAGGTTTTGGAAATAGGATCATAAATTTCTTCATCAGTTATGATATCAGGATATTTTGGCAATGTTTGTTTTTTTCTTCGTTCCACGGTGATGAATTCGTCTGTCATTTTTAAAAACAAAATTTTGTTTTTAAAAATGTTTAATGAATAATAATCATTTCTGTTTCTTGTGGATATTCAAAATTTTTAGTATAATTAAAATATGCTACTGGTGGTACTTTATGTTCTCTGAATTCATTAAAATATCTACCATCTCGAATGTGCCATAATATAATTGAACTAACATTAATTGATGTTGCTAAATCTACCCATTTTTGTCTTGATGATGATTTGGCATGAGTGGCATCAACTACAACTTTATACCCATGAACCAAATGATTCCTAATATTATTAATTCGTTTTACAGCATCTAATTTACCTGCTTCATCTTGAGAAAACCGAACATAACCAATACTTTCAAGTCTTTTGGCAGTTGTTGTTTTTCCACTTCCTTGATTACCAACCATAATAACTAAATTTTGAGTTGGTACATAAGTCATAAAATTTGAAATAAAAATATCTGTCGGCCGGGTAAAAACTGCTCCTATATTTACTGCAAAATCCTTATCAACTGAACTCCATCGATAAGGAGGAAATGGATCATCAGAACCTACAGCATCTCCACAATATGAAATATACTTAGGTTCTTCAGTCATAATAGTTTTTAAATAATTCATAAAACCAGTTTGTGGTTTTCTATATTCATCATGCTGTAGAGAACACAAAATTAACGGATATTGATTAAGTGTATTCCAAATAGAACTAATCTGTTCTATTTTTTCTGCATTAATATTTAATTGATTAGTTATAATGACTAAATAAACACCTTTGTTAATTAAATACCATAGATAATCAATAACCCCTGGATAAAATTGCCAATTATTTGTATGATCACAAGGATGTCGTGGATCTTTTCCGTTAATTCTTGTAATTAAGGTCTCGTCAAGATCAAATATATATAAATAATATGGCGCTTTCCACAAAAGTGAAGAGGGAAAAATAAGCTTATTACCGTAATGTTCCATTAAAAGATATTTTTGGTATAAAATCACATATTTTTTTCATTTTTTCTCTCCTTTAGTGAGTTAAAGCAAGGTAAAATAATTAAATTTGTGCCGATGAACCTTTTTCTCTCTTTTATGGATCTTTTTCCGCCAAAAATCAAAAAATGAATTTTTTTATTTCATTTTTGAAAAAAATTCGATGATCGAAAACAATTTATTACTTTATATACAAAACGATAATTTTAACGCTTTTTCATCATCTATAAACACATTAACAAGATCAATAACGCCTGGAAAAATAATTTCTGATAATAGGACTCTTTTACTTCATTCATGTCATCTTAAAAAATATAATTTTTCCATAAAATTAATCGAAACTTATGGTCGACTTTGTAATATAGATTATAGAGATTCTGATAACTTTACTGCAATTGAATATATTATTAAACAATTACCTGTCAATCTTTCGACTACACCTGATTCATTAAAAAATTTATTTTTTCTTTTACTTGACCTTTCAAATTCAAAGACTTGCAATGCTGCTTTTAGAACTTCTATTTTTGAAGGAAATTGTGAATTAATTAATATTTTAATTGATAGTGGCAAAATAAATCTTAATTATATTAATCCAAAAGGAAGATCATTTGTTATGTATGCAATTCAAAAAAAATTACCTTCGGTAGTTAAAAAATTGTTAGAATTATCTAACATAGATTTATCTCAAAAAGATATTTATAATTATACGGTATCCTCACTTGTTTTAGAAAATATGCTGGATTCTTCAATTATTTCCCAAATTCTTACATATCCGAAAGATAATCTTAATGATGTTAATGATGTTAATGAACACAATAAGTTAAATCATTTTCATCTTTCTGATTTCTATTCAAACCCTGAAAGAGGATTTCAAGAGGGTGGTTATGGGCAAATTTACCCTTTAGTGAATAAAAGTACAAATAAAACATGTATTTTAAAAAAATATTTTAAATATTTAGATGATCATCTTATTAATGATGATATTGTTAGGGAAATTTTATTTCTTCGACGAATTAATTTAACTTATCATTCAAAATTTTTTACCAATCTTTTAGGATTTGTAGAGCATAACAAAGATTTTTATACAGTTCTTAAACCTTTAGATCTTACAGCTACTCAGTATTTTAAATTAATATCTTATACACCTGAATATTCACATTATATGGATAATTTTGTTCTTGGCTGTTTAAACGCCTTATATTCTTTACATTGTCTTGGTATTGTTCATAGCGATCTTAAAAAAGATAACATTATGGTTAATAATGGGTCTATCTACATTATAGATTTTGGAATTTCCATCTTTTTTGGTTTTGGAAATTCAACTATCATTAATCAAAGTTATTTTAGCACACCAAATATTACAGCTCCAGAGGGAATCAATTTTACCATTCTTTTGGACGGTGAAGAATTTCCAAATGAACGTTATCGACTATCCTATAATGTAGATATTTATTCACTTGGATCAACTATTTTAGATATTATTTTTGATACTTCTGCTCAATATATATCAAACGATAAAATTATTTATGAAATTCCTGCCGAAGATAGCAAAAGTAAACGAAAAAATTTTATCCGTCTTTCTGACGAGAAATTTAAACTTTTATTATCTTTTAATTTGGAAACGGTTAATTTACTTATTAATATGATTAGTTATAATCCGACAAAAAGACCTTCATTAAAAACTGTTCTTGGGTATGATCGAAAATTAATATCATCAAATGTTCCCGTATCAGAATATTTTCTAGATAATATTAACAATTTACAATATCGTTTATGTAAATCAATTTTTCATTATACTCCAGAACATATTCGAAATAAAAAATATGAACTTGAATATTATGAAGAAATTCATGCTAATTATCAAAACGATTGTTTAATTGTTCCCGAATATCAGGATACTGCACATCATGAAATGCTTCTCAAGGCTGTTGATCATCTAGTAGACATTATGATGAAAAAAGAAGTTGAATTTTCATTAGATGTATTGGTTAATACAATACACATGCTTCAAAATTATTTATTTTTTTCATTTGATTCAAACGATTCAAACGATTCGGTCAAATCAAACAAGTCAAACAACTCAAACGATTTGACCAAGTCAAATAAATCAATTAATCAAGATAATAGCTACGATCAAAATGATTGTGATCATCTAAACAAAATAACTTTTATTATATTAAATATTTGTCAGTATATCGGTTCAGTTGATTATATTTCTCCTTTTGATTTTTCTATTTTTTCTTTTGAAATGCCCGAAATTGAAAATCTATCAAGGAAATTTTTTATTGATCACGCAGCTAAAATAATTTATTATCCTATTATGCTTCATATCCAATATATAGTAATTAATTTACAAATCTGTAATGTTGAATCATCAATTATATCAAAAATTGAATGGTATATAATGAAAGGTTTACTTTTACATTTTTTAACAACACCAGGCCAACACAATATTTGGATTGTATGTTGTGATATTTTTATGGAATATTGTCAATTAAATCATCTGAACATAAAATCATTTAATTTTCTTAACAATACCCAATATTGTACAGAGGGAGTATCTTTTTATCAAGATAATAAAGATAATAAAGATAATGACAAATGTATTTTTTCAATACAAATGGAAAAAAACGATTCTTTTCAGGATGATAATGAAGGATCTGAAATGACTTATTTGACTGAGCATACTGACAATACTGATCATTTTGATAATACTGATAATACTGATCATTTTGACAACGCAGATCGTTTAAACGAATCATTTGAATCGACACCGATGTCTTCCATATCTTCAATATCTTATTCAGATAAAAAAGATAAAAAAAATAAAAGTTTTGTCAAAAGAAGAATAAACAATTCTTCATTACCATTTAAAAATAATTATTCAAATCTTCAATTATTATTATAATTTAACTCAAATTTAAGTCGATGGTATATTGGGTAAGAATTTTTACCTATATTTTGAGTTCAAAGATAATAAAATAGGGTAAATATAAATTAACTTATTTTTAAGTTAAAATAACACTATTATATAAAAATATATCACATTTGATATATTTTTTGGGTTATATTTTTATATTACACTATATCTTATTAGATTAATTATATTGTTTTTACCTATATATTTACCATATTTTTCAACAAAAAGAGGTAAAATATAGATAAAAAGGATAAATAAGAAAATAGAAAATAAGAACTCGGAAAAATGCAAAAAAACGATTTCAAAATTTTTGGGAAAAAGAAAAAGTTACGACGTTAAAAATTCACGAAAAATTCAAAATAGACAAGAATTAATTTTTCTGTGCATTGCATCAGTGGTT